>Ga0307518_10000379_pt1 | contig 34066 bp, 22 predicted proteins | sample 25_EM_MG_FD_203889 | JGI IMG/M metagenome (GOLD analysis project Ga0307518, IMG submission 203889) | Populus trichocarpa ectomycorrhiza microbial communities from riparian zone in the Pacific Northwest, United States - 25_EM | ecosystem: Host-associated > Plants > Roots > Unclassified | place... | reverse complement strand
GAAGAGAGATAAGAAACTTGTACAAAATTGGAAATTCAATCTCTCAAGGTTTCTATCCTTTGAAAAATCTGGTATTTGAAAGGTGCTCACAGTTGCTAAGGTACTTTTCAGTGATTTTTAACTCCAGGATAATAAATTTTGAGCGATCTAAGTTTGCACTTCCTTACTCCAGAGCTTAACTAATCTTTGAAATGTCCAAGAATATCCCTTCAATGTCTTCATTTCTCTAGTAAAATGCAAGATTTCTTTCATTCTGGTCGAACTCTTTTCCCTAGGATAGTTGGCTGTGTTTGTCTCGTGAAGCCATGGTTCCAAGTAATTGAATGTCTTTTCACATGTTGATTAGCAAGAAAAAACAATACCCTAGCTATGTGGCTCAACATGCGTCATATTTCAATGATGTTAAGCATTCTCCTAGAGCCTAAAATTGAAAATCTTAGCCATGTTTGAGTATCGAACGATCGAGGTCAAATTAAGCATTCCTAAATGCTCAGCTGATTCAAAAATATAAGCTATCAATGAAACAAATTTCGAAGAAATTAAAAAAGAAGAAGTCAGTACCTGTCTTCCAGAACCATCCTTTCCATGTTTGCAGCTTCCTTAAGAGCCCTTCTCCATCCCTCCACCCTCTCCATCTGATCCTTGAAGCGTATTTCAAGCTTAGCAAATTCTTCACCAAATTGTCCTGTTTGGTTCCCCACCTCAGATGGATCAACATCGTAGAAAACTGGGAACACTAAGTGCCCAACAGTTCTTCTACGTTCCATGATCATCAAGAGTTCATCAAGACACCATCTTGAAGAAGAGTAGTTTTTAGAAAACACAATAATAGATGATTTTGATTCTTGAATTGCTTTCTGGATTTCTAACTCAATGTTCTCTCCTATCCGGATCTCATCGTCGTCTCTGAAAGTGGGAATCCCTGCTCTAGTTAAAGCTTTGTAGAGGTGGTCAGTGAAATGTTGGCGTGTATCTCCACCTCTAAAACTCAAGAAGACATCGTAAGTAGTTAGCCCTGGGCCTCTGAACGAGGGGTCACACGTCCGGGGTGTCAAAGTAGCCCCAGGAATTAAGGAGAGAAAAAACAAGATTAGGGTCACTGGGTTGAAAGCCATGGGTTTGATGAAGAGAGGCAAAGATTTTTGAGTTGGATGGATGAAGATCTCTCTTGATTCTTTGGGGGAAGATAGAATCGAAGCGGCAACGTTTCGGAGGGTTTTCCGGCGGAAGGAGGAAGAAATTCAAAAGGTTCTCTTTAGAAATTAGAAGTGTTTTCTGCCTGCGTTCCGTCACGTGCAGAGTGAATTAACTTTTAAACAGTACATACTGAATTATAATTCACTATGCAAAACTGTAAGTGAGTTGTTACTTTATTTTGCACTGTTATACTTTGCACAGTTCGGCTTATCCATGTTAAGGATCAAACCGGTCTAGCCTGAATCTAAATATATTAGACCGGTTCAATTCAATAAAAAATTAATTTGTTTTTTAATTTGTAATTGTATTTTATTTGAAAAATTAGTATTTAACATTATTCAAGACACTGCATCAATTAGAAAGAGATCACATGACGGTGTACCATTTATAGAATTTGATCGTAATTCTAATTTTGTTCCTGGTTATATTTTAACTGATTTTGTTGAACGCTCAAAAAATCATGAAAACTGTAATCCTTATCGGATGAATTTATATAAAGTATTATTTATTTCATAATATAATAGCAGTAGTTAAATCTATAATATTTAAATTAAAAACCATCAATATTAATATATATCTTTTTTAGTTATTTTATAACCTCAAATTGAAAATCATTATTAACTAAATACATTAAACTACTTTTTGTTCAACCTCAATTTTAACCACAATTTTAGAGAGCGTTTGTCTACGTTGTTGCGTCTGTGTTTTGCTTAAAACGCATATGCAACAACGTTTGGTAACAAAAAAAAACGTAAATTACTATTCATCGATCCCATCAAATTATGCGTTTGAAACGCTAGAAAACGAAAGCAGGTGTTACCTGCTTCTTGCGGCTGCACCATGCTGCATTGTTCGGTGAACAGTGAAGCATGGTGCAGCCTTCTCACTGTTCACTAAAGTGAATAATGTGAATTTTGTTTTCTTCAAAAAAGCAGCGGACAGTGCAAGTGAAATATAAGTCACTCGCACTGTACATGAACAAGTTTTTTTTTCAAAAAGCCAGTTAACAATATTTGTTTTTTGAAAAACCAGTGCAGTTAATTAATTTTACTCGCACTGTTCACATAAATGTGAATAGTAATTTTTTTTAAAAAATTAGTTTAAGATGAATTAAATTTATTCGTATTATAATTTTAATTTTATTCCTGGTAATATTTTACCTAATTTTATTGCACGCTCAAAGAATCATGGAAATTGTAGTTCTTGTCGGATGAATTTTGTATGTAATGGAATTTTATAACCTCAATTTCAAAAGCATTCTTAACCAAACACATTAAACTACTTTTTATTCAAACTCAATTTCAACCACAGTTTTAACCAAACATATATTTTTTCAAACCAACCTCAACTAAAAATACTTTTTATAAAACAATTTTTTTCAAACACAACCACAACAGTTACCGCAATACCAAACACACTCTTAACCAAACATATATAAATATCAAACCAACCTTAACCAAAAGTGCTTTTTATAAAACAATTTTTTTAAAACCACAACCATAAAAGTTACCACACTACCAAACACACATGAACCAAAAAGTTTTATGGAGAATTACTTTTCAATCCTCATACTTTCCTTCTTTTTTCTTCATTGTCACTGTAGGTTTTGTAATTTCCATTTTAGTCTAAGAATTTATTTTCTTGATATTTCAGTTCTCAAGAGAAGAGAGTCTTTGGATTTCAATAGAGAAAAGAGAAAATCATTGGTTGATATCAATTTTATTCATGAAAAAAAATTAATTTTAGTGTCAATGAGATTCATTAAATAAAAAAAGTTTAACGATGATTGTTTCATATCTTAATCTTAACTAAAAAAACAAATCGAAGTCGAGAGGAGAAAATCTTTTTTGTTTTGGTTTTGCATTTTTGAACCGTTTTGGATAGCTTTTAGGTTTGATAAATGGGTTTTTTTTAGGTTTTAAAAGGTATGTATTAAGTGTTTTTGGATGAAAATAAGTTTTTAAACCAGAAGAAAATTAAACTTGAATTTTCAATTATCACATTAATAGCTGGATTTTGGATAGGTAGACAACACAACATATGCTTCTTCTTCTTCTTTTTTCAATAAAACAATGTTTTAGTTTAAAAAATAAAATGGGTGTAAATAAATAGTTTGTGAGAATTATAAAAATTAAATGATAAATCACTATTATGTCAATATTGATTAAAAAAATGAAACTTTGCCCGATTGTTTTTTGTATATCATATAATGATATTAATAAAGAATTAATATTATTTTGTTTCAACATGTGCGCTTGGTCTAGTATGTTCAATTTCAATTTTTAATATTAAATTTTTGTTTTTTATTTAATTTTAAATTGGTCTTTTTATTTTATTTATCATATAATTAAATTTTAAAAAATAGATTCTATAACTTGAATCATAAGTTTAATTGATTAAATTGAATTGAATTCAATTGATTTAATCTCAATTTTTTTTAAAATTATCTGTTAAAAGAAAAGTTTTGGTCCGGGAAGTAGCTTTGTATTGACCTAAATTTTCTTTATGAAAAAATTACTACATACCTTCTATTTTTTTTTAGCACATAAACACTTTCCAACCAATTTTTCATAAATTATATATTTACACGCCCGATAACTTAAAATAATTATGAAAAGATGACGCAGAAACACAGTTATTCTCTTCTCCCTCTGACCAAAATCAATTTCCCTTATCTCTCAAGATTTCCCAAATTCCTTAAATTTTTAGGATTTTCAATCTGATGCAGTTAATTCCTCACGTTTCCTGTTCTAACTTAATTATGTTTGGGGGAACAGTAGTTGTCTAGCTGATTGAGTAGGGGAAGATAGAAGTGGAAGCAAGGAAAAAGGCAAAAGGGTGTTGTCCTTTTGTCCTTCTATTCTTATTTCCTTTATGAATTATGTTCTTTTCTAAAAACTTGTATGGATCATATTTTTAAGGTATATACCCTGATATTTAAACCCTCTGCCTAGGGTAAGTCCTTTCAAAGCATATGTACCCTTTTAAAACATCAAATCCACATGGTTTTGATAGGAAAAAAAAAATTATAGACAAATTAAACAGGGAATTGCAACCCCTATTACATCCTGATATCTATTCTTATTGATGATGAATCAAATATAATGAACTCCAATTGTCAAGGAGTGAGCAACCAGTCAGCACCCCACTTGCCGCCTTCTCTAAAAGGATGGCATACGCAAATCTTCCAGTTCTTGTAATGTTTGATTCACAGATAACAAGCATCTGATTCAAACTGATCAAAAGCTAAAACATGCGGTTGAAATTCAAAGACAACCAAAGCACTGAATAAGTTGCAGCACATCATCGCTGTTTAAGAAGATGAAAGTTTGCATAATAGTATTATTATTCAGTTCCAAGAACAAGGAACTGCAGCTGCGGCAATGACATATATCCACAAGAGTAAAGGGCTAAAAAGATAAACTAATTCTTTCAAAGAGAAAGATAATGAAGAAAGGCTGAACAAATATCATTTCATTTAAATGCAAACACATCCATCAAAGCCATACAAGCCAGAGAGAACTACAAGGTACACACAAAATGCTAAGCAAGCAGCTCCTCACGCATCTCATATACTCAAACTTCTATATTGGAGGTTTACACATACTTTACCATCCATGACAGCAACAAGCAGAAGAAGGAAAAAGAAAGGGCTTTAGCATCCGATGACCAGAGAAGTTGCATGAACATCACCTTTTTAACGACCCAAGTTAGAATACCCCCTAAGGTAGATGATTTCAGCATCCAATCCCTGCAGCATACACCCATCATTTGTTGTTGTGTTGTGTTCTCCTGTCTTGACTTCTTCAAGACTAAATCACAGTCAAATGTGATAGGTCAATTTGTTGTAAAAATCTTCCAAATTTGCATAAATTACATATTGCTTTGCTCAGTTGGTGCTTTCATCGCTTAACTTCCATCTTCTGTTTCCATCCAGTAGTCAAGCTTAGAATAAGCAATAGCAGATTCTGGTTTTCCATCATTGGTGTACACCTTAAATAAACTGAATTCTGAGAACCAATGCAACTCCCCGAGAAATTTCAGGTGACAAGTAACAAAATCCATCTCAGGTGCAATCCATTAAGAGGCTATTAGGTGGTTATATAAACTTGTTGAAAGGCATATATGCTAGAAGATAAGATCTTCTTCATCCATAAAATTTCTGTAGATGGCTTGAATTGAAAGCTCAGGTTTCCTACTACAAAAAGTAAAATCATGGTTTAATCGTGGTGGTGTGCTAGAAGCTCAAGAGTGAATCGAAGGCCACCACCCCATTGCACTACTGAACAATAAAAGGAAGACCTAACTGCATTAAGTAGATAGATTTGCAGCTAGAAAATATGCTCCCCGGAAAATTGTCTCCTTGACTTGAGGTTGTCCAAGAACTTCTTTTAACTAAACCTCAAGATAAACTTAAGAGCTTCTCAGAAAACAAAAGGTTGATATAAGATGGCCATCCTTATGCACTAAAGACGCCAGCATAAATAAACTAACTTTTACTACCTATTTTCCAATTTCAAGGATTTGGAACCTTTTTTTACCAGCCTCACGCCGAGCCAAGCATCATTGAAATACTACCCTTAACTGACTGCAGGCTCCTTCCCTTACCATAGTTAATATTATGTGCCCTCTGCAGACCATAAATCGCTCTCGATCTCTGATAGTGTAATGCTAATTGGTTGCCATCCTGATGGATGATGTATGATCCATTTTTTATAGCCAATTACCATGTTCAAGATCTGAAGGATATCACCCAGAGCATGTCCTTTCAAGCACTTTCTCTTTAAAATAGTACCTGCTTCATACCTGTACATCGCATAGGAGAATACACGACAGCATTTTCAAAGTTAGAATTGAAACTCAGAAAATCAAATTGAGTTCAAGAAACTGGTGAGCTTTACCTGCACTGAGAAGCCAAGATTGCAGATCGCCCGGCAGGGGATATCAGAAAAAGTTGAATTTCATCCCATGTTGCTTTTGGGATTTGTTTCGGGCTGCCACCAATAGGGTTGACACATTTCCACAGTTTCTCGTTTTTACCAACAAACAACTGCATCGCACCTAAACTCTGTGCCACTACCATCTGATGCTCAATGGCACACTCAAGGGCCTTCTTAATGTCAGTGTTACGCTGCTTCTGATCTCCATATCTGATGCAGTCAGCTATATTTGTTTCGGTTGGCATTATCTTTTCACTTTTAAGGGTGTTCAAGGCAAGCAAGACCACACCTATAAGGCCTTGAACGTATTCAGAAGGTTTTGGGCATCCTGGACTCCCCCATATAACACTTCCTGGAGCAACACTAGCCCCCATTGCTGATGAAGATGATGACAGATATTCTGGATGACTGGAGTATCTATGGTTGGGCATCTCATCCTGGTAAATTGATGGAGAGTTATGTGCCATATTTCCATTTTGCGAGTTACTTGAGCTTACAGATCGGGGAAGTTTCTTCTTGGAATCATGTTTTACCTCTGGATTTCGACGCTGAGGGTTAAAGTTGATGGAGTATCCAGAAATGTTCAAATTACCAATATCAGGCGCACTCATATATGGTGCAGGCATAGAACTTGTTCCGTTGGGCCTGGCAGGCATTGGAGGAGGACCACGGGGGTGAAGATAAGGAGGATAAAAACCACCTGCTGCAAAGTCAGGTTGCATCGCTGAATTGTTTGGCCTTAATTGCTGTGTATAATGATTTTGGTGGTTGCCATTAACATAGGGGACATCACACCAAGTAAAATTAGTATTTCCATGAACAAAATCCGGGGCAGGTCCACTAAGGGGAACTCTAGGGAAATAAGTACCCGGTTGGTGAGAGTTTGTATTATGTTGATCTTCTTGGGTCCAAAGAGGCACACTTGTTGTCTTTGATCCATTTGTCTGGCTTGGGCTTCTTCGGATGTTTTTCCCTTTCTGCTTATTGTCATAACTCCTTGCTGTGTAAGGAGACTTCTGGTTTGCCAGATACGAATTCTCAGAATAGGAATCCGCTGGTTGTTTTAATTGAGCCGCATCAGTCAATGGAATCTGTGAAGTGTCTGAAGTGGACATATAGCTATTACTATCAGGTTGCAGTGATTCACCTTCACTGAGAGGCGGTCCTCCTGCCAAAAGACTTGTCCAGAGCCATACACTCTTTGCAGCCGCAAGAAGGGGTGCGGATGCTTTCTGGGGCTGTGCCAGAAGAATATTGTATCTCCTCATTCGCAACTGATGAAGAGCATTAGAGAAGTCTCGATCACCAGAAATTAACAAATAATTAGCAGGCGCGGCATTGTCCACAGCCCAAAACAACATATCAACAAGAATCTTCTTATCACTTGCATCTTTAACACCTGTTCATTCACATATAACATTACAAACTACAGTGAAAACCATATCCAAACATCAAATCTTCTAAAACATAACAAATAAACAGCAAAAAAGACTCAATGTTCAAAAACCAAAACATCCAACTGTTGTTATAACATATTCACATATAGTCAACCTGCAATTTCCTATTTCAATAACAAAACTTGAGATATAATAAAAGAAATCACCAAAAATCAGTCAGCTATGCAAATCTTAACAAACCCTTTCTGTTCAGTCAACTCAGTCTTTTAGACAAATAATATAATCAACTCCAGCCCAAAATCAATCGCACCGACACCAAGAAAGCCAAGATATCGAACAAGATCCGATCTTTCTTGACTAATCAATAAGAGAGCAACACCAACAATCAAACACCCCATGAAGCAAAATCATCAAAAAGTAGGAAGTAAAATCAAGATACCTGCAGGGACATGATTGAGAGCAATCCCAGTACTAGAGAGCGCCTGCTGAACAGCAGAATTGATACGATGTGTGTCACCATAAGCAGAAATAGAAACAGGACCACAATAATTCATCTTGACAAGTGCTGAGCTTATGTTTTGTGCTATGGCATGAGGGTCACAGTCTCTAGGTACATGACAGTTCTCTATGTCCCACCAAACTGAAATCTTGGCGGTCACATACTGTGCCTCTGCTCTTCCTCCTCCGCCTCCTCTTTCTCCTCCCATTTCTGACAGAGATCCCCGGCAAAAAAGGTGGTTTTGGAAGCGGAGATTTAGAGGGTGGTGATGATGAAGATGTGGTTTTGGTATCTATGTTGTGCTAACCTATCTTCGCTTTGTTGGAGAGAGAGAAAGAGGGGAAAAGACGACGTCTTTATGTATTGGATTCTTGTGTTTTGTGGTTCGGTGGCTTTAAGCTAAGTAGTGGGTTCTTGGAGGATAGCTTAGATTACGGTCATGCCCTCTCATAAGTAATTGTTAATTATTTAGTATATCCAAGATTGTTAATAAATAATTATTCATTATACTCGAAATTATAATTATTTTGGAGAAATTATAATTATTTTGGAGAAATTATTCGGTCGGAAATTATACTTGTCTTTCATATTAAGATTCGTAAATATTTTTTATTAATGTGCTAAATAAATATTTTTTTCCTTGTTGAGATGAATTGGGTTGGGAGTTGTTAAAAAAAAACTTTATTAATAAAATGTGTGATTATAGATAACCAATTAAAATGTATATATGAAAATATAATCAAGTAATTATGGAAATGAGATATAATATTTAATTATTTAAAATTCTTGATTTCATCCGGTACTTGATTGTTATTACCTTTGTAATTAGTGATTTTATTAATAAAATGTGTGATTATAGATAACCAATTAACAGGTTTGACTTGGTCAAAGGTTTGGTTTTGACGTGGACTACATGGGCTTTCCAATTAAATCTTGGGCTCGGGGTCAAGTGGGGGTTTGTTGGGTCATTATGCATTGATGACCGATACTGGCTTTGGATTGTCTAAGAAACCAATGAATCAAGTCTTGACATGTATAAATTACCAATCACCACGTGCCATGTCAGTACGAGAAGAAGTCTTTGAGCAATTTTTTATATATATATAATCATCATTTTTTATTAAAAACATGACTATATTTAAACAGTATCCATGAAAAAACCAAGAAAATTTATATTGAGATATAAAAAAATAGATAAAACAAGTCACAGTACCAGTAAATCCTAAATATACGAGCGGTGATTATAGAATTTCAATCTATAAAAAATATGATGGAAGATCGAGATAAAATAAAAATCAAGATTTGCAGTGCCCATTTGAAATATAATATTCTTTTAAACTAGTTATATATTCGTAATATTATTTTAAACTAGTATTATATTTTATGTTGTGCAGAAAAATAAAATAAAAATGAAGAAACCCTCTTTTCCATTCTTATTAAGGTAATTATAATTTAATCCTTGTATATAGTTTTTATGGGAGCTAATCAAGTAATCAATCCACGAGATATGAAGATTAATTAAAATCTAGTTTAATAATTAAATAATTTCTCAAACAAGAAAAAGAAACAAGGTTGATAAAATAACTAAATTATAAACATACTGCCCTAAGTATTGCCCTAAGTATACATATATGTTTCTTGCTTCTTAAGGAAAGTGTTAAAAGAATTTGTCTGGTTTGAATTCTTGGCTTCTTCGACAATATTGCCCTCAGTATACGTACATATATGTTTCTTGCTTCTTAAGGAAATATACTTATGGTAAAGTTTTTATATATATTGTTGCGCTAATCATGGCAAGGATAGGTATTTTTTATAATACTGGTTGTGAGTTCGAGTCTGCTGAGAATTACTAGAGACTTATATAATTATTAATTCTATAAAATTAATTGAAGTATATATAAGTTCGTCTGAAATATAATATTTAAATTAATAAAAAAAAAAATTTTCTCAGAGTGATTGGTCAGCCTCTTCAAGGAGAGGAGAGCAACTGAATATGGCATTTGACAAGATAATGCTAACGTAAGATTTGGGGATTTTTTTTGGCTAAAGAGAGCTAGCATAAAATTAAAATCTACAGAAAGTCATACGGGGGAGAGAAGGAAAAGTAAATTAAGAGTTGGACCCATTGCATTGCTTGTCTTACTCAGGGACCGAGTTGAGTTCCCTTTAGTAGAAGAAGTAAAAGTAGGGACAGGAGTACTTGACTTTTTGTTCTAGAGGCAGCTCAACGCGTAAACGCACGTAAGGCCATGAAAATTTAATTATCCCCGTAACTTTTAAGGTGAAAATATGAAATGGTCATCCATTTAAATGATTTTTAAAATTTTTTAATATTAATATATTAAAATCATAAAAAAAAATTAAAAAAAATTGATTTAATATTTTTTCAAGACAAACATATTTCCAATAAGTATTCAAAAGAGAAAGCTACCACACTCCTAAATGGTTTTGAAATATATTTTTCAAATTATTTTTTGTCTGAAAATATATTAAATTGATATTTTTAGATATTTTTTAATGATTTTAATATATTAAATTTAAAATAAAAAATATTATTTTAATACATTATTAATAAAAAAATACTTTTACAAATAACATTCCACCACAGAACGTATTATCTTATAAGAAATATTATAATTACCTTATATAGAGTTATTCTATGTAGTATAACCTATATTATTATATGAATGTTGCTCTATTCATAAATATAAAGAAGAAGGCTGACACATTAGATTAATTAAGCCTCTTATTTTATACAAGAAACATTATTCTATTATCTTTCTTTAATTATTACAAAACACAAAAATATTTTCAATTAAGTTTTTTATATATATATACAAATAGATTCTCAATCATATTTTTTTTGTTAGTTTATGTTGAAAAAAATTGATTAATAATCATGTAAAACTTATATGATTTTTATTTTTCTTAAAAACTCTCTAATTCTCTTAAATTTCTAATTTTTTGCTTTACATTGTATAAAATTCTCGTGAATCATGATAAACCAAACTATATAAAGAAACACAACATGTCATATATATATATATATATATATAAAACGTGCAGAGATTTTTTTTATAAAAAAAGAGAAACCTCTTGATTTTGAAAACTAATTATATAGAATGATCTAATAAAGAGTCAATCAAATACATGGGACCTAATTATCAGATTCTCTGTTTAGAGGTTTGCCCTTAAGTTTTTTGCATGTAAACCTGCGCATTCCCCGGAAAACAATTGCCAGTCAAACACGTACAAACGACCCCTTGACAGAAGGCCCATGAATTTCCTGTAAGGAGCCCTAAGTCCAGGACACCTCAGGTAAGAGGAGGTCACACAAGATATATATATATACGTGTGTGTGTGTGTGTATGCATGCATGTATATGTATATATAGATTCAGAGAGGGTTCCCGTACCACCATTTTAACCCGAGCTTCTTGACAAGATATATAGGCGAGGTGTCTTAGGCCGGAGCAACCACCGAGGCACCATCACCCCTTATCCGCGACAAATGGCTCGTGTAAAATCTGCACAGATGCATGGCCATGGAGATTCAGAGGTCAACAAATTACAAATTCTCATAAATCGATCATAAGTTACACTTCTATATACGTGGAGCTTTTACTTCATTGATTATGAGCTTCGAAGTTAGTGGCTATACATCAATATTGCAACACAAAACGTGTGAGCCAATTACCAGCACATTTTGCTTACTAGCTAGACACCAGCCATGCACTAGCTGCAAGGAGTCGACAATGGTACGTATGGGTCATATATGATCATTGCACCATCGATCAATGATTCCCTAACGGTTAAGTACATGAGCGTCGGGATTAATTGTATCTTGATCGATGTGCTTAATTGTATCCACACTTTTTCCGATTCAAACTATCAGAATTAGAGCTATTAAGTTTCGCAAATATCAATCATGTATTCCCTAACGTACGGTCCGTGCATGTTTGAGATTTGTTTCCATATATATATTTCAATTGCAACAATAACTAGAGGTTTGAATTCTTAAATGAAAGTTAAAATTGTTATCATAGGTTGTCCTAATGGTATAGATAAGGTTAGGGAATTTAGATTAAAAGGTGTTTGGTCTGAACGACAAAATAAACACACACACATGTACACACACACACACACATATATATATATATATATATATATATATATATAAAATGGAGTGATGTTGATAAAAGAAAGTTAGTCATATAGATTGTGACTAACTAAGATTAACTACATGATATTGAGCTAAAAACCATATCATAGTAACATGCGCTTCTTAGTAGGAATATCTTTTGATTATATATCTAGTCAAATCATACCCTTAATATATATATATATATATATATATATATATAGATACACACATATGGTTGAGACGCGAGGGTCTCCTGGAAAATCAGTTTCCATATATACTTTGCAATTGCTTATTGTGAAGGTACTAGCCAATCCTGATTCATGAGATGGTAACAAACAGATAAAGATACATAACATGCCCAAGAAGAGAAAAACTAAACTGAAAAATTCACCATAAAATGCAAATTTTATATTTTGATACAATCATCTAGTAATTATAAGTAGTGGGAAGGAAAGATACATGTGCATCAACAAGTCCAAGTCAAGTTTTGATTCCAAACTGAACGTACTTGGTAGACCATGCGGCCATGTCAGGTCTTTGCGAGCCCGGCCGCTGTTGAGTCTCGAGTTGAAGATACAGTGAAAGCTCCTGCTGATCTTGAAGGAGATGGCTGTTACGTTCACATACATCAACCAGTGACCAGTTTAGCTTGTTAGGTGCTGAAGCTTTTGACAGTCAAGGGCAAACTTGCTTGGACCAAAAATAATTGTTGGTGGCAAAGACAAAAACTGTGGACCTAGATCATGAATATGTCTGGAAAGCTTATGAAAAAACCTAAACGAATAACCTGTATTGGGAATTCATGCCAGGAATTGCACCATCTAAATCACACATCAAATAGTGTGAGAATTAACTCTTGGCTTGCAATATTTGGTGGATATATGGTCATGGAAAACGTTGACAATTAATGGAGATTATCGTAGATCAAGTGTTTTCTCCCACATAATCAGAGTGGTATAAAAAGGTATGCACTTCTAAAAAAAATCTGAATGATTTACAGATATCTAGTCTATCAATTTGAACTAAAAAATACTGAAAGTTGATGCGATTATCTATGTCCTTCGCAGGCCCCATCAGAAGTAATGATACAAGACGTTAGCTTCAAGAAAATAAGAGGCACTGCTCTACAACTTCAGTGGTTGCTTGGCTTTTTTTGTAGCAGTAGCATCCCATGCCAGAAGCCAGAACTTGCAGAAATTGACCTGCCCTGCTATACTACAATATTGTTGCAACTTCAAGCCATAGCTAGAGGGGAGTTAATGCGGAGAATATCACATTCAAATTCCTTTCCTACTTCCTAATGTCTGGTGGGGCCGGGTTTCGATATATAATGCATATATAGAATAAATATATTTTTCTCACCGGTCTAATTTTATTTTTATTTGTGAATTTTGTACTTCAATCACAAAAAGCACCACTCATTATACAGTAGTAACTGTCCCAGAACCACCCACACTATTTTATGAACAAACTGGCCGTATCAAAACCTACGGTATCTATTATCTACCACAAATACATAAAAGAAAGTCTTAATAAGAGTTTAGTTAACAAGATAGTCAACATTAATCTACGCTTTACATAATGGAGCAGGCATTAGGGTTCTCATCACTAAACATGTTGATGTAGTAGTCGTCAATGATGGACTCGCTGATAGTGGCTGTGACCGGAACTGCTCTAACATGATTCGGAGGTGCTTTCTTGTCATAAGCCTGTGAAACATAGGGGTGTGCCACTAAAAAGTATGGGACATAAGGCCACAGCTCTACCTTCTTCTTTGTTGATTGAGCTGCCTTCAACACTTTCTCTGGCTCCACGAACCCAGTCACGGTCACCTTTTGTTGCTTCATGTCTACTTTCACGGATTTAACACCTAAAAGAAAGATATATATTTTGTACGAAGTTTAATTTGTTTACCGAAAGAAAGACCGTGAAAAGAAGGCAAAACGCTAACAAACAGAGAGGGTTAAAAGAAGATGTACATGTAGCTAGCTAGCTAGAGAAGACAAGCTAGAATCCATGCACAGATAACCACTACCTTCAACCCCGTAGAGGACACTCTTGACCTTACGTTCACAGCCTTGGCAGTCCATCCTGACTTTGAGAGCTACGGTTTGCATCAGCTTCTTTTTCTTGCCTTTCTTGGCATTGCTTAGTAAATCAGAGAAATACTCCAAAGTTCCGGCAACTCCCATTGTGTTTAATTCTTTTCTCGCTCTCTAAAATATTGTTCTTATAGCCTATAGGACAGACTGTGCTAGCTATATACAAATACACACACACACACACACACACACACACAAAGTATGAGTTACTTCAAGATAATTAAGTAAAGGAAGACTAGACTTTTCATAGTTCCTATAAGCGTGTTCCGTGATACAATGTTTTTTAAAAATATTTTTTAGTTAAAAATATATTAAAATAATACTTTTTATATTTTATATTTTTAATATTAATATATCAAGATTATTAAAGTATTAATTTAATATTTCTTAAATTTTAAAAACAGATTGAATAATTATTAAAAAAAATACAGCCTTGGTATGCATGCTTAGTCCCATGCATGCACTAGAAAAACATATTTGAGTTCATTAAATTTAAAATCTAATTGATAAAAAGTGGATGAGGGGGTAAGGATCGATGTCTATAATTGTTTCTTGGAGTTACGTGAACAACATTAAATGATCCGGGTGTGAACAAATTGAACTCTTGAATTTCTTGGAATTCCAGGTGTGAACAAAATTCTTTTAAATTTCCTGGAACAACATTAAATGATTTCACAGACTAGTTGACATTTGTCAGAACAAAACAAACGCAGATAATATGTTTAGAGCGTGTTTGAAAGTGTGGTTGCAGGTGCTTTTCAAATAACTTTTCGTGCCAAAATGCATGCCAATGATGTTTTTTTATTTTTTAAAAATCATTTTTGACATCAGCACATCAAAACGATCCAAAACGTACAAACCATATTTAATTTTAACAAAAAAAAAAAAAAATTCAAATTTTTTGGGAACGCAGCCGCAGCCGCGTTCCCAAACGGTACCTCACTTGTTCTTCATATTTTGTTTTATAGTTTATTGTTTTAAAATTATTTTTTTATTTTTTAAAATTATTTTAATAATGTAGTATTAAAAATATTTTTTGATATATTTTTAAATAAAAAATACTTTAAAAAATAATTTCTATCACAATAATAAATACTACCTTACATTGATATAAATTAACTTTAAATTTTTTTAAAAAATAATATTTTTATATTTTTATCTTTATCTTAAACAAATTTTTTTATATACATTACCGTTCCAGATCTCTCATACAGGTGCCTTCGTGATATTGTGGTTAAGCATGGTTGTATCTAGTAATGTGATAATAATTGTTTTTCAATAACTACCACGGTGTTATTTTGTTTTTCAATTATTTACTTGTTATTCATATTTTGTTTTTATAGTTATTTTTAAAAAATTATTTGTTATTTTTTTGAATTGTTTTGATGTGTTTATATTAAAAATATTTTTGATATATTTTTAAACAAAAAATTTTTGAAAAAAAACTTTATCATAATGTCAAATACTACCTTAAAATGATATAAATTAACTTTAAAATTATTTAAAAAATAATTTTTGTATATTTTTATCTTAAACAAAAAAAAAATTTCTTTTTTATTTATATTAACACTCATGATCTCATATAGATATCTTTTTTTTTTCTGGTTAAGTGTGGAAGTGTCTAATATTATGACAGTGATATCACTATCATATACATTATCATATATTTTCATTATCATTTATTATGACAGTGATATATATATATATATATATATCTTCTACACTTAACCAGAAAAAAGAATAAAAATATATGATAATGTATATGACAGTGATATCACTGTCATAATATTATACACTTCCACACTTAACCAGAAAAAGAATAAAATCAACTCAAATAAATTTATAATAAATAAATAACAAGAAAAAATAAATTCAATTAAAAAAATTCATATGAAAAAAAAAGTTGTGATTGCTAAAAATTAAAAATCCTATAAATAAATCTACTAAAAATTGATCTTGTATGAAAAAAAATCCCACAACAATATTCATATAATTATTCCAAACAAAAAAATTAAAAATAAAATAAAAAAACAAATATAGTGAAAAAACATGAAAAAAAAATCTAACCTTAATATAGTTGCAAGTGAAGCTAAAAGGAGGGAAAAAACAAATTTATTAAGCATATTAATTAAAAAAAACTAAGAAAAAAAAAGAAAAAATGAGAAGAATACATACCTGAACATAGAGGAGAAGAGAAGGAGTTGAGGAGAAAGAAATGGATATTAATGTTTTTTTACATTTGGGGAAGAAGAAGAAGAAGAAGAATAAGCAAAAGAAAAAAAAAGGAGCCCGGTCTGTTGTGAAATCAGGACTCCAGACTTTTTACCGAGGCGTTTTATCAACGGATAATGAAGTATTAATATTTTGAATCATTCCGTCTGTAATATTTAATTTAAAATTTCAATTCAATAAAATTTTTTAGAAACCGTCAAATATCACCGACGACTTTTCCATCCGTCGGTGATTCCGTCTATAATATTTAATTTAAAATTTTAATTTAATCAAAAATTTTCAGAAAATCATCAAATAATACGAATGACTTTTCAATCCATTGGTGATTTTGTTTGTAAAGAACAATAATTAAAAGTGCAATTGGGAAGTAAGCAGTTCAAGAGCTATCTAGAAAATACCGACAGAATTTTCCGTTAGTGATTTCCCTTGTAATTGATATGGTGAACAATGTTCACAATTTATCAATGATTTTACCGACGGAATGGTATAAATGACACGTCATTGTTTTTTTTTTGTTTTTTTTAAATTATTTTTTCCCACTGTAATTCTCTTGGTATATACCAAGAAAATATCCCCGTCGGTAAAATCCATCCGAAATTTACCAATAAAAATATTCCCTCGGTATTTTCGTTTGTATTCATCAATTAATTTTCTAGTAGTGGATTGTTTTTCAAAGTATTTTTTTGTTTAAAAATAAATCATAATAATATTTTTTTATTTTTAAAAATTTATTTTGATATCAACACATTAAAACAATCTAAAAAAATAAAAAAATTAATTTAAAACAAAAAAATATTTTAATTTTTTTTTAAGAGCACCCATGACCCAGCTGCTAAGACAAACTGTTGAAAAAAAAGTCTTCAGTAGTATCCAAAATTTCTGCAGTTTTCCATCATCCAGTTTTACACTTACTATTTATCATTTATCTTTTCGATCGAATTGTTCTTTCACCGTACTTCCAACCACAACGCTACCAAAACACTTGAGAAAAGTGAAGAATATCATAGAATAAGTATATGTTTGGTGATTTAGCAAAAATAATGTTTAATTGAAAAAACAATAATTTCATTTTTAAAAATATTTTTTAATAAACTTAGAGACATCTCAAAACATAAAAAAAATATTATGAATTTAAAATCTAAATTATGAATTAGATGGATTATCATTAGTTGACTTGTGTTTATTAAAATGAGATGCGTAAATTGATATTTCTTAAATTATATTATTTTTAATTTTTTTTAAATTAAATCAGATTTTAACACAGTTGACTTACTTAGTCTTAAATTTCACTCTTATTTTTTAGAACTCGTTCCCAGTCACAAGCACTGAGTTCGAGTTGATTCACCAACCGGATCCGAAATTAATAACGATCCTTTCAGTCCACCACAACATGTGGGTTTTAAGAATCACGATTCAAGGCCCATCAATAAAACATTGGGGCGATATCAAATCCTACGGCTCCAACACACCCACGTGCCACAATCACAACGGTACAGTAAAAAAATTTGGATTTGCCGCGCTCGAAGTCAAACGAGGGAATCAAAAGTAAAATGAAAAACACTAGTTTAGCTTCCGATTTTGTCATTCCACCAACTCTAGGCTCGGACTCACTCCGAACCTAAATCCTCTGTCACACGCTCTCTTCCTTGTCTCTGTTCCCGATATTTTTATTTTATTTTATAGATTAAAAAAAAAACAGCTTTGATCTTATTGGATTTTATTTCTCAATTTGCACTAAATGACAAATAAATAAAAACCCTATATTCATTCCCTCCGTGTGATCTTACTCGACACCAAACCTCCACCGTTAGATCATCCATCCATACATGGCAATACCAAAAACTAAAGCTTGCCAAAACATTTTCCATGCCAATTTGTTTTGTATCCTCTCTCCCTTTCTTTTTCTGCCAGTTGGTTTCCTTTCTTTTGTTTGCTTTTGCCAAGTAAACATGTTTTTGTGATCAAAGATTAGCATTTTGAAATAAAGTTCTCTTTATGCAGAGAGCCTTCTGAGTTTTCACTGTCGGGCTCCTTGCTGTGTTCTTGGTGTGTGTGTTCACTGTCGGGCTCCTTGCTGTGTTCTTGGTGTGTGAAATTTTCCTAGAAAATTTTACTGTTTTACTCTTGTTTAAATGTTTGAATCTAGCTCAAAGTTTGAATCTTTTTGGTGATTTAAGCATAGTAGCATACCCTCCTTTGATTATTCCTTGTTTCCCTCTCTCTATATTTATTTATTAGTTGAAAGTGACCCCCCTTCCGTGGTTCTCTCTCTCTCCCCATTATAAGTTTGTTTGCGAGGATACGCATTATTTTGTGCCATGGAAAATAAATTAAAATAAAAGAAGTTTTATTTTAATTTTTTATTTTTCTTGGACTAGATTTGGGCAGTGTATTTAAGGTGGGATCCAGTGGTTATTTATGAATTTGGACTTATGGGGTACCCTTGAAAATAAATGTTTTCACATGCAGACACCAAAGGCCATAGCCACTGCAAGCACTGCATAGAACAAATCATAAAGTCTAGATTATTTTTTTTGGTCCTTTTTAGAAAGCAAGATTTTGATCCAGTGCATGCATGTGTTATATGTAATAGATCTCTGAGGAAAGATTCAGTGTAGTTGCTGTTTGATCAAATCCATCAAGTACTAATGTCAGTTTTGGAGAGATCATCGTCGACATCAACTCCTGTTAGAGAGATTGATCCCTTATTGAAGGATTTAAATGAGAAGAAGCTGAGTTTTAGGAAAAATGTTGTTTCTTTGGCTGCTGAGTTAAAGGGTGTGCGTAACCGCCTTGCATCTCAAGAGCAATCATTTGCTAAAGAAACAGAAACTAGACAGGTTGGTGATTTCTGGGTTTGGCTTCTTTTTGTATGGTTTTCGAGCTCTTTAGATTTTCTTTCTTTTTGGTTGTGGGGTCATGAGGGTTTTATTTATTCTTCGAGTTAATTAGTCAGTGTATGTGTGTTTCTGGGTTCTTCACAGGAGACGGTGCTTGTTTGTGTCTTGGTTTTTTACAGGAAGCAGAAAATAAAGCAAAAATCATGGAAGAGGAGATTAGCAGATTGCAGGAGAGAATGGAAGAGAGAAATGGCCAGCTTCTGGCTTCAGCTTCTACTGCTGATAAGGTCCCACTCAATGTCCCTCCTTTGGACTTTACCTTTTACTGGCCTTTGACTTTTGTGTAGTTCTGCTTTTTGTTTGATGATTTGAAATTCAAACATGATTGCTAATGATGTTCGAGTTATTTGTTATACGGACTAAGTTTATCTAGGGCTGTGCTTTGTGTTTTTTTCTGTGCATCTTAACACGTAACCCACATATCAGATCTTCATCCTTTTGGATGCCTCCTGACCTTTTGGCTTTTTCTATTTGTTTTTCGGGTGGAGCCTTTAGGAGGAAAGGTCGCCAGGGTGTTCTGATTTTACATTGTTGCCCCCCCATTGTTATTTATTAGCTTGAATGCTTTAAGATATCCTTCTCTTTTGTTGTTGCCGCCCACTCGACGTCTTAGGTTTTTACTTTGCACAATTATGGGTTGTATTAGAAAGGTGGTCTAAACAGTTCCTGCAATATCTTTAGGATGGTCTAAAGACAAAGTGCTTAGTTTTGTTAGTGTTCAAATTATCATTTAGTTTAGCTACCACTTTCTTTGGGCTGTGCATTGATCGCTGCATAAGAAACTTTAATTGACAATGAAATTTAAAGAAAACATGAAGATTTCATATTTAATTATTGGGAGTATAGTTGAACAATAAATGAAATATCTCATTAGCAAATATGAAGGTGATGGTCACTCTTGTAATCATTAAATTATCCCTAGATCGAGGTTATGGTTTCTCTTAATTATACCTGCCTCAATTATTTTGGTGATTTATTTCAAATAAATCCCAATTGAATGTCCATGCAAAATGGTGATGACTTCATACCAAGTAATATTGAGATTTGGGATCCCCTGCACATCAACACCATTACAGTGAAACTTTGAGAGACGAGTGGTAAGATCTCAGTACAAACCAATCAAGCTTGAGCTAGTCTTTTCTCTTCTTTTTGGCCCTCACCCCCCCCACCACTGTGGGAAAAGGAGGATGAGATAGCCTTTCGTGCATATTCAAGGTGTCATCTAGAAGCATAACATTCTTTAGATCCTTCCACTTTAATTGAAGACTTATAGGAGACAGTTGAAGTTTCTATATCTGATACCATTTCTAAGCATCCATCATCTTGTAATAAGTCAATCTTTAAGCAACCATTATTAATTTCTTCTATGTGGTTACCTTGCATGCATTTATTTAATGGTGCTCACTAAGTGAACAACATAGTATGCCACTTTTCAGAAAACACACTCACAGGAATCGATTTGTTTCTGACTGGATGAATCATTGAGGAATTGGAGTACATTAAAAAAGAGAGGAAAAACTATGTGCTTCTTGCTCAAGACAACCTTCTTTTAAATTCTACAACATGGTATCACGTTAGAAATTTCATGTATCGTAGAACTAGCATACATGTCTCCTTGATATTTGGATGAATTTTAAAGAACATTTAACGAGGAGATTTCTCGTTGGAAGTTCTGTAACTGTATGAGTTGCAACATAACCATCTCTTGATTATGAACACTTCCCACTTTAAATTTTATCATTTGCAAGCTTCTTGCTCATTGCAACATCAGTTTTTCTGACTTTCAATTTTTTTAATTGGTCACAGTACCTCACGGAGTTGGATCGTCTCAGATCACAACTTGCAGCCACCCAAGCAACTGCGGATGCAAGTGCTGCCTCAGCTCAGTCAGCACAGCTTCAATGTTTAGCACTTATAAAAGAATTGGATGCAAAGAATAGCTCGTTAAAAGAGCATGAAGAGCGTGTAACTAGGCTAGGAGAGCAACTAGATAACTTGCAGAAGGATCTTCAAGCTAGGGAATCTTCCCAAAAGCAACTGAAAGATGAAGTTACGAGAATTGAGCATGATATTATGAAAGCCATTTCCCAGGCAGGAGACAGTAAAGATTGTGAACTGAGGAAATTATTAGATGAAGTTTCTCCTAAAAACTTTGAGAAGATGAATAAACTTTTGGTTGTTAAGGATGAAGAAATAACCAAACTGAAAGATGAAATAAGAGTTATGTCTGCTCACTGGAAGCTTAAAACCAAGGAATTAGAATCACAGGTGCATCCATCTTTAGTCCCCTCTATTACCATTTAAAGTCTATTTTCATTTAAGGTCCTTGGACTTTGTGATTTATGAGATCTAGCCTGTTTGTTGGCAGTTAGAGAAACAGCGACGAGCTGATCAGGAATTGAAGAAGAGGGTGTTGAAGTTGGAATTCTGTCTTCAGGAAGCTCGTGCTCAGACACGGAAGCTCCAGAGGGTAATGTTTTTTGTCATCTACTCTTTTTTTCCAAACAGGATCATGGCTGCATTGACTGCGGTGAATAAGACTTCCTCCTGTGCACTGTCAGCTTTACCTTAACATTTTGCATAGCAGATGAGTCATGCTTGAAAATCGTTCAGATGCCTCTCAGCAATATCTAGCTTTTTCATCAACTAGGTGAACGGTAGACCACATCAGTCCCTTGTGTTGTGCAATTAGCTGAATTGTGGCATGTTGAGTCATTTAGGTTCTAATCAATTGAATGGCCCACAGGATTATATTTCTGGGTGGTTGTTTTTGTGCTCTTCAATTCTAGCACAAAAGCACAAAATTTGTGTTGATGTTAGATGCGTCCCTTTTCTTCTGTTGTTTTTTGGTGGCCATGCTCTTCCAACTAGCTGAAGTTATTTTCGCTGCCAGATTGCAATTTCATGTACTATTAATTGATTGTTTCTATTCATCATACAGATGGGAGAGCGAAGGGATAAAGCTATTAAAGAACTCCGAGACCAGTTAGCAGCTAAGAAGCAGGCTATATCTGAAGCAAATAATGATAAGCAAAATTTCTGGGAGACATCTAGCTTCAAGGTTGTAGTTTCCATGTCAATGTTGATCTTGGTTGTTTTCTCCAAGCGATGAAATAAGAGGGTTGATTGATGTACATGTCTTGTTATCACAAGTTTCGGGGAGCTTTAGAAGCCATTTAGATTGTAGAAATAGCCTTTCTGTTCTCGCTAGAACTATATTTCTCTAGTAATCTTGTACGTTTTAAATCTTTGTACAGCCATTTGGCTTCCATACCTGAACCCATCACTTAAAAAAAGATGAAGTCTTCTATGCTGTTGATTTTACTAGCTGGATGGCATGATAATGACCTGCGATGTGCAAACTCTGCTATCAATTTTTTTCTAGGGTTCTCTTGCGGTTGTAGTGGACTGGGACATTGTTAATATGGCGGGGACCGGAGAGATTATGCTACCAACAGCTTGCCGACGCTGTGCCCACGCTGAAGTCAAATGTTTGGTGAAACAGTACATATTTAAACTCAATGATTCGCTAATAAAATTGGCATCCAATGCGATAGGGTTTCATCGTATGGTTTTCACTAAACATGTTAGCCGTTAGGAGATGCTATTACAAAACCTGCATCCATCTCCTAGCATGATTCAGATTCTGGTAGGGTTCACCTTTGTAGTTTTGTCCAGGAAACATGGACATCATTTTTTCTCTCTGGAATGGAAATTAAATGATTAGAGCATCTAAACAAATATGTTAGCATGTTTAAATTTGGTGTTTGTCAATGAAGTCACTGGGTGATTTTGACATCTAAACAGATATAGAGTTTGCTAAAATAAGCGATCCTCTTTGTGAATTATTTAACTAGATTAATCAGAATCTCCAAACTACGTTGTGAAAATATACAGGAACAAAATTGGTATTGAACAACTACTATCCAACCTCATTACCCTTCACTACTAGCAGCCTAATATTAAACATGTAGAAATTGATTTGTACCTTCAGCAGTAAAAGTCTTTACATTCTGCGCAACCTCCGGCTGGCCAGAAAATGTTTGTCAGGATCTTGGTGTTGTAATTCATTCTTGTGGAACTTGCCTCCAGTTTCTTTACTATCAAAGATGATTCATCTGTACAGAACTTTGAAACTGCTGGAATTCGGAAGCATGAGCTTCCAATCCATTGGCGAGCATAAAGAAAATCTTTATTCTAGTTGTCTAGAATGATTGTTCTGGCAACAAATGATGTTACCAAAATGGCACAACCAATAAATGGCTGCAAAGTAGCTGACTTGGATGCTGAAGAGTTGAGAGCAGGAGGAGTATTGAAACCGAAACTTGAGGCAGGGTTGGTTGATGAGTTCAAAACTGATGGGGGGGCGCTGCAGAAATCAGAGTGTTAGTTTTTGGGTTATTGAACTTATACTGAAGAGTTACAAAGTCATGGAAGACTGAAGAATTACCCTGGCACACCGATCGCCGGTGGGGATGTTGCTGGATTTGCAGGTGATGTTGTCGCTGGATTTGCAGGTGAAGTTGTCGCTGGATTTGCAGGTGAAGTTGTGGTCGCTGGCAATGACGGAGTGGATGATGATGATGATGATGATGATGACGGATAAATGCAGGAACCAGTGCCTGTTTCAATGTTATGCAAGTCTGAGAAATAGTTTTGAATATTCAGAGCATTAATTTTAAGCACAATTCCACGTGTGTGGGTCAATTAGATTCTTACTTGGATTCACATTAACTGTAGTGGCAGTCCCTCCGAAATCACAGCTAGTTGCCACAGGATTCTTCTGATAATAGCTGTTGAATGCATACGAGGCATGGTTTTGAAGAGAGTTTGGATTGTAACAATTCCCACCCTGCTGGATCTGTGAACAATCAGCACCTCCCATTCCACATGCATAATCTAACGCTGACTGAAGTGCTGTGTCCATCACTCCGGACCTTGCAACACACCAGCTCTGTCCTGGAATTGCTGGAGCATTTGTCGTAGCAGGAGGTGCCACAGGATTTGTCACTGGTGCTGTGACTGGAACATTGCCTGCTGGGGCTGGATATGTTGTCACAGGACTTACAGGTTGTGCACCTGGAACTGTAATAGGTGCTGGTGTTGTGACTGGATTGGTAATTGGTGGTGGTGGATTGACAGAAGGGTTTGTAGGGGGAACATTGACAGGTGTGGTGTTGGGGAAAGGTAATGGAGTGGATACAGGATTGGTAGGTGTTACAGTGACTGGATTGGTAGCAGGGACAGTGACTATTGTTGGTGTTGGAGTATCTGGCAGGAGAGTGACGACAGGTGGAGTCGATCCAGGATTTGTTGGAAAAACTGTAGGTGGATTAATTATATCATCATGTAAAGTAGTTTTGAAGTTTCTCAAGATTTCTCTTCGAGATGAAGGAAAGATTTGTTCATGTTCCCTCTCCAGCTCTTTTTCCGCGAAATCTTCTACAGAAGATACTTCTGCATACAATCCAGCTACCTGACCTCTGATCTTAGTGTTTTCTAAAGATTTTGAAACCCTATCTCCAAATTCAGCTACTTCTTTTGCACCAGGAATAACAAGGCTCTTGATAATCATAACTATGGGAGCATCATTGGGAGAAAGTAGAGAAGTGGCAACTGCAACTTTTTGGATCATTGATTGAATAAACAAATCTTTCATGCCCAGTTCTACATCCATATCAAGACTGGTTTCTACAATGACAAAAGACGTAGTTCTCTTGATAAATCCCAAAATCCTACGGAGATCTTTTTCTTGTGTTCTATTCAAATTTTCTAAGAATGACAGAGAAAATGCTACTGAGACCTTAACTTCATTGTCAACATGAAAACTACTCAGGACAGAATGGATTGATTTCAAGGCGGATAAAAGCTTTGACAAGCCATTGTTGCCACTTACAATGATGCTACTGTACACATGGGGCAGAAAGGTCACTATTTGGGCCTTAAGCCAAGAAATGGCAGATGGTTTAGACTTTGTCAATTTCTCAACCAAGCTGTCATCTAAATAAAGATCGGCAGACACATTAAAGTTGGAAAGTGTACTCAAAACCCTGTGATCTGCAGCAAAAACTCGAATATGACTTGCAGAGACCTTGTTTAGCTCAAGAAATGATACTATTCTGCCAAGTGAAGCAGCTGAAGTGATTCCTCTGGCATTGTAGGAGAAACCCACAAAAGTTCCTATAACATAGAAACAAGAAATGATCCAAGTCAACAAAGCTTCAAAGAATTTGAGCTCATTCATGATTTCAAACAAACAAATACTATACATCTTCAAATAAGTGGGGCATGCTAAACTCTTCTTTGCGCTGAATTAAGAGAAAAAACAGTGTGAACAAGCAATAGCAGATAATTACCTGAAGAGCTAAGAGTGAGAAGAGACAAGAAGAATAAGAACAGCCCCTTTGAAGCTACTTTGGCCATCATAATCAGAGGTGTTTTCTGGGTTTCAGGAGAAGAACCCTATGGATTTTTAGTGAGATTCATACAATAGTAGTGCTTAAAAAACACAACGCTAATAGAATGAAGATAGGAGATATAGAAGGGGAAAAGCCAAAAGGTGTTGTGGATGAAAGGTTAGTAGAGAAGAGAGAGAGAAAGCAAAAGGATGATGACTAGGTTTACATGTAATGATAAAGGAAAGAGGTTACTGTCATGAAGGATTGGGCTAGAAAATGCTGTGTTCATCAACAGTAGAGAGAATCAAGTAGGCAGCCACTGCTTTTCTAGCTTCTTTATCTTTCCCAAAAACACAATTGGGCGCAAAATATAAAGCACCTTCCTTCACCCTAGGACAAATTCCATGAGATATGGCCACATGCACGTTACACAGTATAAATATACGCAAAGATGGCATGCCTTTGTCTACTTGTCCCAATAGGGTTTGCAAAATACAAGGATGGCAAGACATGCTCTCATATGCTGCCCTCATACACGCTTTGCTATGTTATGAATTACCACAGTAAAATGTTTCTCAATTCTCTCGAATCCATCAATATTTTGCATTGACCAACAACACTTACTTGTTTTATGTTACTGTTTTCTACTGACAGTTAACAAGCTTAAACTTTCTTCACCATCTGTTAAGATTCTTTTGTAGAAGTAGAACCTCCTAGCAGACAGCTAGCTTTTCAAAGGGTTATAGAAGACAGTGTCATTAACCCACCCAGTCAACTCGGGGCCCGACTCTTGAACTGGATCTCTATGAAGTATAAAAAAAGAATCTAGAACCAACAAGTGGGTTGAAAAAAATGCCTAAAGTTTAGTTGAGAATAACCAAAAGGAGAATGCACTGCTGCTGTCAGCATCCATTACCCTGTCTTAACAAATCCTCGAGGATTTGAAATTGGTTGGGCAGTGTACGAGGAGGATATCAAAGTCAGTTCTGGTTAGCTCACCAAGTTTCACAAAAAAAAAAAAAAAACATAATTTATTTTATCTTAATTAAAAAGTGATGAAAAAATCAAGGGCCAAAAAGAGGCTTTGGATTTGGCCTCAACCTTCAACGAAGATGTTAATGATTTTTATTTGTCTAAGCCGACATTTTTTAGCAAGCATTGTTATTTTCTTGAAATAAAAGAGATGAATATAACGAAGATAGATATAACAATTTTCTCTTTACTTCTTGTTTTAAAAATCCATAAATTTATTTTAAAATTATCTTATATTATGTTTATGTTTTTGTCTCTTCAATTAAATATATATATATATATATATTTTAATTTTTCCTGGTACACTAACCAACCGAATGTAAAGGAACAAATAAGCATACATTTACATAATTTGCATACATTTGTATATATAATAAAATTCCAAGCAGCAAAGTTGTCAAGTTAACCAAACTCGTCCCTCTACAACTAATTTGATTAATGGGGTCCCTCTACCTTACATTCCGCCCTTAATCCATAATGGTATCAAATTATCAATATTGACTTTGTCGTGGACGTGTGACACATGTACATTTTGAATAGAAAAAAAGCTTGTAAAAATAAAATTGATTTTCTTATTTTTAATCATTTCTGTAGGCATTGAATTAAATAATCATTATTAACATCTTTCTGGATTGAGGATCCTAAATTGCAACCTAAATCTACGATAGATGGATCCTATTGATTAAATCAAAAATAGAAGGACCCAGTTGATCAAGTAAACATAGTAGAGGGACCGTGGGTGTAATTTACCTTGGTAACCAAACTATTAGTAGGGCCACTTTCCATGGGATATTCCATTGAGTAGGGACAGCCCATGTGGAACAATGTATTGTGCTTCTCTGCTTTTCAAGTTCTGAAGACTTCACAAGTACCTTTTCTGACTAGGTTACACTTCATAGCCGAAAGCGAGCACGGTCCTATTGGCGGTGATAAGGTTGATTCCATGGTTGTAAAACCTTACATGGCGGTTGGGCCCGGCCGACCTGCTCTGCTAGCTTGGGTTGGTTATACAAGGATTTACTCAAAATTGACATTGTTTTAAAACGATGCTGAATTGATGCGGTTTAACGGTTTAATAACTTTTTCGATGGAAAACAGAGATCCATGCATGAATCATGATTAAAAAGAAAAAGGAAGAGAAAAGAAAAGAGCTCTAAAATAGGTGCTGGTACTTTCAATATCTGATACGTGTGCTTTTTCTGATTTTGCGTTGTCAAATGGAGGATAAATCTGCCTACCATTATTCTCACATTTCGAGTCATTTACTGCTATAGAATCAGAGATTTAAGGTAAAGGGTGATACTTGATGACATTCATCATGTTGTGTGTGTCCACACCTTTTGGAACATCCCATGCAGATTTCTGGTCAGAGGGATAGAAAGTAGTGCATCTCATCTTTGAATTTCTTTCCATTCTCTTCCCAGCTGTAACTTTTGGGCATCCAATGAACATATTCTTCCACGATTAAAGAAGGGGAGAACAAAAGAGGATTTAAAGTCAATAAAAGCTGGTAGAGCAACGATCTTGCGTGGTGTAATTTGCTGGTCCAGAAGCAAGGAGCAGGTAGCAGGTAGTTCCTTAAAACTATAAATCGAGAGAGAGAGAGCCTTCAGTTTACCAACTAGACTGCAACATTTGATGCCATGACGAGTCACATTTACTGAAAGCAAAAGAACTAGATATGCTCTGTTAAAATAAAAGGCTCTAGAGAGATGCATATGTGAACTATAAACACTGGACAGCCTTACATGGCATCCACTTTGTGAACTTCAAATCCATGACATGAACTCTCATTTCCTTTGTTAGCGGCAATGGTACATCTGTTCTGCAGAGTTTTGCAACAACTTTGTTAGTCGTACACTGCACCGTCACAAGATGCTAGTTGTGAGTCATAACTAGCATCTATGTTCTACTTTAACAAACTGTGATTGGATATGCCTTCTTTCAATTCCTTTTACATGATTATCTAACCTATCCCCCCTAGAACATACAAGAAAAGAGTTATCGTCCTAAATAAGTAACCACTTGTAAGCAATTTATTCACACAACAAGCAAGTTGCTGAAGAAAGGATCCGAAACAATAGCTTCCTTAGCTGAATTATACTTGCTGAGACGCTTTTTGAACGAGCGCATATCTCTCTCATTTTTTGAAGAGCGATCCTGCAATCAAATCAATAGTAAGTGGATCAGACAAGTTAATCATCTCTAACCGTTACAGTTGAAATGGTTGTATTCAGATTAGAATGCAACAGAATTTGTGTTTCTTCTTTCGTGGGACTTGTTAGTTTTCCATATATGAAAATTCTTTTGCAGCCTTGTCTGCACTACACACTGTTAGGAGGTGCTTTTATTAAAAATTAAGGACAACAAACAGTGAAAGGAACAAAACGTGGAGAATTTGATAAATCAAGAATATAATTCATTTTCTAGTTTCTAGAAAAAGAGACACTTACAAAAGATTTCTTCAGGAGCAGTATGTCCACCAAGTATAGCAACCACAACACGTTTGTCTTGGGGAAGCTGTAGAAAATGAGACAAAACAGTCATAATATCTTTCCAATAACCAAAGATGAAGTTTTGAAATCAAGAAAAGTTTTTTTTTTTTTTTAAAAAAAAAAAGCTACAAGAAAAGCCTCTGAACAAGTACGAGAAAACAAAAGAAACAAGAAGTTGTCTTTCCCAGTGTTTGAAACCAGGACACCCTGATAGTGTATGGACAAACAAATATAGTGGTAAAAATGACTTGAATGCATATCTCCAAAGGGTGTCAAATGATAGGTGCAACCACACATGCCACATATCAGGAAATAATCAGCGTTGCGGTTGAGTACATTTTACATGAATAGGCTGTGGTTATGTTCAGCAGAAATGGCATCGATTTTAACTGTTCCAAATCTAACTCCTTGTGATGTAAATGAAGTACAGTAACAACACCAGCATGGTCCTCTTATGCGTATAAGAAAGAAAAGCTATCAGAAATATTACCTTCCTTCCCAGAAGTCTTCAGTTACTTCTTTCATCTTCCTATATGTTTCTGCCTGCACATGATGTTAGAATTCAACCAGCCAATATTATGATATAAACATTGCCTACAACTTGTATTGTGGTTCTTGCCTGTCTATCTCCTTTCGGACCCTTAAAGAGATAAGGGTCCGAGGTTAGGTCCAGGAAGAGTATATCTTGACCTGTGTAAATAAAAGTTTGTTAGTTTATCATGAATCAAGTATAAATCTAAGCATTTAAGTGGATAAAATAAGAAAAAATAAAGAACACTCACCTGTGTTAATTCTGGAAAGAGTAAAATCAATTATTGATATCAATAATCCTGAAGTTCTGAAAATCATTTTCTTCCCCTCCAGGATAAACTGCACAGTAGCAGATTCATTTCGACGCAAAAGAATGTTTCCCCTGCAACAAAACAGGTCCTAAATCAGCTCTCAAGATAAAACACGATATTATTTGATTGCAGAATCAACAAACCAGTGCAGGTCCCGGTGCTCAAATTCATATGCAGCTTCTGCAACAGCTAAGCCAGCAGTAACCTGCAAAAGCATGATAGACACAGTAAATATTGAAGGTGGCAGCAGCTCAGTGAAGAATTGACTTTAAATGCTAAAATAAAACGTGCACAATTACCTGAACCAATAAACTCTGTGCTTCATCAAAGTTTGAGAGCACAAAGCTTTCAAGGTCTTTCCCGCCATGTTGTAGCACAAACACCACATAGCACTGCACAAATTAATTAGACATGGTAAGCAAACCTATAAACATTACTCTGGAAACTTGCAGCGTCAATGTCATGTGGGGATTTTGCAACTTCAGCCAATTCAATTTAAACATATTTACATATAAAACATGCATGCATATTGTGTGTGCTAGAAGTGGATGTATCTTTGAAAGCAACAGTCAGTTATGTCTATAAAGGCCCAATGCTAAACCTGTTTCTCCGGAAACTCCTTAGGATGATCATTTTCAGAACCATGTTTTTCATCCCAGTATTCCCATGCTTTAACCAAGGAAGGGTCATAAGGACCTTGGCAAACTCTTAAGCTGCAATAAAAGAGATCATTAGATATGACCTACTGCAGAAAATCTAAAAAGTAAAAAGCTTAAGACTACAGAAGATATGAAATTTAATGTGAAGATGAATTTCATTTATTCATAAGTTGAGTCAACCCTTGGCGTATCAGTCTACTAGTTTATAGCCAAATGCTATAGCTCAACTCAATTTGCAAAGCAAAGCCCAACAACCATAACCCATTGAACATTTTTTCAACCAGAATGTAAGCCTACTGAACATACTAAAATGAAAGCAACCTATAATTGATTATTGTTTTGCGAAGATACCAAGTAGCAGAAAAAATGTTATAGTACTTTGAACATACTCTAGAGTTTCAATGAAGGTTGTGCAAGAATTGTCAAAATCAGCATCATGGGATCTGAGATTGTTGAGAGTTCGAGAAAGGATAACCTCCTCGAGCAATTCTTCTGATCTCTGGAGCACAGCAAATCAAACGTTTCAGTAATAATACTCCATGAAGAAAGTGCCAATATGATAACAATGAATACAACTCTGCCTATCACAATGATCATGAGAAATTTCACAGAAAAGTTAGAACTAGAGATGTTACTGTTCCATACCTTCTGTACTTCTCCATTTACCAGTAAGTCCCCATCAATAGGAACTATTTTACAGACAGTATTACCAGCTTTAAATGCTTCTCCATAAGTTCCTTCACCGACTTTGACAATATTCTCTGGTTCACTGGATAAATAAAGTTTTATTCCTTATCAGTTTTAAGGATGAAAGAGCTCAAGTTAAATAAATCAGCAAAGATAAGTTATATGACTGAAAGTCTGGCAGGCTAATATGCGTGAATTACTGACTTTAGGGATGCAGTTATTACACAACGATTAATCACATAAATGATATGAACCACCTCCAGTCAATAAGCATGCCATGACCAAGAAAATTCCCTGAACCTAAATCACTAAATGAGACAAATCTAACAACAATATGTGACACTTCTATTCTCAAAAGTCATACTTTCATCTTTCAAAAGCCACAGCCAACAAATCTTTAAAAGTTCTTAAAGGGCAGATGCTGATTATAAATTGTATCCATAAACTAAAGCATTAGATTGAACATCAACTATACAGTATTTGTGGTTCAGTGAATGCAGAATAGCAACAATACAACTTCCTACAGAACACACCGCAAGTTATTGATTCCAGGACAAAGTTGAAGAAAGCTTCTGTTTCTTTTTTCAACAGATGAAACTAATGATAGAACGAACTAAGATACAGTTTAAATAAAATTATGAACTAATCAATCATGAATTTTTTATATAAACTTGCCATCGCAAAGTAAGAAAAAATGTTATGAAAGTCAACCTTGGATCAAAAACAGCTGCAGACATCATCCAGATAAAATAACTGCCTCTTTTGAAAAGGAAATTTGGTTGGAAAAACATACAAATATAAAAAACTGAAGGTTTGAACCAAAATGCATTGTTTTCTTAAAAAAAATTATTGTGAGTCAAAACAATATGCAAATGTAAGAGTTCTTGTAGGGGAAAAGAGCAGCAGCATAATGGAAAAAGGAACAAACCAGTATTTGGAGAATACTTCCAGCAATGTTGATGGAACTGACTGTCCACAGACTGCCAATAGCGCAGTAACTGGATCCACATAGTCATGATCTGATAAAGAAGATGTTGAAGCTAAGGACAGTTTCTTAACTGCACCCTCAATGTCTTCACAACCCTCATGGCCCACAAACATAGAACTGCTCTTTTGTGCAAGAGAATTCCTTTCAAGGACACCTTTACTAGGTAAATATGATCTAATTCTGCTATGGACAGAATGCAGTTTCGAATTAGTTTCAAAAACAGCTTTTTCTGGAGTTATCACATCAACAATGTTGAAATCATTGCCACTCATAGGTCCCAAGGGAGGCATGGTTGGAGTTTCTAATATCTTCGACAGTGTACTAGAAGGCTCACAACTATAATTTAACTTCTTAGCAATTAGCCATTTCTCTAATCTTGATGACATATGTGGTATAACAACTGCATCAGTTTCATTGCCAGTGGCCCATGTACTAGAGCTTTTGGGAGATGGGCTCTCCTCCAGCAACTCGAAGGCATCGACCTCTTCAAAGTATTGCTTTTCTTTCTCAAAATTGGGAGGTTGCACTGCTTTTCCCTTCAAACACCAGGAATTAAAGCACGAAAATTACAATGAACCAGAACGGAGGGAAAAAAAGATTACTTGGTGCTAGAAACTAGAAAGAGCAAGTGCAAGTCTAGAAGAAACCAGCATAGTAATAACAACACAAGAGAAGAAGCAGGAAAAGGTAATAATGATATACTTTTGGAACAGGTGGTTTTCCCCTTTTTCTTGCCTGTTTTTGTTGAGGCTGATTGTCCACACAAGCAGCAACAGCTATACTTATCCTCCCTCTGAGTCAAGCACAAAATAATCCCATAGGAAAAGCAGAATCAAAATCAAAAAGAAAAAGAAAAAAGAAAGGAAAAGGAAAGAAAGAAAGAAAACAAAAGGGGCATCCTTAATAAGTTTGAGAAAAAAAAATTATAGCTTATATGAGTGCATCTCCATTCTCAAAAGCTGAAAATGCACTGGCCATGAATTTCCCTAGCATTAGGTGACCTCACATCAAGCCATCAAATGGCTTGAATTTTTTTCTTGTTTTTATCATTTCTCGTATCCTACGAAAATCCATATAACTCTTCTTTTGTTTATCTCTTTGTTTTTGTATAATTATTATTATCACTATTAATCAACCCCTTGAAAACTGAAAAGTGCAACACACACAAATGAGAAAAATCCAAAAGTTCAAAGGTTCCACCACAATCACCAACTAGTCAAACTGAAACAAACAAACAAAACACAAAACCCACCAATTAGAAACCAAACCGAAACACAATTAACAAGCAAAAACCAGAACATGAATTCCATCGAAACGAATTAATTAACCTGGTGAAAGTGAGATGCACCCAAAATGTTGAAAGCTTTCATTACAATCACCAACTAATCAAATGAAAAACCCACCAACTTAAAGATCAAACCGAACCACAATCAACAAGCAAAACCCACAACTTAGAATTCATTAAAAACAGGGAATTGAATTGAGCTGAATTAACCTCGTAGAAAGTGAGCGATTCCAACTGACACGTTTAGTGGCACGACCACCGCCACCAAAA
>Ga0307518_10000378_pt1 | contig 34118 bp, 28 predicted proteins | sample 25_EM_MG_FD_203889 | JGI IMG/M metagenome (GOLD analysis project Ga0307518, IMG submission 203889) | Populus trichocarpa ectomycorrhiza microbial communities from riparian zone in the Pacific Northwest, United States - 25_EM | ecosystem: Host-associated > Plants > Roots > Unclassified | place... | reverse complement strand
TTGGACTTGTAGGTCACCCAGTGCTGGCCTAAAGCTCCATTATTGTTGTTTGTCAGATATACTTGATATCTGATCAGTTCTCTAGGCTGAAGCGCAGTCTAGCATCTCTGTCCACTCCATCCCATCATTGTCCATCGCATTCTTGAAGCAGGAACTGTCCCCTTGCTTCCCTGTTGTCCCATCACTGTTGTTACACCCCTATTGTTGTTCCATCACCACTGCTCAACCCCAGGACTCTTCCTAACCACTGTGGTAGGCTGAAGAGGAGTCAATACCATCATCAATCGCATTCCTTCCCCATCAGAAGCCCTTCCCTTCCCTCCTGCACCTTACCTGAAGGCTTGCAGCACATCCCCCTGTGGAGATCATCTACCAGAACCGCAGAGGAATACCACCACTCGCTTATTGTTGTCATTTGGTGTTGGTTGTTGGTTGTTCTGACCTCTTCCCTCACTTAGGCGCACAGCGGTCGTGCAAATTCACTGCCTGTGAGCCCCGAGAACCTAGGAAACGCTGGACCGCCCATCAGCGCTCGACCTTCCGACTCCGACACCAGAAGTGAGGACCTACAAGAAGGATCGAACTTAGCCACCCTGCGACGATACAGCGACGTCGTCTGCGGACGCGAGTCTCCCCCTAGTCCTACGCAAACAGGCGGGGTACTACCCGATTTGAGAACCATCTCATCGGCACTTCCCGATTTGAGAGTCGTCTCGTCGGTGCCCGGCTCGAGGAGTTCCTCGCCGGTGTGTCCCGGTTCGGAGCACTGCTCGCCGGTAATGCCTGGCGACCTGAGGGTGCCAGTAATCAGTCTAGCCAATCACTTAGAAGTGATGGCTGTGATCCATACCGAATCTGAATCGGAGGAGTCACCGAGCGACAGTGACATGCCCGAGCCATCGCCTACTCCAGGTAGGGAGGTTAGGGACAACATGGACGACAACCAAGGTTGGACGACTGTCAGACGAAAGGGATGGAAGTCCAGATCGACGTCGCGGGATAATCAGCGTCACCCTGAAACTTTGGATGTTGAATTAGGCCGTGTCATGTGCGAGGCTGAAAAGCGTCTGACACCTAATGATCGCATTAGAATTAACAAACGAATCACTGCACTAAAAAATAAGCCTGCCCGTAGGCAGAGTGATGAGACAAGTGAGACAATTTCTAAAGGCGAAGGGCCGTCCGCTCTTGATAAGGGAAAGGGCGTCGACCTGCGAAACTGGGGTGCCCTCTCTGAAGTCAGCGAGGACCTGGACCTGGACGGACAGAGGGCCGCCCTGGCATCCTGGAATCTAGTACGCAACATGGCGCATTCGTCAGTCGAGAACTCTGAAGGGGAAAGCGAAGGAACTCAACCTATTAAAAAGAATAAGCGCGAACCTAGAAAGGCGCGCGCGCGCAAGGCATCTAAACAGGATCCCGCCAAGGACAAACGCCCATCAAGAAATGAACAGCGTAAAGACACTGCTGAAAGAAAGAATCTGAGCCCGGTGAAAGCCATGGTGGATAAAGCTATTACCTTGAGTGATAAGCCCCGGAAGCGTCATCGCACCCCCAAGGCAATGGAACCTGTTGAACAAATCGACCCTGAGAGTTACATTGGGTTAGCGTTCAAGCACCTCGACAAGGAAACAAAAAATACGAGTAAAGGATGACGGAGAAAGTCGAAGTCGTCCGAGGCAAACTCGGACACATCAATGACCTCTTCAGACGCTTCGTCGGATAAAAGTGAATCAAGTGATTCCTCGTCGGACTCGTCATCCGCGTCAAGCAGGTCAGACTCATCATCCACGTCGCTTGCGTCATCCACTTCCCGATCATCAAGGAGGTGGAGACACCACGGCCATAGCCGTCATCGAGGTCACAGGCAGCGTCGCAGTGAGTCCCGATGCGCAAGGCGGAAATCGAGACGAAAGTCCCGAAAGATGACATTGAAACCTGTCCCGCCATTGAAGTATGATGGGTCGGCCGATTCGAAGGCCTTCCATCGCTTTATGATGGAAGGCACCGCATATGTAAAAGACGGTAACGTCCCTGATGAGAAGCAAGTATTTATGATTGCTCATTACCTAACGGGTAAGGGACGAACCTTTTACGCTGAAGAGGTTGCCATCGACCCATACAGCTGGCGTCTTCGAGGATTCTTCAGACGGTTGTTTAATTACTGTTTCCCTGTCAACTACCGAAACATGCAGCACGATAAGATAGCTGCTTTTATGCAGAACAGCTTGACTGTGAGAGAGTACTTACACAAGTTGAATCAAATGTGGAACACCATTGGAGAACGGAGCGACCGCTTGAAGGTCGATAAGTTCTGGAAGGGTCTCCGAAGGGAATTCCAACACGACCTTTGGAGAGATAAACTGAATCCAGAGGTTTCGACTCTGAAGGAGGTCGTGGCGGTGTAGGGGGGGGTTGGGTGTTGCTGCTGCCTCAGGTGAGGCACGCTCGACCCAGGGGCTTCTGGAGGTCTGGCAGAGCTCCCAGGGACTGGGGAGACTAGAAGAACTAAGGAGAGTAGTGGTGGTTCAGTCACTCCAGGACTGAGCTCAAAGATGTACACTGAAGAGAAGGAGATTGCTTAGTAAGCTAAGTACAAGCCTACATAGCTAAGGTAAGAGTCCAGTATCAGTACTACCAATTCTACACCTAGAGACAGGACTGTTGAGAAAGTAAGTGCTTAGTCATCACTAGCACGTGACTTCTCAGGAGCCTTGACACGTAATGTGTCTGGACTCTCTTTCTTCCATGTGATTGTAAAAGTCACATGACCGGTTATCAGAGAGTACCGACTAACCGGAGTCATATCTCTTATCTATGACGAGGTCATGATAAGGAGATAACGTTCCTTCTGGAACATTCTTATGGGTCGATCTAGACCGTTTCTTATCTCTATGACTCACTGTGGACTTCTTCGAGGTTCTACGAGCTTCCACAGAACTACTATGTTAGGAAGGTACTTATCTACCGTCCGTTTATGGACTCTTAGGAAACACTCTACTTTACATGGTCTGTGCGCAGCTCAGACGTATAAATACCCTTACGCTACTTGGAGTGCTGTAGAGTTTTTCCCCTTACGATTTACTCTCTGTTCTATCCAAGAACAATCAAACCACCTTCGGTTTATTACTTCAAGTTTGAACCTTCTACTCAAGTGAGTTAAGACTTCGTTGTCATTTGAGTAGAGCCCGCTGCGCTGTGTCCACGTTCTCCATATTGTGGACATTGCCTCCCGATAGGTTATGAGCCCTGTCTAGGCAACCTCCTGTGACGTCGTTATTCTCGTCGGCCAATGAGAAGATGGATAGGAACGCCAAAGACAGGTTCACTTGGAGACTGTTTCTTTGTGTCATGCAGTTCTTACTTGCCGGACGAGGAGTACAGCTTTTGTTGTATCCTCATCCCGTCATATCCGCAGAGCTATGCTTTGCAGCTTTCTTGATTGCCTTCTTTACTTTAGTTGTGGACATGAATCAGACTCCGGAAGAACGTCGGTTCATTGTACAGGCTAGTACTGGAGATAGTCAGGGTCGATGGACAGTTACCCTTGAGCGGGAACGTTTTATGCGTTCTAATCAGGAACTGTCTCTCATCGAGCGTCAGGCCGCTGAAGCTCGAAGGAGGATTGAAGGTCCTATTAGAGTTCCAACGATGGCAGAGTATCTTGAACAATGTCAGCGAGACCGTCATGACGAGTTCTATTCTGTTCATCCTAGGAGCGGTATTCAACTTCCACCTCCACGCTATTATGCTCGTCTTGCAGCTAATGAGGCCCTCGTTCTTGACAACGATGGAATCCCCTATGGGGGAAATCCTCCTGCATATGACAGACTTGAGCTAGCTGAGAGACCTGGAATTACCGCTTCTAATATTGTTCAGTCTTTGCCTTCCCCTGGTCATACTAGCGGCGAGTTTATAGGCTTGACTGACAATTCTAATAGATCCTATTCAATTCGTTATCAGGTAATACCTTCTACTCCTCCTCCCTCCTACATCGACTCTACGCATCAAGAACAAGATGTCGTCGTCTACCCCCGTTCCCAGTCTCGACACCATTCTCACTGAAGAAGCTCTGAATCGTCTGTTGGAACCCGTCCGCACGTCAGTACAGCGGGAAGAGCTGCTGTGGCCGCTCTTTTACGATCCAATTCGGACCCCTCGCCGAACCCCTCAGCGCTCGGCGACTCCCAGCTGTTCCGTTCCAACAACTAGAGGCAATCCCTCTACCAGTATGAACTTGTACACTCCTACTCGTTCTACTAGGGTTACTCCTGCTCCGGAGATTTTTGTTCCAAAGCAGTATGAGAGGGAGCTCTCTGTTTTAAGCACAGATTCTCGCTTCAACCCGAACGATGACTGGCACAATCCTCTTTTGGATCCCCATTACCTCGCATTCATCCTTCGATCGGTCTATGAACGTGTCCGAAACCCAACACCAAACTTCGCCTCTTGTATTGTCATTCCAGTGGAAAGACTCATCTACCTTCCTTGGTATGAGTATCCCGAGTCCATTATCCACCTGGAAGACTTTACTGTCCACTGCAACGTTAACGAGGTCTATGTTCAGGCAACCCCTTTTGGAGTGGATCATCGCGGTTGTATCCTTGGATATAATCCCACTCCTATCGACCTTTTTCCCTCTGGCCAGGGAGATATTTTCTCACTCTTCTTCTTAAAGGAAGATATTTGCTATCCCTGGCTACGGAGTGCTGGTCTACGAGTTGCCAGAAACAAGTCCTGTTTTAGGACAGCATGGATAAGGGGAGAGATTGATTTTGGACAAGAGTTTCCTGGAAAATTCTTTCGTGCCCTCTCCTCTATCCAGATGAAGTTTGCTAAATTCGTCAAAGACATTTCAGATTATGTCATTAACCCGGCGGCAGGAAAGATTGCTGTCTGCAATAGAGACGCGCTTGCGTCTTACCTCGCCTTGGGTGTCGACGAACACGGTGACTGGTTTCTTAGCCATGATTTTTGGCAATACTTTACCGACACTCGCGGCCCCAACGTACCCCATGCCTCTTTCCTCTCCCGTACCTTACGTTCGAGATGCGTCTGAGTACTTGAAAGTCATTCCTCTTCGTCCTCGCGTTCATCGTCGCTTTGATTTTACTTCTTTTCAGACTCTTTTGCTCTTTTGTACTACGACTAGTCCTGAGGACTATGCTCAACTTCGAGTCTCTTCACATATTCCTTTCATACGAATACCTTTGGAAATTCAGGTTGCCAGCTATGTAAAATATCCTTTTACTTCTTGTGTGCTGAAGTCTTTTTCCTATTATTCAAATAGTTTTGCGGAGATAATTGGTAGCTCTACGGAGTTCCCAAATCCACATTACTGTTTTGAGCTAGACTTCGAGAGCGCTGAAGAATTGGATTGGCAACGTTCCAAAGGATATCGAGGAGCCGAGTATTTGTCAAAAGAGGGTCAAAGAAAAGAGAATCGACGAGATCGGACAAGCATGCGACGATTTCAATGGAGAGCAGAGAACAGAGAAAGGCGTAAAAAGGGTTTACTACCGCCGCGTTGTGCATCTGGGACTCACAACGGGAAACATCGTATACGACAACCTCATCGACAACCTCTACCTCCTATACGACAATGGATAAATCCTCAAAACCACAGTTCTATTCCAAATGGAGAAAATATGTTCGCTGACCTATTCTTCTTTTCTTTGCTCTAGAATGTCTACAAAGGATCTCTCTACCTATGTCCCGATTTTTGACGGAACCAACTACAAGGAATGGTATGACAAGTTGGAAGCGTTTGCTATGGCGATGAAGTGCGATGGTCCTATGACCGAAGACCCTCCCACTGGCGCTGCAGATCTTGCTGCCTTTAATATTATCGACCGACAAATGCGAGGGATGATACGGCTTCGACTTGGAGCTACGTATCAATCTCATGTTAAGCCTACTGCTAAGGAAACCTTAACAGCCCTGAAGACAACTTTTGGCACTCCCGGACGAGTTGGAGCTCTCGTAGAGATGCATTCAATGTTTCAGCACCGCATGAAACCCAACTCGAATCCCGTTCATGAGGCCAATAATCTAATTCAGTGTGCGGCCCGGCTTTCTACAGCCGGCTTTGCCCTCGCAGACGGTCTAATCGCTCTGGCCATTTTAATGGCACTACCCTCGGACTGGGAGACACTTGTCTTGACACTTTGCTCTACGCTCGACGATGCTGGTTTTACTGTAGCAGAAATTACTGCTCAAATCAATCGCGAGTATATGCGTAGGCAGGCTTCTCGTGGCAGGTCCACAATTTCTTTACAGGATCGAATTTCAGAGCGAACGTCTTTCGCTGCTGAGTATGGACCTGACGCCACTCTTGTGTCGCGTCTCACAAACGTTAAACCCGCCGTCCGTCCCTCTTACCAAGGGGGAGGTAACCGAGGAAAAGGCAAGCAACCTGTCCGCGAAGGACAACGCAACCAGTATCCGCGTTGTGTCTTTCAGGGATGTCGCCGGAACCATTTCCTGGCTGAGTTTTGTCCCATTGGTCGTCAGAGAATTTTCTACGATCAAGCGGGCAAACAGATCTGTTGCCAACCACAAGTCGTCTCTCCTCCCGCTGGAGGATCGAGTAACAACAATCGCGGAGGATCTGGTCGTGGTCGCAGAGGAAAACGAGGACGAGGAAAGGGTAAAGGCCGTGGAGGCGGAACTCACGTTATATTCGATGAGTCCCTCCAATATTATGACCAACCTGACTATGAGGAATTTAAGGATTATACGGCCATGATGGTCGATCAACCCACCACCTCTGGCATTGCCGAGGTTCCCACTTCTCCAACTGCTGAGCTTGATGCCCAGTTGGATGAGTATAATGCGGAGAGGCCTATGGCTCCTTACTCTGAGGAGGCCGTACGGGCAATGTGGGCGGATGAATCTATGGGGCCTTCTAGTTTCGATGATATCATCGATACCTATGAGGAACAGGCCACCTATGATTTTGATCATACCTGTGCATTAATCCATGTTCCTAGTGTTCCAGAACAAAATGATGACACAATCTCCTCATTCTCCCATCCAGAAACGTCTGTTTCTCGGAATGATTGGGAAGAGATAGAGGATGAGGATTTTGTACGACTAGTGACTCGGAACGATGTTCTTTGTCCTGATAGTTCTTTGTGTCTTCAATTTTGGAATCGTCAGGAACGTTACCCTTTCATGGACCAACACGGTCATGTTCGATTAAACGAGATGAGTTCTGATGTTTTCTACGTCAGTCAAACCTTTGATAGCGGTCATGCCGAGTTTCAAAGGAATTTTCGAGTCCAACGATCTCTCATTGTCGGATGGTCCTTCCTAGGATTCCCCGCTGAAGTCCATTTTTATAATGGAGAGAGAGAATGTGATACTTGTGGAGATTTTCATCCCATATATCGCTACCGCACTTCTCCTGACAGTGAATCAGATGAACAGATTCAGTCTGCCTTGGACATTGCTAGGAGAAACGCAACGCCACCAAGGCGACCAACTATTATTCCATTACCTTCGTTCCTGACAAATCGAGACGCTGAGTGTATTCTTTGTCATTCTACTTGCACCTCCACTCTCTGTCTTGATTGTGGACGGAAACAAAAAGATGGAAGTACGCTAATCCTTTTGGATTCAGGCGCGTCGCGACATTGCACTTCTCATTTCGAGGATTTTATTTCCTATAAGCCGTATGGAGAGTCGAAGTTCTCGACTACTGCGGATAAAGATACGTTTGTGGAGAAGCTCGGTCTTGGAACCGTACTTATGCTTCACCACGGCAAGATCATTCGACTTACGGATGTTGAGTATTGTCCATCTGTTGCATGTCGACTGATTTCTACTGGGCAGCTTATTGGAAGAGGTTATTCCTTAAGCACCACTGCCTCTGGCACAAGACTTTTTGCTCCTAATGGCGACTTATACTTGCGGTCGGACCCGATAGCAAGTGTGGGGCCTCTCCACTATGTCCGTGTACTTTTGCAGTTCATAGATGAAAAGGTACAAGTCATTAGTTCGAAGAAAGATGAGTATCTTCTTTGGCATAATCGGATGGGTCATCCTTCGAAGAATGCCGTTAAACATTTGCATAGTGCGACTAGGAATTTTAAAGCTGTTGCTATTCCTACCGACCTAACTCCCTGTTCGGGATGTGCCACTGGGAAGATGGCTGAGAAACCTTTCGCTCTCTCTTATTCCCGTGCCACAAAACCCCTAGAACTTATCCACTCTGATCTATGCGAGTTTCCCACTCTGTCCTACTATCGTTGTCACTATATCGCGACTTTTATTGACGATTTCTCTGCTTTTGCGTGCATTTATCCCCTTGCCGCGAAATCTGACACTTTCCGCGTATTTCAGGAGTATAAAGCCTGGGCTGAGAATTCGCTTGGTGCGAAACTCCTTCGATTGCGTTCGGATCGTGGGGGAGAATTTAGGACGAATGAGTTTTCTGCCTTCATGCGCCAGTCGGGCATAGAGCAGCAGTTTTCTTCGCCTGATACTCCTCAGCAGAATGGTCGTGCAGAACGTTTTAATAGGACTATGGTGGAGAAGGAAGAAGCTATGCGACACTCTGCTTGTCTTCCTCCGAATCTATGGCAACATGCTCTGGAGACTTCCGTCCATGTTTATAACCGCCAACCCTTTCGCAGATCTAGTTGGAAAACCCCTGTGGAGTTATGGAAAGGCAAAGCACCGGATGTTTCTTACTTCCGTGTCTTTGGTTGCCTTGCTTATGTCTTCATCAAAAAGGACCAACACAATAAACTCGAACCGAAATCTCGTCCTATGATATTTCTAGGCTACGAATCTGGATCGAAAGCGTATAGGTTTTTAGATGAAGGAAGAATCGTCGTATCTGCGAATGCAGTGTTCGATGAAACCGTTTTTCCTCGATGTGCAAAAAGGATCGAAGCACCACGCCAAAATGAAGTTAGCCGTGAAGACCACGATGAAGAGGATCACGAACGTGATCTGGAGGTCGCTCCTTCAGGCATTAGTAGTGAATCAAATATTCCCTACCTGTCCACATACGATCCGCCACAATCTAGTGCGCAGGAACAACAACCTCCAGTTATACCTTCTGGAACTCGTACTCATTCTACTAGGATTCCACCATCGGTTAAAGGAACTACTGTTACCCCAAAGCCGAGTATGGAGAATGTAAGGTTTAAACCATATCCTGATCCATCCTTCCCTAGACGTTCAGGTCGTGCTAGAGTCGTTCCGACTAGACCTGATAATGTCTATGGTGAGAATGTGCATCCTGTAGAGGCTGAGAAACTCGCCGAAGCAGAGAGTAAAGCACAGGAGGATCCAATGACCTTAGGATTTGGGACTCATGGAGAGAGTCATGACCTTGTGGATTTGCATCGCCTACATCATGAGTTTGGTTCAGATTTCTTGAACTTCTTGATGGCGAAAGCTGAACCACTTACTCCACGGATTCCAGTACAGTATAGGGATATTTTGAGATTACCAGCCGATGAGAAAAAGGCTTGGGATAGTGCCTGTCAAGACGAGATAGATGCACTTTGGAAGCGCCAAGTCTGGACGCTTACCAACCTTCCTCCTAATCGTAAACCAGTTAAGTGTCGCTGGGTTTTTGCTGTAAAATCTGACGGTCGCAAACGAGCACGTCTAGTGGCAAAAGGTTTTTCACAGGAATACGGAATGGATTATGAAGATGTTTTCTCACCCGTAGCAAGATTCGAATCCATTCGAATTATTCTTGCCCTGGCTGCGCAGAATGCTTGGACCCTACAAGCTCTGGACGTTAAAACTGCTTTCCTGTATGGTAACCTCGAAGAGGAAATCTACATGGAACAGCCAGAAGGCTTCGTCAAGAAGGGAAGAGACGAGAGAAAAGTTTACCGCCTCTTGAAAGCTCTTTATGGTTTGAAGCAAGCTGCTTTAGCGTGGAATATTGAGCTTCACAAGTCCCTTCAAAGACTAGGCTTCAACCGTGTCGTTTCTGATGCTGGAATTTATGTTCACCAGGGAGTTACCGGGAACAAAAAGGTCAAAGTCCTACTCATCCTGATCATCTACGTTGATGATGTTCTTTTTACTGGCTCTGACCAGAAATACCTCGGGATGATGAAGGAAAAGTTTATGAAGGTCTGGGAATGCCGTGACCTTGGGGCTGCAAAGGAGTATCTTGGAATGGAAATCCAGCGAAACCCATCGACAGGTTCTTTAATCGTTGATCAGGTGAAGTACCTGGACAAAATTCTCAAGCGCTTCGATATGCAAGATTGTAATCCTGCAAATACCCCACTCCCAGAGAAATACGATCCAGTTGCGAGCACTGGAGAGTCTAACTCCAAGCTACGTTCGCAGTATCAATCTGTTATTGGATCTCTTCTCTATCTAATGCTTGGAACGAGACCTGACATCGCATTTGCGGTGATCAAAATGTCTCAGTTCTCTGCGAGTCCAACAGAGGATCACCTTAATCATGCCAAGTATATCTTTCGCTATCTTCGAGCGAATAGAGAATGTGGCATTGAGTTTAAAAGGGATACCTCGTTGCGAGTGGAAGGGTATGTCGATGCCGATTGGGCTTCTGACAGAAACGACCGGAAATCCTGTACAGGTTTCACCATGTTGTTTAATACCTCTCCAGTTTCCTGGGTTAGCCGGAAACAGAAGACCATTGCCACTTCAGCGACTGAGGCTGAGTATATGGCACTTTCTGACGCTGCGAAACAGATATGTTGGATCAAGTCCTTACTTGAGGAGTTGTCTTTTGACATTCCACCCGTCGTACTCTACGAGGACAATATGGGTTCCATATTTCTAGCGCAAAATCCCGCGCAAGAAAGACGAACAAAACATATCGATATTCGTCATCACTTTATTCGTGAATGCGTTCAAGAAAGAAAGGTCATTCAATTAAGACATATATCTACTGACAAACAGTTGGCAGATGTCTTTACTAAAGCCCTTGGCAAAGTCAAGTTCCTGGGTTTTAAGAGTTTTCTTGTTACCGACTTGACACGTATCAAGTCTGGGGGAGTGTTGAGAAAGTAAGTGCTTAGTCATCACTAGCACGTGACTTCTCAGGAGCCTTGACACGTAATGTGTCTGGACTCTCTTTCTTCCATGTGATTGTAAAAGTCACATGACCGGTTATCAGAGAGTACCGACTAACCGGAGTCATATCTCTTATCTATGACGAGGTCATGATAAGGAGATAACGTTCCTTCTGGAACATTCTTATGGGTCGATCTAGACCGTTTCTTATCTCTATGACTCACTGTGGACTTCTTCGAGGTTCTACGAGCTTCCACAGAACTACTATGTTAGGAAGGTACTTATCTACTGTCCGTTTATGGACTCTTAGGAAACACTCTACTTTACATGGTCTGTGCGCAGCTCAGACGTATAAATACCCTTACGCTACTTGGAGTGCTGTAGAGTTTTTCCCCTTACGATTTACTCTCTGTTCTATCCAAGAACAATCAAACCACCTTCGGTTTATTACTTCAAGTTTGAACCTTCTACTCAAGTGAGTTAAGACTTCGTTGTCATTTGAGTAGAGCCCGCTGCGCTGTGTCCACGTTCTCCATATTGTGGACATTGCCTCCCGATAAGGACTGTCTCTACAGCGGCCGCCGAGATCATTGAGATTTCAAAGTCTGTTATGACTGGTCCTAAAGAAAGTAAGCCAATAAAGCGCCATGATGGCATGATGGTTCGAAGTGCGATGACTACACCCGAAGGGGCGGGAGACACGTACCAAAAGGGGAATCCCCCCCGTCAAAGAGGACGAAGGGGTAAGGATCGGCAACGATCCAATTTCTCTGGTCAGAAGTCATCGAAAGCGAAGGCTGAGACCAACGATACTCGCGCAAATTATTGAAAGAAGGAGCGTACCTCTCGTCCTAAAATAAGTAAGGACGAGGAGGAGCGCCGCAAGGCCGAAGGCCTATGTTTCATTTGCAGTGGGACCGGCCATTTCTCGCGAAATTGCCCCCAACAGAATAAAGTAGCTTCCACCTCGAAAAGCGACTCACCCCCTGGGATAACGAGTTATGGTGTGGACCTGGACTTTGGGGACATCGAATGCCAGCGGGGGCTGACAAAAGCCTCCACGTCCGGGATACATGCCAATCTGCTGGATCTGTTCGATTTGGACGACGACGGTAATGACATGGTTACTTTACCTGACTTAATGAGCGATGAATACTCTTTGACTGAGACCGAGACATTCCCTGCCACGCTGGCGAACGCTAGTGAAGAAGAAGGGTCGTCAGAGGACGCTGAGAGTGAAGTGTCAGAATGGTATCCATACAAATATCCATTCTGTAGGCTACCTACCGACTTTGGAGAGCCGCTCAGCGAGCGGGCAAGAGGGCGTTTGGCCTCCACGTGCTACCCTGGGGAGGATCCAGACGACCCGGCGGTCTACGCACGGGATCGCTTCTGGGTGTACCGTATTAAGAACAGATTTCATGTCGTGATGGATGACCTATATCCGTTCGAGGATGGACTATTAGTCCCCTCGAGATGGTTGAGAAATCCTCATTTTCACATCGATAAATGGTACTGGCGTCTTATAGGCCAGATGAAGAAGATACCTGACAAAGAGATCCGTTGGTTAGAACAGCGACGAGTCGGCTACAACCTACCTATGGGGCACCCGGTTGAGGACCGAATTTTGGGAAGATTAATCAGGTCCATCGACCCGCGAGCCTCAATAGATGAGAATACGCAATTTACCTGCGCCTGTAAGGAAGAGACAGCAGCATATGTTATAAACGATACGACAACACGTACTCGCGTTCTCCTTCCGATCTATAAGACCGAAAACCCGCGATTCAACATCACCCGGTGGTATGACCGACGTGTTCAACGGTTTCATGTTGGACCTTTTGATGAGATTGTGGAGTCCAATATCGGCGAAGACATATGCCGGCTATTCAACATGATAGAAGACGAAACTTCTATTAATGTCCTGGAACTGTATCATGCGCGAACCACCCAGTCTAGCCGGTTCTCTGCTATACAGAGAAACGCGGCGGTAACGCGCGATTTCAAGCGCACAATACCTAAACCGATTGTCGTCGTCGTACATGTGAATGGACAACCTGCGCGTGCTTTAATTGATACGGGGTCGTTGGCCGATTTCGTATTGTTGACTCTTGTTGAGCAGTTGAGACTGGAGCGCGTTATGCTAGAGAAGCCACTCACCATACAGCTTGCGGTGCAGGGTTCTCGTTCGAAGGTGAACTTCGGAGTAAGGGTCCGCTTCCAGTACCAAGGAATGGACTATAAGAGGTATTTCGATGTTATTAACCTCCAGAATTATGATATGATTCTGGGAACACCGTTTCTATACCAACACCGGGTTTTGGTAGGTTTAAACTCACCTAGGGTGGTACTTGGCAGTAAGGAACCTCTTGAAATGCGAGGCCCTCAGGTCTCCGTACTCGAGTCGCGAGCTACGGAAGTATATGAAGATAGCCTGGAAAGGGTGTGTGAGCGGTTGCACGAACTCGCTCAGCCGCTATGCTCACAAGCTGGCGCTACCGCGCTGCCTCCGCTCAGGGCAATCAACCACTCCATCCCCTTGGTTGATGAGGGGAAGATTTATCCTTGGCGCCCATCTAAGTGCCCCGAAGCTCTGCAACCCTTGTGGATCGAGAAGAAAAACTCGTATCTGAAATCCGGACGTTGGGAACTTACTACCGCGCGTAACACTTGTCCAATGCTGTTAATAACTAAGCCTGGAACACCAATACAATTGCGTGTGGTGGTGGATCTGCGTGAACGGAACAAGAACATGCGTAAGCTTTCATCCCCGATGCCTGATATGGAGGGCATCTTACGACGCGTGGCGAAGAAGCCCTTCCGTTCTATTATTGACGGGCAAGATGCGTATGAGCAGATCCATGTGGTACCAGAGCATGTTGAACGGACAGCGGTTACTACACCTGACGGGAATATGGTCAGTCATGTGGTCCAGCAGGGGGATTGTAACGCCCCGGCCACTTACCAGGCTCTGATGAACCATATATTTGGTGAATACATTGGTGTTTTCATGGATGTATACCTCGATGACACGATCATCTACTCTGATACCCTTGATGAGCATGTACAACACGTCACCACCGTGTTCCGAATCCTACAAAAAGAGAAACTTTACCTGAGTAAAACAAAACTCCGTTTCCTCTGTAAGGAGGTTAAGATCCTCGGTCATGTCGTAACCGACGACGGCATACGGATGGACCCTGAGAAGGTTGACCGCGTCGTTAACTGGAAGGTGCCGACGAACCGTACTCTGTGCAGAGGGTTCGTTGGGGCAGTAGGATATTTGGCAGAGGACATCTACAAGGTTCGCGTCCCACTAAGGGTGTTAGCTGAGGCTTGTGCCGAAACGAGGCCTTACCAGTGGGGGTATACTGAACAGCGCGCGTTCGAAACGGTCAAGCGGTATGTCGCGGCGTGCGCCCCACACTGCCGTGTGCCTCTTGACTACAGCCCGGGTAGTGACCCGATCTGGGTTATGACCGATGCTTGTGGTAATGGGATCGGGGGTGTAGTCGCCCAGGGTCGCACTTGGAAACACGCCAGAGTGGCTGCGTTCTATTCGGCAAAGATGTCTTCCGCCCAGCGTAACTACCCCGTACATGAACAGGAGTTGATGGCGGGCGTGGAGACCATGCTCCGCCACCGCGATATTCTGCAAGGTGTTAAGTTCACATGGGTAACGGACCACAAGAGCCTTACTCACATCCTTGACCAGAAGGGGTTGTCCGGGCGACAAGCCCGATGGATGGAACGGCTCTCGGAATTTGATTTTGAGGTTTTGTATGTGCCTGGCGAGGAGAATATCTTGCCAGATGCGTTGTCTCGGATGTACGAGTTCGACGCGCCTGGGACGATTCGGTCACAGGAAGAGTACCTTCAGTGTGACCTGGACGTCGTGGATGTGAGCCCTGCGCCACCTACAGACCTCATCAGTGCGCCATTGTTGGTCGGGCAGGAGGCAATCGCACCGAGTGTTCGGCGCAGTCATCGCCTGGCGGACAAGGACGTTGACGGGGGAATGCCTGCTCCAGGAACGAAACGGACGCCTAAGCGTGTGACGCTCCGCATTGGCCCTGACCCGGGACCATCCTCTGGAGGGGGGGGAGGTCAGCCTCCAATAACGTTGGCTGGGCCTACCCCGGCCGAGCCTGTCGAGCGGCAGAGGGAGACGGCCCCCCAGGAGGCCCAGTATCCAGCGCCCTATGCCAAAGGGCGGCGACAACGACAGCCTGCTCCGCCAGCAGAGAGCGGTCGCCCAGAAACGGGCACCGAGTTTGCTGCGCGTGTGAAAGATAGGTTCGTCCTTCGGGGACCACGGGAACGAACGGAGGGGGGGATGGGTACTACGACCCAACCAGCCCCAATGACCATGCCTGACAACGAGAACGACACAATGTCAGATACATCTACCGCGGCAAGAAAGGAAACTAGGCGCACGGTGCCAGTGACATACCCACACGATGAGCACCTCCTACAGGAGGCGAAAGGCCGATATAGGGAAGACTCATTCTTTCAAAAGATATTAGAGACCCCAAAGGCATTTAAAAACTTCGCACTTACGGAAGACGGCTTTATACATCTGAAACTTCCCGATAGAAACATCATATGTATCCCAGATATCTGAATAGGCGAACGGATGCTGTGAGAAATGGTCATTGACCAGGCACACTCACTATTAGCTCATCTGGGTGCTAGGAAAACATTATCATACCTGCGGGAATACGTGTGGTGGGATACGATGGTGCATGATATCTCCGCGTTCTGTACCTCGTGTACGACCTGCCAGAGAAGCAAACCTCCGAATCAGAAGCCGCTAGGTTTTCTAAACTCGCTGTCCGTACCGTCTGTTCCATGGGATGCGATAGGCATTGATTTCGTGGGACCGCTACCTGAGTCTAAGGACAGAAACGGATCTTATGACTCCGTAACGGTAATAATTGATTTACTCACCACAATGATCCATCTGGTTCCAAGTCGGACGACTTACACGGCCAAGGATGTGGCTGAACTAATGTTCGCCGAGGTATACAAGCTTCATGGATTACCTAGATCAATTGTTAGTGACAGAGACGTCCTGTTCACCAGTCTATTTTGGACGCACCTTAATAAGTTGATGGGAGTGAAGCAACGCATGTCGAGCGCATACCACCCCGAGACCGATGGCTCGACCGAACGGGCTAACCGCACGATCAGTCAGATGTTACGATCTTGCATCGGGCCCACCCAAAAAGACTGGGTGTCGAAACTACCCGCTATCGAGTTTGCCATCAACATGGCCCGATCAGAGTCAACAGGATACTCACCGTTCTTCTTGAACACCGGGAGAATGCCAAGGGCGATGATCTGGGATGCTCCGGAAAAAGACGAATATCCTAGCGTAAAAGCATACGCGCAAAGAATGAAACTAGCACTGACAGCGGCGCATGATGCATTGCTGACAGCAAGAGTTAAGCAAACAATGCAAGCCAATAAACGAAGACGCACGTGCCCACTTGTTGTGGGCGATTTGGTCTACATTTCGACTAAAAACATTAGTTTCCCTAAAGGGACTTCCCGAAAATTAGTACCAAAGTTCGTGGGACCGTATAAGATAATCCAAGACTTTGGCAACTACTCGTTTCACATTGAACTCCCCAGTTCCCTCCGTCAACGAGGCATCCATGATGTCTTCCACTCGTCCCTATAGCGCATCCATATTCCTAATGACGATCGCTTGTTCCCCGGTCGGTCAGACGAACAAATCCCTGAGCTCGGCGGAACCGCTCGCGAGTGGACAGTAGACAAGATTCTGTCGCATCAAGGTAGCCACTCGGACGCCAAATTCGAAGTACTTTGGACGTCTGGAGATAAAACATGGCTACCCTACGGTGAGATCGCCCATCTTCGTGCGATCACTGACTACTTCGAGATAATAGGTATCGATAGTATCACTCAACTAACCGATAACAATATCGGGGATGTGTCGGATGAGGACGAAGACGTGACAACTGGGTGCGTATCAATATGCATCTGTCGCCCTAACAGGAATTGCCCCATCCATCAGGACATGTCAGAGCGACGTCCCTGCTCGGAGGCAATGCGACCCATGCGCCATAGAAGCACAACACCGTCCAAGCGATGACCTCACCGGTGCCCACTGAAACAACCACCTGTGATACCTATCATAGGTGTGAACCGTCGAGGACGACAACGGAATCCAAGCGTTGGTCCAAGCAGGAGCACTAGGCGACACTCCACCGGTCCGCGCTCCCGAAGATGACACCTACATCGTCCCAAGGAAATGGCGCCTAATTACGCTCACAATGATCGAGTCCCTTGCTGGCGACAACAGTTTGCTCCCGACCCCCATAGGCGGTATCGACAATCGCCATCCTGGCGTGATCGTTCGTCGGCAGCTGTCTCCGACCCAAGAGGTTGGCTGCGGCCCAACAGTATTAAAAGATGCCCATCCTGTTGTGGGCGAAAGCCCAACTCTTGCAGTCCATCCTATACGAATCGCTACCACAAAGCGAAACGCCAACCTCACCACCTTGACTGCTTCATGATGGGTCTCAAGGATTCTAGCCCCCCCGAATTCGTAAAGATTGACCACGAATTGTATAACGTCCGCGTTGTTACTAAGGAAGGCGCTAGCTACTACGAGAGCTATCACAATGAACAATTACGCGATTTCTTCACCCTAGAGCATCACTTGCGTCAGCAAGAGCTGCCCTCCAAGATCCCCGCTGGATTTGAAGATTTTCGTATTGCTTTCGACAGGGAAGCCGAGAGGAAGAACCTCTCCGGCGTATCCTTCGCCCAGATTAATTACGATGGGGTGGAGCCCTCGTCAATTCTTTGGACCCCCGGCTCCCGCTCACCTACAGTCCAAGAGGTGCTTGGAGTGGGTGCGGATCTAAGGTCCCGATCGGAGAAGCTGGGAATCAGGGCGATGACAGAAGAAGAGGACGTTGTCCTACGCCAGATGGCTATTAGACAAATGGGAGAGATGCTGAGGATGGATAGGTACAAGAGGAAGGCTTTCGACGAACGCGAAGACAGGCGCCAACAGAAGGGCGTCCGTCTGCCCGACGCATACAGTCGTCGCACCACCGGCACCCAGGCCAAGCCACGTCGGCGCCGTCGTTCGTCCTCCAGCCCACCTCCCCGATGTAATCATCGCCGCTCTCCCGAATCGTCCGATCCTCCTTTCGAGGATCCCATTGCAGGTCCGAGTACAGTCCCCCGCTCGGAAGAAAGTGAAGATGTCCACATGAGAGATGAAGGAAGATCCCCTCTTGAGGGCAACGGTATCTCGATTAAAGGACAAGCTACGAAGGGAGACAAGAAGGGAAAGGGGCGAGCGGACTAGGGAAGGAAGGGTACTATGTACCCTTGAAGGGGGGTATGTGACGGCTGAACCATTTAGGCCTTCACGGTCGGCCGAGTGTCATGCATATATTAGATGGATGTCGCCATCCAATATCTCTATTCCGTATTCCCCCGTAGTACCGTATAAATAGTCGCTCGCAATGTAAAATTTCCCTAGGTCTTTTCTCAATATCAGAATTTGGTCTGGTAACTCGAGCATAAGATCTTCGTGTGCCGTTGTCCATAGCTCAAACTACTGGTCACCGTCACACTGGGCTTCGGTCCGAGGGAAAATGCTCTTACGCACACCCCACTCTAGTGAGTGGGGTAGTGTGGGGCTCCGTGCACCGCCAAAAGTCCCCGGTGAGCAGGGGGTCATGGCGGCTTGATACCCACTAAAACCTCTGTGTTCGTGATCCAGTCCTCTGTCAGATCTGGGGAGGTTTGGAGGAGTGAGGGATACCATGTCCTCTTCACTATCTCTTGTGTGACTGGTTTTCTATTCCACTTTGAAGCTATGTATCGGTCTAGGGAGAGTCGGTGGTTAATCTTGTTGTACCATCGTGTTTTCACTGCCTCGTTTGTGTGGAGTGTTTCCTGTATAACTCGCTCGCAGCGGAGCACCCAGATAAGGTGGGCAGATTCTGATAGTAGAATCCGTAGCAGGCGTGATTTCCCAGGGTTTGGGCGGTTGTCATTCTGAGGGGTGGGTGGGGATACAGAGCCGCAGCCGAGTATTGTTCCTAAGTGAATCTCTGGCCAGTCACCAAAAGCGGTCGGCCATATTGATTTTGTGAGTGTCCAGATGCTGTTGGCCTGTCCCCAGTGGCAGTCAAGGAGGATATGCTCTAAAGACTCAGTGGCTTCGTTACAGACGGAGCATTGTGCACGCTGTTCATAGAGAGGAATGTTTTCCCAGAATTCCCCAATCTTAAGGGAGGCGTGGAGAGCTCTGAGGAGGAAAGTCTGAATCGGCCGCCGTATGTCAGGGTGTCTGACATTCTGCCAGATGTGTTCGTCTCGTGGTGGAGAGTTGTTCAGGACTTCCAGGGCGCTTCGGGTGCGGTCCAGGAGGATCTTAGATCGGCGGGATTCGGGGGGGCAGTCTAGCGATCGCAACAGCTTGTAGACAGATGCTTGCGTTAGGGTGTGCAGCTTCATCCCTGCAGGTTCAGATAGCAGAGGGACAGAGAGATCGATGTCGTCTGGGGTAGGTTTAGCAGCGCCCTCAGCCGCTAAAGCATCTGCACACTCATTTCCTCGGTCACCACTGTGCCCTTTGACCCATTTAAAACCAGTTGGGGCTGACCTGCGTCGCATGGCGTACACAGCTGCTTTAAACCAGGATGCATTCGGCACGCTGGTCCATCCTGCATCTTCGCAGCTTCGTAGAGAGTTAGTAATGGTTGTAATTACATATTGTGAATCGGTAATAATGGTCAGGTCTGCATTCCGGGGCACTGACTGTAGGGCTACAACAATGGCTGCTATTTCTCCAGCCTGGTTGGATTGGTCCTGGCCTGGGACACGTATCACTCTGTTCAGTGGGTGCCCATCAGAAAACCACACACCCCCTCCAGACCAGGCATTGTTCAAGCCATTCTGTAGGCATGAACCATCAGTGTACACGGTTAGCTGGATGGGTGGTGGGGTAATGAGTCGCATCCTATGCATGGGAGTGGGGTTCTTTGGTTTTGGGGGTGTGAAAATCCTAAAGCAGTCAGACAGCGAGTGGGCCGTAACTGTGGGGTTAAATAGGACTTCGTCGCCACGGTGTATGACAGCGCGTTGGTTCTTCTCTAGGCGATGGTGTGTGAGTGTGAGTCCATCGTTCGGGGGGTTCGAGATCGGGTTGTAGAGGGGGGCCAGGCTCTCCAGCAATGCCTTTGCAGTTCGTGCACATTTGTGGGGGTTCTTGCAGCTTCTGGATCGATCAGAGCGGCATGGTTGGCAGGCACAGTTCCTCCTCGGACGGTGTCTTGTGTTCTCGGATCATAGACGCTTGCTCGCTTTGAGTAGGTCCTTGACCTTATGAGTCTTGTGATTTTGCTGAAGGCACTCGTCCTTCAGCTTGTGGTATGCTTTGGGGGGGGCACCTAAGTGGTACCATGCTGGAAGTTCGAGCTTCAGGTGCCCTGCTAACTTCAGTGGTGCAAATGATAGTCGAGATGATCGGGCAGTCTTGAGAAGGTCAATTACGCAGTCGGGCAGCGCTCATGCCGTCTTTCCTCGTGTTGGTGGTAACCACGATGTAAGACAAAAATTTGGCTTCCTTGAGGTGAAGTCATGGTCTGGACGGATGTGATTTATGATGGCATCAGTGACAAATGCCCAGGTGGGACGGGAGGGAGACAAGTCCAGGTAGGCCTTCAGCCAGGTCAGTTGGATCGCTTTGTTTTGTGCCGGGATGTCAAGGAGGTTGATGCCGCCCTCACATTTGGGGGCATAGAAGCGGCGTAGGCTGATCGTTGGTGCGTTTGAGTTCCATATGAACTCTCTAATTGTCGACACCAGTGCTGACTCGATTTCTCTTGGCATGTTTTGGGCCTTTGTAAGGAACTGCGTCATTCCCCCAGCAAACATTTGTACAATGTATCCCTTCGCATCTAGTGATGGTGATGCTTTACTCCATTTCTTCAAGGTGCTCCTCACTTTATCGAGGACAGGATTCCACGGAGTACATTCTCTCAGGTCGTTGCCAATCCAGGCCCCAAGGCACCTGACGGGGTGTCCATCTACTGCAATGCGAATATCTGGGTGGAGGGGTGGGTCTGAAGGATGGATACATCGTGTGGAGACCACTCTGGCTCTATGCTCTGTTCTCCCGATCAGTACGATTTCAGTTTTCTCGAGATTGAAACGTGCCCCCGAGGCTAGGCACCAGCGCGAAAGTATGCGTTGAAGATCAGTGTAAGAGTCCGTCTCGCAAAGGTAAACTGTTGTATCATCGGCGTATAAGTTGACAACTACCCTTTGTGGCACTCCAGGTATGATAAATCCTTTCAGATTTGGGGATGATCGCAGCATGCAGGCAAGAGGCTCGATTGCCAGGTCGAAAAGGAGGCAAGATAGCGGATCACCCTGTCGCACTCCTCTGGTCACTCGGAAGTTTGGGCTCAGTTCCCCGTTCACCATGGCCGCAGTGTGTGCATCTCTGTATAGTGATTTTATCGTGTTCGTAAAAAGTTCCGGTAAGTTAAAACGTCGCAGTACACGCAGAAGATACCCGTGATCAATCTTATCATATGCCTTTTCTTGATCTAAAGCCACGATCACTCCATCTTCTTCCATGTACTCCACATAAGCACCTATCGTTTGTGCAAGGCGTATTGGGTCGAAAATAGTTCGGTTAGGGATGAAACCGGTTTGGTCAGGGTGGATGAGTTGGTGTATCTGTGTTGCCAATTGGAGGGAGAGACTTTTTGTCATCAATTTGTAGTCGGTATTAAGTAGTGTAATAGGACGATAGTTTTTGACATCGTCTCTTTCCTTCTTCTTATAGATGGGGCATAGGTACCCTAGGGTGAAGTTGGTGCCCAGGGCCACTCCGTGGGTTTGTATATCTTGTATCACCGTAGTCATGCAGTCCATCACATCGAAATACGGTTTATTATTTGCTTTCGCCACCTTGTGTAGTCCATCTAGATGTTTCCATACCTCGTATGGGATCCCATCTGGCCCTGGGGCTGTACCTAGTTTAACATTCCGAAGAGCGTGTTCAATCTTGTCTCTTGGGAGGATGTCATTCAGTGGGGATAGTTCTGGGTTCGTCAGTCGTTGTGATGAGGGAATGGCATCCAGTGCCTCCGTAATTGCAGCCTGTCTAAGGGTGTTCGTCTCTGGGAGAAGTCCTTCTCGCTGAAGGTTCTCATGGTAATGTGCAGTAATAGTTGTCATCTTATTGGATCTTGTCTCAATTTTGTTCGTATCTGGGTCTCGTAGGCGTTGGATCAGGTCTCTTGGAGTTCTAGGGTTGTTGACCCTCGTCCAGTACTTATTGACAGACTCTCCTTTCAGCTGCCAGGTTGCCTGCGCTCTCAGGTGAGCAGACTTATACCTCTTTTTCTCCAGGTGGTCAATTTCACGTTCAAGGGCAATGACATTTCGTCTAGTGTCTTCCTCGGAGTCTAGGGTTTCCGAGCATAGCATCGCAGCGAGGTCTTTCTTCAGGTTGGTTTTCTTCCTTTCAATCTTTGCGAGTTGGGCTCTTGCAGCTGCTTTTGCTTCTTTCGTGATGTCGACCTTGAAATTCTCCCAAAGAGTTTGTAGGTTCTTAGATCTGTCGTCCTCAGATAGGGTATTAATTTCGTTCTGCAGGGACTGGCCGAGTGTAGTAATTCGTTTCGTCAGCGCTGTGTCATGTAGGAGGCCCAAAGGCCATGACCATCGGCCTTTGCCAATAAATGGGGCATCGCCTGGTGCATATTTCACCAGGAGTACTTTATGGTCAGTGGGGACCTGAGAGGCGTCAATAGACCAGTCATATAAGAACTGTGAGATTTCGGGTTGTGTATAGATTCTATCAATCCTAGACAACGCATTATTTGCACTGGTGTAGGTGAAACAGCGGTCCGTTGGGTGAGTTTGTCGCCAGGTGTCCTGGACATTTAAAGCCTGTCTACAGTCTCTCAAAGCAGACACTGCCGGTTCGTAGTCACAACGGGTTGGTGCACGGTCAAGGGGGTCTTCTGTTAGATTAAAGTCACCTAGCATGAGGGTCAGGGCTGGGAGGTTAAGACGGTCCCACTGTTCTTCAAGCTCTTTCCAGAACTCCGGGTGTGCTCGGAGATCTGTAGGTGCATAGATGTTCATGAGATGGAGCAGCTCCTCTCGCTGCCATTCCAGGGTCAGGAAGATTGCTCTGCCAGGAATAAGTACCTTTAGTGTAGCTTCTTTGATATCGAGATTCTCTTTGTTCAGCACAAAAGCAACCCCGGCCGATGCAGTTGGGCTCGCGGGGGCCCCAGAGTTTAATATCATCATTTTTTTGTCAAAGACCGTTCTAATTTGCGAGGTAATCTCCTCGTTGAGATGGGTCTCCTGCAGAGCCAAAACTCCGATCTGTTTCGTGCGTAGCATATTCATTACCGATGTCCACTTCGGGATGGGGCCTGAGCCCATGCTTTGTGATGCGCGGCCTCTCATATTGAGAGAGGCGATTATGGTATTCGCTCTGTATTTTTTATTATCTGGGGGTACATTTTGGGCGCCTGGGGACTGGCGCTGGGTACGGTGGTAACCGTCTCTGTTCGGGTTAGTGGGTTCAATAGGTTCAATAGGTTCAATGGGTTCGATTGGTTCAATAGGTTCGATTGGTTCGATGGGTTCGATGGGTTCAGTGGGTTCGGTAGATACATTGGAATCAATAGTTACGATACGTTCATTAAGTTCGGTTTCACTGCCTCTGGGCCTTGGCGTATCTTCGGGTAGTCCTCCGGCAGGGGTAGAGGCACTTCCTCCACGCGCAGAGGCCGGAGAGGAGGAGGCAAAAACAGGATGACCGGGATGGAGTGTTTCTCCCCGCTGCAAAAGCGTGGGAGAAAAAGTCGATTGTGGTGGTTGTGGTTCAAGGTCCATCCCGGCCGTAATCTTAGTTCATTTCATTTCGATTCCGATCAGTTCAAGTTGCGTTCAGTTTACAATGGACTCTGACCTTACCCAGGCGCGGATCGAATTCGCTCGACTAGAAGCAAAAGCACTTACAGAAGTTCGTACTGCATTATCGGCGCAGTGGATCAATATTACCAGCCTTCTCAGACAAAGGCCCACCACCTATCCATCGTCTGCCAACCGAGCTACTCGTATCCATCCTCGATCTTGACATCGGCGCTCACTCTTCTCGCGAACGCAAATGGCAACTAGCTATGGTATCACGCCACTGGAGGGATGTCATACTGGACAATCCAATCTTTTGGACAACTATCGACTTACTCGCGATGAGTCCCTCTGTCATAAAGACTCATCTGAAGAGGAGCGGCAAGTCGCTCCTCGACATTGTCATTGAAATCGATGGTTCGCCCAGCAGTCACTCTACCAGACTTGACACATCCATGCGCATTGTCATGCCCCATGTGTATCGTTGGCGTACCCTTGATGTCTTCGAGACCGGGGTCTACTACTATAATTCCGATGAAGACCCTTTGACGGTTGTGGAGTTTCTTGAGGAGGCCATCCATGGCTTAGAGTTCCCTTCTCTGAAGCGCGCTAGCATCTCATGCTCTCTTAGCACTGTACACCCAAGTTTCCTTTCCCCAACAGGTGCGCTCTTGTTGGAAAAGCTTGTACTTAATGACTGTCAAGCATGGAAGGATTTTGCGCCGCCTCCGACACTAAAGACTCTCAAGCTCTCTTTCGAGTCAATTGTCGACCCTAGGTACACTCCCTTGTCTTATTCCAACTCAAACATTGACAACGCTCTCACTCTCAGGGATGACTAACGACTGGTCACTTCAACCAAACAGTTTCCAGTTTCCAGTTTCCAGTTCTCAAAACTCTCATCCTCTGTGTCAGCAGAACGAAAGCGTTACTTAATGCAGGCCACCGTTGCGCTGAATTTGGAGCACTTCGAGTACAGCCCTCGTTTTCTAGGCGGATTCGCCTTCTATTGTCTTTGACGGTCTCGGACCCTAAATTCGCCAGAGTTCACCGCATCTCTTTCTTTGATTTCATCGAGATCCAACATCTCCTCGATCATGACCATAGTGCTTTGCCTCTTTGTGAGGCGTTCCCTAATATACGCCATGTGGAACTTTCGCTGCAGGACCTGGCTGGCCTCTTTGTGCCAGTTCCTCATGCAGCGACAGAAGTCAAACTTATTTCTGTTGCGCATCACGATAACTGATCTTGGTCGCTTCGGTTCTACCGCCAATCTCGTCGAATATTTCCTGAACCTCCATAATTGCTTGCAAGGCCATTGCCTTCTAAAGTGTGACATCCCCGCCGATCGATGGCGCTATGTCTCTCGGAATGCAGAGTCCTTCTTTCGGGTGGTGATAGTACCTTGTGTCTGTCCAAGTTCATAACCAAGTTCATGTTCCCTCCATTCTCGTTTTAACGCTAACTTGAAGGCACATAAAGCGATTTTACCGTGACCTTCCTGGTTGACCTTGTTGCTAGTGTTGAGGTCGTGTGGCATATTATGGGTACAGTCATGTCCTTACTAGTCCGGCGATGCGAACTTCTTGCCTTGTATACACCCAGAATGTTAGCCACCGATCCACCAAAGAGATTGGCCCAGTATGAATTTGGAACCTGTTTAGTATCCTTCACACCTGCGTCAAAATCTGGGATACCGTGTTGAACGAAGTCGCGACACGTCGTAAAGTACTTCAAGGTATCTGGTGCAATAGAAACTAAGGCGAGCGTGCTAGTACAAAGTGCCAGTGTCACAATATTCATGGATGGCTACACGTTTGCCATTGATGAGTGGGGGGCTTTCACCGGAGGCGAGCCTATCTGAGGAGCGTCGTCACGCATAGCAATCTACGATGCTCCATTTATTTTGCTGGGAAAAGGTGAACATTCGCCCTGGTATGCTCAAAAAGTCACTTGCGGGTATTCCCAATCATACCCTTGGCAAACCCATGGTAATTGACATCCAACCTGAACATGGGAGAAACTGGACCAGATCTGGACATCAAACGTTCGAGCTAACGTGGAAATCCGTGTTCTATTGCAATTGATAGGTATACAAAAATGAGTGTGGCTAGTACTACAACAGGCGTAGACGTGCTTTGTCGTTTTAAAAAAAAAGAAAGGCAGAAAAAGTTAGTTCGAAAGGGTCGAAAGTACTGGTATCAATATAGAAAGGAACCCATAAAAAAAAGGGATGCAGATGATGATGAAGATGATGCAAATATATCACTGCCCAACCCACTCCCCCCCGTTCGCAAGCTCCGCAAATATCCCCTTGCGCGACACAAGCTGCTCCCAGGGGCCCTCCTCAACCACGACGCCGTCGCGCAGGACCACGATTCGATCACACATCTTCATTACGGGCACCTGATGTGTGATCATCACCGTCGTCCGACCGACCTTGGCATGCTGCAGTGTCTCCAGCACAGCAGCCTGGTTCGCGCCATCCAGCGCAGATGTACACTCATCCAGGACAAGCACCGTCGACGGCCGCGCGAGGGCACGCGCGATCTGGACCCGCTGCGCCTGGCCACCGGACAGAAGCGACCCGTTCTCCCCCACGGTTGTGTCATACCCTTGCGGCAAGCCCAGCACGAACTCGTGCACGTTGGCTGCGCGCGCGGCACGCTCGACATCCACGTCCGATATCGATGTCGCTCCATACGCAATGTTCTCCCGGATGCTTCCATCGAACAGATTCGGCTGTTGGCTGACGACCGCGACGTGCTCCCGAAGATGGTGGACATCTGTACTGCGCAAATTGATCCCGCCAAGGGTGACTGTGCCCGATGAGGGCTCGTACAAACGCTGCAGCAGTGCAGCGACTGTCGACTTGCCACAACCTGATGTTCCGACGAGTGCAACGCACTCGCCCTCTCGTACTGACATGGTCAGTCCGCGCAACACGGGCTCGTCGCTGCGCGTGGGGTAGGCGAAAATGACATCTTTGAGGACGAGGTCGCCGCCAAGTGGGGAGGGTCGCAGCATTCCTTGAGCTTCGCTTGTCTCGTCGGTGCGCAGCTGGACGAGGGAATACAGGTCCGTCGTAGCCTGAACAGACTTGGCGATCTTATGTGTGAAGGCCATAAGCTGGCTGCCAATCGTAACAGTGAACACTACGAGGTTGAGGACCTGGACCATCTGGAGGTACGTGTATGTCCCACGAGCGATAAGTACCGCGCCGACGTAGAAGAGAAGTGCTTCTGCGAAGTAGATGAGTGCCGATGCCACGCCGTATGTGCACCCCTCGACAAATGCGCCTCGGATGCCAGTCGCAAGACACGCCGAAGTGGCACGATCGAACTGTTCCTGCAAAACAGGCTCGAGCGACATCGCACGAATACTGCGCACGTTCAAAATCGACTGCATCTAAGATTAGCATGCACCTCGTACACAACGAGGAAAAAACACATACCTCATAATACACCCTCGCGACCTCCTCGCGTGCACGCTTGTTTCGAACCTCGCATCGTCCCACAAGCCCCGTCTGCACGCCCATCACGGCCACAAACACCGGCCCGATCGCGACGCCAACAAGGGTGAGCTGCCAACCCCACACCATCGCCCACAAAAGCCCAAGCCCCATCATCGCAAACACAACAACACACTGACCCAACACGACAGCGACGAGAGTGCGTGCGTCATCTGCGTCCTTGACGAGTGTTTGTGCAAGTGAGGGAGGAGCATGTGCGGGAGCATCGAACCATGCCTTGTCCTGTCGAAGCACGCGTGCATACGCTGTGTCCCGCAGACGCGTGACCCATCGGATTGCAGACACTTCCATGAGCACGTATTTCGCGCCAAGCAACAACCCGTCGAGGGCGGCGATGCCTAGCACAAGGCCGCCATACTGGTTGATAATACTATTTGAAGGATCCGCGGAAACCTCAAACATGAGTCGCGAGAGGAGGAAGGAGAACACAGGCGTCATGGCTCCGCTAAGGAGACACACGATGAGACCAATGAGGAGCAATGGTTTGCTCGGAATAGTGGGCCATACGAGGCGCAGCGTCTCGATTAGGCCTGGAAGGGGACGTCCTGCATCTTGTGCTTCGACCGCTTGGTGGTTGGCCTTGGATCGTGGTGCAGGAGGCAAGACTGGGATCTCGGTGTGCGCAGCCCGGCGCACGGCCCTTCGCTCCCCACGACGCCCTGCAGCCTGCTGTGCACTCCGACGTAGTGCCTCTTTGTCTTTTTCGAATTCATCGTCGTCCTCGACCATCGCGGGTGAGGAAGTATCGGGAGTAGGGATTACTGGAAATGTAGGCGATGTTGGCGTGAATTGCAAGCTAAGCCTGCGCCCATCATATGCACGAGGTGGAAACGTCGGGGAGGGGATGATAATGGACATGCTTGAGGTACGCCTCACGCGAGGCCCGGTAGGCTGCGTAACGGAGTGCGTAGGGAGAGGTGGAAGAGGCGGATGTGCTGAGCCAGTGCTATTGGCTGCGCGTGTGAGTTCTGCAACAACGTCGAGCATCCATCCGCCAAGCGCCAATGTGACGGGCCTAACGCCCGCCAGCGTCGGAGCGAGACTCAAGTGTCGATCTGCTTTGGCTTCATCCGCACGCTCACGCTCCTCTTGCTCGGCCAGGATATCCGCAACGTCTTCGTACACTGGCAGGGTGCTCGTCCCAGACTGGGCATCATTGTCGAGGTCGAGTTCGGCGCCGATTTCACGAACCATGCCCTCCCATACACCTCCTGCGTACTCCAAATCGCACCTGAAACCTTGCTCAACAATATGTCCCGCACGCATGACATACACAAAGTCGCTCCGGCCTACGCTGGAGAGGTCATGCGTGATCACGATCGTGGTTTTGTGTGTGCGTGCACGCCATGCGAGAAGGGCGGTAGTTGTGAGGAGGCGAGTTGCTGGGTCGAGCGCGGATGTTGATTCGTCTGTGGCTGTGTCAGTTTTCGGTGTAAACAAACAGAAGGAAAGAGAACTGACCGAGAATGAGAACTTCGGGATCACGGATTCGGGCACGGGCAAGTGCGAGTCGTTGGCGCATTCCTCCGCTCAGCGTAATACCACCATCCAGCTCCTCGGCCCCACTGCTGCCAGAAAGAACAGTATCATAGCCCGCATCGAGGCCATTCACCCACCCCTCGAGCATTGCAATCCGGCAAGCCTCGCGTACTTCCTCGCGTGATACATCTTCGACACGTCGACCGCTCCCGACAACGCCGAGCGCCACGTTCCAGTGTACACTTCCTCGAAAAACTTGTGCACCCTGGCCCGCAGAGCCCTGCACGACGCCTGCGACGTGGCGGCGCACCCAGGTCGGGTCGAGGTATCGCATGTCCTGTTCATCGAGGAGCAGATTTCCGTTTCCTTCGCTGGGTAGAGCGTACTGCCCAAGAAGGAGAGCGCCGATGGTGGATTTGCCACATCCCGATGGACCGACGATGTATGTCGTTTCGCGAGCGGGGAGATACATGTTGACGCCGCTTAGGACAGGTGTGTCAGGGCGAGTTGGGTAGGAGAATGCGATATTAGTAAGGCAAAGGTCACCCGTGAAACGAGGTGGTGTGATTCGCCGGAGAATTTGAGATTTATGAGGTTGGGGGCTCGAGGCCTCGGAGTCATCGTGTGTGGACGTGTGTGGGGGAGTCGAGGACACGATGAGAGATGCGAGTTCGGCAGCTGCGATTTTTCCTTTGGCGAGCACTACAAGGAGTGGCACGGCCATTTGGAGGTTACTCGTGGCTATGAGACACGCCCAGAAGACGCTCATGACGCCTCCAGGCTGGATCTTGCCCTGGCGCACGAGATGTGCGCCGAACCAGAATCCCTCGACGAACATGGCCATCGTGACGAACTGGGATGCCCCAGTAGTAGCACCCCATATGACGGGGAGTGCTGGCAGCGCGGCAGGGATGCGCGCGAGGAGAGAAGATTCGTGGGATTCCGCGTTGGAGGCTTTGAGTGCGCCGATGTTAGCGGCTGCACGTGAAACAAGGGATGCAGCACGCGCAAGGAGGTTACGTTCGTGGGCAAGGCGAGGACCCGCGAGTGCCTGGGAGAATCCCTGGACAAAGATGAGAATGGGTAGGGCAGAAAGGATAACGAGGGTGAGCAGTGGGCCCCAGTAGAAGGCCAGAGCGAGAGAGGTAAGTGTCGTGGTGAGGTACTGCAAGAGCTGGCCAGACACGAGCGAGGATGCTGCCCTTACGTCATCTGTTTCTCTGTGATGTATGCGTGAGTGAGGAGAAATTGTGTGCGTGTCGACGAGTGCTTACCTGGCGAATTTGGCCATGAGGCCGCCTGCGCCGATGGGTGCACTGGAAGAGGCATCCTGCACACCAGGTGCGGGGGACGCATCATCAGCGCCCATACGTCGGTCAAACCATTCCATCTGCATATGTACGACGGCACGGTAGACCTGTCTCCTGAGTTCGACGACGTTGTGCTCGCCGGTCCATATCCAGAGGCTGCTGGTCACGCTACTCATGACAAGTGCGGCGAAGCCGAGGGCAACCAGCTCAATGGCTGCAAGGCCGACACCGTGGAGAAGGTCGTCCTTTGCAGATTGGGGTGGGTTGGGAGTGAGTGGGAAGGCGGCAAAGGCGTTGAAAGAGCGTCCGACAACGTAGGTCATGAAAGGTGCGATGCCCCCTGCTGCGATAGAGGATGCAACGGCGGGTGCGAGCAGAACGAGTTTTCGGCGGGGTGTAAGAAAGGAAAACAGCAGTTTGATAGAAGGCTGAGGTGCTTCTGTTGGATGGACATCGGGTGAATGGGTTGGTTCATGTTTGATGTCGATGTGGGTGCTGGACGAGCTGAGCGATGCGGTATCGCTCTCGCGTAATGGGTCGTGGTTGCTCATCGCGCAATGAAGGAAAGAGAGGAGGAGGAGGAGAACAGTGAGTCCAGCTGCGATAGCCCATTTTGTTGTGTGGCTGGATGCGGAATCGACTCTATTGTTTGGGACGAGGACAATAAGATCGACACGATTATGTAAACATTGCATTGTCTTGATTAGGTAATCAACCTTGGACAATAGCATTCCCACGCTTATCCCACAAATGTCTTTGTCTCTCCGTACAACCCATCCGTCGTTTCTGGCGAGTCATCCTCAACCATGTTTCTACTCGTGCAGAATATTTCGGTTGTAAGTTCAGCCTTTTATGAGGTAACTCATGTTTGCTGCATGTACTTCAAACAAAAGAGCGTTTAGACAAAGAAAAAAGAGGTTACGCTTGTTAATCCACGAGGTCCATGGATGCCGGACGTGCAGCCTGGGTTGGTTGCGGTATGTGGATGGGACTACCAAGTAGACCGTGTGCGTGATCGGCTCAGCCACACAATTTCCTCCCCCGGGTTGCATATCACATTCAGTTTCAGGCCGTCAGGCAACGAGAACATTGTGCTTATATGGTAGCTCACGGTGTGCATCCAGGTGCGCGAGGTTGGTTACGAATTTAGGCGGATGCCATCTTTACATGTTACCCAGAGGCCGTAATGGTTTCTCCGTGAAAGTGACTTTTCCAGGCTGTTTATGGTGACGAGGTCAAGTTTGATGGAGGTAATTCGAAGTGGTTGTGTCCTTCCCTGTCACAGTGTTCATGGTCCCTCCAGGCGAAACCACCCGAGATGGGATGGGCCAGGCGACTGGCTGGAGCTCGAAGGACTCGAAAGACTGCAAAGGAGCCCTTGATCTCGTCATCACCATTGCCGTCGTCGTGGACTGGACCGGAATCTATAAGGCGCGTGTACTCCTGTCATTCTTCACACAATACACTTGACGGCCTACCGCAGGCAGACATTGGCGTTCGGTATCATCGTCAGCATCGGAAAAGCTGGTAACCCGGATGATATGGGTTGCGTCCATTCCTGCTTGGCCATAGTAGGCGCCTCCACTGAGGTCATCACCAGCGAAAAGTTAATCATCACCGCAGGTGCCATCGACGCACATGTTCACTACATTTGTCCACAGCTTGTCCCCGAAGCCCTTACGGTCGGTATGACGACAATGATCAAAAGAGGGACAGATCCGAGCACGGGAACCAATGCAACGACGTGCTCGTCGAGTCCATTTATATCCAGCATGTGCTATGGTCTACCGATGAATTCTGCGTTTACGGGAAAGGGAAATGACTCAGAAATGGCGGCGATGAAAGAGGTCATTGAAGCTGGTGCGGCGGGCTTGAAGTTGCATGAGGATTCGGGGAGCACACCCGCTGCGATCTCGAAATGTTTGGATGTGGCAGATATGTACGATGTACAGGTGGGTGCGTTGTGTTGTCGGATCGATCGTGAACTTTACACTTCTTTATTGTGTCTCAAGATCTCAGGACGTACCATCCATACTTACCACACGGAGGGTGCCGGTGGGTGCATACTTCAATTGCATGGTCGTCATTTCTGACTTCTGCAAACATCAGGTGGTGGTTACGCGCCTGATATCATCGTCGTCTGTGGCCTTGAGAGGGTGCTCCCATCCTCTACAAATCTCACCCGCCCTTACACTACCAACACCGTTGACGAGCACCACGATGTAAGCGCTGTGTACCCTGCACTAACCCATCCTCGTCCTCATTCCCGTCTAAAAGATGCTCATGGGCTGCCACTATCTTGACAAGAACATCCCAGAAGACCTCGCCTTCGCCGATTCGCGCATCCGCGCCGAGATAATTGCAGCAGAAGACATGCTCCATGATACAGGCGCGATATCGATGATTAGCTTGGACTCACAGGCGATGGATCGTGTCGAGGAGGTCGTCGTGCGGACGTGGCGCACTGCGAGCAAAATGAAGACGTGTAGGGGACCGCTAGAGGATCTTGGTGACTCGGCAGAGTGCGATAATGGGAGAGTGAAGAGGTACATTGCCAAGTATGTGATTAATCCATGAGTTGTTCATTTACTCGTTTCTTGGTGCCCGGATGTATTAGACTTAACATGTATACGCCAGCGCTATCACGCACGGCATCAGCACGTACGTCGGCTCAGTCGAAGTAGGCAAGCTCGCAGACCTCGTCCTGTGGAAACCTGAAAACTTCAGTGTGAAACCAGAGATGGTCCTCAAATCCGGCGTCATTGTATGGGCACAGGTGCGTTTGTCATTTCCTTTGAACCCGCCTGCACCTTTCGAGGGAGCTTCCTTTTCTCGTTTGTCACGCTGGTGTCGTGGATTACGGGCGGGTGTGAACGTGGATCCGACGGAGGGCATGACGTGCACTGACCATATCCTTCTCCTTCATCTACATGTACTCCCATGTGCATTTAATTGCTCACTTCCTCCTGTCTCAGATGGGTGACGCCAACGCCTCCATCCCGACCGTCCAACCTGCCTATGGCCGCCCAATGTGGGGCTCCCTACCTGGATCGGCCACACGCAGTTCGTACGCTTTCGTCTCCAAACACGCGTTCGACAAGACCATTGCGGTGCCGTACGGCCTGTCAAAGAACACGCCTTTTACATGGTCACTCAGGCTGGTGGAAAATGCGCGATTTTTGCCCACTGACCCGCGATTTCGACAACTCCCTAAGCTCTGTATTGACTCTATTAGATAGTTGTGTGGCACCTACTGTTGTATCAACCATGAGTTATCAACTGCAGCAGAGGTTAACTCCGGACTATGACCTGTGGTGTTACCCGATCGGGTGACTGGGTGATGTCGCACTAGCGATGGGCACGACGTTCAATGGTCCCAGCGTCTGGACATCGCGTCGGGCTCTTGGCCAAGCATCTTCCCACTGTAGGGGATTATTACTTACAGCTCTCTGAAAAACGTTGGAACGATTTCTATACGCCGCTGCCCACGCGCATTGATTGGGCGATTACCATATCTTGCAGCCACCTACCAGTGATAAGTCCCCTTTTTCCGAAAAATATGCAGTGGCGGTGCAGGGGGACTGCAAATGCTTTCGTCAGCGTCCAGCCACAGCGGCGGAGCTGCTGGAGCGGAAGCACCCGTGTCGCGGGTCTGACGGCATCGCGGCACCGTTGATCGTGCCAGAGGGAGGGCGCAGCGTGACACGGAACCAAACCTGACAGGTCGGTTAACGTCGGGGTCAGGGTCGACAGGGTCCGGGCGCTGGGCGTCGCTTAATGGCGAGACCTGCGTGCCAGGTGGGCAGGACGGCCTGAGGTTTTCGAGA
>Ga0307518_10000377_pt1 | contig 34149 bp, 35 predicted proteins | sample 25_EM_MG_FD_203889 | JGI IMG/M metagenome (GOLD analysis project Ga0307518, IMG submission 203889) | Populus trichocarpa ectomycorrhiza microbial communities from riparian zone in the Pacific Northwest, United States - 25_EM | ecosystem: Host-associated > Plants > Roots > Unclassified | place... | reverse complement strand
ACTTTCAGGACATCTGACGTCCTGAAAGTGGCTTTCGCGACACAGCCGGACGCCCACGCCGGAGACCGGGCGGCCAGAGGCGTTGCGAAAGCCACTTTCGCAACGCCATCGGGGGCGGTACGGCGTACCGAACCTAAAGCTTCACCGGCTCCCCGACGTCGAGCACCTTCACCTCGGTGCCCTCCGGGGCGAGATTCGCGAACAGCCCGTAGTGCATCTGCGGCCGCGCGAGGACGGCTTCGTGGATCGGGACGGCGAGGCGCGGCGACACCGCACGCAGGTAGTCGACCGCCTCGCCGGCCTTGAGCCACGGCGCGCCGGTGGGCAGGCCGAGGACGTCGATCTTCTGTTCCGGCACGAAGAACGAGTCGCCAGGGTGGTAGAAGGCGCCGTGGTCGACGATGTAGCCGACGTTCGGGATCACCGGGATCTCTTCGTGGATCACGGCGTGCTCGCCGCCGACGACGTTGACGCTGCTGGAGCCGATTTCGAGGGCATCACCGGGGTTCGCGATCTGGAACTCGGCGCCGAACTTCCCAACCGCTTCGGCGGAACCCGGGTCGACGATCAGCCGCACGCCGGGGTTGGCCTCCAGCAGCGCGGGCAGCCTGTCCGCGTCGAGGTGGTCGAAATGCTGGTGCGTGATCAGGATGGCGTCCAGCTCGCGCTCGCCTTCGAAGCCCGCCGAGAAGGTGCCGGGGTCGATCAGGATCCGCGCGCCCTCGGTCTCCAGAAGCGTGCAAGCGTGTCCAAAGTGGACAATACGCATCGGTGTTCTCCTTCGCGGTAGGTCGATTCCAGCCTATGCCCGGATCAGGGCGTCGCCAAGTTCGGTGCGCCGGTAACGGACTTCGCGGCCGCGCCGCCGGGTGTCGAGCAGGCCAGCCGCGTGCATCGCGGTCAGGTGTTGCGAGACCGTCGGCGCCGAGAAACCCAGGCGTCGTGCCAGTTCGGCGGTGCTCGCGGGTTCGTTGAGCGTCGTGAGCAAGGCGGCCTTCGTCCGGCCGAGCACTCCCGCGAGCGCGCCGGGCGGACGTTCGGGGTCCGACCAGAGTTCGGCCACGCCGCGGGCCGGGTACAGCAGCGAAGGCTGCCACGGCTCCATCGTGATCACCCCGACCGAAGGCCACGCGAAGACGCCGGGGATCAGCAGCAGGCCGCGCCGGTCGAGGTGGACGCGGCCGCGTTCCTTCATTTCGATCACCAGGACGTCGTCGACCAGCCGTACGCGCGGGTGGATGTCCTCCAGTACCAGCGCGATTCCGCCCGCGGCCAGGCGCCGCGAGCGTTCCTCGATGTCGGCGACGAGGAACCGGCGCATCCGGGGCCAGTGCGGTTCGACCAGTTCGGTCCAGGCGATCTCCATCTGGTCCGCCAGCAGCTCCCTCGCCTCGGCGGGATCCGCCGGAAGCCCGCTCAGGTCGGCGTCTACTTTGGACAGTTCGTGGGCGACCTGATCCGGCGGCGTGCGGCGGATTTCGGCGAGCTGGGCGGACGCGGTGGTTTCCGGCCCGCTCGGCGGCGGGCTGAGGAAGTCGGTGATGTAGTGCCGCGCGCTCATCACCTTGGCGAAGGCGTCGATGGGCAGGTCCGGCAGTTTCGCGGCCGCCTCGCGCAGCCACGGCAGATGACTCGGATGCCCGCGCCGTCCGAGCAGCGTCTGCATCGCGCCCATGGTCTCGTCGAGCGGGGAGATGCCGAAGCGGACGCGGTTGGCGCTCTCGGCGGTCAGGACCAGCTCGATCATCGGATTAGGCTATTCCCTAATCAATGGTTCTCGCCAGGCCTGGTTCGGCAGTGTTCTCCAGCATGACGTTGCTGCGTAATTCCGGGTATTGGCGCTGGTCGGCGGGAGTGCAGCTGAACCGGCTGCCCGCCACGATGGCGCCGCTGGCCTTCACCGTGCTGACCACCGCGACGACCGGTTCGTACCGGCTCGGCGGGATCATGATGGCCGTTTTCGTCGCCGCCGAGATGGTCGGCGCCGTGCCGACGGGACGGCTGCTCGACCGCGTCGGCCCCGCGCGCGGCCTCGTCGTGCTGCTTCCCCTGGTCGCCGCGGGGCTGTTCCTGCTGGCCGCGGTCGCTTCCGCCGGAGCCCCGGACTGGGCGCTGCTCGCGCTGGCGATCCCGCCGGGGCTGGTCGCGGGCGGGTTGAACGGCGGTTTCCGGACGCTGCTCGCCGCGACGGTGACCGAGGACGAACTGCCGAGGGCGGTTTCGGTGGACGCGATGATCCTGGAGGGCGTCATCGTCGGCGGACCGCTGCTGGTGGCGCTCCTGGCGACGTCCGGTCCGGTCGTCCCGGTCCTCGCGATGGCCGTCGTCGCGCTGCTCGCGGCGTTGCTCGTACCTCGGCGAAACACCCAACGAGATCCACAAAGGACAGTCGAGCGCCAGTCGATCCCGGTCGCCGCGTGTGTGCCCTGGCTGGCGGGGCTGTTCACCGTCGGGCTCCTGTTGTCGACCATCGAGGTCGGATTGCTGCCGCTCGTCCAGCGTCTCGGCGCTCCCGATTCGGCGACGGCGATCGTCATCGTGGTGCTGTGCGGCGCCAGCCTCGGCGGGAGCGCGCTCTACGCGGCACGGGGCAAAGTCGGCGATCCGCGGCTGTTCCTCGCCGGTTTCGTGCTCGGCGGGATCGTCGTTTCGGCGGGCTTCGGGTGGGCCGGGCTGCTCGGCGGGGTCGCGCTGATCGGGCTCTGCACCGGCCCGCTGATGGCCGTCTCGTCGGTCAACCTGCAGAAGCTGCTGCCGGAACGCCGCCGGTCGGAGGGCTTCTCGCTGGCCTTCACCGTGCAGGCGTCGGGCTTCGGGCTGGGCTCGCTGGCGATCGGCGTGCTGCCGGTGTGGCTATGTCCGCTTCTCGGTGTCCTTGCGGCGCTCGTCTCCTGTGCGATGCTGGTGGCACACCCCAGGCGAGCTATTGGCACGCCGTCAGTAACGTCGTAGCCTGGGCTTTGAGCCGAGACACGGGAGAAGTCGATGACCGCAGTCCAGCCGAAGCCGACCGCGCACAGCGTGGGGGAGACCTTCGATTCCCTCAGCCCGGCGACCGACGAGGTCGTCGGCACCTACCCGGTGCACAGCAAGGAGGACGTCCGCGCCGCGATCGCCCGCGCGAGGGACGCCGCCGACTGGTGGGCCGGGCTCGGTTACGACGGCCGCGCCGAACGCCTGCGCCGCTGGAAGGGCGTCATCACCCGCAGGCTGCCGCAGCTGTGCCAGGTCGTGCGCGACGAGACCGGGAAGCCGATCGCCGACGCGCAGCTGGAGAGCGTCCTGGCCATCGAGCACATCGCGTGGGCGGGCAAGCACGCGCGCAAGATCCTCGGCAAGCAGCGCCGCGCGGCCGGGCTGATGATGTCGAACCAGGCGGCGACGGTGGAGTACCAGCCGCTCGGCGTCGTGGGCGTGATCGGCCCGTGGAACTACCCCGTGTTCACCCCGCTGGGCTCGATCGCGTACGCGCTCGCCGCCGGCAACACCGTCGTCTTCAAACCGAGCGAGTACACGCCCGGCGTCGGGAAATGGCTGGTCGACGCGTTCAACGAGGTCGTCCCGGAATGGCCGGTGCTGCAGCTGATCACCGGCTTCGGCGAGACAGGCGCCGCGCTCGTCACGGGCGGCGTCGACAAGATCGCGTTCACCGGTTCGACCGGGACGGGCAAGAAGATCATGGCCGCGGCCGCCGAGACGCTGACCCCGGTCATCATCGAGGCGGGCGGCAAGGACGCGGTCCTGGTCGACGCGGACGCCGACCTCGAGGCCGCCGCGGACGCGACCGTCTGGGGCGCGTTCTCCAACTCGGGCCAGACCTGCATCGGCGTCGAGCGCGTGTACGTCCACGAGCGGGTGCACGACGAGTTCGTCGCGAAGGTCGTCGAGAAGTCGAAGGACGTGCGGGCAGGTTCGGACGCGGCCGCGCAGTACGGCCCGGTGACGATGCCTTCGCAGCTTTCGGTGATCAAGCGCCACATCGCGGACGCCATCGAGCGCGGCGGCAAGGCGCTGGTCGGCGGCGTCGACGCCGTCGGAGACCGCTACGTGCAGCCGACGGTGCTCGTCGACGTACCCGAGGACTCCGTGGCGGTCCAGGAGGAGACGTTCGGCCCGACCGTCACCATCGCGAAGGTCCGCGACATGGACGAAGCCGTCGAGAAGGCCAACGACACGAAGTACGGCCTCGGTTCGACGGTGTTCTCGAAGTCGCGCGGCCTCGAACTGGCCGGACGGCTGCGCACCGGCATGACGTCGATCAACGCGCCGCTCTCGTTCGCCGGTATCGCGTCGCTGCCCTTCGGCGGCGTCGGCGATTCGGGCTTCGGCCGGATCCACGGCCCGGAAGGCCTGCGCGAGTTCGCCCGCCCGAAGGCCGTGGCGCGGCAGCGTTTCACCGCGCCGATCGTGCTGACGTCGTTCTCCCGCAAGGAAAAGACGGACGCTCTGGTGGCGAAGCTGATCACCGTGCTGCACGGAAAGCGGTAACGGAGCGCGTTGGGGCTCGTGAGTGGTGAGGACGGTTAGAACCGTCCTTACCACTCACGAGCGCTACTTGCCCCGGATGAGGTCCGCGGCCTTCTCCGCCACCATGATCGTCGGCGCGTTCGTGTTCCCGCGCGGCACCACGGGCATCACCGAAGCGTCCACCACCCGCAGCCCCTCCACCCCGCGCACCTTCAGCGACGGATCGACGACGGCGTTCTCGCCCGTCCCCATCGAGCAGGTCCCCACCGGGTGGTACAGCGTCTGCGTCTTCTCACGCACGTAGTCGGCCAGCTCGTCGTCGGTCAGGTCGTGCCGCTCCGGCAGGAACGGCTTGTCCAGATACCGCGCCAGCGGGCCGGACTTCCCGATCTCCACCAGGGCGCGCATCCCGGCGAGCATCTTCTCCATGTCGACGGGCTCGGCGTAGTACGAAGGGTCGATTTCGGGCTTCCACAAGGGATTCCCCGACTTCAACCGCAGCCGCCCCCGGCTCGCGACGTCCACGAGGGTCGCCGCCGACGTGAAGCCCGGCACCGTCGGCTCGCGCATCCCGTTGTCGTAGAACAACGTCGGCGCGACGTGGATCTGCATGTCCGGCGGCGAGACACCGTCCGCCGCGGGGAAGAACGCGCCCGCCTCGCCGATGTTCGAAGCCAGCGGGCCGCGTTTGGTGAGCTGGTAGCGCACCAGGCCGCCGGGCGTCGCCGCGTCGACCAGATCGGTGGTGCCGCGTGTCGACCAGATGACACCGCAGGCCGGATGGTCGTGCAGGTTCTCGCCGACGCCGGGAAGCGCGGCGACGACGTCGATCCCGTGCTCCCGCAGGTGTTCCGCCGGGCCGACGCCGGAGAGCATCAGCAGTTGCGGCGAGTTCACCGCGCCACCGCTCAGCAGGACCTCGGTCGACGCGCGCACGGTCGTCTCGGCGCCTTGGTCCAAATAGGACACTCCGACGGCGCGGGTGCCTTCGAAGACCACACGGGTGGCTTGCGCATTGGTCCGCACGGTGAGGTTCGGGCGCGACAACGCCGGCCGCAGGTACGCGTCGGCCGTCGACCAGCGGCGGCCCTTCTTGCAGGTCACCTGGTAGACGCCGGCGCCCTCCTGCGACTCGCCGTTGAAGTCGTCGGTGCGTTTGAGGCCCCAGGCGACCGCGGAATCGACCCAGGCGAGCGACAGCTCGTGGGTGAAGCGGCGGTCCTCGACGTTCAGCGGCCCGTCGGTGCCGTGCAGCGGCCCGCCGAGCCGCTGGTTCCCCTCCGCCCGTTTGAAGTACGGCAGGACGTCGTCGAAACCCCAGCCCTCGGCGCCGTGCCCGTCACGCCAGCCGTCGTAATCCGCGCGGTTGCCGCGGATGTAGATCATCGCGTTGATCGACGAACAGCCGCCCAGCGTCTTCCCGCGCGGCCAGTACAGCGACTGGCCGGTGTGCTTCTGCTCGACCGTCTCGTAGTTCCAGTCCCACTTGGTCTTGAACAGACCCGGGAACGCGGCGGGGATGTGGATCTCGTCGGCGTCGTCCTCGCCGCCCGCTTCGAGCAGGAGCACCCGCGCCGACGGATCCTCGCTCAGCCGGTTCGCCAGTACGCATCCCGCGCTGCCCGCGCCGACGATCACGTAGTCGAAGGAGTCCTGATCGGCCACGGTGCCTCCTGCTGCTCGCCCGGTGTTGACGCCCCGCCAATGAGCTCATCTTGGCCCAGCGCCGCGCTCCGAGCATCCCCCAGACGAAGGATCGGTGCGAGCTCAGTCGGAGTCGGGTGAAAAAGAGGTCACGCAGGGCCCGCCCTCGGCGTCGTCCTCGGTCTCGATCCGGCCGGGGTTCCGGACGCCGTCGACCTCGCCCGAGAGGTGCAGGATCGTCTGCTTCGCGGTGGTCAGCACGTCGGCGTTGTCGACGGTGTACTTCGCCTCGCCGTGGATGATCTGCTGCACGCCGTCGCGCGTCGTGTCCGCCACCTTCTCGCACAGCACGGACAACGCCGCCGGGATGTCGCGCGCGTTGATCGCGTCGACGAACTTGTTCCCCGCCTCTTCCCCGGTCTTGACGTCGGGACGGGGCGACGGCTTGGTGTCGAGGCTCGGCAGCGGTTCGGGCTCGCCGCCGACCTTGGCGTCGCGCACGCACCAGCCGCCCTCGGCGGGGATCATCGCGATCCCGACGGTCTGACCCCCGGTGGTGAACGCGGCCGAGTACTCCTGCGCCGCACGCTGATGCGCGGGCGTGCTCAGCTGTGCGCCTTCGGAGACCGCCACCATCTGCTCGAAGGTGTAGGACCGCTTCGAGCGGATCGGGCACCAGAGCTGACTGACGCGCCCCTCGCCGACACCGTTCACGAACGACTGGCCCAGCTGCTCCGGCGTCGCCCGCGAGGTGGTGTCGGGCTTGGCCTTGAAGAACCCCGGCGTCACGAACCCGGTGAACGCGACACCGCCCGCGATCAGGACGAACACCAGCGCCAGCGTGATCCAGAGCCCGGTCTTCGACTTCTTCGGCGGTGCGTACTGCCCGTAGGTCATGCGGCAACCGTAGTGAAGTAGGCTCGGGCGGTACCCACGACCTGCGTGAATAAGGAGCAGCCTGCCGTGGCCCGAGTCGTCGTCGACGTCATGCCCAAGCCCGAAATCCTCGACCCGCAGGGCCAAGCCGCGCTCGGCGCGGCCGGTCGTCTCGGCTTCACCGGGATCACCGGCATCCGTCAGGGCAAGCACTTCGAGATCGAGGTCGACGACTCCGTCGACGACGCGACGCTCGAAAAGATCGCCGAAGGGTTCCTCGCGAACCCCGTCATCGAGCAGTGGACCATCAAGCGGGTGGACGCGTGAGCGCCCGCATCGGGGTCATCACCTTCCCCGGCACGCTCGACGACGGTGACGCGGCCCGCGCGGTCCGCTACGCCGACGCCGAGGCCGTGCCGCTGTGGCACGCGGACGAAGACCTCAAGGGTGTCGACGCCGTCGTCGTCCCCGGTGGCTTCTCCTACGGCGACTACCTGCGCGCCGGCGTCATCGCCCGGTTCGCGCCGGTGATGTCGTCGGTGATCGAGGCCGCCCACAAGGGCATGCCGGTGCTGGGCATCTGCAACGGCTTCCAGATCCTGTGCGAGGCCGGGCTGCTGCCGGGCGCGATGATCCGCAACGCGGGCCTGCACTTCATCTGCCGTGACCAGTGGCTGCGCGTCGAGAACAACGAGACGGCGTGGACCACCCGGTACGACAAGGGTGCCGAGATCCTCATCCCGATGAAGAACATCGACGGCTGCTTCGTCGCCGAGCAGGCCACCCTCGACGAGCTGGAGGGCGAGGGCCGCGTGGTGTTCCGCTACGTCGGCGGCAACCCGAACGGCTCGCGCAACGACATCGCCGGGATCCGCAGCGAGAACGGCCGCGTGGTCGGGCTCATGCCGCACCCGGAGCACGCCATCGACGCCCTCACCGGACCGTCCGATGACGGGCTCGGCATGTTCTTGTCTGTATTTGATCGCGCGCTGACGTAAACCCGCCGAAGGGGCGCCGTTCCGTATGCAACTCACGTTGCATGCGGAGGGTGCCCCTTCATCGTGTTCACGTGGGCCTCCGGCCCAAAGGAGGGCGCGCGACAGGTGAAGTCTCCGTCGGGCGCGGGGCGCCCTTGGGGAGACGCGTTTCCCCGGGTCCCCCGCATTTCGTCCTCTAAATGCGTCAGGAGGCGGCGGCGACCAGGGCGGCGTAGGGGCCACCGGCGGCCAGCAGTTCCGCGTGCGAACCCAGCTCGGTCACCCGGCCGCCCTCGATGACGGCAACCCGGTCAGCCGCGGCCGCCGTGTGCAGCCGGTGCGCGATCGCGATCACCGTGCGCCCTTCGAGCACCGCGCTCAGCGACCGCTCCAGCTCCCGCGCCGAACCCGTGTCCAGCAGCGACGTCGCCTCGTCCAGCACCAGCGTGTGCGGGTCCGCCAGCACGACCCGCGCCAGCGCCAGCTGCTGCGCCATCGCCGCCGGGACGGCGACCGCCCCGGCCCCGACCTTCGTGTCCAGCCCGTCCGGCAGGCTCGCCACCCACTCCGACGCGCCGACCGAGGCCAGCGCGGCCAGCAGCCGTTCGTCGGTCCAGTCCCCGGCCGGCAGGGTGAGGTTGTCCCGCAGCGTCCCCGCGAACACGTGCTGCTCCTGGGTCAGCAGCAGGACCTCGCCGCGCAGGACGTCGTCCGGCAGCGTCGACACCTCGGCGCCGCCGATCCGCACCGAGCCCGACGTCGGCGCCGACATCCCGGCCAGCAGCCGTCCCAGCGTCGACTTGCCGGCACCGGACGGCCCGACGATCGCCAGCCGCTCACCGGCGGGCACCCGCAGGTCGATCCCGTGCAGCACCTCGCGGTCCGCGTTGTAGCCGAAGCGCACGTCGCGGACCTCGATGTCCTGGCCGCGCGGAGCCTCCGAAGCCTCACCTGAGGACGAAGCGGGCCGTACGCCGAGCAGCCGCCGGAGCGAGACCCCCGCGACCTGCATGTCCGCGAGCCAGAACAGCGCCTCGTTCAGCGGGCCCGTCATGACCTGCGAATACAGCAGCATCGCGGTGATCGTGCCGAGCCCTTCCCAGCCGTTCGAGTAGGCGAGCAGGCCCAGCCCGAGCATCACCGGCACCGGCAGCACGTAACTGATCTCCAGCGACGGGATCCACCGCATCTGCAGGGCCCGGACCTTGCGCTCGCCCAGCATCGACGCGTCGAGGCCGTCGTGCCCGGTCCGGATCCGGCGGCCGGTCATGTTCAGCGCCTCGGCCGTCCGCGCGCCCTCCGCGGTTTCGTGCGTCGTGGACTGCAGCTCGGACCACTTGTCCAGCATCCGCCGCATCACGTCCGGGATCCGCCGCTGGTACCAGATGTTCACCGGTACCAGCAGCGGCAGTGCGACCAGCAGGCCCAGCGCCAGGAACGGCGACGTGACCACCATCGCCACCACGGTGAACACCACCGTGACCGCGGCGATCAGGATCTCCGGCGCGCCGAACCGCACCGCGTGGTCGATGCGGCTGACGTCGGTGGTCGCGCGGCTGAGCAGGTCACCGGTGCCCGCGGCCTCGACCGTCCCGAGCGGCAGGTCCAGCGCGTTCCCGACGAACTCCTCACGGTTCTTCGCCAGGATCCGCTCGCCGAACACCCGCGCCCGCAGCCGCGCCAGGCCCTTGAACCACGCCTGCGCGCCCAGCACGACCACGAACGCGACGGCGAGCCAGGTGATCGTCGCGGTCGTCGTGCCTTCGACGACCTCGTCCACCAGCGCGCCCAGCAGTTGCGGCCCGGCCAGCCCGATCGCGGTCGCGACGCAGAACAGGCCGAGCATCACGGAGAACTCGCGCTTGTTGGCGCGCGCGGTCTCCTTGATCCATCGTCGAACGTCTTTCTTGTCTGCCAGCGGCAGCTTTTTCATGCCGGTACTTTCGTACTCACGACCACAGCGGCCACATGTGTCCACAAAGGACTTTGACTGAACACGACGGTGGTCTTGCCGCGCCGCAGCTTCGCGACGCGTTCGGTTATGCGGGCTTCGGTATGCGCGTCGACGGCCGAGGTCGGCTCGTCGAGCAGCAGGACGTCGGCGTCGGTCGCCAGCGCGCGGGCCAGGTTCAGCCGCTGCCGCTGACCGCCGGAAACCTCACGTCCGCGTTCGCCGATCACCTCGTCGACGCCGTGGGGCAGCGCGTCCACGATGTCCTCGGCGTCCGCCGCGTACAGCGCTTCGGTGATCTCGACGTCGCCGGGCTCGGTGGGGCTGACCTGCTCGCGCAGCACACCGGAGAACCAGATGTCCTGGTTGTGCGCGAACACGACCCGCCGACGCAGCTCATCGAGCGCGATCCGGTCCACCGGAACCCCGCCGACGTGGGCAGGTTCACTCGGATCGGTGAACCGCGCCATCCGCGACGCCACCGCTTCGGCGTCGGCTCCGACGTCGATGACGGTCAGCTTCCCGGCCTCGACCTTGATCCCGGACGTCTCGTCGTACAGGTCCAGCGGGCCTTCCGGCAGCGGCACCGGGTGCTCCGGCTCGGCGAGCGTGCGTTCGGTGGACAGCAGTTTGCACACCTTCCGCGCCGAAACCAGCGCGGCGCTCAGCACGCCCGCGAACTCGGTCGCCGTCGTCACCGGGATCACCAGGAACACCGAGACGCCGTAGAACGTGATCAGCTCGCCGACGCCGATGGTGCCGTTGATCGCCAGCTGCGCGCCCAGCCAGGTGATGACCACCGTGACCAGGCCGGGCAGCGCGACCTCCGCCGCCGAAAGCCACGCCTCGCTGCGCCCGACCTGGACGCCGGCCGCGCGGACCTTCTGGCTGGAGCGGCGGAAACGGTCGAGGAACTGCTTCTCGCCGCCGACACCGCGAAGGATCCGCAGGCCGGAGACGATGTCCGCGGCCAGCGCGTTGACCTCGGTCTTCTCCTCGCGCTGCTTCGTCTGGCGCTTCTCCAGCGGCTTCAGCAGCGGCCCGATGCCGACCACCGCCAGCGGGACACCGATCAGCGCGACCATGCCGAGCAGCGGCGACGTCGTCAGCAGCGCCGTCGCGCACACGATGAACGCGATCAGCGAACCGAAGGCCCGCCCGAGCACCTCGAAGGAGTCGCCGATCGGGTTGATGTCGCTGGTGGTGATCGCGACCACGTCACCCGTGGTGGTCGTGTCCCGCAGGTTCGCGCCCAGCTTCGCCGCGTGTTCGGTGGCGAGCCGCTGCGTCACCCCGGCGCCGTGGATCCAGCAGCCGTAGGACGCGAAATGCTGCACCGTGCCCGCGAGCGTCTGCGCGATCCCGAGCCCGGCGGCCGCGAGTCCCCACAGCCAGACGGAATCGCCGTCGCCGCGGCCGATCGCGTCGATGCCCCGGCCGATCGCGACCGGCAGCAGGGCGATCGGAAGCGACCACAGCGCACCGCTGATCGCCGAGACGGCGAGCAGTCCCGGGCGCGCGAGCATCATCCTGACCAGGTACCGCCAGGCGGTCGGCTTGGCGGGCAGTCGTAGTCGCGGAAGGGGATATGTGGCGGAAAGCACGATTATCGACGGTAAGCGGATCACCGTCGCGGGCGCGACCGATTTATCCGTGGGCGACCGACAGGTGAACAATCGCCTCCCTTATTCTGGCGGCCGTGGCGAACCCTGATGCGGACACCGTGACCAGCACCGTTGACACCACTCAACACGCCGAGGCGACCCCCGAGCAGACCCAGCCGTACGTCGAACTCGGCCTCGCCGACGACGAGTACGCCCGGATCCGGGAGATCCTCGGCCGCCGTCCGACCGACGCCGAACTGGCGATGTACTCGGTGATGTGGAGCGAGCACTGCTCGTACAAGTCCTCGAAGAAGCACCTGCGCTACTTCGGCGAGACCGCCACTCCCGAGATGAAGGAAAAGATGCTCGCCGGTATCGGCGAGAACGCGGGCGTCGTCGACATCGGCGAGGGCTGGGCGGTCACCTTCAAGGTCGAGAGCCACAACCACCCGTCCTACGTCGAGCCGTACCAGGGCGCCGCGACCGGCGTCGGCGGCATCGTGCGCGACATCATGGCGATGGGCGCGCGCCCGCTCGCGGTGGCGGACGCGCTGCGCTTCGGTCCGGCGGACGCCCCCGACACCCGTCGCGTGCTGCCCGGTGTGGTCGCCGGCGTCGGCGGCTACGGCAACTGCCTCGGCCTGCCGAACATCGGCGGCGAGCTGGTGTTCGACCAGAGCTACTCCGGGAACCCGCTGGTCAACGCCCTGTGCGTCGGCGCGATGCGCGTCGAAGACCTGCACCTGGCGTTCGCGTCGGGCAAGGGCAACAAGATCATCCTGTTCGGCGCTCGCACCGGCCTAGACGGCATCGGCGGCGTGTCCGTCCTCGCCAGTGACACCTTCTCGGGTGACGAATCCTCGGGCGGCCGCAAGAAGCTCCCGAGCGTCCAGGTCGGCGACCCCTTCACCGAGAAGGTGCTCATCGAGTGCTGCCTCGAACTGTTCGCCCAGAAGCTCGTCGTCGGCATCCAGGACCTCGGCGGCGCCGGGCTCTCCTGCGCGACGTCCGAGCTCGCGGCCGCCGGTGACGGCGGGATGCACATCTACCTCGACCGGGTTCCGTTGCGGGCCACCGGGATGACCCCGGCGGAGGTGCTCTCCAGCGAGTCGCAGGAGCGGATGTGCGCGGTCGTCTCGCCGGAGAACGTCGAGGCGTTCATGAAGGTCTGCGAGAAGTGGGACGTCATCGCCACCGACATCGGCGAGGTCACCGACGGCGAGCACCTGGTCATCACCTGGAACGACGAGATCGTCGTCGACGTCCCGGCGCACACCGTCGCGCACCAGGGCCCGGTGTACGACCGCCCGATCCAGCGTCCGTCCACACAGGACGCCCTGCAGGCCGACACCTCGGCGAAGCTGCCCCGTCCGTCCACTTCGGACGAACTGCGCGCCGACATCCTCAAGCTCATCTCGTCGCCGAACCAGGCGTCGAAGGAATGGGTGACCTCCCAGTACGACCGCTACGTGCGCGGCAACACCGTTTCCGCGCAGCCGTCGGACTCCGGCGTCATCCGGATCGACGAGTCGACCGGCCGCGGTGTGGCCGTTTCGACGGACTGCAACAGCAAGTTCGTCTACCTCGACCCGTACGAGGGCGCGAAGCTCGCGCTGGCCGAGGCGTACCGCAACGTCGCCACCAGTGGCGCGAAGCCGGTCGCGGTCTCGGACTGCCTGAACTTCGGCGCGCCGACCGACCCTGGTGTGATGTGGCAGTTCGAGCAGGCCGTGCACGGGCTGGCCGACGGCTGTGTCGAACTCGGCATCCCGGTCACCGGCGGCAACGTCAGCTTCTTCAACCAGACCGGTGACGTGGCCATCCTGCCGACGCCGGTGGTCGGCGTGCTCGGCGTGATCGACGACGTCACCCGCCGCATCCCCACCGGGATCGGCGCCGAGGCCGGGGAAACCCTGCTGCTGCTGGGTGAGACCCACGACGAGCTGGACGGTTCCGCCTGGGCGCGCGAGCTGCACGGCCACCTCGGCGGCCGCCCGCCTCGCGTGGACCTGGCGCGCGAGAAGCTGCTCGCCGACATCCTCATCGCCGGTTCCCGTGACGGCATGATCTCCGCCGCGCACGACATCTCCGACGGCGGCCTGATCCAGACGCTCGTCGAGACCGTCCTCATCGGACAGTGCGGTGCCCGTGTCTTCCTCGACTCGGAGCAGGATCCGTTCGTGCAGCTGTTCTCCGAGTCCGCGGGCCGGGTGCTGGTCGCCGTGCCGCGGACCGAGGAACTGCGGTTCACCGAGATGCTGACCGCGCGCGGCCTGCCGTGGCGCAAGACCGGCGTCGTGGACCCGGAGTCGGGCTCGCTCGAACTCCAGGACATCACGGAGTTCACGCTGGACGAGCTTCGGGAGACCTGGGAGAAGACGCTCCCGGCCCTCTTCGACTGACGCCTCGGCCCGGTCCGTGAAGGCCTCCTTGAGGGACTCTGGGTCCCGGAAGGGGGCCTTCACGCCTTGCCAGGTTCCGAACGGTGACGGGGCGGGCACGAGGTCGTGAGTGGTAAAGAGGGTTAGAACGACCATTGCCACTCACGACCCCCAAGCAAAGCGCCCAAATCAGGTGCGCAGAGGAGTCCTGGTGTCCCTTGTGGACAGTCAAGATCCAGGTCGCCGGCTGAGTCTGCTCCGGCGAACGCCTCTGTGTCTCATGACGAGCCGGGAAGCGTCGAACCGGCCGGGAACTTCGCGCCCTCAAGTGACGGCGGCTCCGCGAAGGTGGCCACGCTGAAGTCGACAGGTTTCTCCACGACGAGATGGTCCAGCGACACCTTGCGCTCGAAGCTCGCCCCCGCGAGCTCGAACGAGCCGTGGATCGTCACGTTCTTGAGGTAGAACTTCCCGGACAGCTGGGTGTCGGTGAGATCGAGATAGGTCAGCACCTCACAGCGATCCGCGCCGAACCAGCCGACCCTTCTGCCGAGCAGACCCAGTTTGTCGAGCCGGGCGTCGCTGAGGTTGAGCGAAAGCGTCGGCCCGGTGGTCCCGGCATGCGGAAGGATGTCGCGGATCAGCCGCTCAGCAGTGCGGCGGACCAGCCGTTCCCGTTCTGCGGCCGCCTCGTCGGCCGGTTCCCACGTGCGATCTCGGTCGAAACTCGGATGGTCGAACGGCCGCCGCAGGTAGGCGCACAACACGTCGAGTACCGTCTGCCGGTACTCCGGCCGGGTCCTGGCCAGCCCCGCGAGCGAATGCATCGCGCCGACCCGGACCTGATCGGCCTCGTTGCCCAGCAGTTCGATCGATTTGGCGAACCGCTCGTCGGAGATCCGGCTGCGCTCGATCTCGTGCCTGTCCTCTTCGGTCCGCCTTCGCCGGTCGTTGAGCCACAGCCCGTAGAGCGCGGCGATCGCCCCGCCCGCCAGCGCGCCGGTCTTGAGCGCGTCGCCGCGGCTGGTCGCGCGATCCGTGAGCAGCCAGGCGGTGACCCCCACGAGTACCACGACCGACGACAGCAACGTCCACAACAACGGGGACTTGAGCAGCCGTCTCATAAGTCCTTCACCGTGAGCCGGGCACGGCCGTCCGGCAGGGTTTCGACGGACCAGTCCGCCGGGAGTTCGTGATCCCTCGCCGGGTCCACCGACGTGTTGTAGAGCGACACGGAACCCGGTGCCTTGCGGAACTTCAGGTCCCCGAACCCTTCGAACCGCGCACGGCGCAGATCCAGCGCGCCCTCGATTTCGGCGTCGGCGAAGACGGCGTTCTTCGCGAAGACACTGTCCTTAAAGGACGTTTCGCCCGCGAACACCGTGTAGGAGAACTCGACGTCCTCGCTGAACCGCACCCCGCTGAACCACGCCCGCTGCTCGAACTTGGCTTCGTTGCACCGGAAGTAGCCGATCCGCTTGCCCGTCTCCGTTCCGGCGCCGGTCAGGTAGACCGGCCCGAGGAACACACAGCCGGACAGGTTGGTACTGCTGTACAAACCCGCGTAGCGGAGCAGCAGCTTGCCGATTTTCCGCTCGGACAGGTCGAAGTACTCCAAGACCGCCCCGGTCAGGTCGAGGTCGTAACCGGGCGCGTCCTCGGCATCCGCGGCCGGGAGCAGTTCCCCGATGAGCCGCTGGGCGGTCTGCCGCACCTGGAGTTCCTGCTCCTGCTCCGGTTCGCCGCGTTCGGGAAGCTTGTTCCCCGGACGCTTCGCTTCTCCTTCGTATCGCGGATGGTCGAACGGCCGCCGCAGGTACGAGCACAGGATGTCCAGCACGGTCTGCCGGTAGAGCTCGCGACCGCGGGCCAGCCCCGCCAGCGCGTGCAGAGCCCCCACCCGCACCTGGTCGGCGTCGTGCCCGAGCAGCTCGACGGCCTTCGCGAACCGTTCGTCCGAGATCCGGTCCCGGTCCTGGTCGGCCCGCCGCAGCTCCAGCTCCTGCCGTTGCCGCTCGACCTCCTGCCGCCGTTCCTCCACCCGGCGTCGCCTGTCGTTGAGCCACAACGCGTACAGCGCGACGATGGCGGCGCCGGCCACCCCGCCGGTCTTCAACGCCTCACTGCGGCTGGTCGCCGGATCCGTCAGCAACCAGCCGCCGACCGCGAGCAACAGGACGAACGAGAGGACGAACGTCCACAGCAGCGGGGAGCGGAGGAACCGCTTCATCGGGCCTTGGAGACCAGGAGCGAGGAGACGCACCAGGAGCCGGACTGGCTCTGCGCGAACATCGTTCCCTTGGCGTCCTCACCTTCGACCTTGCCGGTGATCTCGGCCATGACGAGGTTGGTGGTTCCCTGCGTCCGCTTGACCTCGGCCGTGGAGCCCGGCGGAAGGAAGACGTCGAGCACGGAGCCCATGCTGGCCCTCCGGTTTTCACAGGCCAGGGCGATCGCCCCGGGCCGGTCGCCCGACGAGATCTTGGCGAGGAAGTCCTGGATGACCTTGACGCCCTCGGGGTCGCCGGAGCTGCTGCCGCCGCTTTCGGTGCTCCGCGGGGTCCTGGTCGTGCTCGACTTCGGGCTGCTCTTCGGCGCCGAGGTCGGCGCGGGCTCGGACGACGACGGCGGCGCGGCCACCGGCTCGTCCTTGCTCAGCAGGAAGCCCGGCGCGACGAATCCGGTGACCCCGAACGCCACCAGCACGACCACGCCGATCACGATCCCGATGATCAGTCCGGTCTTGCTCTTCGGCGGCGGCGCGGGCGGGCCACCGAAACCCTGCTGGTAGCCCTGCTGGTTCGGGTCCCAGCCCTGCTGCGGCTGCTGTTGGTACTGCTGCGTCTGGTCCCAGCCCTGCTGAGGCTGCTGCTGGTACTGCTGGGTCTGGTCCCAGCCCTGCTGCTGGCCGTACTGCTGAGGCTGACCGTACTGCTGGTTCGGGTCCCAGCCACCCTGCTGCGGCTGCTGTCCCTGTGGGTCCTGGCCATAGGGCTGGCCTGGCTGGGGTGGGTAGGTCATCGGTCTCGCCTTCCGTACTGGGGCCTGAGGCTTCAGATCAGACGACCGGCGGTCAGCGCTGGTTCCGGATCCGCCCGTGCCAGGGATTTTCAAGGGGAAAATACCCCGTGCGCGAAAACGGCTCCCGGCCGAGGCCGGGAGCCGTTCTTCACGGAATGCGCAGCTCAGCCGTTGGCCAGTGCCTGCAGGCGGTCGTAAGCGCCGTTGAAGGTGTTCTGGTCGAGCGGGCTGGAGGTGTACTGCCACACGGTGTAGAAACCCCAGCCGTAGGGCAGCGTGCCGACGGTGGACGCGTAGCGCGCGATCCACAGCGGGACCGTGCCACCGAAGTTCTGCGACGTGCCGACGCAGGTGCTCCACCAGCTGGTCGAGGTGTAGATGACGGGCCAGCGGCCGGTGCGTGCCTTGTACCGGTCGTGGAACGCCCGGATCCACGAGCCCATGGCGGACTGGCTCAGGCCGTAGCAGGTCGCGCCGTACGGGTTGTACTCCATGTCCAGCGCGCCCGGCAGCGTCTTGCCGTCCTTGGACCAGCCGCCGCCGTTGTTGATGAAGAAGTCGGCCTGCGCCGCGCCACTGGAGACGTTCGGCAGGGCGAAGTGGTACGCGCCGCGGATGAAGCCCTTGTTGTAGGAACCGTTGTACTGCTGGGCGAAGTACGGGTTCTTGTAGCTGGTGCCTTCGGTGGCCTTGGTCCACACGAACCGCTTGCCCTGGTTCCACCAGTAGTTCCAGTCGACGTTGCCCTGGTAGCTGGCGACGTCCATCCCCGCGACCGTCGCGAGCACGCCGACCTCGGGCTGCGGCTGGGCGGCCTTGGCCTTCGACTCCGGGGTGGAGGTGTCGCCTTCCACGCGCCGGATCTGCGATCCGATCGTGTGGTCGTTCTGCTGGAGATCCTGTTCGATCGACATGATCTCGGGGGACGGGGCGGCCGACGCCTGGACCGTGCTGCTGAGCAGGAGCAGCGCGGAGCCGACGGCGATGGCGATTCTTCGGGAAGTGCGCATCACGACAATCCCTTCACGGATAACCCTCGCTGAGGACGGCGACCTTGCAGGTGGTAGCCGTCCGGGCACGATTGTTGACGACGGGTGCCGGGTTTGTCACTAACTTCCGTGAAATTGGTACTACGCGTGGGTGATTTTCATTTCCAAGTAGGGCGGGTTATGTGATCTTGTAACGCCCACTCGGGTGAGTGTTCAGCCGAGCGACAGCGCGCGCACGCGATCGATCGTGCCGTTGAACCAGTTCTGGTCGCCGGGGAGACTGCCCTTGTTCGAGAACTGCCAGATGGTCTGGTGCTTCCAGCTCGCGGGCAGCTCGCCGATCTCCGTGTTGTAGCGCGCGATCCACAGCGGGTTCTGCCAGAACACGTTGCTGTTGCCGGTGCAGCGTTTCCACCAGCTCGTCGACGTGTAGATCGCCGGATGCCGTCCGGTGCGGTGCAGATAGGTCGTCGCGAACGACGCCATCCACGCGACCATCTGCGCCGGCGTCTTGCCGTAACAGGTTTCGCCGTACGGGTTGTATTCGACGTCGAGCGCGCCCGGCAGTGTCTTGCCGTCGCCGGACCATCCGCCGCCGTGGTCGACGAAGTAGTGCGCCTGCGCCGCGCCGTCCGAGATGTCGGGACGCGCGAAGTGGTAGGCGCCGCGGATCAGGCCGACGCCGTAGGAACCGTTGTACTGCTGGGGAAACCGGGGATTGACGAAGCCGGTGCCCTCGGTGGCCTTCACATAGACGAACTTCGCGCCGGTCCTGGCGGCGCCGGGCCAGTCGACGTCGCCCTGGTGGCCGCTGACGTCGTGGCCGAGCGTCTGCGCTTCGCCGCCGTACAGCGGCCCTACCGACACGTTGACGCCTTCGTGCAACGCGATCTGGGAACCGGCGTAGTGCTCCTCGGCCCCGTCGTACCTGGGCCCGCTTTCCCGTGCGACGGCGGGGGTCTGCGCGAGCAGCAGAACCCCCGCCGCGAGGACGGCCCCCCAGCCTTTCGAACACACTCTGCGACTCATCACGTCGCCACGATCCCCCGGGAAAAGGGAATCAGCGACTCGAACATCACCCGAAAGAGTTGCTTTCCGGCCGAAAAAATTGGGCCGAGTGGGTTAATCGAGCCCTAACGGCGCTCGTCTGAAAGGGCTTTGTCGAGGTGCTCCGAGGGGACGATCGCGGTGAGCCGGTCGTGCGGGTTGATCGTCACGGGGTGGCCGGCGAGCAGCGGGACCATGTCCCGGCCCAGCACCGCGCGGGCATGCGGCCATTCGCGCGGGACCAGCGATTTGGCCGTGTACGCGGGCACGAGGACCTTGCCGTCGGTGTTGTGGAAGCCGATCACCGTGCGCTGCACCGGGGAAAGGGCGTAGACGAACAGCGTCGAGTCGAGGATGACGCGCGGCAGGTCGGCGGCCGGGCGGTGGTTCGTGCGCACCAGCTGGAGGAGCTGCTCGAGCTCGTTGCGCGGCTCCGGGAAGCCGAGCGCCTTGGGCGAGGGACGGTAGCGATCGTTGGGGTGGAAGTCCTCGACGATCTCGCCGCCGCCGTTCACCGGGTACGCGCCGACGACCGCCCAGGACGGCACCGGACCGTCGGGGTCGAAGGCCTCGTCGATGACGTAAAGCCAGCTGTTCGGGTTGGCCTTGGCGTTGGCGCGCATCTCTTCGGTGATCTTCGGCTTCTTCTTGCCCGCCGGGCTCGACGCCAACCGATCCGCCTCGTCCCGCTGCGCCATCGCCATCCCCACGTTCCGGGTGCCTGAAGGTTTGTTCGCGCTCACTCTACTGTTCTCCCATGGCCTCTTCGCGTACGGTCGACCCCGCTGAGTTACGAGCCGCGATCGCGGCGATTTCCCCCTGGTTGAGCGGATCCGGTCCGGAACCGGCCCGTCCCGAGCTGGCCGCGGCGGTGCGGCTGAGCCTGCGGACGCTGGCCGGGGACGCCCCGGGGAAGAGCGTCGAAGTGCGGGTGCCGCCGTACGCGGCTGTGCAGTGTGTCGAAGGATTGCGCCATACCCGCGGGACCCCGCCGAACGTCGTCGAAACGGATCCGCGCACGTGGCTGGAACTGGCGACCGGGCTGCTCGGCTGGGCCGAAGCCGTCGAATCGGGGCGGGTCACCGCCTCCGGGAGCAGGGCCGATCTGGCCCGCTGGCTGCCCTTGGTCCGCCTCTGAACCCGCCTGGCGTGCTATGAACGGGCCGTTCCTTGCGAAATTTGCAAGGAACGGCCCGTTCATAGCAGCCGGGAGGCGGTCTTAAACCTTGCGGCCGATGCCGCCCGAGATCGTCCGCTGAGCCGCGTTCAGCTCCTTGATCCGCGGGCCGTCCGGCCACCAGTCGACGCACAGCTTGACGCCGGGCTCGACCATTTCGAGGTCGTGGAACAGCTCCTCGATCTCGGCCTTGGTGCGGAAGGTGCCGGAGCCCATCGGGCTGTGGATGAAGAAGTCCTCCATCTTGCGGGCGGTCTCGGACAGCTCGTCCTCCGGGTCGGAGAAATGCGAGATCGCCACGTAGGAGCCCGACGGCAGCGCGTCGATGTACTTCTTCATGATCTTGGCCGGCTCGTCGTGCGGCCCGTTGTAGTGGTGCAGCGTCCCGAGCTGCAGCAACGCGATCGGCTGCGAGAAGTCGATGTGCCGCCGGATGTCCGGGTTCTCGATGATCCGCTCCGGCTCGAAGATGTCGTCCGAGACGAAGTGCGTGTTCTCGTTCTCCTCGAGCAGCGCGCGCCCGTGTGCGAGCACGACCGGGTCGTTGTCGACGTAGACGACCTTGATCTCCGGGTTGATCCGCTGCACGACCTGGTGCGTGTTCTCGGCCGTCGGCAGACCGGATCCCAGGTCCAGGAACTGCGTGATACCCGTCTGGCTGGCGAGGAACCGGCAGGCGCGGATCAGGAAGCCGCGGTTCTCGGTCGCCAGGTCCTGCGCCTCCGGGGCGGCCTGCTGGACCTTGCGCAGCACCTCCCGGTCGATCTCGTAGTTGTCCTTGCCGAGGAGGAAGGCGTCGTACACCCGGGCGATGCTGGCCCGGGTCGGGTCGACACCCACGGGCACTCGTTCCGTCCGGGTCGGGGCGTCGGGCATCTTGAACCTCACAAAACTGTGTCGGAAGTCTCGGGCTCTACGTAGAGTAGAACCACGTACGCGGCGGGTAAACCGAGCCATCCCTGTCGTGTCGAGGCCCAAACGTGTACTTTCAGTAATCGGCTTGTTCTCCTGTGAGTGTCGTCGTGCGAAAGGTCCCCGGTCGATGAACGCGGTCACCCCGCCTGGCGGTGAGCAGTCCCTGGGTCCCACCGCGCGACGGATGATCCTCGGCTCTCAGCTCCGCCGGATGCGTGAGGACGCGGGCATCACGCGCCAGGAGGCCGGCTACAGCATCCGCGGCTCGGAGTCGAAGATCAGTCGCCTCGAGCTCGGCCGCGTCGGCTTCAAGGAACGCGACGTCGCCGATCTGCTGACCATGTACGGGATGACCGATCCCGGTGAGCGGCAGCAGTTCCTCGACATGGTCAAGGAGTCGAACGAGCCGGGTTGGTGGCGCCGCTACGGCGACCTGATGCCGAGCTGGTTCAACGACCTCGTCGGGCTCGAAGAGGCCGCGGCCCGGATCCAGGTGTGGGAGCCGCTGTACGTCACGGGTCTGCTGCAGACCGAGGACTACGCGCGGGCGATCATGAGCCACGGCCGCAAGGACATGGTCAACGAGCAGATCGACCGCCGGGTCGCGCTGCGGATGCGGCGCCAGAAGATGCTGTCGCGGCCGGACGCGCCGCGGTTGTGGCTGGTGCTCGACGAGTCGGTGCTCCACCGGCCGATCGGCGACCGCGAAGTGCTGAAGGCCCAGATCGACCATCTGCTGGAGATGATCCAGCAGCCGAACATCTCGGTGCAGATCCTCCCGTTCGACCGGAGCGGGTACTCCGCGGACAGCGCGTTCTCGCTGCTCAGGTTCGCGGAAGAGGAATTGCCGAACATCGCCTACACCGAGTACCTGACCGGCGCGCACTACATCGACAAACGCGACGAGATCGAGCGGTACAGCCGGGCGCTGGACATGCTCGCCGTCGACGCGGAGACGCCGGACCGCAGCCGCCAGATGCTGATGAAGCGCCGCGCCGAAATCTGAGTCGATCACCGTTGTGGGGCTGACCGCCGTTCCGGGGACGTCCGGGCTTTTCTTGCCGTCGCCCAAAATTCCGGCGACAAGTCGTAGTTGTTCACCCATTGGAGACAGTGCCCGTCACCCTTTGGTGGGACGGCTGAGGACTTAAGTCATCACTGCACGCGAATTCTGCAAAAACTTCTGCACGTGCATTTACCGCTGCAGTCACACGTGCTAACTTTGGGATCACAGGCAAATGCACATGCAGATGCATCGCCCGAAGTCTTCTGTCGGGGAAGGTGGGGACCATGGCTGAACAGTTCGACAACGGCATCCCGGCCGATCGTCTTACCGGCGCGCGATGGCGCAAAGCCAGCTACAGCAACGCGATCGGCAACTGCGTCGAGGTGGCGCCGCTCGCTTCCGGAGAGATCGCGATGCGCAACTCGCGCTTCCCGACCGGTCCGGCGTTGATCTACACCCAGGCCGAGATGGCCGCGTTCCTCGCGGGTGCCAAGGACGGCGAATTCGATGACGTTCTCGGGTGACACCATCACCGCGGAAATCACCGACATCGAAAGCGGCCTGCAGGAACTGATCCACCGCGGGTACCAGTTCGTGCACCCGTGCGACGCGAACGGCGAGGTCATGGCCGTGGTCGGCGTGCGAGTCCACGACAACGTGGTCGACGTGGTCCGGCTCAACGCCGAGGACGACGTCGTCGCGACCCGCATGCCCGGCACCGAGGAGGACATCCTCGAACCCGAGGTCTGGTTGTGGCGGTTCACCGGAGACGCGGCGACGGTGCTGACGGCACTGCTCGCGCTCCCGGACGAGCGCACACCCGGCTCGCTTCACCTCCCGGAGACCGCGGCCAAGGGCTGCTGGGTCCCCGGCCGCGGCGGTACGTCCAAGTGGCTCGCTGCCGGCTAGAGCTCTTAAGCACAGTCGACCGCCTCTGTCGAGGGGGAGCGGTCGGCTGGTCGGGGGTCGTGAGTGACGGGTCTTGACACCCGCTCGTCACTCACGGTCATCACTCGAAGCGTGTCCAGTGCCACGTCGTGCGGCGCGTTGATCTCCTGCTCACCGTTTACACTGGTGGCGGCCTGCCCTCTTCCTCCCTGGGAGCACCTCGGTGGTTTCCGACCCGTCCCTCGCCGGACAGCCCGTGACCGACCAGCCCGATCCGGAACCCCGCGAGGAATGCGGCGTCTTCGGTGTCTGGGCGCCCGGAGAAGAGGTCGCGAAGCTGACCTACTACGGGCTCTACGCACTTCAGCACCGCGGCCAGGAAGCGGCCGGCATCTCGGTCTCCGACGGTTCGCAGATCGTCGTCTTCAAGGATCTCGGCCTGGTCAGCCAGGTGTTCGACGAGCAGGTCCTGCAGTCGCTGCAGGGCCATATCGCCGTCGGGCACTGCCGCTACTCGACCACCGGCGCGACCATCTGGGAGAACGCGCAGCCGATCTTCCGCACCACCGCGACCGGCAGCGGATTGTCCTTCGCGCACAACGGGAACCTCGTCAACACCGCCGAGCTGCGGGATCGCACGGTCGAGGCCGGGCTGAAGCCGCACGCGGGGCTGACCGGTTCGTCCAGCGACTCCGACCTGGTGTGCGGGCTGCTCGCGGCCAACGCCGCCGACAAGGGCATCGAAGCCGCCGCGCTGGAACTGCTGCCCACCCTCAAGGGCGCGTTCTGCCTGGTCTTCGCCGACGAGTCCACCCTGTACGCCGCGCGCGACCCGCACGGCGTACACCCGCTGGTGCTCGGCAGGCTCGAACGCGGCTGGGTGGTCGCGAGCGAGACGGCCGCGCTGGACATCTGCGGCGCGTCGTTCGTCCGCGAGGTCGAGCCCGGTGAGCTCATCGCGATCGACGCCGAAGGCCTGCGCTCCTCGCGGTTCGCGAACCCCGAGCCCAAGGGCTGTGTCTTCGAGTACGTGTACCTCGCGCGCCCCGACACCTCGATCGCCGGCCGCAGCGTGCACGCCACCCGCGTCGAGATCGGCCGCAAACTCGCCGCCGAGCACCCCGCCGACGCCGATCTGGTCATGCCGGTGCCCGAATCCGGCACCCCGGCCGCCATCGGCTACGCGCAGGGCTCCGGCATCCCCTACGGCACCGGCCTCGTGAAGAACGCCTACGTCGGCCGCACCTTCATCCAGCCGTCGCAGACCATCCGGCAGCTGGGCATCCGGCTGAAGCTGAACCCGCTGCGCGACGTCATCCGCGGCAAACGGCTCGTGGTGGTCGACGACTCCATCGTCCGCGGCAACACCCAGCGCGCGCTGGTCCGCATGCTGCGGGAGGCGGGCGCGCTCGAAGTGCACGTCCGGATCGCGTCGCCGCCCGTGCGCTGGCCGTGTTTCTACGGCATCGACTTCGCTTCGCGGGCCGAACTGGTGGCCAACGGTGTCGACCTCGACGGCATCCGCCGCTCCATCGGCGCCGACACCCTGGGCTACATCTCCCTGGACGGGCTGGTCGCGGCGTCGGAGCAGCCGAAGTCGCGGTTGTGCACCGCGTGCTTCTCCGGCGAATACCCGATCGCGCTGCCCGAAGACGCGCTGATCGGGAAGCACCTGCTGGAGAGCCTCGACTCGGTCAATGGCGCGGCGAAGCCCGTCAGCCCTGCCGGGTACGGTGCTGAGGACGCCATCCGGCGTCCCTAGACCTCTCTTCCAGAGTTGGAGTCCGCTTCCGTGAGCGAGTCCACGAGCGCCACGTACGCCGCCGCCGGCGTCAGCATCGACGCCGGTGACAAAGCCGTCGAGCTGCTCAAACCGCACGCCGAGAGGGCCACGAGGCCCGAGGTGATGGGCGGGGTCGGCGGTTTCGCCGGGCTGTTCTCCCTGAAGCTGGACAAGTGGAAAGAGCCGGTGCTGGCCTCGTCGACCGACGGGGTCGGCACCAAGATCGCCGTCGCCCAGGCGCTCGACAAGCACGACACGGTCGGCATCGACCTGGTCGCGATGGTCGTCGACGACCTGGTCGTCACCGGCGCCGAGCCGCTGTTCATGCAGGACTACATCGCCGTCGGCAAGGTCGTGCCGGAGAAGATCGCGGCGCTGGTCGGCGGGATCGCCGAGGGCTGTGTCCAGGCGGGCTGCGCGCTGCTCGGCGGCGAGACCGCGGAGCACCCCGGTCTGATGGGCGAACACGACTACGACCTTTCGGGCACCGGCATCGGTGTCGTCGAAGCGTCGAACGTGCTCGGCCCGGAGCGGGTCCGCCCCGGCGACGTCGTCCTCGCGCTCGGTTCGTCCGGCCTGCACTCCAACGGTTACTCGCTGGCCCGGCACGTGCTGCTGGACATCGCGCGTATGCCGCTCGACGGGCATGTCGAGGAGTTCGGCCGCTCGCTGGGCGAGGAGATGCTGGAGCCGACCCGGATCTACGCGAAGGACTGCCTCGCGCTGGCGGCCGAGGCCGACGTCCGGACGTTCGCGCACGTCACCGGCGGTGGCCTGGAGCAGAACCTCGCCCGTGTCATGCCGCGCGGCCTGGTCGCCCGGCTCGAACGCGGCACCTGGACCCCGGCGCCGGTGTTCGCGCTGATCGGCCACCGCGGCAAGGTCGAACGCGCCGAACTGGAGAAGACGTTCAACATGGGCGTCGGCATGGTCGCGATCGTCGGCGCCGACGACGTCGACCGCGCGCTCGCGATGCTGACCGCGCGGCACGTGCCGGCGTGGATCCTCGGCGACGTGCAGCCCGCGGAAGACCCGGACGGCCCGCGCGCCGTGCTCTCGGGCGACCACCCGCGTTTCTAAATCTGTTTGGGCCCGGGTGACACACTGGTTCCGTGGCTGATGACGTGGTGATCGGCACCCGGTTCGTGATCCCGGGTGCCGAATTGAGCGAACGGTTCTCCCGGTCCTCGGGTCCGGGTGGGCAGGGCGTGAACACCACGGACTCGCGGGTCGAGCTGTCCTTCGACGTGGCCGGTTCGGCGTCCGTCCCGGAGCATCTCCGGGCGCGGATGCTGGACCGGCTTTCGTCGCGCCTGGTCGACGGGGTCGTCACGATCGCCGCGTCCGAGCACCGCTCCCAGCTGATGAACCGGGAAGCGGCGCGGGCGCGGCTGGTGATGCTCCTGACCGACGCGTCGGCGCCCCCGGCCGCCAAGCGGCGTCCCACCAAACCCTCACGGGGTTCGAAGGAACGCCGCCTGGCGTCGAAGAAACGCCGCGGCGAGGTCAAGAAATCACGCCGCGGCGGCTATTCAGATGATTGACAGGTGCACGCACTCGGCCAGGTTCGTGAAGCCGACCCGGCCGTAAACGCGCTCCGCCTGCCCGGCGCCCGGCGTCAGGAACACCGACCGGCCGCCGCGCGCGTGGGCTTCACGCGTCAGGTACTCCGTCATCGCCGCGGCGATCCCGCGGCTCCGGTACTCCTCGAGCACGCCGATCCCGGCGACCTCCGTCGCGCCGTCGAGGATCGCGGTCGCGACCCCGCCGCCGACACATTCACCGGTTTCGGTGAGCGCCATGACGCAGATCGTCTCGCCGTTCAACTGGGCAGGTGACGGCTCGAGGCGCTCGCCGGGGTCGGGCTCGCCGAACGCCACGTTCTGCGCCCGGATCATCAGCCGGAGTTCGGCCGGCGTCTTCGGCATGACGAGGGTGATCCCGGCGGGAACCGGCTGCTCGACGACCTGCGCCGGCGGGCAGACCATCAACGGGACCCGCCGCTCCAAGGCGTAGCCGCCTTCGACGAGCACGGCTTCCGCCTCGGGAGCGGCTTCGGTCAAGAACTCCAGCCGCGGCGTGAGACCGCGTGCGCGGAACGCCTCGGTGAGCTTCGCGACATCCTCGGCGGAGGGCACACCGCCGTTGTCGGGGATCGCGTAGTTGAGGAACATGTGGTCGTTCCCGGTCGTGTAGGTGGCCAGGAACGGCCCGATCCGCTCGGTCTCGCGGAATCGTGCCGCGGTGACGCGGATGTAGGACTGCAAAGCGTTGATCGTCTCGGAAAGCACTGGTGGAAAGCCTTTCGGGCAGGAGAAAGAGACGCACGGGAGGACCCGCGTGCGTGGTGGAGCTGGCAACTGCGCCGGCTAGCTCGTGCCGACGCCACCGAAGGCGTCAGGCATGAGGGCATCCCTCTCTCTGGCTACGTAGGGCTTTCGCGATCACTTTCGCACGACGGTCAACCGGTTTACCGCCGCTGCCGATGCGCGATGCCGGACCGGCGCCTCGCACACCCGCCGGACCTGCGCCGGGATCGCCACCGGCGGCCGGACGTCCAGGCGGTGCCACAGCCGTTTGCTCACCGCGGCGCCCGCGACGGCGCCCAGGGTGTTCAGCAGGATGTCGTCCGCCGAGGTCACCCGGCCCGCCTGGATCAGATATTGCGTTCCCTCCACCAGCACCGAGACGGCCAGCGCGCCCAGCGCGATGCGGCCCAGCGACCGCAGGCGGGGGAACCGCATCGGGAGCAGGGCGCCGAGCGGGCTCAGCATGAGGACGTTGCCCAGCGCCTGCCAGAGATTGGCGCTGTCGTTCAGGGCGAGGCGCAGGTCGGTGCCGGGTTCGAGGTTCAGCCTGCTGGCCTGCGCGCCGGTCACCGGCATCGTGACCAGGCACAACACGAGGAAACCGGCCAGCACGAGCGTCATGTCGACGGCGGCCGTCGCCGACGCGGAGAAGAGGTCGGCTTGTCTTCGCCGCCGTCGATGCGCCGCGAGCAGCGGCCACCCGAGCAGTGCGTACGGAACCGCGGTGATCGTCAACGGGATCATCACACCGAAAGCGCGGAGCAGCTCACCCATGGCCTTCCTTTCCGGAGCGCCCAAGATCACCTTCGCATCACAAGATCGACTCGGCATGACGGAGTGGCCGCACTAAGAGGTGATCTTTTCCGGTGGCGGAAAAGGTTTTCCCATGCTCGGCACCGTCCACAAAGGAGCCTGTGGACAAACCTGTGGACGGCCGCGAAGTAACCGGAAGAAGGTGTTATCCCGCAAGGAAAAGCCTTGTGGGTGACCTGTGTACTACTTGCCGTGTCCGGCGAGTTCCCGCGCGTGTTCGAGCAGCTTTTGGAGGTGCAGCCCGCGACGTACGTCACACGGGTGCGAGGTCGTCCCGCTCGCGGCCATCGCGGCGAAATCGTCCAGGAGCGCGGTGTACGACTCGCCCGCCGAGCCCGGCTTCCGGCCGAGCGTGCGGTAACCGTGCTCGCCGTAGACGGCGACTTCGACGACCGTCGGCTGGATCGGCAGCCGCAGCGACAGGGTCGCCGTACTGGTCGCGCCACCCTCGTGGGCTAACAGCAGTTGCCACAGATCGTCATCGGTCCGGTTCGCCGCGAGCACGTCGGTGATCTCGCCGAGCGCCGCGTCCAGCAGATCGAGGGCGTGCGGGCCGATGTCGGCGAGCGCGCCGGAGTCGTGCCGCCACGCCGAAGACCGGTACTGACCGCCGAGCAACGCGCCCGAAAGCCACCGAGCCCCGCCGCCCCGCCAGCCGCCGGTCTCCTTGATGCCGTCGAGCCACTCACGGGTCATCGGCGAGAAACGCAGGATCAGGACCACCAGGGCGGCCACACCGGCGGCCTCCACCGCGTCCGCGAGCCTCCGCGCGCCGTCGAGATCCGCGGCGATCGGCTTCTCCAGGATCAGATGCTTACCCGCTTCGGCCGCCCGGACCGCCAGCTCCGCCTGAACGGCGGGCGGCACGGCGAACGCGACCGCGTCCACCTGGTCGAGCAGCTCGTCGAAGCTGTCGACGGCCTGGGCGCCGTGTGTCTCGGCCAGTTCCTTCGCGGCCTCGGGACGCCTGGCCCAGACCGCGCGCAACGTCATGCCGGGGTGATCGGCGAGACCTGGCGCGTGCACCGTCTTCGCCCACGGACCGGCACCGACCAGACCCGCGCGCAGCTGTCCCTGTCCCACGCCCCCGAGTCTAGGTGTGCCCTCGCGCAAGCTGAACGCACCATCGAGTTGCGTTTATTTCGTTTGTTGCGAATAATGCGTTTGAGAGCCGATACTGGGATCACGTCGAACACAGGAGCAGCGATGACTGCGCTGACCATTGACCAGATCGTCCCGGGGCGCCACGACATCGACGTGGCGACCGAGGCACTCCCGTACGTCGAGGCTTATCTGGCCCGGCGGCATGAAAGGGACACCGTGCGCGTCGTCGTGGATGAGCACGAGGAGTCCGTGGTCGTCCCCCGCGGGGTCGTCGACCTGATGGCTCGGGTGCTCGCTTTGGTGGCGGCGGGTGAAAGCGTTGCCATCGTCCCGTCCCATGCCGAGCTGACCACCCAGCAGGCGGCCGACCTGCTCAACGTCTCCCGGCCGTTCCTCATCGGGCTGCTCGAAGCGGGACGGATCGAGTACCGCACGGTCGGTAAACACCGGCGGGTGAAAGCCGGCTCACTCCACGACTACTTGCGCGAAGACGACATCCGGCGCCGCGAGGCCGCGGACGAGCTTTCCGCCCTGAATCAGGAGATGGGGCTGACCTAGCAAGTGGCCTTCGTGGTCCTGTTCGACGCCAACGTGCTGTACCCCAACGTTCTGCGTGATCTCCTGCTCCGGATCGCGCAGAGCGGCTTCGTCCAGGCCAAGTGGACGGACGAGATTCTCGACGAGGTCTTCCGGAACCTCCGGAAGAACCGGCCCGATCTCGACCCCCGCAAGCTGGACAGGACGCGGCACCTGATGAACGCCTCGGTCCGGGATTGCCTCGTCACCGGCTACGAACCGCTCATCGCCACGCTCGACCTGCCCGACCGGGACGATCGCCATGTACTCGCGGCGGCCATCAAAGCTCAGGCTCGTGTCATCGTGACCGAGAACCTGCGGGATTTTCCCGAGCAGGCCCTCCGTCCCTGGAACGTCGAGGCGCAGAGCTCAGACGACTTCGTCCTCGATCGGATCGAGCTCGGTGAGCGAGTGGTCGTGGAAGCGGTACGGCGGATCGTGGAATCACGCCGTACCCCGCCTACCAGTGTCTCCGAAGTTCTCGACGCTTTGGAGCGCTGCGGCCTTCGCAAATCGGTCGCGGCGCTCCGTCGGCAAGAGGCCGGTCAGGAGTAGCTGTAGAAGCCGCGGCCCGTCTTCTTGCCGAGCAGGCCGGCGTCGACCATGCGCAGCAGCAGCGGCGGCGAGGAGTACAGCGGCTCCTTGAACTCGGCATACATCGAGTCCGCGATGGCCTTGATGGTGTCCAGGCCGATCAGGTCCGACAGCCGCAGCGGGCCCATCGGGTGCGCGGTGCCGAGCTCCATACCGCGGTCGATGTCCTCCGCGGACGCGAAACCCGACTCGATCATCCGGATCGCGGAAAGCAGGTACGGCACGAGCAGCGAATTCACGATGAACCCGGCGCGGTCCTGCGACCGGATCACCGTCTTGCTCAACGCCGTCGTCGCGTGCTCCTCGGCACGGCGGGAGGTGTCGTCGCTGGTCAGCAGCGAGGGCACCAGCTCGACGAGCGGCAGCACCGGGACCGGGTTGAAGAAGTGGATGCCGACCACCTGCTGCGGGCGGCCGGTGGCCATCCCGAGCTTCATGATCGGGATCGAGGAGGTGTTGGACGCGAACACGGCGTCCTCACGCTCGACGATCTTGTCCAGCGACCGGAACACCTCGACCTTGGCCTGCTCCTGTTCCAGGATGGCCTCGATGACGAGGTCGCGGTCGGCGAACTCGCCGATCTCGGTGGTGAAGCGGAGTCGTCCGAGCGCGGCGTCGGCGTCTTCCTGCGAGAGCTTCCCGTTCTTGACGCCGCGTTGCAGCGACTTCTCGATCCGCGCCCGGCCGGAGTCCAGCGCCGGCTGGTTCACCTCGGTGACGATCACGTCCAGCCCGGCCCGTGCGTGCACCTCGGCGATGCCCGAACCCATGAGCCCGGCCCCGACGACACCTACTCGCGCTACGTCAGACATGGCACCTCCTCATATTTTGGGCAGCACGCGACACGCGAGGGTGGTCACCGGGGCAAGCCCGGATCCACCCTCGCGTGTCACGCGTTGCTCAGCGGCGGTATTCGTCGTACCCGTCGTACGGGTCTTCGTCGTACCGCTTGTCGTCCTCGTGCCTGTCTTCCGAGGAACTACTGGACAGCTCGCGCTGCAAAGCATCGAAGTCGGTTTCGTGCGAGCTGTACTTGAGCTCGCGCGCCACCTTCGTCTGCTTGGCCTTAGCCCGGCCGCGCCCCATGGCTCGACCCCCTCGCACAGGGGCGGGGCGGCCGGGGGAATCGGCGGCCCCGCATCGTCTCGACAATTCTTTCCTGCTGACACCGTACCGTGTCCGGGGGGTTGGATGCGACGTGGCACGGTGTGCCGGTGGTGACAGTGTTCCCCGAACGCCGGTTACCGGCCGGTCGGTGGCGATAGTCGCAGGTCGGCGTGCCACGATGCTCGTGTGCCCCGTCCGTTCGCGGCTTATCTCCGCGTCTATGAGCCCCTGCTCGCGCTGGGGGATCCACCGGACGAACGCCTGCTCGAGGCCGTCGAAGCGGCCCGGCTCGATCGTTCGGCCGCGGGCGAACGCGAGCAGGCATTGTGGCTCAAGTCACAGCATGTCGGGCGGTTGCTGCCCGCGGAACTCGCGGACGGCAGGGCCGCCCCCAGTCTCGTCACCGACGTCCTCGTCCTGGACCCCGAAGACGTGCCGGAGGGTGAGCACGGCGACGCCGGCCCGGGACCGCTGATCTGTCCGATGGAGATCCGCGCGCGCTCGGCCGCGGCGTTGGTGACCTTCCTCGGCGACGCGCATCCGGCGTTGAAGAACGCGGTGCTCGACGCGGGCGGCGCGTCGCTGGACATGATCCGTTCGCGGGCGAAGTCCGCGATCGGCGACTTGTCCGCCTCGGCCTCGCACACGCTGTCGACGACGTGGACCGTGCCGCTCCCTTGGTTCGTCCTGTTCGACCCCGGGATGCGCCGGGTCAAACTCGGCAAGGGGCGCGACGATCCGGAGCGCGAGGTGTCGTGGCGGGTCTCCATCGCCGACGCGCGGCATCGCGCCCGCGAGGTCGGAGACCTGCTCGAAGCGACTTTCGGCGACTCGGGACCCGGCCGGGTGCTGCTCGAGACGCGACGCTGGCTCGACAGCTTCCACCCCGGCTCCGCGGTCGAACTCGACTACGGCGGCCTCGTGCAGCTCTTCGCCGACTCGATCCTGCAGTCCGACACGACCGCCGAAGAGGTGCACGACATCCTCGACGCGCTCCGCACCGGCAACGTCGACGAGCTGGCGGAACTGTTCGCCGACCTGCGGGATTTCTGGGGCGACCTGGCCGCGCGGGAACGCGCGAACTAGCCGAAGAGACCGGCGGTGACCTTCAGCTCGCCGACCGGTTTCCCGCCGCCGAGGACGGCGTCGCGCCCGAGGGCGACCGCTTCGTCGCCCGGGTCGATGCCGAGGTGGCGCAGGGTCGCGAGCAGCAGCGGGAGCCGGGCACGGGCCGCGCCGTCGTCGATCTTCAGCGCCAGCGCCGTGCCGTCCGGGAGCGCGAACGCGTGCACTCCCTCGGCGCCGCCCTTCGAAAGCAGGCCGTCGATGGTCCGCATCAGCACGGTGTCTTCGCGGCCGGTGCCCGCGACCTGCCACGGATACGCGCGGACGGCGTCCGCGACCCGGCGTTCCGGCCCGCCCATGGCGGTGACCAGCCTGCCGAAGGAGCGGGCGAGGCCGGTGAGGGAGAACGCGAACAGCGGGGCACCGCAGCCGTCGACACCGACCGTCTCGATCGTCTCGCTGGTGAGATCGGCGACCGTGGCTTGGATGACCTTCTGCAGCGGGTGGATCTCGGCCGCGTAGTCGTCGGTCGGCCAGCCGAGCTGGGCGCAGGTCGTGAGCATCGCGGCGTGTTTGCCGGAGCAGTTCATCGCGGCTCGGCGTTTCCCGGAGGAGGCGACGGCCAGCATGCTCGCCTCGTGCAGCGGGAAGGCGGGCGGGCAGGCCAGCGCGTCCTCGGTGAGCCCCGCGCGGGAAAGCATCGCCAGGGCGCCCTCGACGTGGCCGGGTTCGCCGTTGTGCGATCCGCAGCCCAGCGCGAGTTCTTCGTCGCCGATCGTGAGGCCGGCGCGGAGCATCCCGACGGCCTGCAGAGGTTTGTTCGACGAGCGCGGGTAGACCGGCCGCTCGATGTCGCCCGCGGAGAACCGCACCGAGCCGTCCGGGGCGGTGATCACGAGCGCGCCGCGGTGCACGCTCTCCACGAAACCGGATCGGACGACCTCGACCAGGACCGGATTCGTCACTCGGGGCCGCCGCGTTCGGTGTCGAGCAGGTCGTCGACCGACGCCGTGCCCTTGCGGTAGCGGGTCGCGATCTCGGCGTTGATCGTGTCCATCACGCTCTGCACCTCGCGGCGGTACGAAGAGACGGAGACCTCTTCGTCGGCGTACCGGTTGAGGGCGTTGACCAGCTTCTCGTCCGACAGCGTGCTGACGTCGGAAAGGTCCGTGTCGCCGATGAGGGCCTCGGCGAACCGCCGGTGCTCGCCCGCGCGGGACGGCTCCAGCCGCTGATGTCTCCCCGAGCCCGTGGCCGGGCCGATCGCGTTGTCCGCCAGGATCGCGGCCAGCCGCTCGACGACGCTGCTCTCGCCGCCGGAACTCCGGCGCTCCTGCTCGGCCCGCACGATGTCGATCCGCGCGTGGAGCAGACGCCGCAGGTACGACAGGTCGGTCTCCTCCTGCGCGGCCTCGTCACGGCGCTCGCGCAGCACGGAAAGGGTCAGCTCGCCGAGGTCGCTGAGATACCCAGGGCCGAGCACGCGGTCGATACGACGGCGACCACCGGGCCGGACTTCGATCACGCGCGTAGCTTATCGCGCTCCAGCGGAAATGTTCCGCACAAGGATCTCCGCCCCTCGCGACACCCTCCACCGGGCGGCTGCTCTTTCGGTTCCTTCCAGAGCCCGCCCCCCACCCGTCCCGGGGGCGGCCCCTGGTCCAGTCTACCGGTAGTGGGCGGGGAAAAGTGCTGGTCGGCGGAGTTGTCCACAGGCGGGCGGAGTTGTGGACAACTTGTGGATGGGTGTGTGGCGGCGGCCGGGGAATACATGAAGGCCCCCTTCCTGTACCTAGGCGCAAGGAAGGGGGCCTTCATCTACTGCGGACTGGAGCGAAGGCCGAGCTCCCAGCGC
>Ga0307518_10000376_pt1 | contig 34192 bp, 35 predicted proteins | sample 25_EM_MG_FD_203889 | JGI IMG/M metagenome (GOLD analysis project Ga0307518, IMG submission 203889) | Populus trichocarpa ectomycorrhiza microbial communities from riparian zone in the Pacific Northwest, United States - 25_EM | ecosystem: Host-associated > Plants > Roots > Unclassified | place... | reverse complement strand
CCGCCCGCGACGGCGACCCGATCGCCCAGCGCGCGATGACCGAACTGGCGAAGTGGCTCGCCGAGGGGCTGGCGCTGGTCGCCGACGTCTTCGATCCCGAGCTCATCGTGATCGGCGGCGGCGTGTCCGAATCGGCTCCGCTGTTCCTCGACGAGGCCCGCGAGCACTACGCGGACAAGATCACCGGCGCCGGGCATCGTCCGCTGGCGCGGATCCGGGCCGCGCACCGCGGCGACGATTCGGCGATCGTCGGTGCCGCCGCGCTCGCCGTCGACGCGGCGAAGGCTCCCGGTGCCGAGATCGGTGTGACACGCTGAAGCCGTGACCCGGCAGGACGGCAACGGCTTCGTGAAGTGCGACTTCGGGCATCTTCACTGGGGTTTGAACGGCGCGGCCGGGTTGCTGCTGTCCGACCCCGCGCGCGGTGTCCTGCTGCAGCGGCGGGCCTGGTGGGTCCATCATGGACGCACGTGGGCGCTGCCCGGTGGCGCCGTCGAGGCGGGGGAGAGCCCGCGTGAGGCCGCCACCCGTGAGGCGCACGAGGAGGCCGACATCCCGCCCGCACGGGTCCGGCCGCTGGCCGCGTCGCACGTCGACCACGGGAACTGGCGCTACACCACGGTCCTGGCCGTGCCGGTCGGCCCGCTTTCGGCCAGGGTGAAGAGCGCGGAGAGCGCGGAACTGCGATGGGTCCACGCGGGCGAGGTCGCGGATTTCCGGCTGCACCGCGACTTCGCCGCGGCGTGGCCGGGATTGAGGGAACACTTGGATCGCGGGCTGGTACTGGTGGTCGACGGCGCGAACGTCGTCGGATCGCGGCCGGACGGCTGGTGGCGGGACCGGCGCGGCGCCGCGGAACGGTTGCGGGACAAGCTCGCGACCCTGGCCGAAACCGGGCTCGCCGATCCGGCGCTGCCCGGGGGCGGCGGATGGTCGTGGTGGCCGAGGGTCGTGCTGGTCGTCGAAGGCAAGGCGCGGGGAGTCGCGGCGGTGCCGGGTGTCGAGGTCGTCGAAGCCGAGTCCGACGGGGACTCCCAGATCGTCACTGTCGCACGGGAGGCCCGGGAGGCCGGTCCGGACGACCACGTCGTCGTGGTGACCGCCGACCGCGAGCTGCGTTCCCGCGTCGAGGCCCTGGGCGCTTCGACCTTCGGCCCGAGCACCCTCCTGGGGCACCTCGACTAAGGCCGCGCGATCTTCCCGTCCCGCATCTCCGCGATGAGCGAAGCGACGACGGCGCGAAGGCTGCCGTTGTACCGCTTCGCCACCGCGCGCTGACGCAGGTAGCTGGGCCCGTAGTCGAGGATGGTCTCGACCGAGCGCAGTTCGTCGGCGCAGTCCAGGCGCCGGGCCACCGGTTCGAGCCGGTTCAGCAGGTCATAGGTGTCTTCGGTGACCAGCCGTTCGTTACCCGCCGCGTCGAGGATGACGATCGCGTCGACGCCGTACCGCGCCGCGCGCCACTTGTTCTCCTGGACGTGCCACGGCGGCAGCGTCGGCAGGATCTCGCCGTCGTCGAGGCGCGCGCTGAAGTCGTCGACCAGGCATTGGGTCAGCGCGGAGATCGCGCCGACCTCCTCCAGCGTCGGCAGCCCGTCGCACACGCGCATCTCGATCGTCCCGAAATGCGGGGCGGGCCGGATGTCCCAGCGGATCTCGGAGAAGTGGTCGATCACACCCGTGGTGAACATGTCGTCGACGTAGCTCTCCAGCTCGGTCCATTTCCGGAACTGGAACGGCAGCCCGGCCGTCGGCAGCTGCTGGAACATCAGCGCGCGGTTCGACGCGTACCCGGTGTCCTCCGCGCCCCAGTACGGCGAAGACGCCGAAAGCGCTTGCAGATGCGGCGCGTACTTGAGCAGGGCGTCGAGGATCGGCAGGGCCTTGTCCCGGTGGTCGACGCCGACGTGCACGTGGACGCCGTAGATCAGCATCTGCCGTCCCCACCACTGGGTCCGGTCGATGAGCTTGGCGTAGCGCTCCTTGTCGGTGACCTTCTGCTGGTACCACGTCGAGAACGGATGCGACCCGGCGGAGAACAGCTCGACGCCCAGCGGGTCCAGCACCGAATGCACCACGTCGAGCGAGTCGTTCAGATCGGCTTTGACCTCGGCGATCGTGTCGCAGATCCCGCTGATCACCTCGATGGTGTTGAGCAGCAGTTCCTGCTTGATCTTCGGATGCTCCTCCTCGCCGTCGGGACGGACGGCGTCGAGCACCTGTTCCGCGACCGACGAGAGCTCACCGGTCCGCCGGTCGACGAGGGCGAGTTCCCATTCCGCGCCGACCGTCGACCGGCGCGAGGGAGTGAAGTCGATCTTCATCTTCCGAATTGTCCGGTAGATCAGACCTGGGCGCCGTTGTTCGGATCCGCGCCGGGCGGCGGCCCCTGGCGCACCCGCAGCAGGAGCAGGGCGATCGCGGTCGCGAGGGCGAGGATCCCGAGCGGCGTGCCGAGCCGGGTGCCCATGCCGATCAGGGTGGGCGCGATCAGCAGCAGCAGGCCGAGCAGGAAGAACAGCAGGACGATGAACGCGCCCTTGCGCGGGCGCGGCAGGGGAGGCGGCTCGGGCGGCACGAAATGGCCCTCGTCGTCGCTCGACCCGGCCGGGTCGTCCTCGAAAAGGGTCTTGTCCCAGCTGGTGCCACCGCCGCGCCAGCCCGGTTCGGGTTCGGCGTCCGACGACTCGGGCCGGGGTGCCTTCTCGGCGGGTTTCTCCGGCGTTTTCTCCAGGTCGTCTTCCGGGAACAGACCGACGCCCTCCGCACGGAGGTCGGCCACGATCTCGGCGAACGTCGCGTCGACGTCCTCCGGCCCGTCCTTGCCTCTGCTCATCCGGCGTCCACCTGTCCCGCCCGGCGCACGGACCGGGCGAAGTCCACCGTACGCGTGAAGATCAGGCCTGCGTCGTGGTCTTGGGTGGCGACGTGGAAGCTGTTCTCCAGCACCACCTCGGTCACGTCGTCGCTGCCGATCCCGTCCAGGATCACCCGGGAGTTGACCGGCTCGACGATGTGGTCGACGGCCGAATGGAGCAGGAGCACCGGCTGGGTCACCTTGCGCAGATCCGCGCGGGTGAGTTTCCACAGCTTCGCCAGGCTCGCCGCGGCACGCACGGGCGTCCGCGAGTAGGCGAGCTCGGTCTCGCCCGGCTTCGCGATGTCGTTGGCCACGCCCGGGACCGAGGGCAGGATCCTCGACAGGACGGGCAGCAGCTTGGCGTCCCGGCGCAGCGTCATGACCGACGGGTTCACCAGCACGATGCCGTCGATCCGGTCGCCGAACTCTTCGGCCAGCCGCAGCGTCAGCGTCCCGCCCATCGACATCCCGGCGACGAACACCGTCTCGCAGGTCGAGAAGAGCGCCAGCAGCTCTTCGCGGACCGCGCCGTACCAGTCCTCCCAGCCTGTCCGGTTCATGTCCTGCCACCGCGTCCCGTGGCCGGGGAGCAGCGGGCAGCGCACCGTGTAACCGGCATCGGCCAGATGGTCGCCCCACGGCCGCATACTCGCGGGAGTGCCGGTGAATCCGTGGCACAGCAGGAACCCTGCTTCGGTCGAACCGGTGTGAGCGAACGGTTCCGCGCCGGCGAGGACGGCCATGCGATCGCCTTCCGTGAGAGCTGGGTAGGTCTACTATGTTCGCACGACCGGAGCGGCTTGTGGGGCCCCGGCCACTGCCGGAATCCGGCCGGATCCGGTGTGAGATCCGTCGCTGGGTGCGGGTAACCGGGTGGACTTCGTTGTGCCGGGGGTGCGTGCTTCGTAGTCTTGACCATCGGGCGCGGGGGTCGAGCTGCTAGGAGGAGTTTTCGCAGTGCTGTACTGGCTCATGAAACACGTGTTTATCGGGCCACTGCTCAAGGCGCTGTGGCCCACCAAAGTCGTCGGCGCGGAGAACATCCCCGACGACGGCGGCGCGATCCTCGCGGGCAACCACCTCGCGGTGGCCGACTCCTTCTTCATGCCGCTGCGCGTCAAGCGCAAGGTGACCTTCCCGGCCAAATCGGAGTACTTCACCGAAAAGGGCTTCAAGGGCCTGCTGAAGAAGTGGTTCTTCACCGGCGTCGGCCAGTTCCCGATCGACCGCTCCGGCGGCAACGCCGCGCAGGCCGCGCTCGACACCGCGACCCGGCTGGTCCGCGAAGGACACCTCCTCGGCATCTACCCCGAAGGCACCCGCTCCCCGGACGGCCGCCTGTACAAGGGCAAGACCGGCGTCGCGCGGATCGCGCTCGAATCCGGCGGCGTCGTGGTCCCGGTCGCCATGATCGGCACCGACAAGGTCAACCCGATCGGCTCGAAGATGTGGTGGCCGCGCCGCCTCGAGATCCGCTTCGGCAAGCCGCTCGACTTCTCGCGCTACGAAGGCCTCGCCGGCGACCGCTTCATCGAGCGGTCCATCACCGACGAGATCATGTACGCGCTCATGGAGCTCTCCGGCCAGGAGTACGTCGACATCTACGCCGCCAAGGCGAAGGAACTGATCGCCGCCGAGGAGGCGGGTGTGCGCCCCAAGGTGCCCGCGCAGCCGTCCGCCCACGACGTCGCCCGTATCCCGGACACCAAGGTCGGCTGAGGCCCCACTAGGGTTCTCCGGTGCGCTTTTTCTACGACACCGAATTCATTGAGGACGGCGTGACCATCGATCTGGTGTCGATCGGTGTCGTGGACGAAAGAGGCCGCGAGTTCTACGCGGTCTCGACCGATTTCGATCCCGGCAAGGCCGGCCCCTGGGTTCGCGACAACGTGCTCCCGAAACTCCCGTCGCCCGCCGACCCGGCGTGGCGCAGCCGCGAGAAGATCCGCACGGATCTGCTCGAGTTCTTCGGCAAACCGCCCGGCGGGATCGAACTGTGGGCCTGGTTCGCCGCCTACGACCACGTCGCGCTGGCGCAGCTGTGGGGGCCGATGCCCGCGCTGCCGCGTCAGCTGCCGCGCTTCACGCGCGACCTGCGGCAACGCTGGGAGGACGCGGGCAAGCCGAAGCTGCCGTCGGCGCCGGACGACCAGCACGACGCGCTGGCCGACGCGCGGCACAACTACCAGCGGTGGCAGATCATCGAGTCCTACTGGCAGCGGTGAGGAGTCAGGCGGCGGTGGCGTGGTCGGGCGCGTCTCGTGAGTGGCAAGGACGGTTCTAACCGTCCTTGCCACTCACGAGGCCGGGAGTCAGCGGCGTGAGTCGACGGCCTCGGCGAGGGTGTCCAGCAGCTCCGCCGTCGTCTCCCACCCGAGGCAGGCGTCCGTGATCGACTGCCCGTAGGTGAGCGAAGCGGCCGAGCCGAGCGTCAGGTCCTGTCGTCCTTCCACCAGGAAGCTCTCCAGCATCAGCCCCGCGATACCCCGCTCACCGGCCCCGATCCGCCCGGCGAGTTCGCGGACGACCGAAGCCTGCCGCACGTGGTCCTTCGCGCTGTTGCCGTGGCTCGCGTCGATGATCACGCGTTCCGGCAGCCCCGACTTCGCCAGCCGCGCCAGCGTGTCGGCCACCGTCGCGGGGTCGTAGTTCGGACCGGCGGAGCTGCCGCGCAGGATGACGTGGCAGTCCTCGTTGCCCGCGGTGGTGATGAGCGCGGCGAGCCCGTCGGGGTTGATCCCGGCGAAGACGTGGCTCGCGCCGGCCGCGCGGGTGGCGTCGACGGCGACCTGGACGTCGCCCTCGGTCGAGTTCTTGATCCCGACCGGCATCGACAACGCGCTGCACAGCTGCCGGTGCACCTGGCTCGCCGCGGTCCGCGCGCCGATGGAACCCCAGGTCACGGTGTCGGAGATGAACTGCGGGGTGATCGGGTCGAGGAATTCGCAGCCCACCGGCAGGCCGAGCGCGGAGATGTCCAGCAGCAGTTTGCGCGCCATCCGCAGGCCCTGGTTGACCTCGTAGGTGCCGTCGAGACCGGGGTCGTTGATCAGGCCCTTCCAGCCGAGCGTGGTCCGCGGCTTCTCGAAGTAGACGCGCATGACGATGTGCAGGTCGCGGCGGTGTTCTTCGGCCTTGGCGGCGAGACGGCGGGCGTAGTCGAGCGCGGCGTCCGCGTCGTGCACCGAACAGGGCCCGACGACGACGAGGAGCCGGTCGTCCCGGCCGTCGAGGATGTCGACGGCCGAGGCCCGCCCGGCTAGGACGGTATCGGCGATCTCCGCCGTCATCGGATGTTCGTGCCGCAGCATCGCGGGCGAAAGCAGCGGGTTGATGGCCGCCGTGCGGTGCCCGTCGAGGGCGATCAGGGTGTCAGCGGAGGGAGACATCGCGGGTCTGGTTCCTTTCGAAAGGGATACCGACCCGCGGGAACTCGCCGAGCCGGTGTGGAAATCCGGCTCGGGGTGGAGGTCAGCGCAGGTTCACGCCGCCGTGCCCACCCGGGGCCGGCTTCGTAAACCAGAAATAGCGCTGCACGGGGCCAAGCTAGCACATCCGTCACGCGTACCGATTCCCGAGGTGGTCCGCCCTGCACCGATCCAGAGAACTGCCGCTACGCTGGCGTCGGGACATGTGACTGTCATCTCTACGGAACACAAGACGGAGGCTTCTGATGCGTGTCGGTGTGCTGACCGGCGGTGGCGACTGCCCGGGGCTCAACGCGGTGATCCGCGGTGTGGTGCGCAAGGGCATCGAGGTGCACGGCTGGGACATCGTCGGGTTCCGCAACGGCTGGAACGGTCCCCTCACCGGGGACAGCCGTCCGCTCGGCCTGAACGACGTCGAGGACATCCTGACCCGCGGCGGCACGATCCTGCGCTCGTCGCGGACCAACCCGTACAAGGTCGACGGCGGCGTCGACAAGATCAAGGCCGTGCTCGCCGAGCAGCAGGTCGACGCGCTGATCGCGATCGGCGGCGAGGACACCCTCGGCGTCGCGAAGCGGCTCACGGACGACGGCGTCGGCGTCGTCGGGGTGCCCAAGACGATCGACAACGACCTCGGCGCCACCGACTACACCTTCGGCTTCGACACGGCCGTCTCGATCGCCACCGAGGCCATCGACCGGTTGCACACCACGGCCGAGTCGCACCACCGCGCCCTGGTCGTCGAGGTCATGGGGCGGCACGCGGGCTGGATCGCGCTGCACTCGGGCCTCGCGGGCGGCGCGAGCGTGATCCTGGTGCCGGAGCGGCACTTCAACGTCGACCAGGTCGTGTCGTGGGTCGAGCGCCGCTTCGAGAAAGAGTTCGCGCCGATCATCGTGGTCGCCGAGGGCGCGCTGCCCGAGGGCGGCGAGGAGAAGCTGCTGACGGGGGAGAAGGACGCTTTCGGGCACGTCCGGCTCGGCGGCATCGGCACCTGGCTGGCCGACGAGATCGCCGCCCGCACCGGCAAGGAATCGCGTGCGGTCGTGCTCGGGCACGTCCAGCGTGGCGGCACCCCGACGGCGTACGACCGCGTGCTCGCCACCCGGTTCGGTCTCAACGCCGTCGACGCCGTGGCCGACGGCGACTTCGGCGTGATGGTGGCGCTGCGCGGCACGGACATCGTCCGCGTCAAGCTCGCCGAGGCGACCGCCGAGCTCAAGACCGTCCCGGTCGAACGGTACGAAGAGGCCGAGGTCTTCTTCGGCTGAGCCCTGTTTCAGGAGAAGGCCCCTTACATCGTGCTGACCTCGGGTAAGGGGCCTTCGCTTTTCTTGCGGGCGCGCCGCCGCGGCTAGTTGAATCGGCCACCTGGGGGGTCCGGGCGGAAGGGCGGCGGTTCTCATGGGATCCAACAGGCGCGAGTTCCTGAGGTGGCTGGCCGCCGGCGGGACCGGGGTGGCGCTCGCCGGGCTGCTGCCCGGTACGGCCGCCGCGGAAACGGGAGCGATCGTCGTCCTCGCCCATGTCACGCTGATCGACGGCACGGGTTCGGCGCCGCGGCGTGACGTCACGGTCGTGCTCGTCGGCGACCGGATCGCCTGGGTCGGCTCCGGCCCGGTCCCGGAGACCCCCGGCGCGCGGGTGATCGACGGCCGCGGCAAGTACCTCATCCCGGGCCTGTGGGACATGCACACCCACGGCGCGGATCTCGAGGAGATCGTCCCGCCGCTGCATCTGGCGCACGGTGTCACGGGTGTCCGCGAGATGTGGGGGTACGCGGAAAACCGCGCCACGAAAGGCAAGATCGACCGCGGCGAGCTACTCGGCCCGCGTGTCGTGCTGGCAAGCGGGATCGTCGACGGGCCGGTCACGCTCCTGGCCCCGCCGGTGCTCCAGGTGTCGACGGAGGCCGAAGCGCGGGCGGTCGTCCGCGCCGAGAAGGCCGCGGGCGCCGAGCTCGTCAAGATCTACTCCTACCTCGCGCCCGACGTCGTGCGCGCGGTCGCGGACGAGACGCGCGCCCAGGGCCTGCGGTTCTCCGGGCACTGGCCGTACAAGCTGTCCCATCTCGAGGTGAGCGACCTCGGCCAGCACAGCCTCGAGCATTTCTTCGGGGTGTCCATCCACTGCTCGTCGCGGCGGGACGAAATCCTGGCTAGGCTGGATTCGACGCCCTACGACCCCGCGGCGCCGCGGGACTTCTTCAACCTGGCTCGGCGGCTGGAGTTCGAGTCGGTCGGCACGTACGACCGGCGTGTGGCGCGGGCCTACTTCGAGCGGCTGCGGTGCAACGGCACCTGGCACTCGCCGACGCTGACGATCAACCGGGTGGTCACGCAGCCCGCCGAAACCCACCAGCGGGACCCGCGGCTGAAATACGTACCCGCCGACGTACGCGAGAGCTGGGCCAAGGGCATCGAACGCTTCGCGCCGAAGACCCCGGCGGACATCGCCCTCCAGGAGCGGTACTACCAGGAGACGCTGCGGCTGGTCGGCGTCGCGCACGAAGCGGGTGTCGGGCTCATCGGCGGCACCGACTGCCTCAATCCGTACACCTTCCCCGGCAGCGGGCTGCACGAGGAGCTCGCCTTCCTGGTCGAGGCCGGGCTCTCGCCGGTGCGGGCGCTGAAGACCGTCACGGCCGACGCGGCGAGGTTCCTCGGCAGGGAAACGACCTCGGGCACGGTGGCGGTGGGGAAGGAGGCGGACCTCGTGCTGCTGGACGCGAACCCGGCCGCGGACATCCGCAACGTCGCGAAGATCGACACGGTGATCACGCGCGGCCGGGTCCTCGACAAGGCGGAGCGGCGGCGGATGCTCGACGCCGTCGAGGCCGCCGCGAACCGGACGGTTCCGCCTGCGAGCGCCCGGACGCGCTCCCTCGCGCGCACCGGTTGCTGCTGTTGACTGCCCAGGCCTCGTGAGTGGTAAGGACGGTTCTAACCGTCCTTGCCACTCACGAGACCCAGGCGGGTCAGATACGGGCGAGTGTGTCCAGGAGCGCCACGGCGCGGGCGATGTCGTCGGTGAGCGGCCGGTCCTCGACGCTCGGGTCGAGCACGGCCGCGGCGGTCTCGTAGGCGTCGCGGGCGGGCAGGGAGACGAGGTCCGCCTTGCGCATCCGCAGTGCCCGGACGGCCGCGACCAGTTCGCACGCCAGCACCTGCTGGTACGCCGACCCGGCCGCGGTCGCCGCCCGCGCGGCCTGCGTCGAGAAGCTCGCGTGGTCCTCGATCCCGCGTGAGACGACGGCTGTGCCCAGCGTCGCCGGGAGCGCGGCCTGCCGCAGTTCGGTGAGCGCGTCGTGCGCGACGTACTCCAGGATCATCACGCCCGAACTGCCCGACGGCCCGGCCGCCAGGAACGGCCGCAACCCGGTGAACTCCGGTTCCACCAGATCACCCAGCCGGGCCACCGACAGCTCGGCGACCTGGTGGACGGTCGCGCGCACCTGGTCGAGCGCGGTCGAGACGTACGCGGTGTGGAAATGCGCGTGGTGGTAGGCGTCCTGGTGCACCGTCGAGATCATCGGGTTCTCGGTGCTGGCGTTGATCTCCACCGCGAGGACGTCGCGCAGGTAGTGGATCGCGTCCAGCGCGGGCCCCTGCACCTGCGGGAAAGCACGCAGCCCGAACGGGTCCTGGATACGCCTGCCCGGTTTGGGCGTGCCCTCCATCCCGAGCAGCCGCCGCATCTCCGCCGCGCACGCGACCTGCCCGGCGTGCGGACGCGCCTCGTGCACGGGGGTCGCGTACGCCTCCGGATTCCCGTCGAGCGCGATGTAGGTCAGCGCCGCGACGACGTGACTCGCCCGCGTCAGCGTGTCGAGCCGCATCGCCGCGAGGGTCGCCTCGGCCAGCGTCGCGGCGTTGCTGCTCATGAACGCGAGCGCGTCACCCGCCTGGACCGGCACCGGTGGCACCCCGCCGGCCAGCCACGGCCGTTCGCCGGTGAGGGCGAGCGCGGTCTCCGCGAGCGGCGCGAGGTCGCCGGTGCCGATCGCGCCGAGCCGGTGCACGAGCGGCAGCGCCCCGGTCCGCACCGCGTCGGCGAGCGCCCCGATCAGCACGGGGCTCAGCCCGGAGCGCCCGGCCAGCAGCTGGTTGAGCCGGATGAGCATCATCGCCCTGGTCTGGCCGGGGGACATGACGTCGCCGCTGCCGCCCGCGTGACTGCGCAGCAGCCGCAGCCCGTGATCCGGCGACTCGCCTTCGCCGACCGGGTCCTCCTTGTTGGCGCCGACGCCGGTGGTGCGGCCGTAGACGATGCGGCGGGTGCTCAGTTCTTCGGCGAGCTTCCACGCGCTTTCCGCGCCGCGCAGCGCGGCGATCGAAACGTCAATGCCCAGCGGGCCCTCGGTGCTCGCGGCGGTCACGACGTCCGCGCAGCGCAGGGTCCGGCCGTCCACCCGGATCACGGCGGCCTCCTTTCACGACCGCCCCACTATGCGCTCTCAGACCGACGGCGGCTGCCAGGGCGGGCGGTTTCCCCAGTCCCATTTCGGCATGGGCTCGGGAACGGTGACCTCGCGGCCGGGCTGGGAGAACATCACCGCGAGCCTGCTGCCCCATTCGACGTACGCGGCGAACGCGGAGCGGAACTCGGGATCGGCCGGGAGCCCGGCCTCGTCGGCGGCGTCGAAGAGCAGGTTCACCCAGCGACGGCGCTGCTCTTCGGTGATGGCCCGGCCCAGATGCCGTCCGACCATGTGCCGGTGCCCGCCGTGTTCGCCGCTGTAGGTCTCCGGCCCGCCGAACACCTCGCCCAGCCAGACCGCCACGTGCTCGGGGTGGCCGGGGTCCATGTGGCGGAAGACCGGCTCCAGCAACGGATCCTTCAGCACGTGCCCGTAGAAGACGGTGGTCAGCCGTCGCAGGGCGTCCAGCCCGCCCGCCCATTCGTACAACGTCGGCGTCTCGGTCACGTAAGGTCCTCCCAGCGGCGATGATCGTCCGGTCCGGCAAGGCAACCACCCCGGATCGCCGGGGACAACCGCTTACTTTCCGGTGCGTGCCAAGGGGGAGCGGCGATGAAGCGGTACCACTGCGCGGTCGAGCTCGCGGTCGACGTCATCGGCGGCAAATGGAAGCCGGTGATCCTGGCGCACCTGAAGGAGGGCGTGCACCGGTACGGCGAACTCCGGCGCCGGATGCCGGGCGTGAGCGAGAAGATGCTGACCCAGCACCTGCGCGAACTGGAGGCGGACGGACTCGTGCTCCGGGAGAGCCGCGAAGGCCGGGTGCCGCACGTCGAGTACCGGCTGAGCGAGGAGGGCGAGCGGTTACGCCCCGCATTGCAGGCGCTCTACGACTGGGGGACGCGGCGCGCGGCCGACCGCGGCATCGCGTTCGAGCCGTTACCTATTCACTGACTGTCGTCGTCGAGGTGCCGTTCGAGCGCGTCGATGCGTGCCTCCCAGAACCGGCGGTACGGCGCGAGCCAGGCGTCGACCTCCGCGAGCGGCTCCGGGCGGAGCCGGTAGCACCGGCGCTGGGCGGCGACGCGGACGGTGACCAGGCCGGCCTCGCGTAGGACACGCAGGTGCTTCGATACGGCCGGTTGGCTCAGTTCGAGGACCTCGACCAGCTCGTTGACCGACTTCTCGCCGCCGCGCAAGAGGTCGAGGATGGTCCTGCGCCGCGGTTCGGCGAGGATCTCGAAAGTCTGCATCATCCGGGAAATGTGCCCCGTGCGGCATATTTCCGTCAAGGAATGTTCGAAAATGTCCATCCGAAAGTCTTGGTCTGAATCATTGACGGAGTGGTCTAGTCCACTTAGCTTGTGCGTGTCCCGCCGCAGTCCTCTCGTCACCGCTGGTGACCGTGAAGGGAGAACGCATGCCCCGTTCGAAAAGGCTCACCGCGATCCTGGGTGCCGCGGCCGTCGCGCTGGGCGCGCTGGCCGTCGCCGCGCCCGCACAGCAGGCGTCAGCCGCACCGGAAACGCCGGACGCTTCGGTCGGCAAGGTGCTCGGGTACTTCGCCGAATGGGGCGTCTACCAGCGGAACTACCATGTGAAGAACATCGACACGTCGGGTTCGGCGAGCAAGCTGACGCATATCAACTACTCGTTCGGCAACGTGACGAACGGCGGCTGCGCGCTCGGTGACGCCGAGGCGGCGACGAGCAAGTTCTACGACGCGGCGGGCAGTGTGGACGGGGTCGCCGACAGCTGGGACACCGGCGCGCTGCGCGGGAACTTCAACCAGCTGAAGAAGCTCAAGGCCAAGTACCCGGACCTCAAGGTGCTGTGGTCGTTCGGCGGCTGGACCTGGTCCGGCGGGTTCGGCGAGGCGGCCAAGAACCCCGCCAAGTTCGCGGAATCCTGCTACAACCTCGTCAACGACCCGCGCTGGGCCGGTGTCTTCGACGGCATCGACATCGACTGGGAGTACCCGAACGCCTGCGGTCTCTCGTGTGACACCAGCGGCGCGGCCGCGATCAAGAACCTCGCGCAGGCCCTGCGGGAGAAGTTCGGCTCGAAGCTGGTCACCGCCGCGATCACCGCGGACGGCACCGACGGCGGCAAGATCGACGCCGCGGACTACGGCGGCGCGGCACAGTACTTCGACTGGTACAACGTCATGACCTACGACTACTTCGGCGCCTGGGCCGCGCAGGGTCCGACGGCCCCGCACTCGCCGCTCACCGGCTACGAGGGCATCCCGACCGCCGGGTTCCACTCCGACGCGGCGATCCAGAAACTCAAGAGCAAGGGTGTCCCGGCGAACAAGCTGCTGCTGGGCATCGGCTTCTACGGCCGAGGCTGGACCGGCGTCACCCAGGAGGCCCCGGGCGGCACCGCGACCGGCCCGGCGGCGGGCACCGAGCCGGGCATCCAGGACTACAAGGTCCTGAAGACCACCTGCCCGGCCACCGGCACCGTCGCGGGCACCGCGTACGCCAAGTGCGGCAATGACTGGTGGAGCTACGACACCCCGGCGACCATCGGCGGCAAGGTCACCTACGCCAAGAATCAGGGTCTCGGTGGCGCCTTCTTCTGGGAGCTGTCCGGTGACACCGCCGACGGCGAGTTGATCACCGCGCTGGCCAAGTAAGACCTCTCCGACAGAAGCGCGTGAAGGCCCCCTTCACGCGCTTCTGTCGGTGCCGGGGATTACGGTCACCGCATGGGTTTCGAGGGTTTCGGCGAGTACGCCATCGACTTCTACGACGGTCTCGAGGCGGACAACTCCAAGTCCTATTGGGACGCGAACCTCGCCACCTACAAGGCCGACGTCCGCGCGCCGATGGAGGCGCTGCTCGCCGAACTCGTCCCGGAGTTCGGCGACGGTTTCGGCGAGGGCAAGGTCTTCCGTCCGTATCGCGACGTCCGGTTCGCCAAGGACAAGACGCCGTACAAGACCCACTGCGGCGCGGTGATCGAGCAGGGCCGCGGTGGCGGCGCGTACTACGTCGAGGTCGGCCCGGCCGGGCTGCGCGTCGGCGGCGGCTGCTTCCACTTCGAGTCCGATCAGCTCGCCCGTTTCCGCAAGGCCGTCGACACGGAACTGCGGGGCGCCGAGCTCGCCAAGATCCTCGCGAAACTGGAGAAGGCCGGCTGGGAGGTCAAGGGGGACAGGCTCAAGTCGAAGCCGCGCGGCTTCGCCGAGGACCATCCCCGCATCGACCTGCTGAAGTACCGCTCGGTGTACGCCGTCCGCGGCTGGGAGCCCGACGACGTCCTGCACGAACGCGGCGCCCTCGACCGGGTGCGCAAGGCGTGGCGGCAGGTCCGCGCGTTCAACGAATGGGCGCGGGACCGCGTCGGGCCGAGCGAGAAGCCGCGCCGATAACCGGCGAACCGCGTTCGGCGGTTTCCCTCTCGCCCAGGTCAACTGACACTTTTCTTGAACTTTCGGTATCGGTACAGACGTAGCCACGATGAGGGACTACGCTGTGCGAACGTGAGCCGACGCGCGAAGATCGTTTGTACCCTGGGCCCCGCGACCGCTACGCCGGAGAAGATGCGGCAACTCGTCGACGCCGGGATGGACGTCGCGAGGATGAACTTCAGCCACGGGACGCACAGCGACCACAAGCAGGTCTACGACCTCATCCGCACCGCCGCCGCCGAATCGGGCCGCGCGGTGGGCATCCTCGCCGACCTCCAGGGGCCGAAGATCCGTCTCGGCACCTTCGCGGGCGGGCCGGTCGAGTGGCACAACGGCGACATCGTGCGCATCACCGTCGAGGACGTCGCGGGTACGCACGACCGTGTCTCGACCACCTACAAGGGACTCGCCGACGACGCGAAGCCCGGCGACCGTCTCCTCGTGGACGACGGCAAGGTCGGCCTCGTGGTCACCCACGTCGAGGGCCCGGACGTCGTCTGCGAGGTCACCGAAGGCGGCCCCGTCAGCAACAACAAGGGCGTTTCCCTGCCGGGCATGGACGTCTCCGTGCCGGCGCTGTCCGAAAAGGACATCGAAGACCTCGAGTTCGCATTGGAACTCGGCGTGGACTTCATCGCGCTGTCGTTCGTCCGCTCGCCCGCGGACATCGACCTGGTCCACCAGGTGATGGACCGCGTCGGCAAGGGACGCCTCCCGGTGGTCGCGAAGATCGAGAAGCCCGAAGCGGTCTACAACCTCGAAGCGATCGTGCTCGCCTTCGACGCGGTGATGATCGCCCGCGGCGACCTCGGCGTCGAACTCCCGCTGGAGCAGGTCCCGCTGGTGCAGAAGCGCACCATCCAGATCGCCCGCGAGAACGCGAAGCCCGTCATCGTCGCGACGCAGATGCTCGAGTCGATGATCAACAGCTCCCGCCCGACCCGCGCCGAGGCCTCCGACGTCGCGAACGCGGTGCTCGACGGCGCGGACGCGCTCATGCTCTCGGGTGAGACCAGCGTCGGCCGCTACGCCATCGACGTGGTCAAGACCATGGGCCGGATCATCGAAGCCGTCGAGACCGACTCGCCGGTCGTGCCGCCGCTGTCGCACGTCCCGCGCACCAAGCGCGGCGTGATCTCCTACGCGGCCCGTGACATCGGGGAGCGGCTGAACGCCAAGGCGCTCGTCGCCTTCACCCAGTCCGGTGACACCGTCCGGCGGCTCGCGCGGCTGCACACGCGGCTGCCGCTGCTGGCGTTCACGCCGGAGGAGAGCGTCCGCAGCCAGCTCGCGATGACGTGGGGCACCACGACGCGGATCGTGCCGAAGGTGGGCTCCACCGACCAGATGATCCAGCAGGTCGACCACGCGATGCTCGAAATGGGCAAGTACGCCAAGGGCGATCTGGTGGTCATCGTGGCCGGTTCGCCGCCCGGGACCGTCGGGTCGACCAACCTCATCCGGGTGCACCGGCTCGGCGAAGACGACCACGCCTGACCTGCTTCGGACGCAAGTCCGTGAAGGCCTCCTTGAGGGACTCTGGGTCCCTCAAGGAGGCCTTCACGGCATCCGAGGTGTCCCGAAGGCGGCCCGACCCCGGGGGAAGCTCGCTGATGCCGCGTCCGTGTGGCGAAGGGGCCTTTCGTCACATGCCATGCGGTGAAAAGGGCCCCTTCAGCCCGTCGGCGGGTGCTATGAACGGGCCTCGGACGCGTGCCCAAGACCGCGACACGCGTGCTTGAAGGCGGAACTCGCCGAGGCCGGGTTCCTTGCCGTGTCTTCCGGCTGGAAAAATCCGTGATCCGCCTCCGATCACGGGTGATCGGTCTGCCGGTACCGACCGGGGTGTCCCGAAGGTGGCCTTCGCGACAAACGTCCCGCCTCACAGAGGCTCCAAGCACCCTTACGGCCTAAAGTTCAGGACATGACTGAGATGGCCAGGGAAGCCGCGGCCGGTTTCGACAACGCCGGCGGGGTGGGCGGACAGCCCGTGCTCGACCGGCTGGTCGCGCTGCTGGACTTGGAGAAGATCGAGGAGAACATCTTCCGCGGTGTCTCGCCCGCCCATTCGCCGGTGCGGGTGTTCGGCGGGCAGGTCGCGGGGCAGGCGCTGGTCGCCGCCGGCCGCACGGTCCCCGAGGAGCGGAAGGTCCACTCGCTGCACGCGTACTTCATCCGCGGCGGAGACCCGAGCGTCCCGATCGTCTACGAGGTCGACCGCATCCGCGACGGCCGCTCGTTCACCACCCGCCGCGTCGTCGGGATCCAGCACGGCAAGGCGATCTTCTCCCTGTCGGCCTCGTTCCAGAAGGACGAGGGCGGTATCGAGCACTCCGAGGCCATGCCGGACGTCCCGGCTCCCGACTCGCTCCCGACGCTGCAGGAACGGGCCGAGGGGTACTTCATGGGCCATCTCGACCGGCCGCGCCCGATCGACCTGCGGTACGTCAACGATCCGCCGTGGGTGACCAGGAAGTCGGGCGACCGGCCCGCGAGGAACCAGGTCTGGATGCGGGCCGACGGCAAGCTCCCGGACGAGCAGCTGCTGCACGTCTGCGTCCTCACCTACGCCTCCGACATGACGCTTTTGGACTCGGTCCTCGCGCGCCACGGCGTCTACTGGGATCTCGACAAGGTGCTCGGCGCGAGCCTCGACCACGCGCTCTGGTTCCACCGCCCGTTCCGGGCCGACGAGTGGTTCCTCTACGACAGCGCGTCGCCGACGGCGTCGGGGGCCCGGGGGCTGGCGACCGGCCGGTTCTTCGCCGCGGACGGAACGCATATCGCCACCGTCGTCCAGGAAGGTCTTCTCCGCGTCGTGTGAACGGTGACGTTCCGCATCGGAGATGTCCTCTCGTCCACCCTTTAGAGGGAATGGCGAAACGCATTAACATCTGGAGCCAGAGCATTACGGAATACGGGCATAAAGGGAGGGCCGGAACCGATCGGGGGACGGCTCCGGCCCTGCACCGGGGGTGAATCCGGCTTCGACGGGTATCCTTCCGAAAGCCCATCGGTGCAGCTCGCGGCCCCGCGCCCGTGCCGCGAGCGGATCCGCTGCCGCCGGTGAGGGCGGGCGTACCGCGTTGCACAATGCTCAACCTACAACGGCAATCTGCAAATTGCAGGATGAAAATCGACGCGTGGGTGAAAATGGTCGTGTGACCATCTCACCGAATGTGTCTCGGGCTGGTTAGATGTGCTTCGTGCGGGGTTGCTGAACACTGTTCTCCTCGCCGTGTCGCGATCGGTGTTGCTCGGACAGCTTGTGGAGGTGCCGTGATGACGAGGGGTCAGGGACCCACCGTGCGCCGCCGTCGGCTGGCGAGCGAGCTGAGGCGGTTGCGCGAGGCGGCCGACCTCACCATCGACGAGGTGAGCGAGAAGCTCGAATGCTCGGCGTCGAAGGTCAGCCGCATCGAGACGGGGCACGTCGGTGTCACCCCGCGCGACGCGCGCGACATGCTGGAGCTGTACGGCATCGCCGGAGACGAGCAGGAAGCGCTCGTCCAGCTGGCCAGGGAAGCCCGTAAACGCGGCTGGTGGCACGCGTACAACGAGGTGTTCACCGGCACCTTCGTCGGCCTGGAGGCGGACGCGAGCTCACTGCGGGCCTTCCAGGCGCTGCTGGTGCCGGGCCTGTTGCAGACCGAGCGTTACGCCAAGGCCGTGATCAGGGCGATGCGGCCCGACGCCGAGGACGCCGAGGTCAGGCGCCGGGTGGCGGCGAGGATGGCGCGGCAGGAGCTGCTGACGGACCCCTCGCCCCCGGAGTACTGGGCCGTCATCGACGAAGCGGTCCTGCACCGCGTGGTCGACGGGCCCGAGGTGATGGCGGAACAGCTGTACCGGATGGTCACGATGGCGGCCCAACCGAACGTCACCGTCCAGATCGTGCCGTTCGGCGCGGGTGCCCACCCCGGGATGGAGGGTCCGTTCCTCATCATGGGCTTCCCCGAACTGGCCGACACCGACGTGGTCTACGTCGACAGCACCTCCAGTGGGCTCTACCTGGAGGAACCCCCGGACGTCCGGCGATACGCGTTGATGTTCGACCATCTCCGCGCCGCCGCGTTGAAGCCGGACGACTCGGTCGAGGTGATCGCCGAGGCCGCCGGGAGGTTCGCCGAACAGGCGGCCCTGCCGGAGAAAGTCACTGGAAACAAGTAAGGAGTGGGGAGCATGACGCCCAACGATGACCTTTCCCAGGCCCGGTGGTTCAAGAGCAGCCACAGCGGTGGCGGCAACGACTGCGTCGAGGTCGCCTTCACCGGTGACGGTGCCGCCCTGAGGGACTCCAAGGACCCTGAAGGAGGTGCCTTCCGTCTCTCGCCGCAGGCTTGGCGCGGGCTGCTCGGCGCTGTGCGCACGAGTGGCCCCGATCACGGCTAGAGCCCCTCGAACTCGACCCCTTACGCCCCCCGAGCAGGGGATGGGCCGGCGTAAGGGGTCGAATCACGTCCGGGTGTAGGCGATCACCCGATGCCTCAGGGCACCCCTCAGGACGAATCTCGTCACTACCAAACAAGGCAGTGAGTTCCTAAGGGGAAAAAAGATGAACACGAACGACGCCCTCCTCACCGGCGTACTGGCCGAGGTCGAGTACCGGAGGGAAGAGCTGCAGCGAGCGGGCCGCAGCATGTGGGTCGAGCGGGCTCGCCGGGCGAGCAAGCGGATCCGCGCGCACCGCACCGAAGTCCAGGTGCCCGCCCAGGAGCGCCGCGAGGCCCGGCAGGTGCCCGCCCGCAGCGGCGACATCACCCGGTAGAGGTCGAGTGCGATGAAGCTCTCGGCGAAAACACAGGCGAAGTTGTCGGTCCGGTAGGCAAGAATGCACCTCGTGCCCCGTCTTGGCTCCGGAATCCCGATCGTCGCCCGCACACAGGAGATGCGGCAGCTCCGCGCCGCCTTCGCCCGTGCAGAACGGGCCGAGGCCGGCGCGGTGCTGCTCTCCGGTGACGCCGGCGTCGGCAAGACCCGCCTGCTGACCGCGCTCGGCGAATACGCCGCGGGCGCGGGCGCCCTGGTGCTCACCGGGCGCTGTATCGACGTCCATGAGGGCGGTCTTCCTTATCTTCCGTTCGCCGAGGCGCTGGCGCCGCTGGCGACGACCTCCGATCCCGCGGTCACCGCCGCGGTCCGGGCCCGGCCGGCGCTGGGCAGGCTGCTCCCGCAGATGCAGCAGGCGGAGGACTATCCCGCCATCGAAGACGGTCAGCTCACCGCGAGCGAACGGGTGTCGACGCAACGGCTCGGTCCCGAGCAGGACCTCGGCCAGCTCCAGCTGTTCGACGCGGTACTGGGGGTGCTGACCGTCATCGCTCAGCGCCGGCCCGTGGTGATCCTCCTGGAGGACCTGCACTGGGCCGACGGCTCCACGCGGAACCTTTTGTCCTTCCTGTTGACGAGGCTGCGCACCCAGCGGCTGCTGGTGGTGGCGAGCTATCGCGAGGAGGACGTGCATCGGCGGCATCCGCTCCGGGCGCTGCTGTCCGAGGTGGTCCGGCTGGGTGCGGTCGAACGCGTCGAGGTCAAGCCGTTCGGCGCCGAGGACGCGCGCGCCTTCGTCGAGGCACTGGCCGACGAGCCGATCGGCCAGGACATGATCGCCGACATCGTCTCCCGGTCCGAGGGAAATCCGTTCTTCGTCGAGGAGCTGCTCGCGTCCGCGAAGGACTGCCGTGAGCTTCCCGCCGGGCTGGCCGAAGTGCTCCTCGCCCGGGTGGAGCAGCTCTCCCAGATCACGCGCCGGGTGCTGCGCGTGGTCTCGGTCGCCAAGGACGCGGTGGCGCACGCCGCGCTCGCCGAGATCTCCGGCCTGGACGAGCTCGAACTCGACGAGGCGCTGCGCGAGGCCGTGCAGCATCACGTCTTGGTGATCGAGAACGGTTTCTACACCTTCCGCCACGCGCTGTTGCAGGAAGCGGTGTACGGCGACCTGCTGCCGGGGGAGCGGGTACGCATGCACGCGGCGTACGCGGCGCGGATCCGGAACCGCACGCAGGGCCGGGGCCAGGACGCGCGGCTCGCGCACCACAGCCTGGAGAGCAAGGATTTCGTCACCGCGCTGGCCGCGTTGCTGCGCGCGATGGACGAGGCGGAGAAACTGGGCGCGCCAGGTTCCGCGTTGCGGCACGTCGAGCAGGCACTGTCCATTTGGGACGCCGTGCCCGCGGCGGACCGGCCGTCGGACGTCGACGAGCTGCGCCTCCTGCACGAGGCGTCGTATTTCGCGAGCACGTCGGGGGAGCCGGAGCGCGCGGTCGCCTATTCGCGGTCCGCGACCGAGGCACTCGGCCCGGACACCGGCAACGAGCGGGCCGCCAAGGTCTGGCGACGGCACGCGGAGGCGCTGCTTTCGGTCGACGGCACGCTCGACGAGGTCGTCGAGGCGATCGACAAGGCCTGGGAGCTGGTCGAACACACCGAGGCGAGTGCCGCGCGGGCGTGGGTGCTCGCCACCCGCGCCGGGATCCTGCGGCTGATCGACAGGCACGACGAGGCGCTGCAGTGCGCACTGGCCGCGGTCGCCGACGCCAGGGCCGTCGGCGCGGGCGGGGCGGAGGCGGCGGCGCTGGTCTCGCTCGGGACGCTGGCCGATTCGGCGGGCGAGGTCGAGCAGGCACGGGACCGGCTGCGCGAGGCCGAGCGGAAGGCCAGGGATTCCGGCGCGCTCAACGGCGAGCTGCGGGCGCTGCACTTCCTCGGGCTGAGCTACGACGACCGGGCCGAGATCCGGTCCGCGCTGAAGTACTACGCCAAGGGCATCCAGCGGGCCAAGGAGACCGGGCTGACCTGGAGCTCGTTCGGCATCGAGCTGCGGACCAAGCACCTCACGCTGCGGTATGTCAGCGGGGACTGGCCGGAAGACGACGACGCCGGCCGCGCGGGCCGCGGGGTGTCGAGTGTCGTCGCCGGACGGTTCCTGGGGATCTGGGCGCAGTTCGTCGTCGGCCGGGGCCGGTTCGCGGACGCGGACAAGATCCTGCCGAGCCTGCGTCAGCACTGGAGCGCGGATTACTCGATCGCGCTCGCGTCGGCCGACGCCGCGATCCAGCTCGCGTCCTGGCGACGGGATCACGCGGGGGCGGTGCGGCAGGCACAGGAACTGATCGACTGGCTCGAAGAGGTCGAACCCGCGGTGCTCGGCGGGATCCGGATCAGCGTGCACGGTCTCACGGCGGCCGTCGCGCAGGCCGCCGAAGCACGGGTGCGCGGCGATCTGGCGACGGCCGAGGCCGCGGTGAAGGCCGGCGAGAAGCTGCTCGCCCACGGCCGTCACTGCGCCGAGCACGGCATCCCGCGTTCGGTGTCGCTGGGCCCGGAGGCGCTGGCGTGGCTCGCCCGGCTGGAGGCGCTCGGCGCCTGCCTGCACGGCGCGGGGGATCCGGCGTTGTGGGCGAAGGCGGTCGAGGCGTTCGGGTACGGCGCGGTGTACGAGCAGGCCATGTGCCGCTTGCAGCACGCGAAGTCGTTGCTGGCTTCGGACGGCGACACCACGCTCGCCGCGTCGGAGCTGCTGGCCGCGCACGAGGTGGCCGACCGGCTGGGTGCCTGCCCGTTGCGTGAAGCCGTCCGGGAGCTCAGCCACCGGGCACGCGTCGAGCTTCCCGGGGAGGCCGTGGCGCCGCGTCGTGACGTCGTCGACCCGCTGACCGATCGGGAACGTGACGTGCTGGAGCGTGTCGCGCTCGGCCGGACCAACCGGCAGGTCGGCGAAGAGCTGTACATCAGCGAGAAGACGGTGAGCGTCCACCTCTCGCGCGTGATGGCGAAACTGGGCGCGAGCCGCCGGGCCGAGGCCGTCGCGATCGCCTACGACCGAGGCCTGCTGGCCGCCCCCACTACCTCCTCCTAGCCGCATTTCGTCCTCTGAATGCGATCCTTGCGCGTGCAAGTACCGCATTCAGAGGACGAAATGCGGGAGGGGGTCAGCGGCGCGGGAGGCGGCGAAGGGCTTTCAGGCCCGTGCTCAGGCCCCGCGCCCACAGCTTCGGCGGGATTCCCTTGCCGGGGCGCAGCGGCATGCCGCGCTGCACCGCGATCGCCTGCGCCTCGGTGTACTTGAGCAGCCCTTCGGCGCCGTTGCGCCGTCCGACACCGGACTCCTTCATCCCGCCCATCGGCAGCCCGACGGTCCCGAAGGTCGCCGCGAAGCCTTCGTTGACGTTGACGGTCCCGGCCTTCAGCCGCGCCGCGACCTCCCAGCCCGCCCGGCCGTTGCGCGACCAGACGCTCGCGTTCAGCCCGAACTTCGTGTCGTTGGCGCGTTCGATCGCGTCGGTGACATCGGTGTAGCCGTAGATCGACACGACCGGCCCGAAGGTCTCCTCGGCGAACAGCTTGACGTCCTCGGTGACGTCGGTGAGCACGGTCGGCTCGTAGAACAGCGGACCGAGGTCGGGCCGGGCCTTGCCGCCGGTGAGCACCTTCGCGCCCTTGGACCGGGCGTCCTCGACGTGCGCCGACACCGTCGCGAGCTGGGCCTCCGAGGTCAGGGATCCCATCTGCGCCTGGTAGTCCAGCGCGCCGCCGAGCCGCAGCGCGGCGGTCTTGGCGACGAAGGCGCGGGTGAACTCCTCGCGGATCGACTCGTGGACGTAGATGCGCTCGACCGAGACGCACAGCTGCCCCGCGGAGGAGAAGCACGCGGTCACCGCGCCCGTGGCGGTTTTGGCGATGTCCGCGTCGGGCAGCACGATCATCGGGTTCTTGCCGCCGAGTTCCAGCGAGTAACTCGTCAGCCGCTCCGCCACCTTCGCGGCGAGCCCCTTACCCGTGGGCGTGGACCCGGTGAAGCACAGGTAGTCCGATTCCTCGACCAGCGCGTCGCCGATCCGCGAGCCCCGCCCGAGCACGATCTGCCAGACACCGGCGGGCAGCCCGGCCTCCTCGGCGATTTCCTGCAGCCACAGCGCCGAAAGCGCGGTCTGGTTGTCCGGTTTCTGCACGACGGTGTTGCCCGCCGCGAGCGCGGGCAGGACGTCCATCGCGGTCAGCGCGAGCGGGTAGTTCCACGGCGAGATGATCCCGACGACGCCCTTGGGGTGCCGGATCTCGCCGACCTTCGTCAGCACCGGGATCAGCCCGGCGGCGCGACGCGGCGAAAGGAACTTCGCGCTGTGCTTGCCGTAGTAGGCGGCCACGAGGGCGGTGGCACTGACCTCGTCGAAGGCGTCCATCCGGGCTTTGCCGGCCTCGATCTGCACGAGGTCGAGCGCCTCTTCCTGGCGCTTCAGGACCAGGTCGTGCAGGCGGATCAGGATGCGCTGGCGGTCTTCGACCGGCCGCTCGGCCCACGCGCGCTGAGCCTCCCGAGCCTGGTCGAAAACGGCGCGGACGTCGGCGTCGGTGGCCTGGGGCAGCGTCGCGATCGGCTGCCCGGTGAAGGGTGCGCGCATCTGGACCGGCGCGGAATCCGCGCCGCCCACGACCCGGCGCACGAGCCGTTCCGCCCTCGCCATGGCGGGGGCGCCGGGGACGTCGCCGATGGTGGCCGGTCCTTCGGTGTGGTGGCCCGCGCTCGCCGGTGTCGTGCTCGTCATGCCGTCTCCGTTCCATGCCGCGCGGAGCCGGGAGGCGCCACGCAGAGCCCAGGTGTTACCGACGAGTACAGCATACTGCCGGTATGGAGACTGTCCACCGCTGATATGAATAAGTTTCACATATTGTCGGGTCGTGGCGGGTTGTCCGGTGACGGGCGAAGGATGTCCTGCTGCTGCAACGCGGACCCCGCCGGCGGGGTCGGGGGAGACGGCGGCTCGTAGGGCTGTCGCTGCGGATACTGCTGCTGGGGGACGCCGGGCGCGTAAGGGGGATAGGCGACCGGATAAGGGACTTGCCGGGGCGGCGCCGGTTCACGCCGGTTGGCCACGATCGCCAGCCCGATGGTGAGCAACGCCACGAGCCCGCCCGCGAGCAGGATCCAAAATCCGCTGCCGGTCCCATAACGCGAGACGAAGCGGCCGGTGTCCTGTCCGAAGCTCAGGCTCGCCGAGATGTCCATGCCGAGCATCCAGACGCCGATCGCGGTCCCCGCCCCGCCGGCGACCAGCAGCGTCCTCGACGTCGTCGCGGCGATGGAGGTCGAACTCCGCCGGTACGCGGCGAAACCCACCGCGGCCCCCGCGAACAGCGTCAGCGCGGCCGCCGACAGCGGGATGCCGTAACGGGCGACATGGGTCTTGTCGTAGAACTCCTTCTCCTCGGTCGAAGGCTCGATGTCGAAGGTCCGCGTCCAGCCGGTTTCGGCGAATTTCGACACCGGCTTGCCTTCGGAGATCTGTTCGTACGTCGACTGCGGGAGAAAAGTCGCGAGAAGTACCAGCAGACCGGCGAAAACCCCCATCATCGCGGCGAAAAGGCGCGGGAGCCGCGCGTCGGACGGCGGGATTGAGCTGAACGGGCCAGTCGGTTGGTACGGCTGCTGCTGCGGCGCGCTCATGGTCGGCTCCTCCGCCGGTTTTGGTGACCAGCAAGGAATTCCACCACGAATCGGCCGAGGAGATAAGTGCCATTCGCTACGTGGGGCCGCCCTCGTACAACACGACCGCGACGCGTTTCCATTCGTCGAGCAATTGCCGCCGCCGCTGGGGATCGCCGCCGAGTTCGGCGTCCAGCGCCAGCCCGCGGGTGAGGTTCACGGTGAGCCAGAAGAGGATTTCCGCGCGTTCCTTCGGGAGGTCACCGGCGACCGCGGTGACGTGCTCCAGCGTCGAGCGGCCCAGCGCCCGGTCGACCGGGCGGATCGCCTCGCGGAGTTCGGGGTCGGTGCGCGCCGCGACCCACAGTTCCGTCGCGGCCGTGGACAACGTGCCCGAGTAGCCCTCCCACAGCAGGTCGATCGCCGCCGCGACACCCGAGGCGCCGCCGGGGAGCGCCGAGATCGACGTCGCGAGGCGTCCGCGCAGCTTCTCCGTCAGATGTTCGACGGCCGCCGCCATGAGCTCGGCCTTCGCGGAGAAGTGATGCTGCACGGCGCCCTTCGAGACGCCCGCACGGGCACAGATCTCCTGCACCGAGGTGCGCGCGTAGCCGAGGTCGACGAGGCAGTCGATGGTCGCGTCGAGCAGGGCGGCGCGGGTCTGCTCCCGTCGCTCGGCCTGGGTGCGGTGGGTCCTGCCGAGCACACTCACCGGATCCAGCCCCCTTTACGTGCAGCTCGGTACGGATGTACATTCCGAATGGAACTTACATCCTAAGCGTCATGTTTTCCAGGTCCGATCAGGAGGCGTTGGCCGTGCCCTTGCAGATCCAGAAGAGTTCGTGGAGCACGACGGAGCTCGAAGACCTCCGGGACCTCGCCCGGACCTTCTGCCAGAAGGAACTCGTGCCGAACCAGGAGCGCTGGGCGGCCGAGAAGAAGGTCGACCGCGAGCTGTGGACGAAGGCGGGCGAGGTCGGCCTGCTGGCACTGTCCATCCCGGAGGAGTACGGCGGTGGCGGCGGCACGTTCGCCCACGAGGCCGTGCTCTACGAGGAGCAGGCCCGCTCCGGCGACAGCGCCTGGGGCGTCACCGTCCACAATGGAATCGTCGCGCACTACATCCTGGAGTACGCGAACGAAGAGCAGAAGAAGGCGTGGCTGCCGAAGTTCGCCTCCGGCGAGATGGTCGGCGCGGTCGCGATGACCGAACCCGGCACGGGTTCGGACCTGCAGGGCATCAAGACCCGCGCGGTGCGCGACGGCGACCACTACGTGATCAACGGCGCGAAGACGTTCATCACCAACGGTTTCCACGCCGACCTCGTCGTCGTCGCGGTGAAGACCGACCCGGACGCGGGCGCGCAGGGTGTCTCGCTGATCGCCGTCGAAACCGACACCCCGGGCTTCAGCCGGGGCCGCATCCTCGACAAGGTCGGCCTCAAGGGACAGGACACCGCGGAGCTGAACTTCGACGACGTCCGCGTCCCCGTCGCCAATCTCCTTGGCGCGCAAGAAGGTCTCGGCTTCATCCAGCTCATGCAGCAGCTGCCGCAGGAGCGGCTGATCATCGCCGTCACCGCGGTCGCCGGGATGGAGGCCGCGATCGACCAGACCATCGCCTACACCAAGGACCGCCAGGCCTTCGGCCGCCCGGTCTACAACTTCCAGAACACCAAGTTCAAGCTCGCCGAGGCCGCGACCGAGGCCGCGGTGTCCCGCGCCTTCCTCGACCAGTGCATCGAACGGCATCTGCGCAAGGAACTCGACGTGCAGGGCGCGGCGATGGCGAAGCTGTGGACCACCGAACGGGTCAACAAGGTCGTCGACGACTGCCTGCAGCTCTTCGGCGGCTACGGCTACATGACCGAGTACCCGATCGCGCGCGCGTGGGCCGACATCCGGATCTCCCGGATCTTCGGCGGCACCAGCGAGATCATGAAGGAAATCATCTCCCGCACGCTGTGAAATCCTCGGCGTAGGAAGGAAAAACGTGGCGAAAAAGGCCGGCCCGCTCAGCGGGCTCAAGGTCGTCGAACTGGCCGGGCTCGCCCCGGCGCCGTTCGCCTGCACGATCCTCGCCGATCTCGGCGCGGAGGTCGTCCGGATCGACCGGGCGACACCGGGCGACGACGTCATCGGGTTCCCGAACGATCCGCTCGCGCGCGGCAGGCGGTCGATCGGGATCAACACCAAGACCCCCGAGGGGGTCGAACTGGTGCTGAAACTCGCCGACGACGCCGACGTGCTCATCGAGGGTTTCCGTCCCGGCGTCGCCGAGCGGATGGGCATCGGGCCGGAGCAGGTCCACGCCCGCAACCCGCGGCTGGTCTACGGCCGGATGACCGGCTACGGCCAGGACGGCCCGCTGGCGACCGTCGCCGGGCACGACATCAACTACATCGGCATCTCCGGCGCGCTCGAACCCATCGGGCACGCCGGGCAGCGGCCGGTGGTGCCGCTCAACCTCGTCGGTGACTTCGGCGGCGGTGGCCTCCTGCTCGCGATGGGGGTGCTGGCGGCGCTGTTCGAACGCCAGACGTCCGGCAAGGGACAGGTGGTCGACGCGTCCATGGTGGACGGTGCGGCGCTGCTGACCACCAGCCTGCACGGGCTGCTGGACTCCGGGCTGTGGTCCGGCGGGCGCGGCGAGAACATGCTCGACGGCGGCGCGCCGTTCTACGACACCTACGAGACCGCCGACGGCAAGTACGTCGCCATCGGCGCGATCGAGATGCGGTTCTGGGGCGATCTGGTGAAGGTGCTCGGGCTCGATCCCGAGGAGACGCCGGTCCACGTCGACAAGAACGAGTGGCCGAAGCTGCGCAAGATCGTCGCCGAGGCCGTCGCGAAGCACACTCGCGACGAACTCGTGGCGAAGGCCGAGGGCACCGACGCGTGCTTGACGGCGGTGCTCTCCCCGAAGGAGGCGCCGTCGCATCCGCACAACGTCGCGCGCAAGACGTTCGTCGACGTCGGCGGCATGCTGCAGCCCGCCCCGGCGCCGAGGTTCGACCGCACGCCCGCCGAGACGCCGGAACCGCCGCGACCGAAGGGCGGCGACACCGCCGAGGTCCTCGCCGAACTCGGCGTGGACGCCGACGGGATCGAACGGCTCAGGGCCGCGGGCACCATCGCGTGAGCTGAAGGACGCTTTCAGCCCACCTCGAGATCGGACCGCAGCACCGCATAGAGGACGTGGTCGCGCCAGGCCCCGTCCCGGAACCCGTAGCCGCGCAGCACGCCCTCCCTGGTGAAGCCCGCCTTCACCAGGGAGCGCTGCTCGGCGACGTTGCCGGCCTCCGTCGACGCTTCGACCCGGTTCATCTGCGTATGCGCGAAGAGGTAGCGGACCAGCAGCCGCTGGGCCTCGGTCCCGTAGCCGTGGCCGCGTGCCTCGGGGATGAGCACGAGCCCGGCGTTCCAGCAGTACGACGTCGAGCCGGTCCTGGTCTTGTGCCACGAGACGAAACCGAGCCGCTGCCCGTCGAGCTCGATCATCAGCATCCCGTTGTCCGCCGCGAGCATGCCGGTCTCGGCCCAGCGGCGGCGCAGGAAATGCGGGTCGTGCCAGCCGTGCCACTCGAACGGGCCCGCGGCCCGTGGATCGTTCGTGAGCGCTTCGAGCATCGGCAGGTCTTCTTCGGACACCGGTCTGAGCGCGACTCCGGTTTCTGTCATCCGACAGACCTTAGGACGGATCGGCCTCGAAACTGCCGTGACGCCCCGCGCCGTCGCTGAACCGGCCGGCGCCCGCGACGGCCTCCTCGGCGAGCCCGCCGCCGATCAGCGCGTTCGAGAACTCCGCCCGCATCGCTTCGTCTTCGGTGAGCCCGTACTGGCCGTACGCGGACTTGCGGTCCGCGCGCAGGCACGCCTGCGGGAACGCGGCCAGTTCGCGCGCCAGCGCTTGCGCGGCCGCCAGGGCCTCGCCGTCCGGCACGACCCGGTTCGCAAGTCCGATGGCGAGCGCCTCGTCGGCGTCGACCGGCCTGCCGGTGAGGATCAGGTCCATCGCCCGCGAGTGGCCGATCAGCCGGGGGAGCCGCACCGTGCCGCCGTCGATGAGCGGCACGCCCCAGCGCCGGCAGAAGACGCCGAAGACGGCCGTGGTGTCGGCCACCCGCAGGTCGCACCACAGCGCCAGTTCCAGCCCGCCCGCGACGGCGTGCCCGCGGACCGCGGCGATCACCGGCTTCGACAGGGCCATGCGTGACGGGCCCATCGGCCCGTCACCCGCCGGGCTGAGGGAGTTGGTGCGGCCGGTGCCGACGGCCTTCAAATCGGCTCCGGCGCAGAAGGCGTCACCCGAACCGGTGAGGACGGCGACCGCGGCCTCCTCGTCCGTGTCGAAGGCGCGGAACGCGTCCGCCAGCGCGGCGGCGGTCGGCCCGTCCACCGCGTTGCGGGACGCGGGGCGGTTCAGCGTGATCGTCGTCACCGGCCCGTCCCGGTGGACGAGAACGTTTTCGCTCATCGATCGCTCCCTCAGGCGAATACGGGTGGGCAACAGGGCCCGATTCTCCTTAAAGTGGTGACAAAGTCCGCAGTGCGCGCGGAGTCATCGTCTGGACACTACGGTGTGATGGGATGGAGCCATGTCGCCCGGCTTGAAGAAATTCGTTGTGATCGCCGTCGTCGCGCTCGTGCTCTTCTTTCTGATCAGCAGGCCGACGCAATCCGCCGATGCCGTCCACACCGCGCTCGGCTGGCTCCGGTCCGGTGCCGAAGCCATCGTGACGTTCGTCCGGAGCCTCTTCTCCTGACCCTCGTTCCGGTGATCACCGGTGTCCTCGGCGACGCCGGTGATCACCGTGCGCAGCCACCTGCGGTTATCACTCAGTGTCACCCGTCTCGGATTTCGGTCGGACGACTCGACCATCCGGGTGGATTGCCCCCGAAAACCCGCTGGTCGACGAATTCGTGCCCTGGAAGCTCTGGCGGAAAAGACCTCCGCGCCCCTACGGTGCTCACATTGCGTGATCGGTTGGTCCTCCAGGCGCCGGAGCCGGCCTCCTGGGCGAGGAGTTTCCGCAGGTGCAAGCCCCAGGGCAGCGGGAACTTCCAGCCGGGCAAGTAAGTCAGGACTTGTCAGTCGGGGAATCATGAGGAGGCAGGGATGACCGGAGATCCCGGAGTCGATGCGTTGATCCGGCAGTGGGCGGCCGAGCGTGAGCAGACCCCCGAGGAGCAGGAGGCCGACCGCATCGCGTCGGCGTGGCTGGCCGACGTGCCCAGGCAGGCTCCCGGAATCCCCGGCCAGCGTCAGCAGTCCGGTCAGGCGCGCTGGGCGCCGGTCGAGGCCGCCGACCCCGGCTACCTCGACGCCATGAGCCGTCGTCTCCCGGAGGTCCCGCAGGACCTGCTCGTCGCGGCCGCCGGCTGGTGGCAGATGGTGGGTGGCGTCGCCGAGGCCGAAGCCTGGTGGGACGCCGGGATCAGCCCGCTCGACCAGCGCGCGCTCGACTACCGCGCGGCCGGGCTCGCCCCGTCCGACCTGAGCCGCCGTCTCGGCCCGATGACCGTTTTGCAGCACCTTCGCCGCGGCAGCGCCCCGGCCTGGTGCGTCGCGCGGCTGGCGAGGCAGCAGAAGTCCGCCTGATGGGAACTTCTCGCACGCGCGGGTGAACCGGCGTGGCAGGGGCGATCTCGGCTACCGCGTAACGCTAACCTGCGCGGGCTCGTTGTTCGAGCATCGGTCGTGATCGCCGCCCACGCTGGAGGACCCGCTTCGTGCGCACCACCCCGGAAAACGACGAGTTCGTCGACGACCCGGCCACGCCCGCTCCGCCACGCCGCGGGGTGGGCGCCGCCGTACTCGGCAGGCTGGTGATCGTGCTGGCCGTGCTCGGCCTCGCCGGGGGCGGGATCTGGCTGGTGACCAAGGCGTCCGCCCCGGTCGCGAGCCCCACGACGATGGAGATCCCCGCGCTGCAGGTCAAGGCGGCGGACGTCAAACCCGGTTCGGTCGCCCCGGTCAACGCGACCCTCGCGGGTGGCGCCACCCAGCAGACCTCGCCCCAGCAGGCGCAGCCGAAACCGGGCAAGGACCCCCTGACCGCCTGGACCGAGCGGGCGGCCCAGGCCACCGGCATCCCGGCCAGGGCGCTGCTCGCCTACGGCAACGCCGAACTGGCGATGCGCCAGATGCAGCCGACCTGCAAGATCTCGTGGGCGACCCTGGCGGGTATCGGCCGGATCGAGTCGAACCACGGCCAGTACGGCGGCGCCGTCCTCGGCCAGGACGGACGGCCGTCGAAGCCCATCATCGGTGTCCCGCTCGACGGGTCGCCCGGCGTGAAGGCGATCGGCGACACCGACGGCGGTCAGTTCGACGGCGACGCGGCCGTCGACCGCGCGGTCGGCCCCATGCAGTTCATCCCCAGCACCTGGCGCCGGTACGCCGCCGACGGCAACCGCGACGGCGTCGGCGACCCTCAGCAGATCGACGACGCGACGCTGGCGGCGGCGCGCTACCTGTGCGTGAACAACCGCGACATGTCGGCCGCCTCGGGGTGGTGGCAGGGAATCCTGTCGTACAACAACTCGACCGAGTACGCGCAGAAGGTCTTCGGGCTGGCGGACGGTTACGCGAAGTCCGTCGCCGCCGCCAAGTGACCGGTGCCTCGTGAGTGGTAAGGACGGTTAGAACCGTCCTTACCACTCACGAGGCCGGAGGTGGGACCAAGGTCCCGAGCGCCCAGGTCGGCGACGATTCGCCGCGCACCCAGTGCTAGCGTCGATGTGTGTCCGCTTCGCCCGTCCTCCTGCGCCGTCTCGGCATCGCCGGCGTCTGCCTGGTGAGCCTGGCGCTGTGCTGCGGGCTCGCCTGGTGGCAGTGGGAGCGGTTCTCCTCGGCCAGCGGGACGTTCCAGAACCTCGGCTACGTCCTGCAGTGGCCGCTGTTCGGGCTGTTCCCCGCGTTCATGTTCTGGCGGATCAGCAAGCTCCGCCGCCGCGCCGCCGAGGCCGACGCCCAGGAGACGATGGCCGAGACCGCCGTGCCCGAGGTGCCGGCGCCCCGGCGGCGGCGTGCCCCGGTGCCGCCGCCCCCCGAGGACGACGAGCTCGCCGCGTACAACCGGTACCTTCGCGAACTCAACGCCCGCGACAAGTAGTCCCCAGAGAGGTTCGAGACCCTATGACCACCCGAACTGACGACGCCGCCCCGGCCCGCCCGGTCTCGCTGGGCGGACCGCTGATCCGGTTCCGCGTCGCGGCGTACGCCACCGGTGTGGCCCTGCTCGGGCTGGTCGTCGAGATGCTGCTGCAGTACGTCTTCCGCGTGGAACTTCCCCAGTTCGTGAAGATGATCCCCATGGTCCACGGCGGGCTCTACCTGATCTACCTGCTGCTCGCGGTCGACCTCGCGATCAAGGCCCGCTGGTCGATGAAGGGCACCCTGCTCGTGCTGATCGCCGGCTGCATCCCGTTCTTCTCGTTCGTGATGGAGCGCAAGGTCACGCACAAGGTCCAGGCGGGCGCGAAGCTCTAGGCCCGGCGCCGGAAGGTCAGCGCCACCAGGAAGGACAGCGCCGTCACCACGGCGGCGGCGGTGAAGGCCGCGGTCATCCCGCCGACGGTGGTCTCCGCCGCGCTCCCGGACGGGGTCCGGGTCACCGCGCCGAAGACGGTGATCAGGATCGCCAGTCCCAGGGTCGCCCCGACCTGCTGCAACGTCTGCAGCGCGCCGCCCGCGGCACCCGCGTCGTCGGTGGGCACGGTCGCCATGATGATCACGCTGAGCGGGGAGAACGCCAGCCCCGCGCCCACCCCCATCAGCAGCATCGGCCCCAGCAGATGCGAGAAGTAGCCGCTGTCCGTGGCGAGCGTGGTCAGCCAGACGACCCCGCCGGTCATCAGCGCGGTGCCGGTGAGCGCGAGCGGTTTCGGCCCGAACCGGGGGAGCAGCTTCGGGATCAGCCTGCTCAGCAGGAACATGCAGACCGCCATCGGCAGGAACGCGAAGCCGGTCTCCAGTGCGGCGAAACCCGCGATGTCCTGCAGGAACTGGGTCAGGAAGAAGAACATCGACATCATCGCCATCGGCCCGAGGAAGAAGTTGACGTAGGCCGCGGCACGGTCCCGTTCGGCGAACAGGCGCAACGGGATCAAGGGTTCGCTCACCCTGGTCTCGATGGTGACGAACGCGGCCAGCAAAGCCAGTCCGGCGGCGAGGCTGCCGAGGGTGATCGTGTCGCCCCAGCCGTGCGACGCGGCGTGGGTGAAGGCGAACACCAGCGAGCCGACGCCGAGCGTGCCGGTGAACGCGCCGGGGAGGTCCAGCCGGGCGCGCCGCCGGGGCGGATCGGCCACGTACCGCGAGGTGAGCAGGACGATCGCGAGCCCGAACGGGACGTTGATGTACAGCGCCGCCCGCCACGAGATCCACTCGGTCAGCAGCCCGCCGAGCAGGAGCCCGATCGCGAAACCGCTGCTGGACATCGCCGAGAACAGCGCCAGCGCGCGCACCCGCGCCTTGGCTTCGGTGAACGTGCTGGTGATCAGCGCCAGCGTGCTCGGCCCGGCGAGCGCGGCGCCGACGCCCTGCGCGACCCGGGCGGCGATCAGCAGTTCCGCCGAACCGGCGAGGCCGCCGAGCAGGGAGGCCGCGGTGAACACGGCCGCGCCGGCGACGAAGGTCCGGCGGCGGCCGAACAGGTCGCCCGCCCGGCCGCCGAGCAGCAGCAAGCCGCCGAAGACCAGGCTGTACGCCGTCATCACCCAGGACAGGCCGGTGTCGGTGAAGCCCAGTTCGGATTGGATGCGGGGGAGCGCGACGTTCATCACCGTCGCGTCGAGGATGAGCATGAGCTGGCAGGTCAGGATGATCGGGAGGACCAGCCGGTGCGGAGGTGGTGGGGACCCGGCCGTCTCCGGCCTAGGCTCGGCACGCAGGGTTCGTTCGGTCAAGGAATACTCCAAAGACGTAACGAGATGAAGCGGAGAGACTCTCCACTTGAGGTCATGAGCGATGATATGGAGACAGTCTCCGCTTACGCAAGTGAATTCGGAGAACGTCTCCGTTTTCGTCGCCCGAGGAGGTGCAGATGGTCACGGCCGATCCGGCCCGCCCCATGCGTGCGGACGCGCGGCGCAACTACGAGCGCATCGTGGCCGTGGCGAAGGAGGCCTTCACCGCCGACGGCGTGGACGTGCCCGCCGACGACATCGCCAAACGCGCCGGGGTCGGCGCGGGCACGTTGTACCGGCACTTCCCGACGCGCGACAAGCTGATCGAGGCCGTCTACCGCGACGAGATCGACGGGCTGGCGCAGCAGGCGTACGACCTGCTCGACGAGCTGCCGCCGGGGAAGGCGCTCGAGACGTGGCTGGCCACGCACGTCATCTACGTGGTCGAAAAGCACGGTCTCGCGATGACGCTGAAGGCGTCGGTCGACGCCGGCTCGGAGGTCTTCGGCTGGTGTCAGGCACGGTTGCGGGCTGCGGCCGACACGATCGTGAAGGCGGCTCAGGACGAGGGCGTGCTCCGGGCCGACGTCGCCGGCGTCGACATCCTGCGGCTCGGGCACGGGCTGGGCTCGGCGGCGAGCAAGGCTTCGGAGGAGGACACGAAGCGGCTTCTCACGATCGTGCTGGACGGCCTGCGAGTGCCATGAGGTCCTGGCTCGTGAGTGGCGAG
>Ga0307518_10000375_pt1 | contig 34193 bp, 45 predicted proteins | sample 25_EM_MG_FD_203889 | JGI IMG/M metagenome (GOLD analysis project Ga0307518, IMG submission 203889) | Populus trichocarpa ectomycorrhiza microbial communities from riparian zone in the Pacific Northwest, United States - 25_EM | ecosystem: Host-associated > Plants > Roots > Unclassified | place... | reverse complement strand
CATATAACATATATGATACTATGTACAGTACATAGAGGCGAGGGATAGGGCACAGGAAGGCAGAAGAGGCTCACCAGGAGGGTGGGAATATTGTAGCTCAGGTAGTGACCAAATGCGGTCATGTTTCAGGAGTAACAACACTTGTAGCGCTTATGTAAACCTACAGGAAGCGACAATATTCGGGTTTTGGAATGTCCGGCAAAACTTGTCTGGCGTCTTGTCCGGCGCCTTAGCGGGGATTCAATTGAAGTCTCATTCTTGTCTTCCCTATTCCCTACCATAGCTACAGATCCGGTACCCACTAGTTCTATGCATTTACAGTGTATAGAACACAGTTTATCTACTCGCAATGCCGCCTGCGTCGGCAGAACCCTTGCTCGCGAATGGAAATCCAAATTGTAACTACTGAAGTACTACTGAAGAGTAAGGAAAGGTTCACAGGTAAAGTAAGTCAACCGAATCACACGGTTCCGAAGAAGGCAAAAAGTTCTGTCGTGATATGTTCCCACGATATAACGAAATCCCTAACGAAATCCCAGAACCCTTTGCTCTGCGAGCAAGGGAATACTATTGGCCACACATGATGTATTATATTGTACGAACTATATACATAATATTCGAGGTGTAATATAATGGTCAGCAAGTTGTGCGGGTGATGGTATGAGTGCTGGTGTTGGTGCTGGCTGGGATCATTGTCATGTCGTCGCAGTGCAGGTAATGGTGCTGGGGGCGCTGGTGCTGGCCCTGGTCGCCGTCGTCGTGTGGATGTTGTTGCTGGTTGGGGGCCAGGGCGGTGTTCGTGTTGTCGCCGTCGCCGTTGTCGTGCAAGTGATGGTGCTGTGTTGTTGTTGTTGTTCCTGTACGTTGCCACTGTCATCCCATGTCGTCGGCGTCGTGTCGTTGTGGCACTGGCCATCTGTGTCACCTCATCGTCGTCGTCGTGTTGGCATGGCACTGGCCGTTTGCATCACCTCGTCGTCGTCACGCTGCTGTGGATGTGCCGTCATCATCATCTCGCCGTGGCATTTGCCATGGGAGTCACGTCTTCGTCGTCTTCGTCTTGCTGGCGTGGATGTGCCACCGCTGTCATCATCGTCGTGAAGGTGCAGGTGCAGTCGTCATTGCCGTTTAGGTGATGGTCTGGTGCTGGTGCTGTGATAGTTGTCATGCAGGTGTTGGAACTGGTGCTGGTGCCGTCGTCATGTGGGTGATGACGCTGGTGCTGGATCGTCGTCGTGTGGGTGATGGTCGTGGTACTGGAGATGGGATGGTCGTGGTCGTGGTTGTGCAGATGCTTGTACTGGAGTCATCGTCGCCGGGTAGTTGTCATCGTTGTCATGTGGGTGCTTGGGTGGTCGTCGGATCACGTGGGTGCAGCAGCTGGAGTGGTCGTTGTCTCCCACATGACGGCATTGACCAGAAGCCAAACTCTCTGAAGGTCATATGGATGTTGCCTTGGCCAGGAACGTCACGACTCACGATTGAAGGCGGGAGGGTGACCTAACTTGCTTAGCCATACTAGCAGGGAAAGGTGGATTACTTAATGTGTATTATATAAGTGCTGGACAAAATGCCGGACAAAATGTGCCAGACTTTCCATTTCCCATACGCCCTCCAGGAAGCAGAGAAGTGAAATCAAAACAAATGGGGATTAAGCAGAGAATGCTGGGAGGCTCACCAGATAGGGATGGGAACCTCTCTGTCTATTTCGGGATTTGAGTGGGAGTAGCGCCGAGGGAGGGTATCTCTTAGATAGGTTTCGCCCTACCAAAAAACCCCATCAAGAGACCGTGGGAACATCTTAAAACTGGTGCCTAAGGTGCTACATACGTCACAACGACTGTTGATGACATCACTTACCAACGAAGTGAACGCCCAGAGGCTACGGTAGATTAGCAGATGGAAAAAAGGATGGTCCCGGCAGAAGGAAGACTGTACACATGCGCTGGCACTATCATAATAATAGTAGTAGATATCAGTCCGACTAAGGAGGAAGCAGGACGGTCACAAAGTCCTTGTGAACAGTTCCAATGATAAAAGGTCATTTCCTGAATAAGTGCCAAGTATGTTTCATATGCGTAGTTACAGCAGAGTTTCTAGTATGTACAATTGTCAGTGTTCGTGCCATTACAATCCGACAACCTTTCAGTATTATTTATGTAACGATACAACCCAGCCAATATTTTTCACTCATAGCGCAGAATAAAGATCTTGCCCTCCTTCACAGATAATATCACTGCACCCTGGCTCTGGTCAATATTGATCGTCTCGACGTCATGGAGGTCCAGCTCCTGGGGAATATCAAGCGTACGGACTACAGCCTCTTCTCTCGTCTTGCGCCGCTTAGCGGCCTTGTCGTATGCCGTGTACACGGGCGGGAAGGTGACAAAACGCAAACACATGGGTCGGTGACGTCGTGAATCAGAGACGGTGGCAGCATCACGATGATCAGGTGGATTCGTGGTCGGTGTATCAGGTCCCTGAGAAGTAGATCCATTCTGCAATCGGTCCCCCGAAGCGTCGCCTCCTGCATCACTGTCATCCCCTTCGTCACTGTCTGTGGAAGTCGTGTCATCGGCTGGGTTGGAGAGTGGGTTTGCACCGAGTCGCGACGGATCGACGCCATTAACGCCTCCAGGCTCGTCCGCAAACTCCACCCAAACAGCATGTCCAAAATCCACCGCTACCAGCGGTCGCGGCCTGTCCCCAGTATCCTCATTACCATTGTCCGCCAGACTGTCGAGGACGCATACGACCTCGAATGGAGTTGAGACATAGCATAGATGTAACATCTCGTCGTCATCTTCCATATTTGAACCCAGTTTTGCAGTGCCGGGCACACTATCATACGTGATTGGAACCCGGAAGTAGTGCTGAGCGAGCACGAAGCGTGTGTGGTGTGTATCTGGGTCGTGTGCAGCAAGTAAAACAACGGTGCAGCTCAACCGAGGGACTCCAGGAAGTGTCGGCCACCATTGTCTCACAAAATGCGCTGACTCGGGGTACCATGGCGGGAATGGGTATGGATTTTCAGGTGGTTGGGTGGCCGGAACGAGCGCAGTAGACTGTAACACAACGGTTGGTTCTTGTATTGCTGACGAAGATGAGGAACCCGGTGTCGAGGGATAACTCTGAAATTCGTTGTCTTCGGACCATCCTTGCCTATCAAGAGTGGTCTCTCTCTTCTTCCCCTTTCCTTTTTGCCGTGACGATTCCGGCGCAGAAGAATACGACCTGTCTTCAGCGATAGTATCTCCCTCGGTTGCTCTTGATTTTCCTTTGCCCTGGGAACTACCCTCCGCAATCAATGGACTAATTCCTGCGTCCGAATCACCCATGTTCGCCTCACCGGACATGGAGTCAACCTCGCTAGTGCGGTAACTGGATGGTCCCACGGAAGACGAAGGTTCCGCAGGTGTTTCTGCAAGTGAATCGTCACCAGTTGCATTCTGACCAACGCCGGTGGCACGAAGCGCAGACGAAGCCTCCACAGTCGTGGGCTCTGCATCTCGTGTTGTGATGGGAGTACGCCTAGGAAAAACGAATTTCTTCGAAAGGGATTTCACCGGGGGAAGCCGAGTCGAAATCAAGGGAAGATGGTGGCGGGGAATGTAGCGGGAGCCCTGCGGTTTGGAATCGGCATTTGCGTTTTCAGTATCATTTACGTTTGGAGCACTGTTGTGACCGTTAACGTTGAGACCTCCTTTGCCCGGTCGGGTAAACGTGCGAAGGATGCTGAGGGGGTAGAAATACTGGTACGCCGCGTCCGCTTCCTCCGAGTGGATGACTATCTGATCCTCGTGCAGGATACATGACCAGTTTGAAGATATGAGCTAATACCATTGTTAAGTATGAGATGATGGGGAAACACGAGTTTGGTGGAGATGGGCAGACGATACATGAGAATGCTACTGTGTGGGTCAGAGGAGAAGTGAATGGTACTTACACAGCCAACCCCAGTGTCCACAAAAACGTACTCGTCCATTGTCCAGTCAAGCAAAACATATAAGCCTATAATACCGAGTTATTGAGACAATTTGAGCAAATACTGTAAGAGCTTACCAATGGTGTTGCTACTCGCAACCCATACGAATGCACTCAAGAGGTACTTCGGAGGATCAAGAAGAAAAACATTCATCACGACACCAGTCGTGTAGAAGGAGGTCAAAGGAAAAAATACGGGTTCAGGATTAGACTTTGCAGGGCATTCCTGAGGAATCAGAGGTAGCTCAGGGGTCATGGACCTATCACCGTGTGCAGCACGTGAGCACTCCGCTGGGAGTTGATATATTGGCTTATTACTATCCATCTGCTCCTGTCGATAAATTGAATGATTTGAATCGTTCGGAGCTGGGAGCACGGGTATTGATGCCAAGCAAGCACTCGTTACCGCTGACGGCGCCCCAGGCGCGACGGAAAGGGTTGATCCGCGAGGGGATGGCGCCTCCGAAGCAGGAAGTGACATAGGTGGGGTCTTCGGCTGTGAAGTGTCACAGGGCATAGGTGAGAAATTCCACATGGGCGATGATGATTGACTTGTGTACTCTGAATCCTCGAGAGGGAAGGCCAATTTCATGAGAACGAACTCCATAACTCGGTCGTCGTCGTAGCTAATGACTTCATCAACATGTGTTGCCTGAATAGTGATGACTGCCTTACGATCCCTTTAACACTCGTGCCATTGTAAAGTACACCGCCCGTTCATCAAACTCGACGCGACATTTCCACAGTTCCCATCTTTCCTTGTTACCGATTTGCGGGTCTTCCGTGTCGTCGTCATTGCCCTGTTTTTCTTGCGGAGAACCGGGCATCCTTGGTAACTGAGATGCGAGGGCACGTGGATCCCATTCGGCGAGACAAATATCGCGTGCAACGTCCCAACATACCACACGTCCACTTTTAGTCGCACAGAGCGTATAAGACGAGGTTATTGGCGACAGCCAGTCTATTTCTTCGTTTGGAGGTGCCGATATCTTTGTGTACCAATGATCTGTATCTCCAGTTGCAGTAGATGGCGAGGAAGTCGGGGACAACGATATTGCGGGCCTTGGCGCACGGACCCGCCACGCTTTTTCAAATTTATTGGCTCTATTTACGGCCCTGATTAGGCTCTGAGTTGATAGATCAGCGAGTCGTTGGAAGGCGGGTAAGGGTAGAGGGCGGGATCGGGAGAGCAAGGTATAGGCCAACGAACGGTAGACGGGTCTGGTCAAAGTGAATGTCCCTAACGACTTGCACGTCTATAATTTGTCAGTCGTTCGATTTCGAGTGGAAAGGCATGCATGGAACATACGGCTTGTAAGTTGTGTACATCGTCGACGTCGAGATACTGGGCGATATGAAACAAGAGATCGTACGGCAAAGTCTGAAACTGCATTTTGGATGTCGATGACTCTTTCCTGCACAAGTGGTGGCAAACTAAAAGTCACCCAAGTGGATGTGGATGAGAGATGACTGATCGATGATATGGACCACTAATAGTCATAATATTTTCTAATGTTTTGTCAAGTAAGTCTATTTTACGTGCTATGCCACAATCTACATACCCCGGGCCCCGGCCCTATTCGCCTCAATCTTCCAAGAAGGATCCTGCAGCGGCTGGAACGAACCCGAAGTTCTCGAAACACAGAGACGATTATCCCTTTGGATGCTGCAAGGCGTCGTCGTATCTCCAGTCTCGCACATCAGAAGTCTTGCACAAGTTACAACTCAGTCAGGGCTGAGAATCGGTTCGCCCTTTCCTTGGCTGATGCCCTCAGGCTCGAGCACAGAGAATCACAAGTCCATTTTTGCACCCTGTGGTACCTCACAGCCGAGAAATCATTGCTAATGGCGACTTGAGCGGGATGCCAGTGCGGATGGAGAACTCGCAGGTATGCGTCGGAGAAGTGAATGGCATCAGGACTTGAGGCGTGATGCGAGCGAGTGGAGGACTACCTTATTTAGTGGACTGGTGGCACGCGACACGGAGTGGTTATTTGCACCAAGTCGGGTCGTGGACTCGTGTTCCGGGGGGACTGGCACATTTCCATCTCCCCGAGTGCCTTCTCAGAGTGCGTCACGCAATACCCATGTCCAGCTTCAACATCGTGTGCCTTGAGTCGTCTAACAGTCCGCTGTTCTCGTTTGGTCGTTCAATCTCGACTCCGTGCAACGCACTTCGGCGAGGAATATATGCGATAGGGGTGTCATCACTGGGTGCCCATATATAGTAGTTTGTTCCGACTGCACAGGATCGTCATCTGATCACACAGGAGCTACAGCTGCACAGCTACGAAATATAAGAACTCGTCTTTGTTTCGATCACTTCTGAGCACCTCAAAGCGCCATGTTTAGTAGCTCTCAGGCGCACGTTCACAGAGCTATTCAGGAGATCCAACACAGGAACCGCACACCCATTGCAATCGACTACTCCAGGCAACGACTCGAGAACGGTCGTACCGTCAGTACACAAGAGCGGATCGTAAAAGATGTACGTCTTCCAGTGACAGTCTTCAAATTCCTAGATTGAGTAGATCTCAACAGGTTCTCGCCCCAGCTGCGGAAATACCCACCGATGTCCAGTTCTTCTCCCCAGTGGATCGTACCAAGCCAAATACACCGTTTCTCAAGAACCACTTCTTCAGGGAGGGTCGAATAAAAGAGGACCACGCTTTCTGGATAATCGAAACTGCCACCGCTCTACTTCGGGCGGAACCGAACGTTCTCGACGTCGATGCTCCCATCACAGGTGAGAGCTCGTTCCGTCGCTTGGCGATCTTTTACAACATCCTCATTCACAAACCGGTCCATTCGCTTCCTAGTATGTGGGGACATTCATGGTCAATACGTGTGTTCTGTCTCACTTCATCATGCTGTGCCATTCACTGAGGCGATGTGTAGTATGACCTCATGAAGCTCTTCGAGAAAGGGGGCAGCCCAGAAACCACGCGATACCTCTTCTTGGGCGATTACGTTGATCGAGGCTACTTCAGTATCGAGGTACAGATTCCCAATGCACACCTGCCTGAGTGCTCACTACACTTCCCATGCAGTGCGTGCTCTATCTCTGGGCGCTGAAGATATGCAATCCAAGCTCGATATTCCTTCTCCGTGGGAACCACGAATGTCGACGTTTAACTGAATATTTCACATTTAAGGTTGAGTGTAGGCGCCCGTCTTTCTTGCATTTGGACAATCATACTCACGTTACGCATCAGGTCAGCACAAATACTCCGAACGAGTATATGACGCTTGTATGGAGTCATTCTGTGCACTGCCTCTTGCTGCCATCATGAACAAACAATTTCTATGTATACACGGTGGACTTTCACCCGAATTGCTCACGCTGGATGACCTTAGAAACGTGTGTCTCACGGGTTGGACATGGTGTCACTCATCTTCTAACCGTAGCTTAGGTAGATCGTTTCCGGGAGCCCCCGACGCATGGCCTGATGTGTGACATTCTATGGTCAGACCCCGCAGATGACTTTGGATCGGAGAAGTCGAACGATACCTTTTTGCACAACCATGTCAGGGGTTGTTCGTATTTCTTTACGTAGGACTTTCCATGATCATGCATGGTCGGTTGAACCAAGCTTTCACAGCTATGCCGCCACGTGCAAGTTCCTTGAACGGAACAGCCTCCTGTCCATAGTACGCGCACACGAGGCCCAGGATGCTGGGTGAGTTTTGCTCATGCAAGTGCGATCAGATCGTTTAGTCAAGTCAAATAATACAGGTTCCGCATGTACAGGAAAGCCCAGAATACTGGCTTTCCCGCTCTCATAACCATATTCTCGGCTCCCAATTACCTTGATATCTATAACAACAAGGCAGCAGTATTGAAATACGAAAACAACACGATGAATATAACTCAATTCAATTGTACGCCACATCCCTACTGGCTTCCTAAGTTCAAGGACGTTTTCGAGTGGAGCTTACCGTTTGTCGGCGAGAAAAGTGTGTCGTATCTTCAAAGTGAGAGCTCATTCTAACAGACGATCGTTCACGCAGTTACGGACATGCTGGTCGCTGTCCTCAATACTTGTACAAAAGAAGAACTCGAGGAAGAAATCGTTGTCTCAACCACGTCATCTCCTTCACACTCGGAAGACAGGAGGCGAGTTATCAAGAATAAGATACTTGCGGTTGGTCGTATGGCACGGGTATTTGCTCTTCTTCGGTGTGTGCCATCTATCCAGATTTCATACTAGTCAACTGACACACAACTCTGAAGAGAGGAATCGGAAAATGTTTCTGAGCTCAAAAGTATATCTGCGACTGGCAAATTGCCCTACGGCACGTTAGCCCTTGGTGCAGAAGGCATCAAGAAAGCCATCTTGAGCTTTGAGGACGCGTATGTGACAGGTCCTAACGGGAGACCACGAGCTTAATTTCTGCTTTGCAGTCGACGATCAGATATCGAGAATGAGCGATTGCCTCCAGCTTCTGCCCAAGACAGAACTTTTTTTGCTCGTTCGTCAGGACCTTTACCCCAGATCAGATCTCCTACACCGTCTGACGATGAACGATCCGGAACTCCACTCCTGGAACGGGGGTCATCACCCTCCGGAAGCATGTCTAGCATCAGTTCTCCCCCGACGCCGCCTCCGCCGCCACTAGCTGGCGAACGGAAAAGTAAAGTATTCTCTGCAAGTCCGTCAACGATGACACGGAGCGTGCAGAGCACGATCTCAATGATTCAGGCTGCATTAGACGGGAAACGATCAGGGGGGGGTTGATCGTGGGGGTGGATAATTGCTACTATCGAAATGATATATAACACATGTATACTACACTGCGCTGTGGACTGACCGGGACCTCTTATATCGTGACTATGAATATGCATTAATTCTTGGTTTCCGTTCGTGCATTGGAATAACAGACGAATTAGCATGGAAATTACTGGTGAGACACTGCAGTATAGCAGCAAGTACTAATACGCTGTAAGTCGAGTGACAGCCTTGAGCTCGAGTGCCCGCAGATTGGTGTGTACATACGCAGGCATGATCAGGGGTCCTGCCACCTTTGGAAATACACGCTGACTCAGCAAGCAAATTTAAATAAACACAGTAGTAGCAGGCCTCCGGCTTGATTGGCAGCATGGACTCGCCTGCAGCAGATCCCCCCCACGAAGTCGTCCATCGGGTCAAACGCTTCAAGGTCGGTTTACCAGTGCACTAAAAAGACGCATCTGACGCATCTTTAGCATCAGAGTTATGCAGAGACTCTCAAGGAGGTCCACCTCCCGTCTGCGCTCGATCTCACAAAGTTTGACCATGATATAGACGTACGCACGCTGTCACATACATCATGTCGTGGATTTACCCTTTCACAGGACAACCAGTCTCACTTTTATGTATCCCTCCAGCAATGGCGTCAGCTCAACTTATCCCCTGCCTTCGTCCAATTCGCAAACAAGGTGGACACGCTGTCTGTGTCCATGCCCCTTCTCCTACATAACTGGAGAGAAGTCAGTGACTTGTGGCAAGCCGCTGTTGTCACGGCCGAAGACGAAGCCCTTCGCGCCCTCCTTGAGTATCTCTATTTATTCATGTCCCCCTGATGCGGTCTTACCTTCTTGCAGCTTGCTTCAGAAACTGGCACACGACCTTCGAACGACACTATTTCCCGTATATGAAAGTCTCCTGAAGACGCTTCTCGACTTCCTTCCGCGTCCCATTGCTGCACCTGCACTCACTGCATTACTGGCCACATTATCGGCGTTATTCAGGTATCTTCTCGTCCCTTGTATACATTTAGACCTCTTGCAGCAGACATGGTCGTCTTTCCACTCCACTCTTCCAAAATGTAACGCAGAGGTCCAGCGTGCCGCCGCAGAGGTATGGGCATCGGTCCTTCGTCGCCTCAAGACATCTGCACGCGAAAAAGCCGTCATACTTATGGCAAATAATTTGTCCGGTGTTGAAGATGCCAGTGCGTGGATGTTGATCTTTGCATGCAAAGTGTGTTTTTTTTAAATTTGCGTTTCTGATAATCCATTTTTTATGGAGTCGGTTTTACAGTCTATCTCTCAAACTCTGCATAGCACATCCGCGTCGTTGGTCTCACCTGTCGTCGACGTTTATCTATCCAGCGATAATCCAGATGCTTTGTATACCCTCCTTAGACGCACACTTACGTCCTTGACACATCACTGCAAGGACGCGGAAGCGTTTTCCAGCGTTACAGAGCCGATAATCGCACAGTTTTGTTGTACAGTTTCTGAAACACCGCGAGACGAGGTTGGTGTCGAGCGTGTTCGACGCATGCTACACCTTGCTTCCGTTCTATGCGGAGCTCGTCAAGGGTCTCGTCTGACAGGTACCTCTATGCTTTTTCTGTCGAGCCATCTCTCATCGCTTGTAAGGGTCCCAACTGTCTCGGTTAGCTTCTACATTGGAATCGGACATTCCCATGTACCATCCATCAACGGAATCCGCGCTATTAACATTCGCAGGCTCTGTCCTTATGGCAGGAGATAGAGACACAACGCTTGTTACAGGACCCGGCCGCGTGTTCATCCTCCGCGCACTTGCAACAGCGCCAGAATTCGGTACATCGTTGCTCGGTCTACTCGCACAGCTTCGATGGTCAGGATGGACAAGCGTCGCTCAACCTTCACTCCTCAGGACAACGTCGAAACTTCTTGAGCAGGCACCTCAGCGGACGCTGCGGCTTCTTGCTAGACTGGTACGTATGGACAGATTCGCACGTGGAGGCGTGGATATAGCGTGGAGGCGCGTGGTAAGTGGGTGGGTATCTGAGCGGCTCACGGGGTGGCAACTTAAGCAGCAAGGGTCGGAGGAAGATGCGGAGTCGGTGGCGATGGTGGAGGAGCTGCATGGACTATTGGCATTGTCGACATATGTCGAACGCATGCATGCCTTGTTGATTGATATCGTGGAGCGTACTATTCTACAGGATGGGTCGCCAGAGCCGGTACAAGAGTGGCGACTGACTCATGCAAATCGTGGATGGGTTCTAGGAGCTTGTATGCGCGTGCTTCCTGCACAGCTAGCGCGCTGTGAAGATGAAGAAGTACAGAGGAAGATGGATGTGAATTTAGGGAGGTGGACGAAGGCGATCGTGAAGCAGTGGTTGTGGTCGGAGAGTGCCCTCAGTGGGCTTGCGGTTCTTTTGCAATCTAGGTAAGTCGCCGCCTGTGATTTCCTTCCTGCCGTTCCTCCTGATGAATTCTATTTCCCTTTATACTAGTGCTCCGAGTCATCAGGTCCCTTTTACAGAACTCTATCCTTCTCTACGGTCTGCGCTTCTCTCTCATTCGCACGTGCTGCGACTTTCTGCACTGCAGATATTATCTTCGCGCCTCGTGAGTTCTTCGGCGGGCGAGCAGGATACCTTGCGGCGGTGTTTACAGGGTGAAGACGCGTCGCTTGATATGAATGGTGTTCGCGATCGCATTTTGCGGATTGGCAGGGTTGGAGTAGCCGTAAAAGATGATGAACATGGAGCAGCCGACTTATGTGGGCGTTGGTTAATAGGTAAGGTCACGTCCCTTTCGCAAATATGCGGTTTCCGAAACAATCAACTCCCCTCAGCACAACTCAAGGTGAACTTGCGTCCTCTGTGGTCGCCAGCCACAGAAGCCTTGTCAGCCCTTGCAAAACGACTCGGGGACCTTACCTGGGCGTTGATGTTTGAGGAGCTGTACCATGTGGCGACTGGAGACAGAACGTTCTTGCTTCCAACTTGGTTGAAAGAAAAAGAGAACGTAGTCCGGGATCAGAACACTTGGGAAGAAGAACGCTCGTGGAGAGATGGTGCTGCGCATAAGGTTCGTCAGGCTGTCGATGAATGGCTGGACGATGCGTTAGAGCGCAAAGCGATCATTCTCGTGAGTCGCCCCGTCCCCGTCCGTGATCATGTTGTTCATTCCCTAAGGTGCGTAGGAGCAAAAGCCTTTGGACAGGTTCGATCCTTCATCATACGAGATTCAGCTGTTAGCAGCTCTCGGACAGTGTCCCTCGTTGGCGGAGAAACACAACCGCGAGGTAGTATCGCTCTTTCTGACTTTGGTAGATGCTTCATCTTCATCGACATTGCTTTCCCGTGCCATGCCTTATACCATCCCACTCGCGCGGAACAAGCTTGCTGCATGGTTAGCGCTCTTCGCCAAGTTCGCCAATCCTCGCGCTTTGTACGCCTCAGACACCCTCCTTTCTCTTTTCCGTGCCCTTCTTGCCCATCCGGATCGTACATTGCAACGTGCAGCACTCCGATGTGTCCTCACTTACAAATCTCCGGAACTTGTAAGATGCGCAGACGGCCTGTGGCGTCTCCTAGACAGTACGATGTGGCGCGACGAACTTGCAAACGTCAATGTCGCTGCTGTTGAGCCGGAAGTAGCGGATGTGATGGTGAGGCTATTGTATGGCGTCTTAAGGGAGCGCAAAGGGCGCTCTTCTCGAGGAGGAGAGAGTAGCAGACGTGCCGCGGTCTTGGGTGCGCTAACGGCATGTAGACCGGAGGAACATGCTTTGCTGGTTGATCTGATGCTCGCCCCTCTCGGACGGGATAGTCGTGCTTGGACAAGGACAACGGACGATTTTTCCATCGAGGACGTTGCTTCTCCAGCAGGGGGAACCAAACAGCAAATCGGGTTTTTGAATATGCTTGGAGACGTATTGAAGAGTTTGGGGACAAAGATCGTGGAGCTTTGGCCAGCATTGATTGGAGTGACGGTGTGTATGGTTGCTCAAGCTCAGGCGCGGTTGATGTCAAGGATTGAGGAAGAGATTGGGGGATCTGATGGTCAAGTGGAGATGGGGGCGGACTATGCGATGTCCGAGGGACAAGAAGAGGAAGAAGAAGGGGACGATCACGACAATGATGCGGAGGCGCAAGACATGGCGGATTCCAAGGAACATACTACTGCGAAGTCTATGCGGACAATCCGACAACTTGGGCTACGGAGATTGGCAGACCTTTTCCGTGCTCCGGTTGTGTTCGACTTTACGCCCTTCTTGCCGTCTGCATTCGACGTGATCATCGCGCCTCGGCTAGCTGTTCTGGACCAGGAAAACACGCAGGCGCCGTCTGCATTGCTGGAGATCTTCGCTTTGTGGGCTGCACGGCCAGAGTATGCGCTGTACCTTGTACAATTCGACCCCCGCGTGTTGCCCAAGGTATTGGATTGTCTTGTCGCTGCTAACGTTAAGCCCTCCGTGGTCAATCTGGTGCTGGATATAGTCGACCATCTACTCGCACTTGGAGTTGAAGACGCTACCATTGCAGATGCGCTTGTCGCGCCTCATCTCACGACGTTACTCCATCATCTCACGATCCTTGTCGAGCGTACTCGGAGCGATCAAGAACTTGCGACTCCCCTTGCTCAAAGGCAGATCAAATTGTTCGCTCAAGTTGCGCATTACGTCGTAGACGCAGTGCAGGCAGGGACCCTGGTCAATTTACTCGTGCCACTCTTACGCAAGCCTTTGCGTATCGTACCAGAGCGCACCAAAGTCGATATGCTACGCATTCTCGGGACGCTATTCCCCCTCATACCTGGCCTAACAGATTCCTCTTCTGCAGAGTTCGCAAAACTGTACGAAGTGCTTTCCCGCTCATTTCTCACTTTCCGAGCCGATACCGCTCGCTCGGCGGTTTCTGCCACTTTCAACCAGCTTGTTGGTGTTGCTGCCGCCAATGGCAATGACGAATTACAGATCGTTGCTGCGCTTTCAGAATCGTTAAATGCTTGCTCGTCGAAACGGATTCACGAGCCCGATTTTGATCGCCGACTTGCAGCATTTGCTACACTGAATGACCAGCAATACGAGTCATTGACATGTCGCGATTGGCTCCCAGTGTTGTACAATGCGTTGCACTTTGTACAGGATCCTGAAGAACTCGTCATCCGCAGCAATGCGGCCTATACGCTGCGCCGGTTTATCGGTGTTGTTGCGCAGGGGACTACTGTAGATGCTCAAGCGCTTCTGTTGCGAGTCGTGTTACCTGCTCTACAGGGTGCATTGCGTGCCAACAGTGAGCTCGTGCGCGCCGAAGTACTGGGTGTGCTCGCATACGCAATCTCACAATGCACTGGTATCTCGTCGTTACAAGAGATGCATCCCCTTTTAGCGGGTGGCGACGAAGAAGCCAGCTTCTTCACGAATATCTATCATATCCAAACGCATCGTCGGACGCGTGCACTTCGTCGGCTAAGCGAATTTTTGGACACGGGTGTCCTGAGCAGTCGAACTTTGGTCGACGTGTTCGTGCCCGTGGTAGAGTACTATGTTGCGCCCACGACCACGTTTGATCATTTGCTCGTTGCGGAAGCAATTGGTACTCTTGGTCGCATCGCGAAAAGACTTCGGTGGTCTGCATATTATTCACTCGTGCAAAAGTATCTGCGGGCCTCCAAGGATAAGGACGCTATCTCTATCCGGGTGCATGTTCGCGCTCTGGTTTCAATTTTGGAGAATTTCCATTTCTCTTTAGATGATTCCTTGCAGCAGCAGGCAGAGTCTGCGGAAGACGTGGAAGCAGAGGAGGATTTGGCGGAACACGAACCACGTCAATCTAATCCGCGCGAACACGAATGCGACGTCAAAAAGGTCTCTGACGCTGTCAGTATACGTCTCCTCCCTGCACTCCTCGATTACCTTTCAAATCGGGACGAAACCGAAGACAGCCTCCGTATCCCCATTTCCCTTGGAATCGTTAACATTGCAATGCACCTGCCTGCAGGACCGAAAGAAACGCAAATTACTAGATTACTTACGGTGCTGAGCCAAGCACTTCGGAGCCGCTCGCAAGATACAAGAGACTTGGTGCGCGAGACGATGTGCCGAATTGTCGTTACGTTGGGTCCCTCGTATCTTTCATATGCTGTGCGTGAGCTACGAGCCGCGCTCGTGCGTGGGCCACAACTGCACATCCTTGCCTATGTGATCCATGCGATTATATCCTACGTGACTGCACCTGAACGGAAAGAGGGCACATTCGCCGACCTTGATGCTTGCGTAGATGACATCGCTTATGTCGCATCGGAAGTCGTCTTTGGTGAATCGGGAAAAGATGTTCAGAGTGAGGATTTCAAGACGAAGATGCGAGAGGTTAAAGCAAGTGCGTCGAAAGGTTTGGATACATTCGCACTCACCGCCAGATATGTGTCTCCTGCTTATATCGGCGCACTGTTACGTCCGCTTCGATCCGTTATGGAGGTGACTACTTCAGCGAAACCGATGCAGCAGGTGGATGAGGTTCTCCGTCGAATCGCTGGCGGCTTGAACTCCAATACTCGTTTAGATCCTCCGGAACTTTTAGTATTGTGCCATACACTGATTAGTCAAAACGGCAAATTCTTGCAAGAGGCATCTCCGAAACCAAAGTCGAAAGCCAAGACCAAGAAAGACGACGCTATTGTCCATGTGAAACGCAAAAATGTCACTCAGGAAGACCAATATGCGCATAATTCGTATCGGTTAGTTCAATAGCACGTCGAATGTATGTCGCACCGGCTCACGGTCATTTAAGTTTTATTGTGTTCGGTCTCGAGCTCTTCAATACTGCTTTCCGTCGATCCCGCTTCAATTTACACGACAACCAAATATTGGCTCGATTAGAGCCCTTTGTGGTCTTGATTGGGAATACGCTCTATGTGGAATCAGAGGCCGTTCTCATTGCGGGCCTGAAGGCTGCTTCTGCTATTCTTCAATGCCCAGTGAAGACTGCACCATCTTCAGCACCTCTAATTTCTAAGCAAATTCTATCCATCATCCGTTCCATGGGAAGCGCAGAGTCAGAGATAGCACAAACGGCGCTCAAATCCTTAGCTGTCATCCTACGAGATTGTCCGACATCCAACGTAAAGGAGAACGACTTGCTATTCTTACTTGAGCTCTTGGCCCCCGATCTCGAGGATCCGAGTCGTCAGGACAGTGCTTTCACGCTTCTCCGTGCAATCGTGTCTCGCAAACTCGTGGTGCCCGAACTGTATGACGTGATGACGACAGTTTCGTCGATCCTGATCACCTCGCAGTCCGCACATACGCGCGAGTCAGCGCGCTCCCTCTTGCTTCAATTCCTGCTCGATTACCCTCAGGGCTCGGGTCGTTTGCAGACCACCCTGACGTTTTTTGCGCGCAATCTGTCGTTCGATCATGCCTCTGGGCGGCTTAGCGTCATGGAGCTGCTGCACGCTGTCGTAACCAAGTTTGAAAGAAACTTGCTTGCAAAACACGCGGAGATGCTGTTCGTCGCACTTGTTCTATGCATTGCCAATGACGATGAGAAAGCATGTCGGGAGTCTGCAGCGAATATCGTGCAGGCGCTTGTGAAGCGCCTAGCAGACGATCAGCAAACAAACGTGATCGGGCACCTACATACTTGGGCTGTGCAGACAGAGAAGACGAGGCTGAGAGGCGTTGCCGTTCAAGTCTATGGGCTTTTCATTGAAGCCTTGCAACGTGACGCTGGACCACACGTTGACGTGATCCTTGCGGATACACAGGCCGTCGCAGAGGCCGCTTCCGTTGTGTTTGTGGATGATGGTGTCGATGACCTGGAGAATCCTGTGGATTGGCAAGCGGCCTATCAAGCCCTGCAGACGCTTGTCAAGGTGTTGCACATATATCCGGAATTGACTACGGACTACTCGAAGATGAAGTGGTTGCACGTGGTTGCACTGCTGTTGTTTCCCCACGCATGGGTCCGCAGCGCGGCATGTCGATTACTGGGATCGTTGTTCGCGGTAACTCAGTCATCTGCGCAGACAATGACCGCTGTTGAGGGTAGCCCACTCACACATGCGGCTATGCGAGATATCGCGGATAAGCTTTGTACGATGCTCAAGAGCTCAAACATGGAAGCACCCGCGGCATTACAGATCGTCAAGAATCTATTCTTCGTAGGGAAATGGTTCATCGCTCATCCCCAGGAGTCCCGCATCACTGAGGGTTCCGATGGTGAGGTTGTGTCCGAGGGCGATGATGCAGAGTCGGAAGTCCGGGATGGTCGAGGCAGCGACCAACTACCGTGGCTTTTCTCTAAGCTGTCGTTCCAGGCGCGGTCTGCACATATTACGCGTCGGAATACGACTACTGCAGAGGTAAGTACTGTTTACTTGTTGTGATCTATAGGGTGCTGATATATCCTGAAATAGGCTAACTGGTCGCTTATTCCGTTGTCTGTCTTCCGGTTCTTTGCAGCGATGACGTCGCATATGGAAGGACGACAACTGGAACAGTTTCTTCCTCACATTTTGACTCCTGTATACCGCATCATAGAAGAAGACATGATCCGCGACACCGCCATGGGTACGTCGGCTATTGCAAGACTTGCTTTGTTCTGATGCAATTTCGGTTGATATGATGACAGATGAGCTTAGAACGACAGCGACAGAATTAGTCGATTTAGTGCAAGCTAAAGTGGGCACCACGAGTTTCACAACAGCCTACAACCGGATTAGGCAAAGTGCACTCAACATTCGGCAGGAAAGGCGTGTTGCGCGTGCTACGCAGGTGAGAAGCAATGTGACCCGTGATACCCATGCAAACTGTTCGAATTCATGCGGATAGGTTATTACCAATCCTGAGGCAGCAGCAAAGCGCAAGACTGCACGGAATGTTATGAAGAAGGAGAGTAGAAAGAGGAAAAACCGTGCATTTGCGTAAGCCGTTTCCGATCGTGCGGTGTTATTAAGAATTCGACTCACCTCAATATTCCATGATTCAGGGATAGCCGGGGCCGGCTGAAGCGTCGAAGAGAAGAGTGAAAAGTGGAGCAGTCCTTCTACACCTGACGTTATATGAAATGGGGTCACAGTGGTAGTGCTCCATAGCCCAAACATCATTTTGCAACTCTATGCGATAAGTAGTATACGTACACTTGTGAAATAAGTATTAGCTAAATTTTCACCGCAAGCCTGCGTACCAATATGAGCAATATGCCGTGCCAAGAATCTCGTGATCGACTGGCAATCGGGGTCTGCATGCAGTTTGCAGCGTGTTCCACCTTCTGAACAACGAAGCGGAGGTGTGGGAAGTAAAAGTATGCTGCCATTAAGAGTCCATAAGTACCAGGCGCTGATTGGCATGGCCAAGACCCAGCAACGAAATCGAACCAGTACGACTACCATCCGGCAAGTGCGATAAAAAGAGGCAAGCCAATACAATGGAGATCTAAAGAAAAAAAAGGAAGTAACTATATGGCGCCACTTGAAGAATGTAAGAAGCTGAGCTCCAAAACACTGGTGAGGGAGTAGGGACGAACGAAGGCATATGTGCGATTGGTTGAACTTTATCCTGCAAGATGTCATGCTCCGGAGTACATACGTCTGACCGTGACATCCGTATAGGAAGTGAGGAGCGGAACTGAGGATGGGATCAGGAGAGGTCTTTTGGCTCATGCAAGGTCCAGCGAGGACGATCATCTCGGGCGTATGCAGGAGGAGGAGGCTCAAGCTCGAATGAGGAGGGCGAAGCGGGTGAGGATGGTCCAAATAATTCATCCTTGCCGGAAAGATAGGAAGGTGTTTGGGGAGAAAGCAATGGCGGAGGGATGTGTTTAGTACGAGCAGATAGCTCTACCTTTTGGACCGGATCTGGGTCTGCGAAGTCCCAGCTCTCGTCGTCGTGGTCGTGCTGATGGTTGTTTACGAGACGCAGCGATTTCCGTTCTAGGTATCGGTGCACAGAGTATGAGATGATATGATCAACAATGCGTATTTGAGACTCACTAAATCCAAATTTGGACGAAGTTTCAGATGCAAATGAGGGTCTGAAGCGGGCCGTTACGGAGGAGAGCCGGTGTGGTTGAGGTGCGTCTTGGGGGGGTTCGGGCTGACGACGGAGGCGGAGGATGAGCCAGGTGATGAGTGCAAACATGCAGATGCCGACGATGGCAACTGTGAGAGCAACAGCGACGGCAGTGCCCTTTGCTGGTGGAGCGAAGTCGGGAGCAGCTGTTGAGGTGGGCGTGGTCCCCGGCGTCGGATCGACGTTGGCTGCGTTATAAGACATGGGCTGCACGACGGTCGCTCTGGGAAGAGCTAAGAGGGATGAAGAGGTGTAGCAGAAAGGAGGGTGAAGTTGGATGGTTGTACAGAAGATGTACGAACGCTTGGTAGCATCTGGGAAGCACAAGTGAGTGGCCAGCAACAAGGCGGCGACTTGACAGACATACACACTGATTAGGAAGGTGGTGTATACGGGGTCAAGTCAGTCCGACGAACTTGCGCGGCGACGAACAGGCTACGGATGAATGCGTCGAGGACACAGAACACAGCGGTTGGCAACAGTGGCAGTCGACGCGCACAACCACAAATCTGCACTCGACGCTAGTTTGGCCGCAGCCGAGATTCGAGGCTAGTACTATTAGTGGGTGGCTCACGTAAGCACCCGATATGGAACACAGCGAACCTTCGGTGGCTCACTCGCTGGAGCCTCGAGGACACTCAGCAAATTCAAGCCTGGCTGGCTTCTGTTAGCAAGATGGACGAAGACGACAATGCGCACTGCGTCTGGAAGAGAGACACGATCTTCCACGATTGGCAGAGCGCAATCCAGGCAGCGCAGACACTGCTCCTATCCAGCAGCACAAAACTGCGTTTACACTTTCTCCACGAAGAGTTGACATGGCTCGTCAACGAGGGAGGTCCGTCTATCCGTCTGTCGTTGAGCCACATATTTACATATCCAAACCGCCAGGTCTCAGTCTGAGCCAGACGCTCGACGTGTTCTCGCTTTTGACCCAGACCTATCCTCGATATGTCGACACAGCATCACGGGCTGCCGTGGAAGATCTGGGAATGCGATTGATCGAAATCGATGAATCTCGTGCCGCTAATGACAAGCTTGGCGTTATGGAGCAAGTAGTTGGCTGGCTTGCAAATGAAGCTTCCAAGGTTTCAAAATCAGGCTCTTTTAGGTGTGCAGAAGGTGACCGTTTTTTTATCGGAAATCAGATGCTAATGATCCCCCGAGTTCGTATGCTCCAGCAGATGCCTTTGTCTTATTGAGCTGGGCTTGTGCTCTCTACACCGCCTGCTCAAAATATCAACCGTGCGATTTGTGGCGCAATCTCATCGAAATCATGGCTCTATTACTTGATTTCCAACTCAATCCATCCACACATACCAAGCCAACGATGCAAAAGGGGGCGCTCATCCGCACGCGTAGGGCACTCCGTTCAGCACCCGAGCACGTCCCACCGTTCATGGCCACACTTGTTGCGCAGGCTAAGTCTAGCCAAACACCGCTCGTCTATATACCCCTCCTCGGGGCGGCCGTAGATGTTACCATCAGATTAAAAAACGTAAAGTACGAATCCCTGAAACAGATACCGCCCTCCATCCAGGTAAGCTACACAGCTGCGATTTTCCAGTCTCCTAGCTGACTTACTTCAGCAAGACATAATTGCTCTGTATTGCTCTTGTGTCCTCATGTCAAAAGGTCCAGTACCCCATCATTCATCGGTGTGTTTCTTTCCAACCACTTCAGCTATGAATTGAACACGTTCTTAGATCGCACTTCATGGTTTCATTCGCACCTTCATCGGCCCCGCCGTGCTGGCAGCTTCGGTCCTTCCTACAATGGAAAAGGCATTGCTTCGTTCACCAGAATACTCTCTCAGTGGTAAGGCCCAAATGCAGTTTCCATTTATGGCTTCTGCTCACCACTCACCAATTTTAGTGACACGCGACTTCTTTTTGGCATATTCGCACCCTCTCGATCCTTCCATCTTCAAGAAGTTGCTCACGTCCTGCCTTAGTTCCGCTAAGTCAAGCAATCCGACAGTTCGCACAAATGCAACGGTGCTGTTCAAATGTCTCCTGAACACCGTTTCTGACGATTCTCTCGGATCGGTTGTAACCGAACTTCTAGCCCTTCCTCAAGCCGGCAAAACCACTGGCTCAGACCACCGCGCTACATTGTATACGATGCTTTCCACCATCCACCCTAGCACTACCATATCGCTGTCCATCGTTAATGCACTCCCTCTGTTAATCTTGAAGGAGACAAACGACGTTGTCATTGCAATACTGGCATCGGCTCTACCGCAGCATCTGACTTTTTTGATGGAGGGCAACACCTGCATACCCGCAGAAATCTCCAATGTGATTGCCAAGGAGATGACCAACACGAAGCCTGTTTTGCGCAGGGCCTTTGTGTCTTTGATCGGAACTGCGCTCTGGAATGTTTCTTCTCTCGGGAACGACTCGTCCCTTGCGTTCGTGAAAGCTATCTCGAGCTCGCTCGAGGCTAACCTCAAAACTTTCTCTACGAATTCGCTTGGTGCAGCTGCCCGCCCGCTCGAAGGATACATCGCGTTGACAATTCTCCTCGGTCCAATGGCCAAGTCAGGCAAGTTTGGTATGGATTCCATTTTGCTCTTCCTCCGTTATGATACTGACTGTGTGTGATATCATGTAAATGTGGCACACAAATAATCCGACAGTTGACGTAGTAACACGCAACACATCTGTGGACGCCCTCATAGGGACGGCGGCAAAACCTTCCTTTTTGATGTGGGACAAAGTATACCAGAAAATTACGGATGTCGATGATGAGACGTGGCTGCTGCGCGCGATCGATCTTGTGCTTGACCATCTCAGCACTGAGCTGGCCAAGAGCGAGCACTTGAGGTTAGCCCCATGCTCGATCTGTCTGTCCACTCACACTCACACGTACATGTATGGTTTGGTTGGTTGGTTGGCTGTTTGACATCCTTTATTTTGCAGGGTACTTCTCGGATCCGTCTTTATACACCTGGCTGTCCATTCGCAAGTTTCCGAGGTCCGCCGAAGCACCCTTCAGATCCTAGAAGCAGCGGTCGTACGACTGCCCAAGCTGGCCAATCTCATCGTTAGACAATCCTTGATGGCCATTTTGGCCCGCGACAAGCCGGGACCAACGAAACCCGCCGCTTTTACTTCCGCCTCCGACGAGATCGAGAAGTCCCCGGTGGATAAACAAAGGCGATATGCGGCGCTGTTGTTGTGCTGCGCGAGTTTGGAGAATGGTCATGGAATCGATGATGCACTGCGGGATACGCTTTTGGCTGATCTCATCGTGCTTTCGCACCATGCGTCAGTCTGTACGTGACGAACACTCTGCATCTCATAGGATACTTACAGGGCTGGCATACAGCGGGACCCTCGAGGTCCCTGTGGATCGAGCTTTGCCAGAAAGCTGGCGCAGATCCACATGACCTAGTTAGCCGGAACATTGATTCGCTAACGAAGGCTATCTTTGAAGCATCCCTGATGGATGCTACCAAGGTGTGTTGTTCGAGTGTTTTTGATAAGTGTTGCCAAGGATGAACAATTATTACTAGGCTGGTTTTGCGGATGCAAGCTACCGCAGCGTCAGTACGCTTGCCTTCGTATGTCCAGAAGTTGTTCTTCCTCGGATTATGGACCAGCTTAGTGCGGATATTGACGTGGATGGTATCAATGGGCTGACGGAGACCGACTTTGGTATCTTTGAGACACCAGAAGGCACTGCATTCGTTGATGGTGAGTCCGGTGGCGACTGAGAACCCGGAAGGGTTTGAGATACATTCTGCAGTACGGTCTTCGCAAAAGCAAGAGCAGGAAGGTCCCAAGAAAGGTAAAGGCGCGGACATTGCAAAGTGGGAAAATGAACTACGTCAGTCTCTGGCGCACAAAAAAGCCACGGCTCTGCCTGCCTTGTCGAAACAAGCACAGGCGCTTGTGCAGGCACAGTTAGACAAGGAAGCAGTCGTGCGTCAGCGTGTGGCCTCACTGAAGGCCAATCTGGAGCGCGCCCTTGCTTTTATTCGGAGCGTGGTCCTCGTGAATGTACCAGAGTCACATGTGTACGTTTCACTGATCACAACTCTGTTGCTACAAGGGGCACTCGTTCAGGGCCCACGGTTAGTGGGGAGCGCAGCGTTCGACACCTTCATTGTTGGTGACTTTCTTGAATTATAACCATTCTTGTCAACGTTAACGACTTGTTGATGTGCAGGATCTTGCTTGGTGCTGCTCTGAGCGTCTCGGTACAGCTCGAAAATGGATTGGCGTTGCCATACTGAGAGCTCTTGAGCTTCCGTGTGTACCGGAGGAGATGCAAGTTGAGCCATTGCATTGTAAGTCGTTACCATTCGTTATATGTCCTCTTTGTGAGTAGCACTTCCCCCAGTGCTCGTATTGCGGGTTCTGTATCGCCTGCGATCACTTTCTGAACAGGCGCCTTTTGATGTGGCCACTTTCTCGTACGCGTTCCCACTCCTGGCGCGTGTACTGTATCAGGGTGGTATCGCCGTCTCGGAAGATGAAGAGGCTCTCGAACAAGTTGCTCTTGTTTTGGGCATCCTCAAGTTCCATTGTAGCAAATGTATGATTGACATGTACTATTCTACCTTTACTCGGCTCAGAAGAATCGCGTCACAGTCGCAAACACCGACTTTCCTCGCAAAGCTACGATGGAGCATGTTATCCGTGTTATTAGGCTTCAGCCACGGCTGAGCAAAGAGGCATCGTCGGTTCTTATCGAACTTGGTGAGACTGTGCAAGCGACTGCCACACCCCACGAGATATCCGCGCTTGTACATGGGTCACTCAGCCAAGAGACGCATGTGAGAAACTCATGTCTACAAGCAATCCAGGTGAGGCATGGGCCGGGTTGGAAGTGATGACCTGGTACTACTCATTACATTTAGCCGTTTGATTTGACGGATCTGGATTGGTTGCCAGAACTCTGGATCGCATGCCATGATGAAGACGAGCAGAATGCATGGCTAGCCAACCATGTGTGGGAGGACAATGGTCTAGATGTACCGGAAGATTACCTCGGGCACCTTCTTCCTTTCTTAGGCGAGTTTTGGTAGTAGATTGCAGAGGTGTGCTTTTGATGCGGTTCCTATTTAGGGCATGGAAATGCATATGCAAGAACGAGCTCAGCCTTCGCTATCGCCGATGCCGTTGCACACGTACCTCAAACAAGCGAGAAGACTATCTCTGTTTTGCAAGATCTCTACCTGGACAAGGTTGATTATTTACTTCTTTTGATCGACTGAAGATTGACCCTATTGTCCAGGCCAAGGTCCTCGCACCCGAGTATGACGAATACGTAAGTTCCATCCATTTTGTGATCGCGCGCGCAATAGACTCTGAAATATTTTACAAGGGAATGGTCATCCCAGAAACTTTGGATCGTTCGGATCCCGCGCCAACTCGTGTAGCGATCGCATTGGTCTTTGAGCAGCTGGCACCCGTTTTCCCGGATACTCAGGTAGAGGCATTCTTCACTTTTCTAATCAAAGACGGAGCGCTAGGTGACCGCTCGGCCGAGGTGCGTCGAAATATGTTGAAAGCTGGCACCGCGATCGTAGATCACCATGGGGCCGCACGAATCGCTGGGCTGTTAACGATATTCGAGAATCACCTGGCAGGCCCCAGTCCCGCAACTGAAACTGGAGATCAAACAAAAGAGGCTGTGGTCATTCTATTCGGTAGAGCCGCCCGACACCTTGATGCTTCTGACCGACGTATCCCTGATATCGTGGATCGCTTGGTTGGGGCACTGAAAACACCCGCAGAACAGGTGCAAGTAGCTGTCTCGGACTGTCTTGTCCCATTGGTTAGATTTATGGGGAATCGTGTTGACGCGTTCATCGACAACTTGTTCGAAGAGCTTCTCACTGCGACAAAGTATGCAGCTCGCCGGGGCGCAGCTTATGGCTTGGCGGGTGCAATCAAAGGACTCGGAGTTGGCTCTATAAAGCGTTTCGACGTGGTCAACCGTCTGAGGACCGCTACTGAAGAGAAAAAACGATTTGAGCTGCGCCAGGGAGCCATGTTTGCCTTTGAAACGTTGTCGAGCACGCTCGGCCGGTTGTTCGAACCGTACATCACGTTCATACTTCCTCTTCTTCTGACTGCGTTCGGCGACGGGACCGCTGATGTGCGTGAAGCAGCTCAAGATGCCGCACGTGTCATCATGGGCAATATGTCTGGCTACGGTTTGAAGCTTATCTTGCCCTCTCTACTATCTGGTCTGGATGAAAAGCAGTGGCGATCGAAAAAAGGGTCTATCGAGTTGCTTGGTATGATGGCTTACTGTTCTCCGCGACAACTGTCGTTGTCACTTCCGATTGTCATTCCGCGACTAACAAGTGTTCTGACGGACACGCACGCGCAAGTTAAGGTGGCTGCCAACAAGAGTTTGAAACAATTTGGCGAAGTCATTAGCAACCCCGAGATTCAGGCGCTCGTACCGACTCTGCTGAAGGCACTCGTAGACCCAGCGAAAACGCCCAATGCTCTATCGTCACTTTTGAAAACATCATTCATCCACTACATCGATCAATCATCACTTGCCCTGGTACGTTGAGCGGCTTTTCATTTGATTGTACTGTAATCCTTCGCAGGTCATCCCTGTCATTGAACGTGGCCTCCGTGATCGAGGCGCCGAGGGAAAGAAGAAAGCTGCACAAATAGTGGGCAATTTGGCGTCTCTTACGGATTCCAAAGATTTCGTTCCTTACTTGTCTAGTCTTCTCCCGATGGTACACGTGGTACTCGTCGACCCTGTTCCAGAAGCACGGGCAACAGCGGCCAAAACCCTTGGTGTCCTCGTCGAGCGACTTGGAGAGGCGCACTTCCCCGATCTTGTCCCAGGATTACTGAGGACATTGAAAGCGGAAATGTCCGGTGTGGATCGTCAGGGGGCCGCTCAGGGCTTAAGCGAAGTTTTATCTGGACTCGGAATGGAGAGACTAGAGGGACTCCTCCCGGACATCATCGCAAACGCCCAATCACCGCGCAGTGCCGTGCGTGAAGGCTTCATGACCTTGTTGGTGTATCTTCCAGCAACGTTTGGAACGAGATTCCAACCCCATCTGCCCAAGATTATATCCCCGATTCTCAGCGGGCTTGCGGACGGCGAGGAGCATGTCCGTGACGCGGCAATGCGTGCTGGCAGGATGATCGTTGTGAATTACTCGACCAAGGCGATTGATCTACTGCTTCCTGAGTTGGAACGAGGCATGTTCGACACCGGGTGGCGCATTCGTGTAAGTTTTCCAGTTGATTTTACATGCATACATGCACACAAGTATTCCATTTAGCAATCTTCAATTACTCTGGTGGGAGAACTCCTGTTTAAGGTGTCTGGCATCAACAGCAAAGCAGACCTCGGAGACGACGAGGAAGCAGAGCCAGCGGTTGCGGAAACCTCTCGACGTGCTCTTGCAGAGATTCTAGGAGAAGAACGTCGTGATCGTATTCTCTCAGCTCTTTATGTTGCAAGGCAAGATGCGGTCAACACTGTTCGTCAATCATCCCTACACATCTGGAAAGCTCTGGTGCACAACACGCCTCGGACAGGTAGGTCTCACAATAGGAGGGAGCTGAATGGTATTGATTTCACTCGTAGTCCGCGAAATTCTCCGTGAATTGGTTCGTCAACTTGTCCAACTGTATTCTGGAGGAGAGGAGGAACAACAAGAGGTATGTCACCCCGTGACAAAACGAAACATAAACTCATGTATAAATAGACTGCTGCACGCACAACCCTCGAACTCTGCCGTAAATTTGGAGAGAGATTGGTTGGCGAAATTGTAGCCATTTTGAAGGACATGTCGTCGTCACCCGACACGCGTACTCGCGAAGGAGTCTGCCTAATGCTTTCAGATGTCACGTGAGTCCCTGGCTTTTCGACAAGGATGGAGTTCTAAACTTCTATTCAGGGAGAGTACAACCGACACTCAGCGAGAGGGTCACGAAAACGAGATCATTTGCGTAGTTCGCACCTCCCTGGTCGATGATGATACCACCGTCCGTTCAGCAGCAGCGAAGGCGTTTGACACACTCCAGGAGCACATCGGCGGCAAAGCTATTGACCAGACTATTCCGACATTGCTGGAAGCCCTCCGCCAGCCAGGGGAGAGTTCTGGTACCGCATTACAGGCTTTGCGGGAGGTTATGGCGGTAAGGAATCTTTCTTTAGAGTGTCGTGTTTACCTCATAGGATGACAGGTTCGAGCATCTACTGTGTTCCCTGTACTGATCCCCACGTTGATTTCCACACCAATGACCGCTTTTAATGCTCGTGCCCTGGCATCCCTAGTAACAGTCGCCGGAAACACTCTCAGTAAACGACTTGCCATGATCTTGAATGCCCTTGTCAAAGTATTTGAGGAAGACGAAGATAGGGAATTACTCGCTGCTCTCGACGAAGCATTGCGAGCTTTGCTAGGATCGATCGAAGATTCGGAGGGTCTAAATACTTTGATGTTACTCCTCCTCGGATGGTAAGTGTCGTGCGCTCCGCGTGACAAGCACGACTGATGTGTAGTATGTATAGGACCAAAAACGACACACCCAAACGACGAGCAAGTGCTTGTTCTTTCTTTTCCAAGTTCTGTGAAGAGTCGGAGGGGGATTCATCGCTGTACCACGGTGATTGGCTTCGACAGTTGATATCGCTCTTCGACGACTCCGAAGTTCAAGTTCATACTGCGGCTTGTCAGGCATTTGACACGCTTGTCAAGTCCATTCCAAAAAATGAGTACGAGCCTCTTGTTGTCACTTTACGCCGCGCAATCGAAAGTACTGGAGCCCCTGGAAGAACTGTGCCAGGGTTCAGCTTACCCAAGGGTGTCGCGTCCACGGTTCCAATCATCATCGCTGGGCTTACAACTGGAAACAACGAACAGCGCGAAAATGCAGCGTACGCCATCGGAGCATTGGTCGAGAGGACGGACGAGATCGTCATGAAGGCATTCGTGGTACCTTTCACCGGCCCGCTTATTCGTGTTGCGACTCAGGCAACGATATATCCTGCTGGTGTGAAGACCGCCATCCTTTCTGCATTGGCCCAAATGTTGCAGAGGATACCGAACCACGTCAAGCCGTTCTTCCCTCAGCTGCAACGAACGTTTGTTAAGTCAGTCGGGGACCCTGCAAGTGTCGTCGTGCGCACCACAGCCGCGGAGGCACTTGGCATTCTCATGCGTAGTCAATCGCGAGTCGACCCGGTCGTTACTGAACTTATCAGTGGCGCACGTAGCAACGAAGAGGAAGTTGCAGCTAGCTTTGTGTTGGCGCTGTCGTACGTTGTGCGGAGTGCCAGTACCCATGGCGGGGTCGGAGACAAGGCCAGAGAATCGTGCATTGAGCTTCTGCATCTGGCATTCCGGGAGAGCCATGATGGTATACAAATGTACCCTGCACTCGGCCATTTCTGATGACCTCCTTTCCAGATCATTATACGCTTGCAATGGCAAGCCTTTTTGCGTCTCTATCTACGGACCCAGAATCTGTGAGACCCATCGTGAGGTACTGTACCACTCCGGTGTACTTTCCCTATTGTCACAAATTTACTTTCGTCCAACTAGCACATACCTTGTCTCGGGAACCGTTCCGTCGGCACTGGCATCTCACGTTATCCTCGCTGTTCTTGTACCGGATAAAGACTATGCGAATCATGTCGACCCAAGTGATACTGTGTTTGCAAGATTGGATCTTTTGCGTAGCGTTGCACTGAAGGTGAAAGAGAGTGCCATGAATGAGCGGTCTGTTGTTTCAAAGCCTGCACGGGAGGTACGGGAAGTTCTTAAGGGGATGGCAGCGCAGGGGGAGGAGAGCTTGGTTGGGATATTTTAATGAGTTTAGCTGCCGTGTAGTGGTGTAGTTCGAGCACTGAAAATGGATTTTCGAATCATGGGCCTGGGTCGTTTATCTTTGACAGCGCTCGCAAGTAATGTCAGATGGTCCACATCCTGGTCCCCCCCTGATATGGATTCTATGGCGACGTCCAATGGCGTCCTCTGAAGGCTTTATGGGTAGCCCAAACGACACAGATAAGCCGTTGGCTTGTTCTTCAGAGAACACCACTCCTTGCAGAAATCGCAGCTAGCTTGCAATTTGCAGTATACCTGGTAATGTCAACGGCATCTACGTGTCATTGTATGCCTTGTCTTTGAGCTGAGCTGAGACTGAGATGCGCTGAAGACGGAGAGAACAAGTGGTGAGGTTGACATAATCGCGTTAAAGGTATATACAATTTGAGTGATTAGTGGATGCGTGCTACGAAAGGTCTGATGCGAAGAGAGGGATTTGGGTGAGGGCGCGAAGCGCCTCTGGCCTCGACTGCTGGTCCTGGATAGAACGTGAGCTGCAGTTCCCATAGGGTAGGAGTGCGACGACGCAACGAGTGCATGCGGTCGACCCTGGAGCAGTAGGAGGAGGGAAACTTACCCAAGAAGAAATTGCAAGAAGTTGGTACTAGTTTAGCCACGAACTGGGGGCATGGTGTAGTAGCGAAGGAATGACTCGTGGAGCTCCGGGGTGGCTTGCATGTATGGTGCCAAGATCTGGGCGTGGCGGCGCAGATATAGGAGAAAAGCGTCACTGGCCCATCGGCCTTTGACTTTGACAACATCAAACGGAATGTTGCGGAGGAGATATGGGAACCGCACGGGTACGGGTAACACCGCGGTTTTCTGTAAACGGGTCCCGCAGGTACGGGTACGGTGTGGACTACCTGTACCCGTGCATACACCGTACCCTTTTACCGCGGGTTGACGGTGTTTGGCGGGTCTCAGGGCTACCCCTTATCAGCACTTTGTAATCAGTAGAAAATTTAGAGAATGAAATGGAAACAATGTGCATAGGTACGACAAAGGTACGAGATAAGCTTGCTGATGGTTAGTAATCTCCGGATGTCCTCAACGTCCAGTGGGCACACATAAAGGATTTGTTGGATTTGAAAGAACGTGGTCAGTACACTTGTCGTGCAAAAATGCCCATTATCAAAATCAAGATTCCCATCAAAGCTGCTGATGCTACACCCTCTATCTTGTTCTCGTGCACCATCAACTCAATCAATTGATCTGACATCCTTGGAACCAGAATGCAATGAGGCACCAGTCCCAAGCCCATCGGATTCCAGTAGCATTGGAGTTGCTCAAACTCGGACAAAGCAGATGCGGTCACTGACCTTGGTAAGTTACATAAAATCATTATTGGACTCGAAGGGATTGTTTGCTGACATTATTATGTGCAGAGGCCCTTAAGAAAACATGGCGTTCACCCATCTATTCATTCTTTTCAAATGATGCTACAGTGCAGTATCACAATGGCAGGCATTTTGAGACCTAGTATGATATTGATATGAACTTGCGTCAATAGCTGCCTTGCAATTTCTGTAGGTACATCATGCTGTTCATTTCGACATGGTGATAGGAATTCCATCCCTTTGGGCAGCCCACTGAGCAAAGAGTATGATAGATCTGTGTTGAGGTCCGACATGAGAATGAATGGGTTCTATAGGGAGGTGTTTCTCTACATCTAGTACCCTCTTACCTATAGTACTTCACAGGAGACAACAGCTAATTTAAAAAAAAGTAATCTTGTGTACATTGCCCTACATCAGCAAACCAACCTTTTCGGGCTATAGAGCTCCCAGGCTGCAACACCCTGCAAAGGTCTACACAGCCTACACAGACATTGTGGCTGTGTCTCTCAAGCAGTCAGCAATATTTTTCTACAGTGCATAAGGACACTACAGCTATTACAACTTAGACAGCTGGACCAAGTTGACACCATGTCCCAGTGACTTGGCGATCTGCATGGGTATGTACCCATGAAGGGTTTATCTTAAATGTCACTAATGATCTGTACTAATCGGTGTGATTTGGTCACATGTCACACCCACTTGCTCATTGCTAGTACTACCATCGATGAGGACAATCAAGAGGGATCTAGCTGTCTTGGCCACTTCAGTAAGTTCTCGGTCATTTATTATTTGTTTAACGCCAGCCTTTTCAGCGCCAGCACCAACCATCTGGACTCACCCCAGCCGTATCGACACCAATACTGGCCACCTCGACACCAGCCCAACCGTCTCAACACGCCATCACCGATTACTAGTATCAGCGCCAGCCCTCTCCTCAATTCCAGTACCAGCCAAAACATCAGGTACAGTGTCTCCAGCCTATCAGCACCCCCCAGCCATTTCAACACCAGCCCCAGCAGTGACCCGTTTGCCAGTGGCACCTCTGTGCCAGGTAGTCCCCACATCCCAGCTCCAGCCGTCTTCATGTCATCGCGAATGCAATCCGTCTCACAAGCCAATGCTCTTGAATGGGTGAGCATTCACCCCATCCGTCTAAATACTCCCAAAACTAAGTCCATCCCCAGCCATTTCAGCGCCAGTGCCAGTCGTCCCCAGCCGTCCCAACGCCAACACCAACGCCAACGCCAATGCCAGCCCCCCCAACCATCCCCCAACCACTTCAACACCAACGCCAGCCGTTCCCCCAGCCGTCTCAACGTCTTGATACCAGCTCCAGCCGTTTCACACCGCCTCCCAGCCCCAGCCCTTTCCGTACCAAGTACGCTGTCTCCGTATTCCAGTGACTAACTACACCAGCACCACCTCTCCCATCTCCAGCACGATCCATCAACACAACGCCAGCACCAGCACCAACCTTCAGGTCTCAACATCAGGTACGTCGCCTCCAGCATCAGTACCCTTCAGCCGTCTCAACATCAGTGCCATCCGTGTCAGTGCCAACGCCAGCCCCAACCGTCTCAACATTAGGTATGCCGTCTCCTATCAGTACTAGCGCCAGCCGTCTCAACCTCAGTCCTAGCCGTCTCCCCGGCCATCTCAATGCCAAGTATGCCATCTGCATGCCGGCACCATCCCCACTTGTCTCGCTCCCATCAACCATCTCAACGCCGGCTCTAGCCGTCTCGCAGCACCCCCAGCGCCCTTACACCACCACAATCTGTCTCACACAAGCTGCAGCCATCTCAACACCGTCCCAGTCGCATCGCATGAGCCGCAGCCGTCTCATCATCAACCCAGTTGCGTCACATCAGCGCGGCCACCTCTACCCCAGTGTAGCCGTGTCACACCATCCCCAACTGTCTTAACGTCAGCATACAGCCCATGCCAGCATCAGCCGAGGCCCTCCGCGTCAGCACTAGCACCAGCCATCACGCCAGTACCAGCCGTCATACTAGCCCCAGTTGTCTCGATATTACATTGCTTTAGGGTAGTAGTAGCACATATCAATGTACATTATTATTGTTTGCATGCTAAGACTCCGAAGACCCGCGGGTAGTACAGGTGCTAGTAGGTTGAGCACGGGTCGTCAAATCGTGACCCCCTGCGAAGGTCTATGCAGCCTACACAGACATTGTGGTCTCTCGAGCGGTCAGCAATCTGTCTTTACAGCATGTAAAAACACTACAGCTATTACAACCTAGGCAGCACTGAGGTGATGACTTACAGTCTGCGACAAGCTGCCGCACTTCACTACTACCGGCGTAGTTAGTAGTAATTTTACCAAGTTCAGAAGTTTTCCGAAGTTTACAAGGCATAACATACATAAAACATACTAGTACTACCTATGTATAAGACCAAGTGATTGGAAGTTAGCAACTTAAAGCTTCGAGGACGACAATTAGTAGCATGCGTTTGAAACATGAATGGTAAAGGAACTCACCATTGTGGCCGGACTCGGAGGAACCTGAAGCATATCTGCACCGCCTGGTGACCAACCGCACATGACCGACATGACCCTCCACCTCCAAAAGATGTCTCTCCATCCGCTGGACCTGCAGCCGACTGTACTCCAGTCGTAATAGGTTGCATTGAACCTGTTGGTCGGCAAGCTGTTTCTGGATCCTCCACAGCTTGAACTCGGCTCGCGCTGTCTCTAACAGAAGCTCTGCTTCGGTGGAAGAATCGGGTAGTGAAACAATACCCTTCAAGTTCGGTGAGTTAAGCACAAATGGGTACAAAAGCTGAAGATCAGAGAATAACTAGAACTTACCCATTCGCCAGTCTGTTCCATTCGAAGGAGTACACTATCCATGTCGGGGAGATCAGGCTTTTGCTTTGGGGGGACATCTAGTTGGGCAGTCTGAGGACTTGATGGACACATGTTTTCTGTGAGTGAAGGTGGAAGTGCAATCACTACGTCATTTCGTGGTACCCTAGCCCTGCTTCTGTACTTAGGTAATTTCGTATCCTACTACTGCTAGCTTTCACCTCAGTCCATCTCGTTTGGTATCCTCGCATGCCAAAAGCAAAGAAACCCCTTCCGCGCGTACAGAAGACTTCATTTTGTCCCCGATGCAGGAAGAGATTTGGAAACGAGACCCGTGTCCTCCAGCACATGAATCAACCTTTGTCTGCTTGCAGTGCATTTCTCAACGACATCTCCCGTCCCTCGCTACCCCTTTCGTCTCAGGCGATCCAACTTCCTAGACCTCCCAGTCACACTCGCGAGACTTGTCAAGCCACCTCTCCTGAAGTTGCCAGTGGCACGCGGATTGGTTTTGATGACCTACCATATGACGACTGGCCAATGGACGTCCCTAATGATATGCCGGATGATGCTCAGGAATTGGACTTGCAGCACACACCTGGTTCCAATACACCCTCTCCAGGGAACGTTGAATATTTCCCAGGCGCATCCCAGAGTTATCCTGGCGGGAAGACGTTCATGGATCAATTCTTTTCTGACAAACATGGCGAATTGCGCAAGGACAATTTATTCTATCCATTCGCTTCTCAAGAAGACTGGCAGATGGCCTCGTGGTTATTGCGCTCTCGTTTGAGCATGGCTGCAATCGACAGCTTCCTGTCTCTGGATTTGGTGAGCTACATATTACTCTGACTTTTGAGTTAGTGTTCGCAGCTGACTGCAAATGTCTAGATCAAGAAACTCCCGCTTTCATTTCGAACTGCGAGAGAGTTACGTCTCCGTGCAGAACTTTTACCCTCGGGTCCTTGCTGGCACTCGCACACAATACACCCCCCAACACCCAACCAAACGACCTATCGCACTATTCTATCGAGATCCCATCAAATGCCTCCAAAGCCTCCTCAGTCACCCTTTCTTCGAGCGTCACATCGACTTCGTTCCAAGAAAAGTGTGGTCCACTGCTGCTCAGCTTTCACGCGTATATGATGAGTGGCTCACAGGCGAGCATGCGTGGAACTTACAGGCAAGTCCCAGTGCATTGAATATTGATGTATCCTTATGTATTTTCCTGTAGAAGGAGCTGCCTGAGGGTGGGACCCTCTTGGGCGTCGTCCTGTCATCGGACAAAACCAACATCTCCGTTATGAGGAACTGTAGGTCTACTCTAGGTTTGAAATTTTGGCTTGTGCCTCCTCTGCAAATAGCATGGCCTTCCTAGAAGGCCCCCTGGCACACAATGGAAGTCACAGTGAGCACTGTGTGATTCC
>Ga0307518_10000374_pt1 | contig 34210 bp, 18 predicted proteins | sample 25_EM_MG_FD_203889 | JGI IMG/M metagenome (GOLD analysis project Ga0307518, IMG submission 203889) | Populus trichocarpa ectomycorrhiza microbial communities from riparian zone in the Pacific Northwest, United States - 25_EM | ecosystem: Host-associated > Plants > Roots > Unclassified | place... | reverse complement strand
GAAAATGCTCCTTGTGTACATACATCAAGGAACAAGATAAAGGAGTCCTGAGACATTTGATTATTTTTAAAGAAAAAACTTAATTATTGGAATATCGTTCAAGTTAAAAAAACTATTAATTGAAGTCTAGTCATTGGATTTGAGATCGAATGATAAATAATGACAATATGACATAGACAATGACTTGTTGCAGAACTCATGCATCAACTCAACTCTTCATTAATCATACCATGAAAACAGATGTAGTTTGTTGGGTTATGTCCGACTAGTGCCTGTAATATTAGCTAGGTCAGTGACACTAAATGCTCAGCACATTACTATAACATGAGATTTAAGTTTTTATTTTTAAGAAAAGTCTGAAATACGTATTATTTGAAAAGAAATTGAAGAATCTTCGTTGGCTAGACCTAAAGAGAAAGGCCTAGATCGACAGGGAACTGTGTTAACTAACCAGACCGGCCAATTATTACAGCTAGGATATAAACTAAGTACAAAAACTAAGTAAAGGGAATTCACGGTTCTCGTGGAGAGAATTCTCTTCTCCCAACTCTCCCGGGTCTAGTCCCTAGCTAGCTAGCTAGCACTCTACTTCACCCTTGTCGCTCTCACAGGGAGAGCGGCTTTTGTTTTTCCTTTCCATGCGTCCTGAGCTAATGCTGCATGGAATGCTGGACCACCGCAGGCCACATCCTCTTGTGACCTTGTCCTCTTTCCTAGCTTGTAAGGATCGGTTAAGCTGCCACTCCCAGCTTGAAACATGCACCAATTATTTGCACTCTTTGTTTCTCCTTGCAAAGATTAACTACTGCTAGCAAATAACCTATTTACTCACCTTGGGACTTGGGAAATGTTTGATTTTACAATTGTTTTTGTGGTTACGGTTAAAAAAAATATATAAATTATAGTTAAACATATCCCGAGCAATAAGCTATGGTGTTGTGGACTCGTGTTTCTTATCATTACTATTAAAAAAATATAAAATACCATGCATTGCTCATGTCTTCATTTTTTTTCCAAAATAAAAATATTTATTTATGGCATCCTTGACATTTTATACGGTCTTGATTGAATCCTTGTGTGCGTTTCCGTCAATATCTTTCTTTGGAATGCGAACAAAAATGGACAAAAGGACTTGATTGATAAATTTTTGAAACATTAGAGATCAAACTGATATAACATTTTGCTTTTAGGATGAAATTAAGAATTGGATTAGTAGAAAGTGGATGGAGATAAAAGTTGACCAAATACACTAAATGCAGGGATTTGATGTCGAGCACGGTCTGCGCCTACATGACCCGCGAAGCATGCTCACGCGGGCTAAAGTTCTTGCAGTTTCTGTCTGTCGTTTACTGCAAAGGCCTTTTCCATTGTGGTCCCCACTTTCAAGCATTGTGGTTAAACATTTCACCGTATCACCCACTCTTTTATTTTATTTTTTTCGAATTTTGTGATTTTTTTCTTGCATTTTCAGTATTTTAATACCATTCCGCTTTATATTGTTTATGTGAGTTAGTCATTTTAAAATATCTTTATTTGATAATAAAAATAATCACTAGACATAACTTATATTATATATAAATATAGATGTTTGTTAAGCTTGATATGTTAATCATGTTATCTACTAATTTGATCAAACTAGATTGATATTAAAAACTAATTTAATCGATAAAAATTTAGTTTGATCTTTTTATTAATTTTAAAGTTACATCATTTTAATTTTTTAAAAAATTAAAATCATATTATTTTAAATCATGAAACGGGTCATAAAATGAATTATATTTAATAAGTTTTTATATAAATAAAACTAGATATGATGTATTTATATTAGTATTGAGATATATAATATTAAAATTTAAAAATCAATTTTATTGGGATGTTGATATAAATTCATTTTAATATAAGTAGAAAGGAGAGGTGAAGAAGATGATGAAGAATTAAGAAGACCATACAAATACACAAGGATCCAATACTTAAACAACGTAACTAAAATGAAATAAGGTTTAAAATTCTCAATTTCCATGTGCTTAAATTCAAATTACTAAATCTTCCTAGCAAGTTTATACCCATTAAATGGGTGAGGAGAAAAAAGAAAATTTTAATCATATTCCCAAAATAGATGGATCAAAAAAAAAAAAAGAGAGATACTCTAATTAAGATTGTCAATGGTTATTAAAAGAAAGAAAGAAAAAAAGGAATGTTTAATAAGCTTTAAAAATTCCCCAAATAAAAATTCAAATACACTAACTAGTCATCCCACCCCTTACAAATTTAGTAAAAAAAATCAATTATACCGATATTTTTTAAAACCAATAGGAACAATAATGATATAATAATGATAATTTTACAAAAATTCACATAATTTATATTTACAAGGCTGGGACGGAAGCATGTATAGTTGAAAAGATAAAAACAGTAATACAAAATAAATATGTTTTTAAAATATATTTTTTATTTTAAAATAAAAAAACTGTTATTTTTATCTTTTATATTTCAAGATAATAATCAAACAGGAAATCCACTCATATATAGTATTTTAATCTTCTAAAAAAAACTAATCCTGTAACTAAATTTTGTAAAAATAGCATTGTTCCCAATAATATAATATCTAGATAGGGTAGAAAATTGCAAAATACTACTTTCAATTAATTCCTTTACAGTGAAAAAGAAAAGTAGATAATTCTAAAATTGTACCAAAACGGAAAATATCAATTACAATCCAGAATAGTTGCGCGTGGCGAGAACGCGCAACCAACAATGGTAAAACAAATCTTGATAATAAAAGCTTTTATCTTTTTAATCTCTCACTCACCACCGTCCACAAATTCCATCACCGTCCAAATATATCCTTACATTTCATATTCTTTATCATCACAGTAAACTGTAGGCTTGATTATTTTATTTGGTTCCTCAGATTTTAATTTTTATTTACTTTGATCCTCTCGCTATTATCCCCTTATTCTATTTATAATCACAGAAGTGATTCTACGAAAGATCTCGTGGTAAAATCTCGCTTTATTTTAATTTTTATTTTTATGTTTTTGTATATATACTTTACATTTTTCTTAAAAAAAGCCCATTTTATGGAATATTATTCTCAAATTCAATTTTGGAAATATCTCGTATATATAATGAGTGAATCCTAATAATAATTCTCACAAGTCAATAGTTAAAAATGGTTAGCATGTCATTTTGTGAAGACTTTAAATTATTATTATTATAAAAATTTAATATTTTTTATGTATTAATGTGAATCCCTTACTTTTCACTCTATATAATATGATATTCTCGTGATTGATTATTAACGGTACTTGATAGGTACTTTATAGAAGGAGCATATGAGTGCATGAAAAAAATAATCAAATGATTATAGGAAAAAAAAGTCAACAGTCAAAGGATGATATTAGAATAAAAAATAATATAACTATCAAAGTAGAAGAACATTCAAAGTAGAGGGACCAAATAAAAATAGAATTTCTGGTTCGTTGTCATGTTTTTTTATGTTTTAAAAGCTTTCTCTATCCCTAAAATACTATATTCCAACTTAGCCAATCAGCTCTCTTTTTTTATTGCCACTTTCTCTCTCAATTGACTCATTGCCAAGCTCTGCCATTATTATGGTTTATGGGTTTTTGTTAAGAGCTTTAAACTTTGAAACAAAAACCAGTTAAAGCTTCAATCTTTGAAGCAAATACTAGCACCCCACTTGGTAAATTAGTTCCTTTCTTTCATTCTTTGCTTTGACAAGTTGTTTTGAAGAGAAAAAGAAAATGACTGTAGAGCAGGGAATTGGAGATAGCAATATAGACCAGTTTCCTATTGGTATGAGAGTTTTGGCTGTTGATGATGACCCAACTTGTCTTTTACTGCTGGAAACTCTGCTTCGTAGATGCCAGTATACTGGTTTGTCTCTCTTTTTTTATTGCTTCATTGAGTTGTTCATGTTTTTTGGACATGGGTTTTTGTTTTCATGTTTTGTTGTTAAGGCTTTGATGTTTTCGTTGTTTGTCAGATTTACGTTGTTAGTTGTGTAAAATATGAGTGGTTATAAGCCATTGACATGAATAATCTTTGTTCTTGGTTTTGATTCTCCTTGTTGATTGAAAAGTTTTATGTAATTGGTTTTTGTAAACATGATGTTTGTGTAAACTGTTGAGTTAAATTAAAGTATCTTGTCTTGTTTCTTGGTTTCTTGAGAAAAGAAGAAATCTATATTCTCTGCTTGCTTTGATCCGGTTTGTTACTTTTGGGTGATAGGCACTTAGATATGTATCCACTTTAACAAGATTTTGTAGGTTAAAGTTTACACTTTTGAATCTTTACTGTCTCTAATGACATTCTGAGGTTTTGGCTACTGGTGTGTTATACTGATTGGAACTGTTGGATCTTCTAAATTGATTGCATTTGTACTCTTGGGTCATTAGTTCTTTGGAGTTAGATTTCTGTAGATTTGTTCTGAGTTTAAGCTTCCGAAATCTTATGATTTATTGGCATGGCACACTTCTGGATCTTTTCAAAATAAATCTAAATTTATTATTGATTTTATGAGTTTCGGTTGATTCTGAATATTTTAACCTGATAAATCTAGATTAATGATTGATTTTCTATGGTTTAACTGATCTATTTTTGTGGAATTTCACAATCTGGACTTATACAATATATGGGTTGTGGATTGTGCAGTTACTACGACGAGTCAAGCAATCACGGCATTGAGTATGTTGAGAGAAAACAAGAACAAGTTTGACCTGGTTATCAGTGATGTCCATATGCCAGACATGGACGGTTTTAAATTGCTTGAGCTCGTGGGGCTTGAGATGGACCTACCTGTCATCAGTAAGACAAAAACACTACACATGGTCTTTTGCTCTCCGTGTTTCAGTTTTGATCTAAAGGAAAACGTGTTGCAGATTCTTTATGGGCCCGTGGAGTTCCAAAAAACATTTTGAAAATGATCATTTTCATGCCATTTCCAGATTTCCAACATCTTTGAAAAGTTTAGAGTTCACTCTATTAGTCTGATTAAAACTCATTTTGTTGGTTGATTCCAAAGCTGAAAATTAGGATATTGTTCTGTTCAGTTTAACAAGTTCGTTTAATTTACTGTTTCTTGCATAGCATGTTATTGTAACATCTTTGCAGTATGTGGTTGTCCAATTAGGATTCGATTCTAATTGAATAACGTTGAACTGCAGTGTTGTCAGCGAACGGTGATCCAAAGCTTGTGATGAAGGGGATCACTCATGGAGCTTGTGATTATTTGCTCAAGCCTGTTCGAATTGAGGAGCTAAAGAACATCTGGCAACATGTAATTAGGAGAAGGAAATGTGATAACAAAGACAGAAACAGTTTGGATAACCGAGACAAGCCTAATCAAGGAAGTAGTGAAGCAATACCTGACCAGAAGCTTAATAAAAAAAGGAAAGACCAGAATGAGGATGAGGATGAGGATCGTGATGAGAATGAACATGAAAATGAGGATCCAGCAACCCAAAAGAAGCCCCGGGTTGTATGGTCAGTGGAGCTGCATCGCAAGTTTGTGGCAGCTGTTAATCAATTGGGCATTGACAGTATGTTATTTAACTCATCATCATACTAGAGGTGTTTAAGATGTTTTTCTCGGGTATACAACCCTGGTTTTATATATTTATTTATTCATTTAGTGAGCGTGTGTGCATGCATGCGCCATTGTGCACATGCATATGCTTACTATTTTTTCTTGCTAATATTGGAGACAATATGTGGTTTTTGACCTTTCTCTAGTACTTGAACTTGTTTTTTCTCTACCTGTTATTTTAAGCAAAAGCAATCTCATTGGTTAATTAATTCATAGATCTTTTATATTCATAACAAACTCATTCATGAATGAAACCACCCTTTTGTTTTGGTATTTCTGTTCTACTTTTCATTCATTTTGTTTTTATGCAGAGGCTGTTCCAAAGAAGATTCTCGATTTGATGAATGTTGAAAAGCTTACAAGAGAAAATGTGGCAAGCCATCTCCAGGCATATATTCTATCCTCTCCTGGTTTAATTGAAATTGAATAATTATTTTCATCCGGGAAACTAACTACACTGTCCTGGATGCAGAAATATAGGCTTTACCTTAAAAGGATCAGCACTGTGGCAAACCAGCAAGCTAATATGGTGGCAGCTTTAGGTAGTTCAGATGCATCATATCTGCAAATGAATTCTATGAATGGAATGGGATTGCACAACTTGGCTGGATCCGGGCAGTTTCACAACACCCCTTTCAGATCTCTCCCTTCTAGTGGAATGCTTAGTAGGTTGAATTCTCCTGCTGTTCTGGGCATTCGTGGTCTTCCTTCTCCTGGAGTGATTCGATTAGGTCATGTACAGAGTGCACCGCACTCAGCTAATGGTTTAAGTCACTTCCAACCAGTTGGACACCCTGGAAATAATGGGAACATACTTCAGGGGATGCCAATGTCATTGGAACTTGATCAAATACAATCAAACAAGGGTGTCAACTATGTTAGGGAACTTCCTACTCATCTTGATGATACAGCCAGTTTCCCTGTATCCAGTGGTTCCACAGATATGAAAATAATTGCTGGGAGCTCAAACAGCCCTTTTGTTGGTGTTTCAGGCAAACCTTTGATGCTGGAAGGACATGGTCAAGGGCTCCAAGATGGCCAAAAATTTGGAAATCAATCTTCTCTCGCAGCAGGTTCCTTAGATCCAGGATATTCTTCCCATTTCCCGGATCATGGTAGATGTAATGACAACTGGTCCAATGCTGTTCAGTCAAATGGGGTCCAATCAAGTTCTTTTACCTTAAATGACTGTTTTAAGCAATCTACTCTGCATCCCAGTTCCATCAGAGACAGCATGTCAACAATGGCCTTGCAAAGTAGGAATAATCACTGTGATGTTTCTTCTATCTCTACTCTACCCATTCATTTACAGGACTCCAAAGCAGATCTACAATGCCAAGTGGCTACCATGAGCAGTGATGCTGGACAAATAATCAATAATGGCCAGCTAGGGTGGGATGACCATAGACAGGATGATCCTTACCACGCAAATGGCATATCTAACTCAATAAACTCTGCAATTCCTATTAATGGTAATGGGAGTCTCGTTGGCCAGAGTTTGGATCCAAATAACATGATTTTTCAGAGAACAAGAAGCTTCAGTTCAGCAGGACAGTCAAATTTTGTTGACACCTCACTGATGAAGCATAATGAGGTTGAAAGTTCAGCAATGGAAACATTAGTGAGGTCAAAGGATGGGTATTTGCTAGGTCAACAGAAGCAGCAGGACAGCTATGTTTCGAATAATTTTGGCTCCTTGGAGGATTTGGTGAGTGTAATGGTGAAACAGGCAAGTCCCCCATATCCCTGTCTATTCCTATGGAGATGCCTTTGTTTTTCCTGTCGTATATTGCATATAAAATTTGCATGATATTCTGAGCCTTAACCATCAAATAAGAGAATCTTCTAGGCAAACAAAGTTTTTATTTTCCTCTATTATCATTTGGCTCTCACTCAAGCAGCACTACCCTTATATCCATGTTTTTTTGTATCTAACTGTTTCTTCTGATTATCAAATATATGTTTCAACTGTAACATGGTTTAAAAATGGCGTTCCCAATAAGAACCTGCAAGTTGATGCCAGTTCTTGTTTTTGTTCTGAATGAGTTTCTTATCACGTCATCTTTGAATCTGTTTGTTTATTATGTTTTTCATGCCCTATGCGGCCAAACATTCTTGGTTAGGAGAATAGGCTGGATGCTTGTCTGTTTCTCTGTGTACCGGATATATCTTGTTGATAAGGAGAATAGTTTGGATGTTTGCCTGTAATGCTGCAAACAAATCCCCATTTCTTACCCCGAGAATTTTGAGCCGAAAATTCTAGCAGTTTTCATCCTTCACCACATTTAAGTCATTAGGATAAATATTTTGCTGTCTGGGATCTCCATGTCATTGTTTTCTTACTCAATGAATCATTTTCGATTTACATCCCTTATCAGCATTTTGCTGTGTTCACTATCTCTTCATCAACTCTAGCCCTGGCATTTAATAACAAGGATTCAATGATGCAGGAACAAGACAAGGTGAAGTTACCAGAAGGAGACTTTGGATGTGGTGGTTATTCTCTTAGGACATGCATATAAAGCAGATTTATGCTGCCAAAGCCCACAAGAGAAAAGGATCTGCGGAAGCGTTACACTTCATGCAGATTGAGTTATTCCTAGTGTAATTGGTACTCCATTTATCTATGTATTCCACTTGTTTTCTTTAGAGAACTGTATGTTAATTGCAGTAGTTGTTTTGTTCTCATATTCAGTAGAGTAAATTTTTTTTCTTTTTATCTAGTTGATTAAGCAAAGCATTGTAATCTAATAACAATTCCTAGAACTTCTTGGAATTGAACTAGGAAAATGCCTCGTTCCTGGGCCCTGAAGAACAAGTGTTTTCTGCACTATTGATGGCATTGAGATTATCACATGACCCCACACTGAAGAAAAGAGCCACTATTCCAACCAAGAAAAGTGCCCCCGCTGTTATTATTGACCAGAAACGGTTCTTGATTGTCTCTTACCAAACAACAGTTCCACATATGTTACTTGTATGTATTTGAGAAAACTATGTCTAGAACACATCATTGTGACCTGTCATTACCATGATAATCAGTAATCATTTCCTCATAATCTTTTCAGATACCTCCTAGATCTCACCCCCACTCCAAAGAAAAAAGAAAGCTAGTAAAGATAGAAAGGTCAATGCCTCAGGTTTATTGTAGATTCATGAGAAGGTAATGAGAAAAGGCATCCAGGGCTTGTGGAAGCAGGCCAACCCTCACATCAATGCCTGCAGAGCCATTTGGATTCTGCATCAAGTATGCAACCTGAGGGATTGGAGTAACCAATGGAGAAGCATAGGCTGCATCGCCATGTAGAAAATCAACCTTGTGGAATGGCATACTTGTCCAATCAGAAACTATAGTTTACTCCTTAGGAGGTAGAGTGCCTTGTGGCCCATCAAGTGCTTCCATATATGCAGTCACATAGTCACTGTTGACAGTTCGTAGCTTCTTTTATCTTCTCTATTATAGCTTCATGGCTTCCTTCCTCTAATTCTCCGGCTGTTAAAGCAACAGAAATTAGTACATAAGCATTGCCACTGTAACCTTTAGACAGTGGAGGCATCATCTTGTTCCTTATGTCCATGGCAAATTGCAAACACTCCATTCTTTCCTTCCTCACTCCTAAAGCCTTGGTCCTTACTAAATTATTAGATGTTGACAATAGTCAGTGCAACCCAGCACAAGGTTCACAAAACAACTTAGAAAACACCAAATACAGGCCCAGCATTTGCTGTATAGCTTATGATCAGAAACATGTAATTTTCAAATTTCAAAGTAACCCAAGGACCCCCCTCTCTTTGCATGAGTCCATCTCCCCAAAGGAAACTATATCAGCTATCCTAAGGCCAACTATTTATGATAAATTTTTCTAGTTTTCCTAGCTGGTCATCTAGCTGAAAGTGTTGCTGATGATTTGGGGAGAAAAAATATAAAGAAATATATAGCTTGTAATTACATTAAGCAACAACTAACCTAATTCTTAATGAAAGAAACATTAAGAAGAAGACTTACTATATATATATATATATAAGCTAATTGAAGCGACAAATAACTGACACAAACAAATTAAAAAGAAAACTATAATTATTGCATGACTTGATCCATGCGAACAATATCCGTGCTTAGGCCCTTTCATTATTAGTTGTCCCGACATCTGGTCATGTACAATACAACCACTATTAAAAAAGTGTACATCACAGTTATTGTCCACAAACTGACCTACAGAAGCTAAATTTATAGCGAGCTGAGGTGAGACAAAAACATCCTTTAAAAAGAAGGTACATCACCAACAGCCACAATGAGAAGAGCACTACCATTAGCTATTTGAATATGTGAGGATCCACAATATTCTCGGATATTACTTAAGCCACACAGAGAGTTTGTTATATGATTGGAAGCACCTGAATCAAAGATCCAAGAAAAAGCTGAAGAATCAGTACCTTGAAGACCAAGTGTGGAGAAAGCACTCACAATCATTTCTTGCATCATCTCTCGGGTTAGTAGATTTGATGGAGGTTGTGAGATAGGTGAGCCAACAAGAGTATGTGAAACAAGGGAACCAATAATAGTAACAACAGTGTAATAAGCTTTGTTGGAGCGTGGAGGAGGACGAAATTGATCTCCAATTGAAATGCCCAAGCAGCATAATTTTTGCCAGTAAATCTGACACATATTATCTTACTTCTTCATAAAGCTATGACTGAGAAAACTAAGACTTAAGAATTTTATGAGAAAAGCTCTGATACCATAACAAAATGGTTTAACTTGCCTCCCATCTGAGACTAGTCTTTCATTATATAAGAAAAGTTATCTTGTACACAGTAATTACAAAGAGCAATTCTAAGGAGCTATATATGATAAGCTAAATCTAGAGAGCTATATATGTAACATTTACAGCCTAGATTTCCTATTTATAAGGTAAATTTCCTATTTATATCTAGTATTTACAACCTAGATTTTAATGAGTACAAATAGTTGTATGCTTGATTTCAACCTTTTTATTGACAATCAAGTCACCTTGAACCAATCTCTCAAACTCATATGCTCCGGTATCTCTCATATTTTCAGAAAAAAAACGCTCCAAAAACCTCTCAGAAAACCCCTTCCACTCCATCGATGGAGAATTAGTTGCCTTTTCACTTCTCTTAAACTTATACCAGTTCACAGTCACCCCACCTTTTAACCTGAAGGATTCTAAAGTCACTGTATGATAATTCGTGCATCTCGTGGCATCACACATATGCCACATTGCATCCAGAAATTATTGGAAGAGGTGCCAACTTAAAAGACTCTAACAAATGCACTTTCACTCCATGCATAGTATAAGAAGTCGAAGAGGCATTCTTATCCTTCTTTTTCATTCTCTCAGCTAAAAGATTAGCTAGGGTTTGCATGGTATGTCCAATCATATGTAAAGCACTCTCAGCATGAGACACCCTTTTGTTGGATTCCTCCTCGTAGTCTTGACCAACTTCCAAACTATTAGCTCCCTTAGACTTATCATCCTCCTGAACTTTCGTCTCCATAGGCTAAGGTGAAGAGGTTTACCCCCCCTCTTCACCTCTCATTCCTAAGTTGAACAATAAGAATGTCCTCTTGATCATTACTAACACGGTCAATATTAACTACACATCTTACCCTCAGTATTTTCTTAAAAGAATGCATGTATGACAACACAATGATAAAAGGAGTTCAAATAAGACATATTATACACAAGATTGAAGAATTTAAAGAGGAATGACAACAAGACAAGATGGTTCCTAAGCTCCATATATTACAGGGGTTTTAGCAAAACCAGATTACAGGGGTTTTAACAAAATTTGGCTCTGATACCACTCTTGTCACGACCCAAATCCCAAGTCCATGACCAGCAATGCAAGAGTGGTGTCGTAAAGACACCCTACCTACACTAAGTCTCAGAACATACATATCATAAAAAAATTATATAAAGATTTTGCAGCATTTCAATATCTTTCAAAATATTATATTCTTCAAAACCAATAAAATCAAATAACACTTTAAAAATTCTCATCATCAGATAAAGCAGAAAAAAAACCCATAAGACATCATCAAAATCCAAACTTAATTAAAATAATATAGTGATGGAGCGTCTAAGACATCGAATCAAAAACTAAAAGAAAAGTTTCGCGGAACAAACAAGACATACCAACTAAAATTGAAGAAGTAGGAACACTTAACAAAGTTCACTTGCTAACAAAAACTAAGATCCTAAAATAATATTAAAAATGAAACCCAAAGGTGACCAGATGACACTCAAAGGTGACCACTGTGGGAGGATTAATCGTCATAGGCTGATGTCTCTCTCACCGGCTAGGTATACAAAATATTATGTACACATAGATTAACTACTCTTTGTTAGCATTGTGTTACTGGTAAGTATATCGATATCAAGATGTAATCATATTATAATGAATTTTAGTAGATACTCGCATATTAAAGATTATCTCACTCACTCGAAAAACAAAAAAAAAGATAAAAAATGCAGAACTGGAGACTATTAAAGATAGTTAGGAGAAACGTCAGCAGAACCTATAATATATACGGAAAACACTAAAAAACAACTCCAAGCAAAGTAACATAAACGATTTAAAACTCTAAGCTTAGAGGCCAAAGATAATTATAAAGCCAAATTGAATCACCCGATTGATCCCGAAAATAACTCAAACTGATCGAACCTAATAAACCCGATAAAAATCTATTGTTGGGTCAAATGGTCGACTAAAATGTCCAACCAATCGACCTTCATAACAAGCCAATCTACAGCAACTTGTCAACCAGTCAGCCGGTTCAGCCAATCAGTCGACTAGTTGATCGAGATTTCTAGAATCTTGATATGCTAGTCCTCAAATCCACAAATCCCAAAAAATAAGCATTATGTTATTCAAAAACCCATAATCCAAACAACGATTTTGAACAAGACTAACACTCTAAAACATTAATTAAATCTCTTAAATCATTTCATCATCAAATCAAAATAAAAACCCTAAACTCTTCTTCATCCTTTCACAAACAATGTCTTAATCGAAAATAACAGTTGAAGGAATCACTTATTTGTTTCTTCAAACCTTCTTAAACAAAAAACTTAAGCTAAAATTGAAATCCTTAGTATTTTGAGAGAAAGTTATGGCAAGGGAGAAAAAAAGAGAGAGAAACAATTTTCCGGCAACTCTTTTCTTTAAATACCTAGGTTAGTTGGGTTGGATTTGAGATGAACTTTGGGCTTGGGTTTGATTGACCCAAAATATGATCTTACACTTATCATGTCTTTGGTTCTTATTTACCACCTGTGCTAGTATTCATAGGTTAAACCATGCTTATATAATATGTTTTGTAGCTCTCCATGAATCTTTTTAGTTGATGGTGTATCATTTTTTTAGTGAAATGGCACCTTGTATAAAAATTGTTAGTCCTTAAATCAAAAGTAGTGAAATTAGCATTCTAAGCACAGTTATTAAACCTGATCTGGTTTAGCAGGGTAACTTAGAAAATTTACGATCCAGAACCTTTCCAGTTCAAATTTCAATTTGAATCGAGAAAACATTAACTTGACCAAACTTAATTAACCTAAAGGTTGACTCATGACCCTACTAAACTTGTCTTAGTGAACATCAAGAATTTTTTTTAAAGAATGAAACAATGTTGTTTTGATAAAAAAAACAAATTAACACAAGTTGATCCATGACCTACGAGATTAACCCAACAACCTAGTAACCCGGTTCTTTTCTAAGTCATACCTCAGGCCGACAACTATGATTGAAATAGCTTTTCACTTGAAGTAGGTGTTAGTACTTAATGCTGAAATTGCAAAAGTAGAAAAGACATTGGCATTTGATAAACCTTTCTATAATGTAATGATGCACCGCTCCCACCTTATTCTGAGTCTCGCTCCTAGGAATGGCATTTCATAAACCTTTCCGGTTGTGTACTGGGAATAATTGCAGAGAATCGTTCGGTAACACTAGCACTTCTTCCTATGACCATCGCACGAAACTCTTTCATTCATCAAAGTTTAAGTTGATATCAGATGATCATCCCAAGAAACTCCGAACTTGTTCGCGTTTCGCTCCTGGCCAATGGCTTCCTTTCCGGTTATGTTCTGGGAATAATTGCACGAAATCATATGATAAACACTTCTTCCTATTTCTCAATGATATCAGACGATTATCCCACAAAACCCTTTCATTTCATACATGTTTAAGTTGATTATTTACTCTTTCTTTTGCTATACTGCTCTTGTCAAAGAAGACATTTGCGATCCTTCTTCCTAGCCTCTGTGAAAGAAGGTACTGCTTTAATAGTAAAGGTGATCTCCTTCAAAGATTGGAACTTGACTAGCTGGGAGAAATCTGATTCGAGTTACACTCCTTGCCTAGCTCCTTGAAGCAGAATGAAACCCAGCTATTAATTAATAAAAGGCGTTCCTAAGCCCCATAGATGAAAAAACATTACCTTTCATCACCTTGGAGTCAGTTGAAGCTGTGGGAAAGTAGTAGGCATAAGCAATGACAATGATATTAAATTTATCGAGCAGGCAGCTGAAATCTAGTGGAAATATAAGCTGCATTGTTAGCCAATGAAGTGCATAAAATCTCAAGCAATACCAAGATTTGCTAAATATTAAGAAATACTTGATGATTTTTGTAAAAGAACTGCACGATTTGAAAAGAGTACTTGAAGAGTACAGTTTAACTCTTACTTATTTTTGGCTAAAGCCTGTAAAACTAGTTTGTTAGCTAAAAAGAACATGAAAAGGTTACAGGTATTCCATTTGTATGTATCAATCTAAAACGATCACCCCCGAATTTGATTTCTCTGTGGTTTCATTTTCATTTGATACAGCATCAGTGTTGGTGTCAGTACCATTACTTGTATCGACCATTTGCACATCCTTTTCAGATGTCCCTGGTGAACACATAGGTTCTTTTGGAGGCGTAACTGGGTCTGCAGAATGTGGAGCTTCTTCATCCGAAGATGCAATGGTTTCTTCCAATTTTGGCTCTGTCGTTGCCTCTTTCATTTCAACATCTTCCACAGCAGCAGCATTGTCGTTATTCTCCTTCTGTTGGTCAGATGGTGAACGAAGTTTAGCCTGATTGCTCTGTGATTCAGCTTGCACATGTTTGTTCGGTCCCAGAGTACCTTGTTCCGAAGTAGATTTTTGTTGTAAAGGAGAGAGAATTTGATTCATCTGTTCAAAAATCATCTCTAATGGCTGAAGGCCCTGTCTCAACTTGAGACTTGCAGGGTGGTTGGTTAAGGATATCTGAATTGTTTCATGAACATTTTGCTCCAACACCGTGCACATCTGCCAGGAGAATCAGAAAAGACAATGTGTTAATCCTCACATGGCTTTGGCTCAACCACTACCACTAGTGCGTGAATTGTGTCCAATTTCCATCTCAAGTGTTTCCTATCTGGTACATGATACAAATCCCATCCATTGAACATAACATGGAGAATCCAAATGAATTAGCAGAAGATTTACCTTGTTATAATGCTCAGCCAATGCCAATCTATCAGGATTGTCATCACAAGCAGCTGCTGAAATTTCTTCTGATCCTGCATAGAAAGATTATTGGTCATCCATGAAATTGTTGATAATTAATCAAACCGATGTCACCTATAATCTGATTCAAATGTTGATAATTAATCAGGATATGTTTATATAATATCATTCAAATGTCTGCCACTCCATCCTGTAATAATAGTAAATTAATAATGAACTTCCCTTCAGAAATCTCTCAATTTCTTTTTCAGCAATCTCAAATTTGGTAATCTGAAGAGCAATAATTTATAAACAAACATGAACTTACCAATTGGTTCCATCTGAGGCAACTGGTCAATCATTTGAGCATTAATCTCTATGGAGCCTAAACTTGAGCTGTCAGCAGCCTTTGTTTCACCATCAGCCTCTTCACTTGTAATCTCATTTGGTTTTATATCACCACCCTGTGAGCATAAACAAGGGGGGTAAAGGAACTTGTGGGTCTAGAATCAATTCAAGTATCATATCAATACAAGCACCGAATACACACTTCTACTGTTCTATAAGCTCTTCCTCATGAACTGCTATAAAATAGAGAATATCTTGTGTTCTGTACCAAGAGTGCAAGGATATTGACTGGCTCTAGAAATATAAGGCTGTGTGGATTAAGCCACAGAATTTCCATATCTCAGTCAAAATCATTTAACAGAAAGAGCAAGCTGTCAACGGAAAAGAAAGAGGAAGACTCATGTGTCATTAATACTGTTGCAACGTGTTGCACAATCAATTGACAAAATAACTCCCTAAATCTAATTGGTAACAGTGGATAAGGAATACCCAGCAATGGTCCTCCTTGAAACCAAACTCTCGCTGGAGTTAAGATGTTCTAGCTTACAACTTAGCTATTCTTTTTCCTAGTATATGAAATATTGCAATTTAAATTAGATTTCCTAAAAAATTGATTGCATCCAAAATTTTGGTCCTTTGAATTTAAAGCTATCTGAAAATGCAAAAATAGTCAATGTACAGGAAACAAAGAAAATCAAAATCACTTACAAAGTAAATTTTCTGGTACTCCGCATTGAGTCCTCTCTCTAAAAGCAGCACTCTTTTCTTAATGAACTCTACCTGTCGTCTCTGCATATCTCTAAAATGAAATAATATAGATGAATCTTGATATGACAGTGCTGGGTTTGCAGCATCAATTGTCCCCTGAGCAACATCAGCTGCTACATCATTTCCAGCAACATTTGCCTGTGCCTGGGTGCTAGGAGCTTCTGCATTAGCAATGTTAGAAGTAGAACCATTTTGTGCTTGAGCAACTCCTTGCCCAAGGACAGGTAGTCTTATACAAGGAAGATTCAACTCTTTACAGATTATCTCTTGAACCTTCAAGTCCTTGTCATCAACAATAGCTTGCCATCTTCCATACCCATGCCTAGAAAGTAGATGACGACCAAAAACAAAGATCTTCATAACTGACTAAATTAATAATGTATTCAGCATGCAAATCTAGTTCACATAATACAGAGAAAGCACTTGTTTTTCAGCCTAGTGAAGCATCTTTGCATCCATTTCCAAGGCCAAGTGGTACCCTGCCATATGAGGGGCTAGAACTCAGGTTCGAGTCCCTGCTTCGGGTGGAATGGGGGCTTTTGGCACATTGTTTATAAATTAGGTATCTTTATTTTTATACACCTATCATTAGACGTTTGATGTGAAGCATATTGCAATAGTGAAACATATTTCCATGAATACCTACAAAAGGACCAAATTACACCAGGTGTATAACCGAAGCTCTTTTGTGCCTCTTTTTATCAATAACTTTCTGCAAAAACATATCCCTCACATCCACAACAGATTAATCTCCTTCCCATTCCAGATATGCACCAAATATTCATATTTTCTATAATTTAGTAGCTTTGATGGAGGTATTTGAACATTTAACTTTCAACCTCCTCTTTATGTAAGAGAGGCATGGCTACAAATTAGGCTGCACCTCAGGCACCCTAGATCCCATGCATCACTCTCCCCAAGGTAAAGTCTACTGGAGTTTAGGTTTGCCTATCCTATGCAGTGCTTTGATTTTATTATTCTTTCCTCTACTATCACTATATCTCCATAAGAAGCAATTTATCAAATATTTTAATTCTGATCTAAATAGGTACAAGGAAACTAGGGTGAGAGTAAAAGTCCTAGAATGGGTCAGACAATGTTCAGCATATTCGTCAAATCTTTAATTTGTACAAAAAATTTAAGTCCTGGTGCGTGCACATTCACATAAGATGGGAGATAGAGCACTTAAGAGACAAGCAAACTCAACCCAAATTAACAAAGCCTCAGCACAAAACTAGTTGGGTCTATCTATTTAGAGGCAAACAAAGGCAGAAATGCCAAAAAAGTGATCATGTATAAATATTTCAACAGATAAAAGTGATGTAACAGACAGTAATGAGAAGGCATACTTCAATACTGCATGAAGTAACAATGAATCGTGCTCTTGTTTCCAAAATTTTCCACTCTTCAGGCCTGGGTAGCGCAGTATAATGTCATCTGTGAAAAGGGCGCTACCTGGGTTCTCTGATGCAAACCTCGCCTATCATTTCCAAAAACACATCAAAATATATCATTTGACTGATGGGAGAAAAAATGGTGGGGTATAATGCCCATTCTTCTTATCTTAGCAAATGCACAAGGAAAGCACTCATGTCATGCTTTTTCAGCTTTAAGCACCTTCAAAAAGGCAGGCCCAAAAGAGGGGAGAAAGAGAGCCCAGGTGCGAAGAATTTAAAGTAAAATTAAAGAAACATGAATTTCAACTTGCAGACTCACCTTATCCCTTATCAAAAGCAGGACAGCAATCCTAACAAGTACGTCTTGTATTCTAAGACCCTCTTTAGGAACACCGTCTACAATCAAGATCATAGATAGTGAACAAAGCAAACATAGCACATTAACAGCGCAAAAAAAATCAAATTAAAAGCTACCATGTGAAGATTAATCACCTGAAAAATTTGGTGAGTCAGTTAGATCTTCCGCTATGTGAGTCAAGAATAATCTCCCATAACTGAAAATAGGAGATGGAAATACCACTTATGAAAACAACAATAAACTAGTGTATAAAGTATTAAAGTTGGGTCCCAAAAAAAAATACAATAGTTAGCTCTCTTTAAGCAATGACCAGGGTAGCTTGCAAATGATATGTAGGGAACAAAAATAGTGGATTGACAAGATAGGAGATCTAAAATGTATATAGTAACTGCATACTCTGTGAAATGAGGTTCCTAGACATGCAAGAAATTAAGGACAATATATACTTCAATAGCTTCCAAACAAAATCAAATCTTGTTGCCTTGAAACTAAACAGTGTATCTTCTAGCAACTATGAGTGCATGCATACAAATGTCATCCACTCCAAACCAAAAAAATAAAATTCAATAAGAATGCAAGATGTTAGTCATATGACAAAGATGATGCTGTTATTACAGGTTTTGAACGTTAAGTTGCTATAAATCCCTAGCACATATTTAACCAATAAAAGGTAAAGCTAATGTTCAATACTTTTCTACTTCTTCATATGTCTTCTGTTTCAATCGAGAGGCAAACTCCTTCCAGTCATAGTCCCCAACCCCAAACCTGCAATATAAAATTTATGTGAATGCTGGTGCAGAAACATTTTAAAAATTTCATTAACCACAGGAACATTGTTCTTATTTTCTCAATGTAAGATCTAACCTCATCAAGATTTGTACAAAGGCAGCCCTCTGATTTTGTTTAAAACCCAATACTCTGAATGATCTTCCTTCACCTTCCATCAGAGGAATTGGTTCTGTATTATCCACTGCAAACCAAAATCAGTATATCATCAATTTCTGTCACCAATTCATCAGAAACAAACTAGGAAGGAAAAAAAAATACCACCTCGAGCTTTCTTCTTATAAGGCCTTCTTACTGTCTGAACTACTCCTGATGATGTTGTTTCACCATCAGTCAACTCAGCTTCATAATTGTCATCCTCGCCATCAGAGCTTACATCTTCTAGACCAGCAAGGTCATCATCTTCAACAGACACCATCTGAATCAGATGAAAATAAACCAGTTAATCTCATTTCCAAAGTCTCAAAAATAAAAGTGCTCTGTACAATTCAAAGAAGCCAAAATATATGAGCTAGTTAACATGTTTAAGCCTAAAAACACTTCTTTTTCAAAATTAACTATTGTGAAACTTAATTATTGTGCTTGGAGGGCTGAATTTGTCAAAACATTTAAATCTACACCCTAATATCATTCGAAATCTGACCCAAAAGAATCAGATACTTTTGCATGATGGGTCCCACACCACGCCACAGTTACATATTGCTTCAAACAGAGTTTTGTTTTGCAAGTTTACAATTATTCCCTTTACTGCTAATGGGGAAAAATGACAAAGAAAGGCACAAAAGGAAATTTTGAACTGCCACTTTTAGTAGATTTGAATTTAATTTTTGACCAAACTGGTTCCATACTGGCTGCAAGTGAAAAATAGCATACAATCTCATACCAAGTAAATTTCAATTCTTGATGATAACAAGCAAATGTGTTTTACCAAAAATGATAGAAAGAGAACAAAACAATACCTGCTTACGGCTTCTCTTTCCTTTGCCCAAGGCATTAAACTCCTCAACTTTGTGTACTTCATAACTATCTTTTAGCAACTCTTCCCAAAAGTTTGTTTTTTCAGTTCTTTCAGAATTGTTTATGGTGGATCTCGTTTCCATGGCTGCCTTTTGAGCTTCCTCCTCTGCGGCAGCCTCTGCTTCGTCAATATACTCAAAATTTGCAACCTAAAGCACACAAAATGGTATTTTCCAATCAGAAGCGATTCAGACGATTGTAATTCAGAAATCAGACAGCACAGAACACAGGAATATAGAACCAATTCAGTTCTATGAAAAAGTTGCAGTAACAATTAAAGATACAATCTTCAATACAGTATTTTGCATTAGAAACCATTTCAAACATGGCTGAATACTCAAACTATAAGCAATGCATGACACAAGCCCTGTATCTGGGATTCACTGTACTCCTCATCAAGAGTTCAGCCATTCATTGACTTGATACAATTTTACCTATCATATACTAGGGGTGCATTTAAAATGATGGGTCACTTTGCATTGTCATAATCAGTTAGAGAGAGAATCTAGGAAAGAAAAGATCTGCCAAAAGGATCTAATTCTCTTGCAGTCCGACTGCATCAAAAGACCCTTGCCCTCGATGATCTACCAAAATTTGTTAAATGAAACTAGATCATTCACACTGTTCCCCTTGCCTAATATCCATGTATATAAGGAACAACGTTATCAAAAACTGCAGCCTTACAAGAGATTTCTCAATATGGTTTGAACCTCACTCCCAAAGGAACACCAAACTTCCTAAAAGTCTTAGGACAAAATTCTTAAGTGATGCAAATGCAGATTTAAAATCAAAACTCAATTAATATGAACTCCGCTAACCCCAACAACTAATTAACATTTCAGCCACAGTAAGATAAAATTCCAGACACACACAGAGAGAGACGGAGATGGAGGGGAAGGAGACGGGGACGGAGGGAAGGAGAGAGAAGAGACAGTGAATTTATGTCTGCCTTTTCTTCATGTATATTGAAAGTAACAGGTTATAAAAGTTTCAAGAAGGTTTAGATTTGATTTTTAATGACTACAATTCCAATTATTCTTAGAATTTGGAAAGTTTTTATCAGAAAGAGTGCATATAGAGTAATAATACGCCTATGATAAGCATCACAGATATAGCCAGAAGAGAGTATCTGCAGAGAGGGAAAACATAAATGATGTATTTTCTAGACCATGATTTTAATCTTAATTGCCATGTGGTCATTAAAAGCATATAAGCTTTCTTTGTCCTTTTTTAATCTTGGTAAAGAGGCATCCCAGGCTCTTTGAGCATTCAATGAGACCCAGAAACATGTAACTGAAAGGTGGGACAACCAGAAAAATTCCTCGGGGCTGACCACCACAGGGGTTGTGGTGAATTCAACTCTATAGCAAACATAATATTTTCTCAGAACAAGTAGATGATATAAAGATAAGTTGGTTTGTGTGACAAGTAACAGTACAAAAACCTGAAGTGACCATCATAAATAAATGTGAGGCAAGGACATAAAGAGTCCAATAATCATGGTAGGATAACTAGAAAGGATGACTAGGAAAATGCCAAAAAGGCATCCAGGGAAGCTATGTGAACCAGATGTATATTCAGACTCCTATAAAGGCAATGTAACATGGTTAGTGGAAGTGGATGCTAAACCAATCTTTAAAAGCGTCTGCCTAAGATAGCTAAGATTAATGAAAAACAATGTGAAATGTGGTGAGGAAGATAAAACATGCGTTGCATAATTACTTCCCCTTCTATTATGCTTCCAGCACATGCACTAGGCTAGTACACAGCTTGTCTTCTAACAGGAAAACATAGTTTTCTTCTTTTAATGCATCAATCGGAAGAGTGAGGTAATATATGTGTGGAATAAAACTGTCTACACAGGAAAGGAAAAACAATTGCAAAATAGAGCAAGCCTATTCTATGGCTGCTACAGAGCAAGATCATGTCTTCACAGAAAATCACCACAAACACACCTCAACAAATAACAGACAAAAGCATTGTAGTTAAGAAAAAAAAACACCTTAAACGCCTTCAAAAATCCATCTTCCTCTTCATCATCCAATGATGTTTCTTCATCTCCAACTTGTTCACGGTCAAGTAATCTATTCAAGAAACAATGCAAACTACTACTTTTAGCAAACGTTTAAATTTGTAAAACACTAAGATACAAGCTGTCAAATGTGTTTACCGATCAATAGCAGCATCATCATAATGAATTTGACGTGATTTCCCTGCTTCATCATTCTCATCAGCAAAAAGCTCCTTTGAACCATATCTTATGATGTCATCTAACTCTTCCTAAAACAATATCATAATCTTTTCAGTGATTTCCTCAAATTTTAAACCCACACATTTGTCATTAGGTATTTTTTTTTCCCATGATAAGAACACATATTGCAGTAACTTTTGTGTTGTAACTGCCCAAGAAATATACCTACATAAAGAATGTTGCGTGCATCAGTGCACCATAAACACAACAGCCAGCATTTTCTAAAAAACTGCCCAATATAGCCAAGAAAAAGGAATATAGTCTACTGATGAGTATGTGGTGCTCTCAGTATAAGTTCTGCATGGTTCATATCTTTTTAATTTTTGCCACTAAACCATACTACAATATTAGCTATAATTAAATTGTGCCATCTCTGATCTGCAACTCAAATCATAATTTTCATTTAATTTAGCCCACACAAGCAACATAAGTTTCTATTATTACATACACAACCAAAAGCCTTAACCAAAGAAAAAAGATTATTACCTGATTAATATTCTGTGCCTTCAGCCTCCCAACAACAAGGTGCTCTAAAACCATTTTCTTCTTAGTCAGTTGCATCATCCGTTCCTCAATAGTTCCTCGGGTTATGAGCCTATAAATCAATACCTGCAACACCAAAACAACACTTCAGTGTAAACAAATAACAAACAAGCAACCAAACAACAGCAGCAGCAACAATAGTTATCTATGACATCTTGAGCATAAATTTTAACCTTGTTGGTTTGCCCAAGTCGATGTGCTCTAGCCATTGCTTGAAGATCAGCATGGGGATTCCAATCACTAAAAAGCCAAGAATAATATGTTCAGTGAATTGAAAGTCAAAGAAAAGGAACGAAAAAGAAAAGGAACCAGAAAATCATTACAAACCCACAGGACAAATTGCAAATTTAGAACTTTTTGTGTTTCAAAATCCAGAGCACCCGAAAAGCATTTTGATCTTTTGAAAACATAGCCATTAGAGATGTCAGCAAATTGAAATAAGCATAGTGATAGTGCCAAATCTTGTCTCGGTCAGGTTACAAAAATTCAGAAAACACCAGATTCCAATCACCATAAATTTTATTACCATTATACCACCCTTAAACATGTAACTACTACTCTACCAACATTTCCACATCACCTGCTCTCATTATCACTTCAAAAAGGAATACCAAAAATGAAAATAAAAATATTCAAATGAAAACAATCAACCTATCATATATAATAACAGTATCAGCAGTTGCAAGGTTTATTCCCAGTCCTCCGGCTCTAGTTGAGAGAAGAAAGCAAAATCTTGAAGAATTTTTGGCATTAAATCGATCTATGCGCACTTGTCTCTCAGCTCCACCAACCTTTCCATCTATCCGTTCATACATCCATTTCTGACCACAGAAACAAAGTGAATGATAAAAGACTGAAACAAATAATGCATATATCTCAACAACCTATCACTGCAGCAGAGAAATACAGATTAAGAGTGTGACAAATAAGAACATGCTGATACCTTATGAGTGCAGTAATCTTCTAGCAAGTCCAGCATGTGCTGAAATTGTGAGTAAATGAGAACTCTATGCCCTTGTTCTTTAAGTCTCACCATCAGTTTGTCCAACAGTTGCAATTTCCCAGAAGTTTCAAGGAGCTGCCTGCCACATAGTTAATAAAACGAGAACAAAAGGAGCACAAAAAAGATCAGCAAATAAAATAGAGTGCTTATAACCACTGAAAAGTATCTTTATACACACTGAAACAACAGGGTACAGAATTAAATTTCAAATAGGCAGTCAAAAATGAAATGAAACTTCAGATGAAGCCATCCGCTGCCTCTCAAGCAAATTACACTGGCAGAACAGGCAAGGAAGATAAAGATTCTTTATCTTTATAAAGAAGATAAAGAATATGTCCAATCATAATGTAAAGGCACCACATGCATAACTGGAAATGTAGCTGTGTAAATGCACATGTGAATGCACTTGCACAAACACACAAGTACGAATACATAGAATTAAACTACATACCTGAAAGATTCATTGGTATCTTCAATATCCGGCTCCACTCCTTCTAACATATAAGGATGACAACAGAGTTTGCGCAATTCCATAACCACATTGATAAGAGAAATCTGGTCAAGAACAATCCAAGGACAGTAATATGTTAGGTTGAAATACATTAAAATAGCTTCATTTCACTACATTAATAAACTGCACCTGTGCACCACCACGTCGAGTTAGTATTTGATAGTTGCGAGTCAGAATGGCCTTGTAATATTCTTTCTGCTTGCTACTTAGTTCAATACGTAGAATGAGTTCCTTCTTAGGAGGTAGCTCTTTCATGACATCCTTTTTCACCCCTATAAGAGCATCACAAATTTGCACCCACATTCTCATCAATGCAAAAAAGATTTACAGAAAAGGAGATGAAAACCATCCTTTTGCTTCAGCAGGCCACAAAACAGACAGCAACAGCAAGAGAGAGAGAGAGAGAGAGAGAGCCCTTAAAATTGCATATTTAACAATTAAAAAAAAAAAACTAAAGAGCAAATGCAATAGATAGGGCACACCCACTTCATGGAAAACAACTTTTGTCTCCCAAAACAAAGCTAAAGCCTTCTTCAAGTCATAATATACAATAAGAAAAGTTTTTTTGTAAGAACATGCATTTGTTCTTTTCACATTTGTGTTTCTTTTCTTGCGGAAGGAAACAAAGTGAAATCACAGGTGTTTCAAAATATAGGACAATACAAATCAAAGAAATAAATGTAAGTGTACAAACAAAATAGCAAATCAACAACCCAGCTCCTCGAAAGAAAGTGGAAAAATCTACCACTTCAATTACCTGTAGTTTCTCAATGGAGGAAAACAAAAACCAGGTAATGTTAATGTGCTGACAAGTGAAAAAAAATGAGAAAAGACTACAGGGGGGCATATTTTTCAGATGGTTTTCTGTGTTATACATAACAATTCATATATTAGTTCAAGACAGGAAACTACCAAAAAAAAACTGGTTGAGAAAGTACGACCCTAAGAGAAATCAAATGCTAAAACAGAAGAGGCATCCACCAAATAGTCAGATAACACTTCATTTGGCAGGATTTGGCACCTTCATGTTCAAAAAGAAGACAGAAAAGGTTCAGAGTTACAAAAAAGAAACACGTTTGATCGACACACCTAACATAAAATCATGGATACCAATAGCCCTGGAAATCCAACTAATCAAATGAGGTGCAAGTATATCACATAGAAAAGTTTTGAGATTTTACTTCTGAGGAGATGGGGAGCCAACATTTTATGAAGTCTCAAAATCTGCTCCTCTTGATTTATATCCTTAAACTCCTCTTGGAATTCCTCTAAACTTGCAAACTGCAAAGATTTTGACCAATAAGAGGAAAAAGGCCTTTCAATTTACCAATGGGCTCTTACAACCTATCATGATCTAACAAAAATCTTATGCAGAGTAGCACACATACTAACCTTCCCAGCATCAAGGAAATGCATGAGCATGAAAAGTTCATCCAGATTGTTCTGAGCAGGTGTCAAATGAGTGCTAGTAAGTTAGACAATTCAACAAAAACATATGTAAACAGTATAATTAAGTGGTAGAATATACCAAAAGGAAAAGGCATGAAAAGAAGGCTAACGGGCCATTCATATGATGATGGGAGGCAACTGCACATTAGTTTCTATCCAGATTTGCAAGACAAATATTTGCTTCTAAGCCTATGGCATGCATAAAGAACTCGCAAAACTAAAGGAATAAGATGATAAGATTATATAATAGATAGGAGCGCCTATAATCAATAAGAAAGAAAGTAAAACATGCATCCATACTGTGTTGCAAAAGTGCTGGTTTTGTTGATTAGACAGACCAAATCTGCCCATCTGCCAGTTTTCAAATTCAGTAAGCTAACTTTACAACATGATTAAAATAACCAACAGATACTCCCTTAAATGCTCCAGAGGCAGAACATCAAAACAAACGATGGGATGCATGTTAAACAAAAGAACACTTGACAAGCCTTTCAGTTATTGGCACAATTAGTGATTTCATACCCAGTGGTTTCGCTTAAGAAATACAAATCCAGACTGGAATCAAGAGAAGCATAAAGGCTTTTACATTATATAATAGGTTTAAGAGCATGGGCATACAATAAAGCATTTTTACTTTTCAATTTTATTCTGATATTGGTACTTATTATATGCAAACATTATTCCCCAGCAAAAAGCAATAATCTTAAGTCCATGAGATTCAATAGCATCATTAGACGACAAACCTGAAGAGGGGTTCCAGTCAAAAGCACACGATGGTTACTACAGTACTGCTTCAGCGAGAGAAACAATTTAGAGTCCTTGTTTTTTAGACGATGACCTTCATCAACAATCTATATGTAGATGTCAGTGTTAAGTAGCAATAACATGAGGGGACTAGCACAGCACTCATTGAGCCATAGAATGTTACCATGCATTCCCACTTTATTGGTTTCAGCGATGTTGAGTCCAAGTTAATCATCTCATAAGACGTTAGAAGCACATCAAATTTTATTCTATCTTGCTTGCTTTCAGTAACAACTTGACCAGATTTCTTTTTCTTGATCTTCTTGTGATTTTTGGGATAGTAAAACTCATATTCCCTTATGACAGCACGAGCTTGTGCGGAGCCAACATACATAACCTGTACAAGAGAAACTTCCACTCAGTGTTTTCTTACCAATGAGTAAGATAACTGAAGAGTTCCGTGTACATACAACATTCATTTGAGGTGCCCATGTTGCAAATTCACGTTCCCAGTTTCGCAATGTTGAAAGTGGAGCTACTACCAGATACGGAGAGATGCCCTCTTCGCGAAGAGATGCTAAAAATGCAATACTCTGTATAGTTTTCCCTGTAATCAAACAAAAGAGGGGGGGGATGTGAATACATTGGCAAAAACAATGACAAGCTATCAGTGCAAAGACAACAACACAAAAAAATAAAGCAAGACTCACCAAGGCCCATCTCATCAGCAAGTATTACATGTGTTTGTTTGGACCAAGAAAAACGTAAGAAGTTCAGCCCTTCTAACTGATAAGGATGCAATGAGCCTTCAATTACAGAAAAAAAGAGCACTCGGGAATTAACAAAAATTCAACCAAGTAAATCTTAATAAACGAGTATGCTAGGTTTCAAGAAGGAAGAAAGACATGAACGATGTACCTCCAGAAAGAAATTCAGGACTGTGATCACACTGTTGAAATTCTTTTGATTTCTTCTTTGAATCAGTAGCATCTTGAAGGCTGCTCTTTTGCTTGCTCGGTTTGTGAGACCTAGATTGAATTTTATTAAATTTTTCTATTTCAGGCTGAAATGCAGATACATCTGATTCAAATTCCCAATAACATTCATCGTAAGGGAGTTCCTTGTACTTCACAAGATATTCCTTCTCATCCTCATCTCCCCTGAAGCATGCAACAGTGTCACATTCAAGAATCTTGTAACAGAATCAAACAATTTCAAAAGAAAAGAAAAGCTGAAATAGCATATCTAAACAGCCAAATCACACCAGTGTTATCAAGAAATGCAGCAAGTAATAACAGGTGACTATATTATAAATGGTAAATTTCCACTCTGATACTTTTATGCTTTTATCTTTAATTAGTGATTTTAAAGTTCAAGACACAAGATGTACATAAGAAAAGCACCTCCTCAAGCCAAGGGGGCATCCTAAAAAATGCATTAAGATATAGTAAAGAGGTTCCAAAATAGAATGATGAGGGCAACAGGGAAAATCACATGGCTATGCAAAGATTAGCATCCCTTCAAGCATCAAATTATTCTGCTGAACTGCCTTACATCCAAGGATGGATCCAAGCCCCCCTCATTGAGATTATAACAATCTGTTTATTTTCTTTGAAAAGAGCATTTTTTATTTTTATTCCTAAATTAAAATTGGTTTCTTTTTTCCTCGAAACATTTTTCTCAACATACTCAACCTTTCATGTATGAACAGCTTCCCTCCACTGCCTTAAAAAATGAACACATTTGATCCCTGAAAAGAGAAATTGTCTTTGCCCCTCAAAGCCCTCAATCCTGTATAGGTCCCTAATTATGTCTAATCTTTAGATATGAAATTGTCAATGCTTGAAGAATAGGGATTATTATCTCCAACAACAAAAGTTCTGCTAAGAAACATGCATGTAAATTATTGTATTAGCAGATCAATTGCATGCTTCCATGTTCTCAAATATAATTAAAAGATAGAAGCTCGCGTACTTTTAACTTAACAGAAGTGAACTCCACACCATTGATTTTGATTTTCAACAAAAAAAAAAATTCCCCACTTCAACGTTTGTTTTTAAATCTTTACAAACAATCAAACATAAGAATAAGAAAAGGCAGCGTAAAACCAAAACTACATTTTCTTTGTGCGTGTGTGTGTTGTGTGTTTGTTTCATTAAATTCTCAGGTGAGTCAACCTGCAAGCAAGAATCCGATCAACAGTTGTCCATTCAGGTCGGATAGCAACAAATTCATCCTCGGAGTTGTTGTTTGATGCCATCTGACGATTGAAGTTGTTTACTTTAGTCTTCAGACGGGGATTTGACTTGAAAGCTTTTAAAAACTCTTTCTCAGGTACCCTGTGAGGAGTTGTGCAGGAGAAGATAACCAAAAGGAAAAAAGAAAAACAGCAAAGAAGTGAGCAAAAAATGCTGAATAGACAGGAAAAGGACAGCATTGACAAGAAAAAAATCAAGAGAATATCATGCCAGGTCAAGCCTGGTCATGCTGTAGCAACAGCACAAAGGAGAACTTGAAAGCATTATAAAAGGATTGCAGAGTTAACATGTTATTTTGCATGCAATTGTTCTTCATGAGAAAGTTGGAAATCATATAAAAAAAATTACCAAGTGCAATGTAGATAAGATAAGCCTTTCCATTTCACAAGATACTGTTTTACAAAAATTTGCTTTGAGCCCAGTTTAGAGGCATCGCTATCATCAGCAACAGTAGGGCGCATTTCACAGTCCAATAACTTATCGATATCATTCAGAGGGCTAACCTGCAGATGAAAGAATAGTAATTGTCAGTTATGAAAAGAATAATGTTGATGTAATAAACAAGAGTACCCAAGAGTGTCATGGAATCATACACATTCAGGGCACCTCCAATTGCTAGGAAAAGGAGCTTTTAGTGGTGGAAGCAGGCACTTGGAATGGTAAGCATATGTGCAGGTTTCACAATTCAGAAGATTCTCACTTTCTCCACAAGCTTGACAGGAATCCTCCTTCTGAATGAGAGGGAAGAAAGAAAGAGGAACTATTAAAGAAACATTAAGTTTGTAAAATTTTTAAGACTAAGAAAGACAATCATGGGAGGACAACCAAAGCACAGCATCTACATTCACTGGAAACAAGTGTGGGAGCATGGATATGAGAGATCTTTCAAATCAAATAGATAATCTGCCTCATGTTCAAAGCATGATTCTCCTCAGTTGTTTTGAAGTTCAAAGCCCTAAGCAACTAAACCCCCAAATCATAATTTTGTCTCTCTTTTGTATTTCATTACATTGCATTTCCACACAAAAATCATTAGTTTTTAAATCAATTTTAAAAAATACGCATTAATTCTCTCGGTTGCAGTCAAATATTTTCCTGTTCCATCACCTTCATCTTTAAGTTCAAGGTTTAACATGACAATTAATGAAGGCTTATTCAGTTAATCAACAAACTCCAATGAAATCGAGAAAAAAGAACACCAAATACATGATGATATAACGGTATCCTAGAATCAACAAAGATTGCCCACAAAAAGATCCAAACAAGCTTATCATTTCCTACACCACCCCAAACCAGAAAAAAGAAAGGAGCAAAATGCTATTGAAAGTATGAAACTACTCCACTGTCGACAGCAATCCTCCAACCCAAGAAGTTTTCAGCTCTCATTTTTGACAGGCTGTGTCTTTTATCCTGATTAAAGCAATCTAACTCATAACAATGAATAAATTCTTCAAGGGCAATGGTAAAAGTGATGCAATGAAAAGAAAAACTCTAATAGCAAAGTACCTCAAATAGAACCAACCAACTCAAAGCAATCCAGTCATTGACCAAGGATCTCATCAAACCAAGCACGAGACCAGCCACAGATTTTAAAAAAAAAAAAATTAAGGAAAAATCTGCGTGACTAACAACAGCCATAGGACAACAAAATTGCATTATTTTTTCTTCATTATTTCTACAGGATATAGTTCACTCAACTTGGAAATTACTGAACACATCAACTTTATGTCTTCTGTTAACTAGCCCGTGCCGTGCGCACGAAAGGAAGCCTTAAAAACATCATTAAAACATCCTTAAGAGCAACAAGTCAGCCACATTCCTGATCTTTTTACATGAAAAATATCAAATAAAATTCATTTTGCTCGGGAATTTAACTCGTTTTCAGTAGTCAAAACTAAAAAAAATAAAAACACAAAATTCACCTTAAAAACAAAAACAAAACAAAAATCCTTAAAAAATATTAAAATGTTAACGCCTCAACTATCTTAACCTCCAAGTGAAACTAGTAAAGCATCAAAGTCGGTAATTTACATCAACAGCAAGGTAAAAATAAAAAAAAACCATTATCATCCAGCATTAAGAAAGTACACATTAACCTACAAGAAAGAAGTGGGAAGAAAAGAAACAAACCGCGTCATCCCTGACAAATCTTTCAATTTTCTCCTGGGGATTTTTAGCTTTCCCGGAAACATAATCATCATCGTCTGATTCATCCAAGTTATAAACTGGCCTCCTTTCTGATCTAACACGTAGCCTCTCCACTAAGCTACTCATTTTCTGCAACCAGAACAAAAAAAAAAAAAAAACTAAGACATCCCATTATCAAACACCACAAACTCAAGAATCATAAACAAAACAAAACAAACCAAGAGTACAAGAAACGAACATGGCACGTGCACCAATTCATGCAAGAACAAAAACCCACTTGATAAAACAACAGAAATTATCAAAATTAATCACCATTTCAAGAATTAAAAGCCTTCTAGGTCAGTGGTTATTGAAGTAAAGTGTGTATCTTTGTGTGTGTGGGTCTTTAAAAGCAAAAATGGCAAATGGGTTTTCACTCTTTTAAGAGAGGTTTTGTTAATAGAGGTTTTAGAGCAAGAGAGAAAATTACCGGTGGATCTGGGGATCCAACGTTGTGAAAAATCCTGGCTAGACCCAAAAGAACACCAAAATCGGAGTTGGGCTACACAGAAAACTAAAAATACGGTGCTAATGATGTCATGTCACCAAAGACAACGTTTTTTCTTTGGTTTTTTTTTAAACTGAAAGTACTGTTTATATAATAGCGAAGAATTTGCATCCGGTTTGGAGTGCGGTATGGATTTTGCTTTTTGGTATTTTTAAAAATATATTTATTTTAAAAATATTAAGTTAATGTTTAAAAAAAATTATAATTCTAATGTGATGATGTTAAAAATAAAAAATATTTTAATAAAAATATTTTAAAAAAACATATTATATCATAATATCAAAAATTATAAAAATTATTATTATAGGATTACCAAAGTATAGAGGGAGGGTGGAATGAAATTAGTCCTTTTAGTTTAATTTTTATAAGGTATTGTTATAGCTTTTGTTTTTTATTAACAACAAAGAAAAAAAATTTAGTTAATTAAATAATTTTTGCCTTTTGTTTTAGACCTATACATATAATTATTCGAACATTAGTTTTATAAAATTAAAGTAATCTACTTTTCTTTTATGGAAACATGTATTTCATTTATTTTGCATGTAAAATTTCATCTTATAATAGTTTTAATTAGACATATAATTTTTTAAAAAAATTACAACTAAAAATATTTTTCTTAAACTTATTTTTTAATAATAGCAACTATAAAAATTATAATAGTGTCAAATATTTACTTCAATATTGTTCAGAATTAGGATACTGAAGAGATTAGAAGAGCATGTCAAGTTTGTTAACTCCGATTTTGGAGATTTAATGAATTGAACAACGATTTCTTTCTTTTAATGATAAGAGTTAGGTTGTGTTTTAATGTTTGGTAACAAGTTAATACGAGTTTTGTTAGTATTTGGAACTGATTAAGTAAGTTAACAGAGTGATTAGGGTAATATAAGAGTAAAAATGAAAAAAAAAAGATCGTAAGTGTAAAGGGGCTTGATTGAAAAAAACTCAAGACAGGAGGATTAAATCTTGCTTCTCCCAAAAACTATTGACTTGACTTGATAACCACTCATCATAATCCGATCTTATAATCTATAAGGGCTAGATAGCCTTTTTCAAACGACATTGGCATGTATTTTCGACATTGAAGGTAATAAGAACCATATCACAATACAAGTGGATACAAAATAAAGTTTATTAAAGCTAAATTAAATATTTATTTAATAATAAAATAATCCACTACCCTTCATGGTAATAACATGTAAGTCATTATATATCTGGCTATAATGCAATTTGAGTTTTGTACTAATATCCTATGTATGTAAATCAGGTGGAGAGTGTGGTTAGTAAAATAATAAATGATGTTTTTTAAAAATATTTTTAAATTAAAAATATATTGAAATAATATTTTAAAAAAAAAATAATTTTTTAACTCATCCAATCATAACTATAAAAAACACTTAGAAATATATTAATTTAATGACTTTTAAGTAAAAATAATATAAAAAAACATCTTGATAGGCAGAAGCTTCAAAATAATAAAGACAAGTCAACTATGAGAATCAACAATTGCATCATAAAGTGGGTCTGGCACTTGGTGTTGAATTTATGATCCTATTGCACAATGACACTTTTGCTCAAAATATAATATAATGATATTAAAAATATAAAATTGATGCTTTTCACACGATAATGTATTTTTAAAAAAATTAATTTTTTTTATTTTTTTTGAATTATTTTGCTGGTGTCAAAAATGAATTTTTTTAAAAATATTATTTTGATATATTTTCAAGCAAAAAACACCTTGAAAAGCAATTGCTACCATAATATAAAACACCACCTAAATATTTTTAGATTATTTTAATATACTGATATTAAAAATAATAAATAAATAAATATTATTTTAATTAAAAAAACTTTTGAAAATCATATATTGGGTTATTGAACATGGAATGAGGATGGGCAGCTTACGATGGAAAGCTCAAAACCAATGTCAAGCCCTAAGCCATAACCCAATTAAAGGGGAGGCAAGCCTGTTTACACAATTTTATAAACATTATTATTTTTTTAATTGAAAAACTAGTATGGTCAAGTGATCAACTCGGCTTGATCTAAATTAAGTTTTACCTTGAATCGTTTTGAGCATCTACTCTTCTATACCTTGATGACTCGACCAAATCCAAGTAAGATAAACTCAATCAACTCAAAGAATTTTTTTTTTTAAAAATGATTAACTCAAAGATGACTCAACAACCTAGGCTCTAAACAGATCAGATCCTAAACGAGACTGATAACTGCAGAAAAAACTAACCACAACAGAGAGGTAGAGAACATAAAGAATCATTACAGAAAAAACTAAACCTTGTGGGATCTTGTCACATGCTACTGTGGACTTCAATAGAAGACTAGTTTTAGCCCCTTTTGATTTTTCTAGCATGTTCTATAAACTCTCTAGACATCTCTCTCTAGTTTTTTTCTTTTTTATCTTCGCAGTTGTTTATGGCACTTGAGTGGTGAATCATGTGCGTCTTTCTTGTGATTATGCACTGACCTTTATGCATGTGGAATAGCAGAGGGATTTCTGCAAATCCTCATGGCTTGGAGAAAAAGGTGCCCTCTTTAATTGCTTCACTGATACTCTTACTTTACACGAACATTTTGCTTTACAAGGCTTCCACAACTGCATACACGGGAAAAATCGGACCCTGGAAATTTGGCCACATTGATGATGAGGGCCTTTACAGGTTTCCTCGACTGTTTTTTTTTTTTATCTCTGTGCTGCAAATTTCCATTCCATAGCTTTTCATGTATTCTAGTAATAAGAAACCCTCATCATGCAGAGAATCAATTCTGATGTTTTTTCAAAAAAAAATGTAAAGAAGTTATTGCATTTCAAGCAAAACATTATTATCAGAGAAATGCAAAGATTTAGCTGGAGAATCTTAAACTGCTGCTTATTGCATTTCAAGCAAAAATCAGTTTCAAATATATATTTTCACTCTTCAACATCCAACGTGAAAGAGCCTTCTACAAC
>Ga0307518_10000373_pt1 | contig 34211 bp, 34 predicted proteins | sample 25_EM_MG_FD_203889 | JGI IMG/M metagenome (GOLD analysis project Ga0307518, IMG submission 203889) | Populus trichocarpa ectomycorrhiza microbial communities from riparian zone in the Pacific Northwest, United States - 25_EM | ecosystem: Host-associated > Plants > Roots > Unclassified | place... | reverse complement strand
AAGCCTCGGCCCCCGCCGGGACGAAGAACGGGTCGTTGCGACCCCACACGGCGAGCACCGGCGGCTGGGCTTCACGCAGCCACGCCTGGAACGTCGGGTACGCGGGCGGGTTGTTCCGGTAGTCCCAGAGCAGGTCCAGCATCGCCTCCGCCCGGCCAGGCAGGCCGAGGAAGTACTGGTCCAGCAGGTGGTTCGCGGGATCGACGGTCTCCGGATCGCGGGCGCCGGAGTACTGGTAGCGGATCTGTTCCGGTTCGAGGATCGCCTCGAACCCGCGTCGCGCCTCGGTTTCGTCGGTCAGGGAAGGGAAGTCCGGCATCGCCGGGCCGAGCCCCTCGACGTAGGCGTTGCCGTTCTGCGTGATCAGCGCCGTGATCTGGGACGGCCGCGAGACGGCCAGCCGCAGGCCCGTCGGAGCGCCGAAATCGAAGATGTAGAGCGCGTATCGCCGCAGTTCCAGCGCGTCGACGAATTCGCCGACGACCTCCGCGAGCCGGTCGAAGGTGAACGTGAAGCCCTCCGGCGTGACGGTCTGCCCGAAGCCGGGCAGGTCCGGGGCGATGAGCCGCCACCGACCGGCGAGACGCCGCATCAGCCGCACGAACTGGTGCGAAGACGTCGGGAAGCCGTGCAGCAGGAGCAACACGGGTGCGTCGGGGTCGCCGGCTTCGCGATAGAAGACCTCGACGTCGCCGAGCTTGACGGAACGGTGCCGGATGGCGGTCATGAACACTCCCTAATGGTTAAAACTGTCTCGAACCATTAGTACCTGATAGTGTCAAGGCATGCTCGATCTCGACTCGCTTCCCGGTGACGATCTCGCGGTGAACCTCGCCGACACGGTCATGCTGGCCGTCTCGCCGTCGATCGACCTGCTCGACGACGGCCATGCGAAGTTCTGGTCGGCACAGGCTCTGCCGGAAGGCGCCCAGGCGCCGTCGCCCGAGCAGACGAGGCGGCTGCGTTCGGCGGTGCGTGAGCTGCTGGAGGCGGTCGTGGGGGCGCGGGAGCCCGAGGCGTGGGCGGTGGAGCGGGTGAACGCGGCCGCGGCCGCCGTCCCGACCAGCCCGCGGCTGACCGACGGGGGAGCGGAGACGTGCTGGCACGGCGAGGACGGCGGGGAGATCGCCCTGGCCGCCGTCGCGGTCGCGGCGATCGACCTCGTGTCCGGGCCGCGCGCGGCTCGGCTGCGGCGATGCGGCGCGCACGATTGCTCGATGCTGTTCGTGGCGGCCAACAGCCGTCGGGTGTGGTGCACGCCGTCACTGTGCGGCAACCGCGTGCGGGTCGCGCGCCACGCCGCGAAGGGCTGAAAGTCCCCTTCGGCTACAGCTCCAGCAGCATCCGGCTGTTGCCCAAGGTGTTCGGCTTCACGTACGGCAGGTCGAGGAACTCCGCGACACCCGGATCCGCCGAGCGCCGCATCTCCTCGTAGACCTCCTGGGTCACCGGCGTGCCGTCGATCTCGACGAACCCGTGCCCGGCGAAGAAATGCGTCTCGAAGGTCAGCACGAACAGCCGCTTCAGCCCGATCTCGCGCGCGAAGTCGATCAGCTGCCCCACCAGCGCGTGCCCGATGCCGCGCCCGCGGGAGTCCTTGTCGACCGCGATGGTGCGCAGCTCCGCGATGTCCTCCCACAGCACGTGGAGCGCGCCGCAGCCGAGCACGTCGTCGCCGTCCTCGACCACCCAGAACTCCTGGACGCTCTCGTAGAGGGTGACGAGTTCCTTCTCCAGCAGCACCGTCCCGGCGTCGGAGTCGACCAGCGCCTTGATCTTGCGGACGTCCGCGATCCGCGCCCGGCGGACGGTGGGGCGGCGGTGCGGGAGCGGGTCTGAGGGCACGTCCACCATTAAGCCATCCCCGTGACCCGGCCCGGTCGAGGGCTCGCCCGAGCGAGCGATCGCCGACCCCGCGAACAGGCCAGCTACCCTAAGGCACGTGCCTTCTCCCACCACTGATCCTGTCGCCACCCGTCGCGTTTCCTTGTTGACCCTCGGTTGCGCCCGCAACGAGGTCGATTCCGAGGAACTCGCCGGACGGCTGGCGGCGGGCGGCTGGGAGCTCGCCGCCGAGCCCGAGGACTCCGACGTCGTGGTCGTCAACACCTGCGGCTTCGTCGAGTCCGCCAAGAAGGATTCCGTCGACACGCTGCTCGCGGCGTCCGACACCGGCAAGAAGGTCGTCGCCGTCGGCTGCATGGCCGAGCGCTACGGCAACGAGCTGGCCGAGAGCCTGCCCGAGGCCGACGCGGTGCTGGGCTTCGATCACTACGCGGACCTCGCCGAGCGTCTCGACGACGTCGTGGCGGGCCGCAAGGTCGAGTCGCACACGCCGTCCGACCGCCGCAAGCTGCTGCCGATCAGCCCGGTCCAGCGCCCGACCGCCGCCGAGTCGGTCGAGGTGCCCGGGCACGCGCAGCACGGCTGGGGCCCGCGGGTGCTGCGGACCAGGCTCGACACCTCCCCGGTGGCCGCGCTGAAGATCGCCTCCGGCTGCGACCGTCGCTGCTCGTTCTGCGCGATCCCGTCGTTCCGCGGTTCCTTCGTGTCACGGCAGCCGGACGAGATCGTCGCCGAGGCGATGTGGCTGGCGGAGAACGGCGTCAAGGAGGTCTTCCTCGTCTCGGAGAACTCCACCTCCTACGGCAAGGACTTCGGCCGCGATGGCGCCCGCGCGCTGGAGCTGCTGGTCCCGCGCCTGGCCGCGGTGCCCGGGATCGAACGCGTCCGCGTCTCGTACCTGCAGCCCGCCGAGACACGTCCCGGCCTGGTCAAGGCCATCGCGACCACGCCGGGCGTCGCCGACTACTTCGACCTGTCCTTCCAGCACTCCAGCGAGACCGTGCTGCGCCGCATGCGCCGCTTCGGCTCGACGGACTCGTTCCTCGCGCTGTGCGACCAGATCCGGGAGCACTCGCCCAACGCCGGTATCCGCACCAACGTCATCGTCGGGTTCCCCGGCGAGACCGAGGAGGACCTCGCCGAGCTGGAGCGCTTCCTGAACGGCGCGCGCCTGGACGCGGTGGGCGTCTTCGGCTACTCCGACGAGGACGGCACCGAGGCCGAGACCTTCGACGGCAAACTCGACGAGTCCGTGGTGGCCGAGCGGGTCGCGCGGATCTCCGCGCTGGTCGAGGAGCTGACCTCACAGCGGGCCGAAGACCGGATCGGCGATTTCGTCGACGTCCTGATCGAGCAGGCGGAGGACGGCGAGGACCCGATCGGCCGCGCCGCGCATCAGGCCCCCGAGGTCGACGGCGAATGCGTCCTGATCGAGACCGAAGACCTGCCGAAGCTCGCGGTGGGCGACTTCGTCCGCTGCGAGGTCGTCGACTCCGAGGGTGTCGACCTGATCGTGCGGCCCGCGCCGCCCGAGGCCGACCGGTGAATGCCGCCCCGAGCGACGCCGGGGCCGGTGAGGGGACGGGCGGTGAGCACGCCCGGGTTCCCGAGGCCACCCCGGTCCCGACCCTGAACCTGGCGAACCTGCTCACGATGTCGCGGCTGGTGCTGGTGCCGCTGTTCGTGCTGGCGCTGTTCGCCGGTGACGGGGAGGACACGTTCTGGCGCGCCATCGCCACCGCGCTGTTCGCGATCGCGTCGTTCACCGACCAGGTCGACGGCTGGGTCGCGCGCAAATACGGGCTGATCACCGACTTCGGCAAGATCGCCGACCCGATCGCGGACAAGGCGCTGATCGGCGCCGCGCTGATCGGGCTGAGCGTGCTCGGCGAACTGGGCTGGTGGGTCACCATCGTGATCGCGATCCGCGAGATCGGCGTGACGCTGCTGCGGTTCTGGGTGATCCGGCACGGCGTCATCCCCGCCAGCCGGGGCGGAAAGGCCAAGACGCTCGCGCAGATCGCGGCCATCACCGCGTACCTGCTGCCCCTGCCCGCGTCCGCCGAGCCGGTGCGCTGGGTGCTGATGGGGCTCGCGCTCGTGCTGACCGTCGTGACCGGTCTCGACTACGTCGTGCGCGCGGTCCGGCTGCGCGCGGCCGGAAGGCGTGCCGCGGGCTTATGACAGGCACAGCCGCGCGCTGCGCGTCCGCTGAGGGTGGTGGCGGGGGCATGGATGGAGCTGAGACCTTGATCACTCACCTGATCGAGCGGGGGGAGACGGTGGCGACGGCCGAGTCGCTGACCGCCGGTCTGGTCTGCGCGACGCTGACCGAGGTCCCCGGATCGAGTGCCGTCGTGCGAGGCGGGCTGGTGGTCTACGCCACCGACCTCAAGGCGAAGCTGGCCGGGGTCGACGAAGACCTCCTCGCCGCCCATGGAGCCGTGCATCCCGAGGTCGCGGCGCAGCTGGCCGCCGGCGCGAGGGAGCGGTGCGGCGCCACCTGGGGCCTCGGCCTGACCGGCGTCGCGGGCCCGGACGGGCAGGACGGCGTCGCGCCCGGTGTCGTCCACGTCGGTCTCGCCGGGCCGGACGTGCTCACCGTCCGTACGCTGGACTTGAGCGGTGATCGAGCCTCGGTCAGGGCCGGTGCCGTCGCCGGCGCGTTCGCCCTGCTGGGGGAACATCTCGCATGATCGCCGCGTTCGCCCTTGGCGTATTGCCGTGTCAACACCTGCGCCCAGGGCACCGCTCTGGGTAACGTAGGGGGTAGTCAGTCCTGGAAGGGAGGCGCGTGATGACCGTGCTGTTGCGCGAGGCGATCGGCGACCGGCTCCGACACGCCCGCACGAACCAGCGTCGAACGCTGCGGGACATCTCCCGCGCCGCCAGGGTGAGCCTCGGATACCTGTCCGAGGTCGAGCGCGGGCAGAAGGAGGCGTCCAGCGAGCTGCTGGCGTCCATTTGCGAGGCCCTGGACCTTCCGCTGGGCGAACTCCTGCACAAGGTCGCGGCGGACGTCTCGGCGATGGACAACGTCGAGGTCGCCCCGGTGACCGAGAAGGTCGAAGCGGGCAAGCGGCGCGCTCCGGAGCGGGAAAGCGCCGAAGCGGGCGAGCTCGAAGGCGGCCGTCTGGTGTCCGAGCTGATCGGCAACGACCTGGCCGACCTGCGGATCTCGCCGCCGCCGCGGATGAGCCCCGCGCTGCGGACGACGATCTCCGCACCGAAGATGGTCGCCGCCTAGCGACGCTGTGAACGGTAAAAGGCCCCAGGCAGTCCGCCTGGGGCCTTTCCCGTCACTCGTCGAACGTGCCGGCCTGGTAGGAGCCGCCCTTGGTGTGCGTGATCACGAGCAGCCGGTTGGCGGCGTTGATCATCGCGACCAGGTAGACCAGCGCGGCGACCTGATCGTCGTCGTAGTGCTTCCGCACCAGCGCCCACGTCTCGTCGGAGACGCCCTGGTGTGCGTCGACGATCCGGCTGCCTTCCTCCGCGAGCGCCAGCGCGGCCTGCTCGGCCTCGGTGAACACGGTCGATTCGCGCCACGCGGCGACCAGGTTGACGCGGACCGCGGGCTCGCCGGCGGCCGCCAGGTCCTTGGCGTGGGCGTCGACGCAGAAGCCGCAGCCGTTGAGCTGACTGGCCCGCAGCGACACCAGCTCCTGGGTGACCTTCGGCAGGGTCGACCCCTTGATGGCGACGCTGACGTTGGCGAAGCGCTTGCCGAGCTTGGCGCCGAGCTCGGTGCCGTTCAGGTCGAAACGGGAATCCATGATCTCGTCCTCTTTCGTGGTCGTGTGCCGAACCGGACGACCACCAGATGCCGTCGGCCCGGCCGCGCTGACAGGCTCGGGGCGTGACGAGCGCCACGGCTCCGGCGTGTCAGAAATCGGGGGGACGCGGCGTCTGGTGGGGGCCACACCCGTCGCCGAGAACAGGAGCGAGCCCATGTCCGACACCGCCACGGAGGCGTTCGTCGCCCACCGGAACCTGCTGTTCACCGTCGCTTACGAGATGCTCGGTTCGGCCGCCGACGCGGAGGACGTCCTGCAGGAGACGTGGCTGCGCTGGTCGGGCGTCGACCTCGGCACCGTGGAGAACCCGCGCGCGTACCTGGTCCGCGTCACCACCCGGCAGGCGCTCGGCAGGCTGCGCACGCTCGGCCGCCGCAAGGAGTCCTACGTCGGGCCTTGGCTGCCGGAACCGCTGCTCACCAGCCCCGACGTGGCCGACGACGTCGAGCTGGCCGACAGCGTCTCGATGGCGATGCTGCTGGTGCTGGAGACGCTCACGCCGACCGAGCGCGCGGTGTTCGTGCTGCGCGAGGTGTTCGACGTGCCCTACGGCGAGATCGCCGAAGCCGTCGGCAAGACCCCGGCCGCGGTCCACCAGATCGCCCACCGGGCGCGGGCGCACGTCGCCGCCCGGCGGCCGCGTGGTGCCGCGTCGCCCGGCGAGACCAAGGACGTGCTCGACGCGTTCCACCGCGCGGTCCGGACCGGTGACCTGCAGGGACTGCTCGACGTGCTGTCACCCGACGTCGTCTTCCTCGGCGACGGCGGCGGGGTGGTGCAGGCCGTGCTGGAGCCGGTGGTGGGTGCCGCGCTGGTCGCGCCGCTGCTGGCCGCGAGCCGTCCGGTCCGCGACGAGGCGGCGACGATGCGGATCGCGCAGGTCAACGGCCATCCCGCGCTGATCCTCCGGCTCGGTGGCGAGGTCGACACGGTCGTCGCGCTGCGTGTCGAGGACGGCCTCATCACCGGCCTGTACGCGGTGCGCAACCCGGAGAAGTTGTCACGCATGGACCAGGAGACCGTCCTGGGGCGCTGACTCCGGCCGTTTTCACCCACCGTCACCGGCAGGTGAACCCGAAAGGTCGCGGACATCACAGTCAGGGGGATCCCTGAATTCCGTCGGGGTCGCCTGGAACGCGGGACGCCGACCTGACACGATGGAACTCAACGCCGGGGTCGGGACGTTGCAACATCACAGAGGGGACGCCCCACCTCGAGGTAACAGCCCGTGGGATGCGAGAAGGCAGGCGGAGGAGATGGCCAACCCGTTCGTGAAGTTCTGGAAGTACATGATGGCGGCGTTCTCGTCGAAGATCGACGAGCACGCCGACCCGAAGGTACAGATCCAGCAGGCCATCGAGGAGGCGCAGCGCAACCACCAGGCGCTGACCCAGCAGGCCGCCTCGGTGATCGGTAACCAGCGTCAGCTGGAGATGAAGCTGAACCGCCAGCTCGGCGACGTGGAGAAGCTGCAGGCTTCGACCCGCCAGGCGCTGGTGCTCGCCGACGAGGCGCGTGCCAAGGGCGACGAGCAGAAGGCGACCGAGTTCGAGAACGCGGCGGAGAGCTTCGCCGCGCAGCTCGTCACCGCCGAGCAGAGCATCGAGGACTTGAAGACCCTGCACGACCAGTCGCTTCAGGCTGCGGAGCAGGCGAAGAAGGCCGTCGAGCGCAACGCGACCATGCTGCAGCAGAAGCTGGCCGAGCGCACCAAGCTGCTCTCGCAGCTGGAGCAGGCGAAGATGCAGGAGCAGGTCTCCGCTTCGCTGAACCAGATGAGCCAGCTGGCCGCGCCGGGCAACACCCCGTCGCTGGAAGACGTTCGCGACAAGATCGAGAAGCGCTACACCACCGCGCTGGGCTCGGCCGAACTCGCACAGAACTCCGTCCAGGGCCGGATGATGGAGGTCCAGGCCTCCACGACGCAGCTCGCGGGACACTCGCGGCTGGAGCAGATCCGCGCGTCCATGAAGGGCGATTCCGTCGCTCAGGTGACCGACGGCAAGACCGCCGCCGCACCGGCGAAGACGTCGGGCTCCGCGGACATCCAGCGTGAGATCCAGGCTCGGGTTCAGGCCGAACAGGGCAAGAACCCCGCCTGACACACCAACTGGAGCCGGTCCCGCACCCCGCGCGGGTGCGGGACCGGTCTCACCAGAAGACAGGGGAGAGGGCATGGGGCAGGGCAGGCGCAAGGACTTCGGGGAGTTCACCGCCAAGCTTGAGAAGCACATCGAGAAGCTGCCCGACTACGCCCAGCGCGCGCAGGAGAAGCTGCAGCGCTACATCCCGCCTTCCGAGCAGGGCTCTTCCCCGCGTCCTGCTCAGCCTTCGCGGCCGCGTCCGCAGATGCCGCAGATGCCCGCCATGCCGAAGATCTCGCAGCAGCTGACGTCGATGGCCGCGGGGCAGATCCCGGTCGTGGCCGACGCGAAGGCCAAATGGGCGCGCTGGAACGAACCCGCCGCCAAACTGGAGCGACGCAAACGCCGGGCCTCGCGGGCACTGACGTTCTGGATCCTCCTCACCTTCCTTTGTGGACTGTTCGCCGTCGTCGCGGGCACCGGCCTTTTGAAGAACGGTGAGGCCGACGTCCTCCAGGCCATCGCGGGCGGCGCCTTCGCCGTCATCTTCGGGACTTTCGGCGTCAAGTCGGGCCTGCGGCTGCGGGCGCTCAACCGCACCGTGCTGCCCGCCGCCCCCGCCGCTCCGCCGCCGCTGCCCCCGGCGCGGTCGGTCGCGCGTGAGCCGATGGAGCGCCTCGCCGAGAGCGAGGCTTCGCTGGCGGAGCTGCTTCGCCAGCTTTCGCAGCCGACGTCGCTCGGCACCATGCCGGTCTCGGAGATCGCCGTCGCCGACGCCCGCACCACCGCCGCCGAGGCGGCACAGGCCCTGCGTGGCCTCGCCGGCCGGATCCAGGCCATCGAACGCGGCCGCGACGCCGCGCCCGAGCGGGAACGCGGCGCCCTCGACGCCGCCATCAAGCAACTGCGAGACCAGCTCGACGACGGTCTCGACGGCTACGGCGGTCTCGTCGCGGCCGCCGGGCACACCGTCGCCGCGAGTTCGGACGGCATGACGTCGTCCAAGGAGTCGCTGTCCGACGCGACCGACAAGCTCGCCGGCCTCGCCATGGCCCTGCGCGAACTCTCCTGAACCCGTAACTCGCGTGATTGAACGCGTAACTCGCGTGTTTGAAGGCGTAACTCACGAGATACGCCTTCAAACACGCGAGATACGTCTTCAGTCACGTGAGTTACGGGAAACGGGTAGGCTCTGAGCAGGCGCTTTCCTGGACCATCGTCTCATTCGTCGTCGCTAATACTCCATTGCGTAACGACCTGCTCACTGTGTGGTACCGAAACGCTCGCGTGACCCGAATCCGCTGGTGACGGCGACCCGCGATGCCTAACGTTTCTCACATGCACGCAGTGCTCATCCCAGCTCGGGCCTGAACCCAGCCCGCGTGAGCGGGCGTCCCAGGGTGGCGGACCGGACACAGTGGATCTCGCGCAGTGGTCTTTCTCGTCCCCACCGAGGAAAGGACGCCCAGTGACGACGCTCCCCCCGGAACCAGAGCCGACCCCCGTCCCGCCTCCCAGCTCCTACCAGCGCGTCATAGCCGCCTACGACCGGATAGCCGAAGTCGACCGCCCCGACGTCTGGATCGCCCTCCGCCCGGTGGAAGACGCCCTCGTGGACGCGAAAGCCGTCGATGAACGGCTTCGCGCGGGCGCGGACCTGCCGCTCGCGGGCACCTTGGTGGCGGTCGCGGACCTGGTCGACGTCGCCGGTCTGCCCACGGCGGGCGAGGACGTCTGCTGTGCCAGCGCCACCTCGGTGTCCCGGCTGACCGCGGCCGGGGCGGTCGTGCTCGGCAAGACCAACTGCGACCGGTTCGGCAGCGACCTCGAGCACACCCGCAGCCCCTACGGCGCCGTGAGCGCGGCGCTGAACACCGCCCGGGTCTCCGGGAGCGCGAGCAGCGGCGCGGCCGTCGCCGTCGCGCTCGGCCTCGTCGATCTGGCGGTCGGCACGGACACGGCGGGCGCGGGCCGCGTTCCCGCTTCGCTCAACGGGATCGTCGGGCTGAAACCGACGCTGGGTCTCGTGCCGAAGACCGGCGCCGCGCCGTGCGGCGGGATCGCCCTGTTCGCCCGCAGCCTCACCTTGGGGCAGCGCGCGCTGGGACTGATGACCGGTCCCGACGGGATCGACCCGCTCGCCCGCGACTGGCCGCCGGACGTCCGGCTGTCGGCCGGCGACCGGCCCCGGGTGGCGATCCCGGGCTCCGACACGCTCACCGGCCTTTCGCTGCAGTCCCGATCCGCTTTCCTGGGCGCGATTTCGGCGCTGAGGGCGTCCGGGGCGCTCGTGGAGACCGTGGAGGTCTCGGCACTGCTGAAGGTGGGCGACCTGATCCACGACGACGGCTTCACCGCCGACAGGCACCGTGTCGCGGAGGCCGGGATGCTCGCGCTCCGGATGCTCTCCGAGTACGACGCCCTCGTGCTCCCGACCGTCGCGGACCATCCCGAGGTCTCCGAGGCGTTGTCCGACCCGGACGGCGTCTCGAAGCGGCTGGAGCGTTTCACGGCGTTCGTCAACCTGCTCGACCTCGCCGCCGTCACGGTTCCGGCGTCGCCGTCGGATCTCGGGCCGTACGGGGTGTCGGTGGTGGTGCGCCCGTTCGACGACCAGGTCGCCATCGACCTCGCCGCCGTGCTCACCGACGAACAGGCCGATTTCCCTTATCCCGCACCGGGTGCGGATCTCGTCGTGTTCGGCGCGCAGCTGCGCGGGCAGCCCTTGAACGGCAGCCTGGTCCGCGCCGGGGCACGGTTCACCGGGCTGGTCCAGACCGGCGAGGGCTACCGGATGTTGTTGCTGCCCACCGATCCGCCCCAGCCAGGGGTGGTGCCGGTGAGCGCCACAGGCGAGCACACGATGCTTTCGGGTGAACGTTGGCGGCTTTCGCCCGCCGCTCTCGGTGCCTTCGCCGCCGCGCTGCCCGCGCCGTTCGTCCTGGGCCGGATCCGGCTGGAGAACGGGGAAACGCCGCTGGCCGTCCTGTGCGACCAGGCCGCCACCGCGACGGCGACGGAGCTGACGCGGTACCAGTGCTGGCGTGCCTACCTCAGGTTCGTCAGTACGGCCGGGCCGCGAGACCTCGGGCGACCAGCTTGACCAGACCGGGACCGTGCAGGGCGAAACCGGTGTAGAGCTGGACGAGACCGGCGCCGGCGTCGAGCATCCGTGCGGCGGCGCCGGCGTCGAAGATCCCGCCGACGCCGATGATCGGCAGCTCGCCGCCGGTTTCGTCGTGCACGAACCGCACCACCTCGACCGAACGCGCGGTGAGCGGGCGGCCGGACAACCCGCCGGCCTGCTCGCCGACGGCGGCCTCGGGCGGGGCGATCCCTTCGCGTGACAGCGTCGTGTTGGTCGCGATCAGCCCGGCGACCCCGTGGTCGAGGCAGACCTCCAGCAGTTCCGCGAGCGCTTCGTCGGTGAGGTCGGGGGCGACCTTGACCAGCACCGGCGTCGGCTTCGCGTCCCCGGCGAGCTCGGCCGACGTCTTCCGCAGCTCGGCGAGCAATTCGGCCAGCGCGGATTTGTCCTGCAGCGCGCGCAGCCCCGGCGTGTTCGGGGAACTGACGTTGATCGCGAAGTAGTCGGCGTACGGGTACAAGGCCCGCAGCGAGAACCGGTAGTCCTCGACGGCTTCGTCGAGCGGGGTCACCTTGGACTTGCCGATGCTGACGCCGAGCGGCACCGGCGGCTTCCCGGTCGCGGCGAGCCGGGTGGCGAGCGCTTCGGCGCCTTCGTTGTTGAAGCCCATCCGGTTGATCACCGCGTCGGTCTCGGCGAGGGTGAACAGCCGCGGTTTGTCGTTGCCCGGCTGCGGATGCCGGGTGACCGTGCCGACCTCGACGAAGCCGAAACCGAGCGCGGGCCAGGCGTGCAGCGCGCGGCCGTTCTTGTCCATCCCGGCGGCGAGACCGACCCGGTTCGGGAAGCGCAGGCCGAGGAAGGTGACCGGATCGTCCGTCCGGTAGACGCGGCCGAGCGCGGCGAGCGCGGGGGAGACCCGGCTCAGCCTGGCGAGCGAGCCGATGGTGCGTTCGTGCACGGTTTCGGGGTCGCTGCCGGAGACCCGGTAGAGAGCGGGGCGGACGATCTTGTCGAAGAGCACGGCCCCATCATGCCTGGTGGGCTCTAGCGCTTCGCCTTCCACTCGTCTTCGAGCATCGCGAAGACGAGCTCGTCGGTCCATTCACCCTTGACGATCTCGTTCTCGCGCAGATGCGCCTCCTTGCGCATGCCGAGGCGCTCCATCAGCGCGGCCGACGCGGTGTTGCGTCCGTCACAGCGGCCGATGATCCGGTGCAGGCCCAGGTCTTCGAAGCCGAGCCGCAGCAGTTCGGTGGCGGCCTCCGCGGCGAACCCCTTGCCGTGGTGGTCGGGATGGAAGACGAATCCGATCTCGCCCTGGCGGTGCTCGCTGCTCAGGTACTCGAGGTTCAGGTCGCCGATCAGCTGCCCGGTCTCGGTCAGCTCCACGGCCACCGCGAGGAGCTGGCCTTCCTTCGACAGGCTGCTGCTGTGCACCCGTTTGGCGAGCGCGGCGGCGGATTCGGCCCGGCTGCGCGGGCCCCAGTAGAGGTAGCGGGCGACGTCGGCGCGCGACTGGAAGGAGTTGAGTTCGTCGAGATCCGCGGAGGTGAAGGCGCGGAGGGTCAGTCGCTGGGTGATGATCGGGAAATCGGGCCTCAGCATGGCGTCAGGCTATCCAGTCGGCGGGGTTCCCCGGGGCGGAACTGCGGCGGACGGTCTTCTGGAGCGCCGGATGGCACCCCCTGGAAATAGGGGTACCCCCGAGGCGGCTCCCGGACGCCGGGAATCGGCGTCCGGGCCCGAGCCGGACCGGTGCTCGGGAACCTCGGGGGCCCGGTGACTGCCTGGTATTCGCTATCAGGCATCACGCGAAGCAGAGACGACGAGCCGAAGGTGGCTCCAACTTGCGTTGTATCGCTGCTCTGAAGTCCTACGCGTGGGGTCCGCTAGCGGACAGCCACCTCACGAGTCCTGTTGGAATACAACTTTGGACCACCTCCTCTCTCGTGTACCGCCACGCTATGCGAGGAGTTCGGGGTCCTGCAACAAGATTTCGTCGATCTCGGTCAGCAGGACGGTTTTGTCCGCCGAGGGCAGAAAAGAGGCTTCCACGGCGTTCTTCGCGAACAGGGCGATTTCGGCCGCCGTCAGCCCGAGCGTTTCGGCCACCGCCACGTACTCGCCGTCGAGGGTGGCGCCGAACATCGGCGGATCGTCGGTGTTGAGCGTGACCGTCACGCCGTGGTCGAGCAGCCGCCGCACGGGATGCGCCGCGATCGAGGGGAACTGGCCGGTGCGGAGATTCGACGTGGGGCAGACCTCCAGCGGGATCCGTTGCACGGCAAGGTGTTCCAGCAGCGCCGGATCGGTGTGCGCGCCGACGCCGTGCCCGATCCGCTCGGCGCCGAGGTCGTGCACCGCCGACCAGACGGTGGCGGGCCCGGTGGTCTCGCCCGCGTGCGGGACGCTGTGCAGTCCCGCCTCCCTCGCCGCGGTGAAGAACGGGGCGAACTGCGCGCGGCCGACCCCGACCTCGGGGCCGCCGAGCCCGAAGGACACCAGCCCTTCGGGGCGTTCGCGGAGCGCGAACACGACCGTCTCGCGGCCGGCGACGACCCCTTTCTCGCCGGGAATGTCGAAGCACCAGGCCAGTTCCACGCCGTGGTCCGCCCGCGCCGCGGCCCTTCCGGTGGCGAGCCCGGCGAGGAGATCGTCGGTCGCCATGCCGTCGAGGACGTGGTTGTACGGCGTCACGGTCACCTCGGCGTAGCGGGCGTTCTGCGCGGCCAGATCCGCCGCCAGTCCCGTGACGAGAGTGTGGATGTCGCGGGCGTCGCGCACGAGCGACGTCACCGCCAGGTAGTTGCGGAGGAAATGCGGGAAATCGCGGAAGGTGAAGAATTCGGCGAGCGCCGAAGGCTCCGTCGGCACTCCCGCGGACGGGCGGCGGCGGGCCAGTTCCAGCACCGTGGGCAGGCTCGCCGAGCCGACGAGATGGACGTGCAGTTCGACCTTGGGCAGGGCGTGCACGAACGCGCGCAGCGCCTCGCCCGTGAGGATTCCGGGCATGACAAAGCTCCCTGGGAGAAGTGGGGGGGGGTGACGTGCGGAGGGAGCGGGCGGCTCAGGGAGCGAGGTCGCCGCGTTCGGTGTCGGCCCCGTAGAGCGGGAGCTTGAACAGCGTCACCGGGTCAGCTTACCGGTCCGGACGGGGCCCCGGCTGGCAATTCGGGCAGAACCAGGTCGGCCGCTGCTGGTACCCGGTGCCCTGCTGGAGCACCTCCACCTTGCCGCCACAGCGGAAGCAGCCCTGCCTCGTCCGCTCGTAGACCCACTGGCGTCTGCCGCGGCGCGGGTCTCCGGTGGTGATCTGCTCATGTCGCCAGGCGTTGGCCACCAGGAGTTTCCGCCCGAGCGCGACCGCCTTCGCGGTGTCCACTTCGGACACCGGGGTCCACGGGGAGACCTTGAGCAGGAAGCAGATCTCGACCTTGTACAGGTTCCCGATCCCCGCCATGATCCGCTGATCCAGCAGGGCGTCGCCCAGTTCGCGATCGGGGTCCGCGGCCAGCGCGGCCGCCGCCCGCTCCGCCAGCTCGTCCGTCCATTGTGGATCGAGCAGATCCGGGCCGAGGTGGCCGACCAGCCGGTCTTCCTCGTCCGTGGGCACGAGTTCGAGGTCGTGCACGCGGAAGCCGATCGCCTGCAGCTCCTCGGTGGCCAGGATGACCCGCGCCTGATGCGCCGGATGCCGCCAGCGCGCGCCCGCCCGGTAGACGTCCCACGTTCCGTCCATCCGCAGATGGCTGTGCAGGGTGAGCTCACCGGAGAGGCGGGTCAGCAGATGCTTGCCGACCGTGCCGACACCGAGCACGTCCCGTCCGGCGAGATCCGTCGTGGCCAGCTGGGGGACCCGGAACTCGCCGCGCAGCAAGGTCTTGCCCGCCAACGCCTTGTCGAGGACCTTGCCGGCGAGGAAGACGGTGTCGCCTTCGGGCATCGGAGGTCAGCCCGTGCCGGTGTCGCTCAGCTTGGCGGGTGTTTCAGGCTCGTCCTCACCATGGACGCGATGCCGTCCGGCCCGGCTCGAGCGCAGGACCTTCGCCAGCACCATGTTGAAGGTGAGCGCGATCTCCTGCGCGCCGGGGGAGTGCCACTCGTGGATCGGGCTGCACGCGCCCTGCGCCTGTTGCACGGCGAGCCGGTCCGGGATGGCCGTCGGCATCACCAGCGGGCCGAAGTTCTCGCGCAGCTCGGCCACACGGAACTGGTGCTCGTAGGAGCGCACGCGGAGCTTGTTGACCACGACGCCGATCGGCCGCAGCCCCGGGTTCTGCTCCTCACGGATCTTCTCGATCGCTTCGAGGGCGCGGCGGGCACCGGAGACGGCGTACATCGTGGGCTCGGTGACGATCAGGGCGCTGTCCGCGGCCACCAGCGCGGAGCGGGTCAGCCTGCCCAGCGACGGCGGGCAGTCGAGGATCACCAGTTCGTAGGGTTCCTCGCGCAGCGGGTTCGTGTGCAGCTCGTCGAGCGCGCGGGAGAGGTTCTCCAGGCGGCGGCTGTCGGCGTCGGGCTCGTTGAGCATCTCCAGCTCTTCGGCGCCGACGAGCACGTCGATCCGGTTGCTCCACACGCTGGGCGCGATCGCGCGTTCGAGCACCGAACGCACCGGCGTCTCGAGGACGTCGGCCAGCGTGCGATCGGTGAAGGGCGGGTCCAGCGAGGTGGTGGCGTTGCCTTGCGGGTCGAGGTCGGCCACGAGGGTCCGGGCGCCCCTACGCAGCGCGGCGGACGCGACACCGAGGGCGACCGTCGTTTTACCGACGCCACCCTTCAGGCTGAGAACAGCGACCGTGTGCACTCGATACAGCCTACGGGCAGTCGGCGGGGTGGCCCCTTGGCAAGGTGTCGAACACCGCATCGGACTACACCCGGCGGGCCGGCGAAGGCGGGCATTACCCTGTGCGTTTATGAAGACGGACACCGTGGCCACGCGGGGATCGGGGGCGGTTCGCCGGGTTCTCGAAGCAGAACTCCGGGCCGCACGGGCGCGAGGCGCACAACAGCCGCACGTCGTCGACGTCGGCGGGGGCAGCGGCGGCTGGGCGGTGCCGCTGGCCTCGGCGGGCTGCCTGGTGACCGTGGTCGAACCGAACCCCAACGCGCTGGCGACCCTGCGCCGCCGCGCCGAAGAAGAGGGCGTCTCCGGGAGCATCACGGTGATCGCCGACGACTCCGACGCGCTCGGAGCCCACGTCGCCGCCGGATCGGCCGACCTCGTCCTCGCGCACGGCCTGCTCGAAGTCGTCGACGACCCGGCGCTCGTGCTCGCCGCGCTGGCCGCCGCGGTCACCCCCGGCGGCGCGGTCTCGGTGCTGGTGGCGAACCGGCACGCCGCGATCCTGCAGCGCGCGCTGGCCGGACGTCTCGGTGAGGCGCGGGAGCTGCTCGCGGCCGAAAGCGGCGTGCTCGGCGGCGGCCGGGAGACCGTGCTGCGGCGGTTCGACGCCGAGACCCTGTGCGCTCAGCTGATCGAGGTGGGCCTCGAAGTGACCTCGCTGCAGGGCGATGGCGTCGTGGCGGACTTCGTGCCCGGCGGGGTGCGGGAAGAGGACCTGGCCGAGTTCGAGCTGGCGGCGGCGTCGGTTCCGCCGTTGCGGGACATCGCCAGCCGCCTGCATCTGCTGGCCCGCCGTCCCTGACCTCGTGAGTGGTAAGGACGGTTCTAACCGTCCTCGCCACTCACGAGACTTTTCACGAGACTGTCGGTGGCCCGGGCTAACGTCCGGGTGTGGGACGAAACGCCGAACTGCCCGGGGGGATGGCCCGCTACCGCGTGACGACCGGCGCCACCTCCTGGCCCGACGACACCGGCTGCGGCCTGCTGCACGTCGACATGGACGCCTTCTTCGTGTCGTGTGAGCTGCGCACCCGTCCGGAGCTGGAAGGCAAGCCGGTGGTCGTCTCCGGTGGCGGCCCGAGGTCGGTCGTCGCGGCGGCGAGCTACGCGGCGCGCGAGTTCGGCGTCCGGTCGGCCATGCCGTTCTCGACGGCCAAACGGCTCTGCCCGCACCTGATTTGCATCACCCCGACGCCCGGGCTCTACGGCGAGGTGTCCCAAGGCGTCATGGGGATCTTCCGCGAGCTGACGCCACTGGTGGAGCCGCTGAGCCTGGACGAGGCCTTCCTGGACGTCAGCGGGGCGCTCAAACGGCTGGACTCCTCGCCCGCGCGGCTCGGGGCCTGGATCCGGGAGCGGGTGGCCGCCGACTTCGGGATCGGCTGCTCGGTCGGCGTCGCGAAGGTCAAGTTCGTCGCGAAGCTGGCGTCCGGGATGGCGAAACCGGACGGCATGGTCGTCGTCCCGGCGGCCGAGACGCTCACGTTCCTGCATCCGCTGCCCGTGTCGGCGCTGTGGGGCGTCGGCAAGCGCACCGAGGAGCACCTGCGGCAGCAGGGGCTCGACACCATCGCCGACGTCGCCGCCGCCCCGCTGTCCAGGCTGAGGCGGTCGCTCGGGCGGGCGCTGGGGGAGCATCTGTACGCCCTCGCGAACGGGCACGACGATCGCAAGGTCGTCCCGGAGTCGCCGGACAAGTCGATCGGCGCCGAAGTGACCTTCGACGTCGACCTCCACGATCGTTCGGCGCTCGGGCTGGAACTGCTCCGGCTGTCGGAACGCGTCGCCGCCACCCTGCGCCGCCGGGGCCTTCGCGGGCGGACGGTGTCGATCAAGGTCAGGTTCGCGGATTTCAAGACCATCACCCGCGCCAGGACAACCGCCGTCGGAGTGGATGTGGCCCGCGACATCCACCGCACGGCCGTCGAGCTCCTCACCGAGCACGCGCCGACGGGCGCAGTCCGCCTGATCGGCGTAAGAGTCGAGGGATTGGACACGGAGAGTGACGGAGAACAACTGCTTTTCGCCTCTTCCGAACCCCGTTGGCGGGATGCGGAAGTCGCCGCCGACGTCGCGAGGTCGAAGTTCGGTGCCGCCGCGGTGCGGCCCGCGTCACTGCTGACCCCCCGTGACCAGTGACATCGCCCGCTCGGCCGTCGTCGAGAGGGCCGAGTCGGGTGGTTTCGGCCAATTCGATCCCTTCTGGATACGGGATCGGGTAGTCGGACGAGCGCGGGGCTCGTATCCTGGACAGAGACACCCCGCCTGGGGTTGTCTGTTGGGTCCATGACGTTGCGCGGCCCGGCGCCCGCGACAGCTGTGCCGGAGGAGGAAAGATGCCACTCTCCGAGCATGAGCAGCGGCTGCTCGATCAGATCGAGCGCGAGCTCTATGCCGAGGACCCCAAGTTCGCATCCACGGTGCGAGGCACCCGGTTGCGCCGCCCCGCCCGCCGACGGCGTTTGCAGGGCATCGCCCTGTTCGTAGTGGGCGTCGCACTGTTGGTGCTCGGCGTGGTGGTCAACATCCGGGTGGCCGAGATCCCAGTGATCAGCGTGCTCGGGTTCCTCGTGATGTTCTTCGGAGTCATGATGGCCGTCACATCGATTCGGCAAGGAGCCGAAGCGGAGGGCGGTAAGGACAGCGGTGGCCCGGGTGGCGGCGGAGGGGGCGGCGGCAAGTCGTCCACGCGCCGGAGCTCGTTCACCCAGCGCATGGAAGAGCGCTTCCGCCAGCGCTTCGAGGAGCAATAGCTCTCACACACGCGAACATGCCGGCAGGGCGACGCCTTGCCGGCATGTTCGCGTTGTCCTGCGCCGAGCTGAAGGACGCTTTCCCCGCATGAGACGCGGTGAAGGGCGCTTTCCCCGCATGAGATGAGGGGAAAGCGCCCTTCAGCGCTTGTCCCGCCGCCGCAGGGAACGCGGGAACAGGCGGCCCTTCCACGACATCGGCGCGTTCCGCTTCAGGCTCTTGCGGACCTCGTCGAAGGCCGGGCCCAGCGTCTGGTCGTCGGCCGGCTTGTCCGAGTACCAGGACCGCTCCACGACCCCGATGACCGTCCGCAGCCCGGTGCGGCCCTCCTCGTCCAGCCGGTGCTTCTCGACGACCTTCCGGCCCGCCACGCGCACCGTGTCGCCGCCGGACAGCGGCAGGCCGCGGTCCGCGCACTCGTCCATCAGCTCGCGCCACGCCGCGTCGGCCGCGGCGGGGGAGCGGGACGCGATCTTCTGCAGCCGCAGCCGTCGCTTGATCTCCCGGATCGCCGTCGGCGTGCCGAGCCCGCCGAGGACGACCACCAGCGCCAGCGCGAACCACCACGACACCCACGCCGCCAGGAACGCGAACGCCGCCACCCACAGCCCGATCGCGATCAGCGGCAGCCAGTTCGTCACGTTCTGGTTGTCGAGGAACCCGTGTTCCGGTTCGGGCGAGTCCGGGGAAGACGACGGCCGCATCAGCGCCCGGTATCTCAACCGCGACCGCACGATCGCGACCACGGTCAGCGCGGCCGCCAGCCCGCCGAGGATCCCGGCGAGGATCGCCGGCCACAGCGGCTCTTCGTCCTGCTGGCCCGGGCCGCCGTCGGCGCCGAGGTCCTCGCCCTGGTCACGGGGGGTGCCGGTGGCGGGGGCGCTCGACGCGGGCGCGCTCGGCACCTCCTGGGTGTCGTTGGTCGTGGAGCTGCCGGCGTCGTTCTGCAGGTACGGAGGGACGACCGCGCGGCCGTCGAGCAGCGGGGTCGGGTCGAAGCTGACCCAGCCCTTCGTCTGGAAGTAGACCTCGACCCACGCGTGCGCGTCTTCGGAGCTGATCGAGACGTGATCGCCCTTCGGCGTCCCGGAGGTGAAGCCGATGGCGACCCGCGACGGGATGCCGACCGCCCGCAGCATCACGGCCATCGCGGACGCGTACTGCTCGCAGAACCCGCGTTTGCCGTTGAGGATGAAGTCGGCGAGCGCGTCGGAGTCGGTGGCGTCGGCGGTTTTGGTGTCGTAGACGAAACCGTTCTGCGCGGTGAAGAACGACCAGAGCGCCTGCGCCTTGTCGAAGTTGTTGGACTCGTTCTCCGTCAGCTGCTTGGCCTTCGCGACCACGCGGGGATCGACGCGGTCGACCTGGGTGAACTGCGGCGGCACCTCGGCCAGGCGGGCGTCGTCGAGCCGGAGCTCGTCCTTCGACGGTTCCTTGATGGACGCGGTCTCGGTGTAGGCGGGCGCGTTCTGCTTGGTCGTGGTGAACACGGCACCGCCGACCGGGTCGTACAGCCAGTTGTCGGCCAGCCCGTTGAGCGACCTCGGCGCGCCGTAGATCGGCAGCCAGTTGTCGACCCAGTTCGTCGGCTCGATCCGGATCTCGCGTCCGGGCCCGGCGCCGTCGTCGCCCGGGGCGGGCGGAAGTCCCTTGTTGGCCTGCACGCCCTGCTGGGCGCGGCCGTTCTGCGCCAGCCCCCAGCCCTTGTTCGGGGTGTAGGTGTCGAGGGTGAACGCGCGCAGCAGCCGCTTGTCCGCGCCCAGTCCGTAGACCTTGAACAGCTCCACGTTCTCGCCCTGGTCGAGCAGGCCACGCAGCTGGGTGAACGGCTCGACGCCGAAGCCGCCCGCGCCACCGCGGCCCGAACCCTGGCCGCCGGGAAGGCTGCCGACGGTGCCGACACCGGTGACGGCGGTGCCGATCACCAGGCCCATCGCGATCGCGGCGGCCACCACGCCGACGGGGGCAGACAACGTGCTCGCCGAGTTGCCAAGCCCGGGGGCGTCCCGGTTGCGCCAGCGGCGATGCCGGTGGTTGCCGTCGACGGCGAGCAGGCCGGCGAACGCGGCCGCGCCGAGCAGGAACGTCCACCACGGCAGCATGTCCTCGGACAGCGCGGCCGGGACGGCGTACACGCACAGCAGGACCAGTCCGGTCGCGGCGGGCGCGGCGGCGGCCACGGCCAGCGTGTCGACCAGGACCGCGACCAGGCCGATCGCGATGGTGATCAGGCACAGGATCGGCGGGGTGCCCTCGACCGGGGGCAGGCCGACGCGGATCTGCTCGGCCGCGGCGGCGAGGACACCGCGCAGTTCTTCGAGCGCGTCCGGGCCGGGGAAGATCTTCAGGATCCCGCTGGTGGTGAACGCCCCGGTGATCAGGAACAGCAGCACCAGCAGCTGCGCCAGGCCGACGACGATGGTCGGCGCGCGCAGCGAGCGCAGGGCGAGGCCGGTCGAGGCGATCAGCACGACGGCGACCAGCAGGTAGCCGAACCACGCCCAGCCGGAGACCACGCCGGTGAGCGAGGTCGAGGCGAACAGCGTGGCGAGCCCGGCGGCGACCGGCGCGAGCACGCTGCTCGTCCAGACGGGCGGCGGGGCGGTGGGACGCGGTTTGGGGGTGTGCCGCAGGGGTGGCGCGGTCGCGGTCACAGGCCGCCTCCGATCAGCGTGCCCCGGCGGGTGGCCGTCTGGCAGAGCTCGGCCCAGACCTGCGGCATGGGCGAACCGGGACCGGCGACGACGACGCCCCAGCCCGCGGCCCGCAGCAGCGCCACCGATTCCTCGGTGGCGGCGGCACGGTTCTCGGGCCGGTTGACGCCGGACGACCAGCCGGGGGTGTCGAGCAGCACGGCGAGGCTCCGGATCCCGCGCGGGCGGTACCGGGACAGCTCGTGCACGGATTCGTTGCTGACGGTGCCGAGCACCGCGATGAGTTCCTGTCCCTCGGCCGGGTCGTGGCCGAGGGTGATGTCGCGCTGGTGCGCGGGCTGGAGCGCGGCGAGGACGTCGAGCACGACGTTGTCGTAGTGCTCGCCACCCTCGCCGGGGGTGTCGGCCAGGGTCTGGCCGTGTTCGGTGATCAGGCGGACCCGGTGCCCGGACCGGCGCAGGTGCAGCGCCACGGAAGCGGCGAACGAGACCGCCCATTCGAGGCTCGCCGCGGGGCCGGTGCCGTGATGCGCCGCCGCGCGGTGGTCCAGCAGCACCGTGGTGCCGCCGCGCCACGGCCGTTCCTCGACGCGGACCATGATCTCGTCGCGGCGGGCGGTCGAGCGCCAATGGACCTTCCGCAGGTCGTCGCCCTGGCGGTACTGCCGGACGATCACGTCCGACTCGCCCTGCCCGGCGTGCAGGCGGATGCTGCCGTCGTCGCCCGCGCCGATCCCGGCGCCACTGGGCAGGCCCCACAGGCCGACCACCTTCGGCACGACGACCAGCCGGGAATGCGCGATCAGCTCACGTTCGAACTCGCACAGCCCGAACGGGTCGGTGATCGTCGCCCGCAGCGGGCCGACCTGCTGGATCCCGCGCAGCACCGGCTGCAACGGATACCGCAGCGCGACCCGGCGGTCGTGGGGGAGGCGTTCGACGACGAACCGCGGCCGCGAACCCAGCGCGTAGGGCACGCCGTCTTCGAGCAGCACCTCGCCCGCCGGGAGCCTCCCGTTGCGCCAGAGTTCGAGCTGGACCTCGCCCGGCGAGCCGACCGAGACCCGCTCCGGGCGCAGCGAGCGGGCCGCGCCCAGCCGCAGCCGGGTCGCCGAGATGAAGTAGGCGACCAGCAGCGGCAGGGCGATCACGAACACCGCGACCCGCAACAGGTCCCGTTCGTTGAGCACGAACGAGCAGGCCGCCGCGGCGACGCCGGCGGCGAGGAGGCAGCGGCCGCGTGTGGTCAGGCCGGACAGAGCACGCAGCATGGCCCCGTTTTCCTTCTACTCAGCGGTGGTTCGAGCCCTGCGGGACGGGAACGCGGTGCAGGATCGCGCGGACCACGTCGGTGGCCGACCGGCGGGCGGCGTGCGCCTCGGTGGTGAGCACCATGCGGTGGGCCAGCACCGGGACCGAGACCGTGTGCAGGTCGTCCGGGACGACGAACTCGCGGCCCGAGAGCGCGGCCTGCGCGCGGGCGGCGCGGACCAGGTGCAGGGTCGCCCGCGGCGAGGCGCCGAGGCGGATCTCCGGCACCTGGCGGGTCGCGGCCACCAGATCGACGGCGTACCGGCGGATCTCCGGCGACATGTGCACCGACCGCACCGTCTCGATCAGCCGCTGCACCGACTCGCGGTCGGAGACGGGCTCGAGATCGGCCAGCGGGTTGTGCCCGGCGTGCTCGTCGACCATGGCCAGTTCGGCCTGCTGGTCGGGGTAGCCGATGGACACCCGCGCGGTGAACCGGTCCCGCTGGGCCTCGGGCAGCGCGTACGTGCCCTCCATCTCGATGGGGTTCTGGGTGGCGATCACCATGAACGGCTCTTCGAGGTGGTAGGTCGAGGTGTCGACGGTGACCTGGTGCTCTTCCATGCATTCGAGCAGGGCCGACTGCGTCTTCGGCGAGGCGCGGTTGATCTCGTCGCCGACCACGATGTTCGCGAACACCGGGCCGGGGCGGAACTCGAACTCGCCGCTCTGCCGGTTGTAGATGGACACCCCGGTGACGTCGCTGGGCAACAGGTCGGGGGTGAACTGGATCCGGCTGACGGTGCAGTCGATCGAGCGGGCCAGCGCCTTCGCCAGCGAGGTCTTGCCGACCCCGGGGACGTCTTCGACGAGGAGGTGGCCTTCGGCGAGCAGGGTCACGAGCGCGATGCGGATGACGTCGGGTTTGCCGACCAGTACCCGCTCCACGTTGGCGGCGATCCGCCGCGCGGTCTCGTGCAGTTCGTCCAGCGACGCTCTGGCGGCCTCCCGGCCGTTCTGCCGACCGCTGACCGAGCCGGCGCCCGTGGGGTACGGCGCTTGCCCGGTTGCCTGCTCGCCCTGGTGTTCGCCGGGCGTCGCAGACTGGATTCTCGACGTCACTCGACCTCCTGATGCCGCGTGGCTGGATGTCCGCTGGATCCTGCTGAAGGTCAGCTTTCAAGGCCCGAGCAGTCCCCCGGGTAGCGGTCAGCCTCCCACGAAGTGTGTCAAACTCGGGCGAACTCGTGGGGGGAACCCCGCCAACCCCAGTCGATGACTCTGTGCAACCAGAGACCTTACCTCGATCGGGTGAGGTGAGCGCGTTTTCGGGTGCTCCCGCTGACGCCTTGTTTTGTCGTATGCTCCGGTGCGAGGTCGCTCGACTACGGAGAGGCGTAATCGCTTATGAGCGAGGTGAGTACCGCCAAGCCCCGCCCTGCTGATGGGCTCTCGACGGGAAAGCGTGTCTCGAGCCTGGATCTGAGCGGGTTCGCGGTCGCGCCGGAACTGGCCGCCGACGCCCACGCGAAGATCTCCGCCCTGCAAGACGTGGTCGGCCAGATGGTCCGCGAGGCCAAGGTGCTCGGCCGCACGGTTCCCCTCGGCGGGGGATACGCGGACGAGGTCGGCAAGTTCATGGCGCAGTACGGGATCGGCGCCGAAGGCTCCGCGGTCGAGGCGCTCACGGCGTTCGGCAAGGAACTCGAGGCGCTCAAGAACCGGATCGAGAAGGCGCTGGCGAAGTACACCCGACAGGATGAACAAGCGGCGGCGGATGTGGACTGTGTCGGCGGCTGACCCCAGGAAGCCCGGCCTTGCCGCGCTCGTCGTCCTGGTCGTCCTCACAGTGTCCGCCTGCGGGCAAGGGACCGCTGGTCAGGCGCGTGTTCCGGCCGCCGCCGACGGCCCGGCTCCGGTGCCTTCGTCTTCGGCGCCCGCGCCGGATCGTGGCGTGGATCCGTGCACGCTGCTGGACCCGAAGGACCGGTCGACCGCCGGGATCAACGTGCTCGGCGTCGCGAAGGAGATCAACGGCGCCCGTGCCTGCGACTGGACGGTGCCCGCGACGTTCGGCGTCACCATCACCGTGGACGAGAAGAACGGCCTGGCCGATCTCGAGGTCGCGCGCAAGACCGCCACCAAGACCAAGGTCGGTGGCCGGGACGCGCTCAAGGTCGCCGACAAGAAGGCCGCTGACGGGACCTGCGCGGTCCTGCTCGGCATGGGGGAGAAGGCGAGCGTCCAGATCGACGTGAGCAACACGAACTTCACCGACACCCCGCTCGCCTGCGAGCGCGCGGTGACGGTGGCGGGATTGGCCGAACCCAAACTGCCTTAGGAGTGACAGTGCCTGATGGAGAGACGCCGGGACGCGAGGTCCCGGTCGCGGCCACGCGGTACGAGGCGTACAGCCACGAAGCGCTGGCAGCCGAGGTCGAAGCGGGCAACGACCCCGAGGCCGCGGGCGGCATCGGCGCGGGCTGGGACGCGCTCGCGCGGCGCATGCAGGACGCGACGTCCGAACTGGCCGGGCTGGTCGGCAGCAGTGAAGAGAACTGGCGCGGGGAAGCGGGCGACGCGCTCCGCGGGGTGCTGGCCACCGCATCCGGTTGGCTGACCTGGTCCGCGGACCTCTCGTCCTCGCTCGGGAAGGCCGTGTCCGGACAGGCCGAGGCGGCGGCGCGGGCCCGTGCCGACATGCCGCCGCCGGTGGACTACGACCCCGGCGCGATGATCCGCGGCGCCGCGGCGGGTGGGAACCTCGCGCTCCTGGCCGCGCTCGCCGACGAGATGGAGGCCAAGCACGCGGAAGCCGAAGAGGCCCGCCGCAAGGCCGTCGACGTCATGAACACCCGCGATGCCTCACTGCGTTCGCTGACCCCCAAGGTCTCCTTCGGGAAGCCGCCCGAGCTGGGGCGGTCTTGATCCGGGTTTCCGCGTCGGCGTTCGACGTCCTCTGGACCGATCTGGGACACGCGGCCCCGCCGTGGCCGCTGTCCGTGCGCAGCGTCGGCGCCACGGAAGCGGAACGCGCCGAGATCCGCGGCGCGGTCTACGAAAACCTCGCCGAACGAGGCCTCTATGACGGGGACCGGCTCGACGCCGCCCTGGAAGCGCGGCTGGACCTGCTCGCGCGCGCCGAGGTCTATGTCGAATGCGAGGCGCTGGCCGACATGACGGCTCCGGCGCCGTTCCGCGCGGTCGCGGCCGCGCGGGGGCGGCACGGCGTGCTGGCCACGCAACCCGAGCAGACCATCGCGCTCTCCGGGATCGGCGACGGCGAGGTGTTCGGCGCGATCGTCGACGTCCTGCCCGAACTGCGGCCCGGCCCCGGTTACGGCATCAGCCTGCCCGCGGCGCGCTTCGGCGACGCCCTGGAGGATCCGGTGTTCGGCGACGGCGGGCGATCGTCGGCTTCGGACAGTCAGCTGCGCGAGGTACTCGCGATCCAGGCGCGGCCCGTCTACAGCGCGGGCCAGTTCACCGTGCGGACCCGCGACCGCGACGGCCGGGCGCACCGAGCGGGCGGGCTGACCTGGTTCGACACCGACGTCGGCGCGTACTGCGCGGCGCGGACCGAGGGCCGCGGCGGGCAGCCGTGGGTGAACGTGTCCCCTGTGGACGGTCCCCGGCTGGCCGCGCGGCTGGCGTCGCTGCTGGACCCGGACCGCTAGGTTGTGACGAGTCGAAAGCCTGAGGGGGCCTTCGGGAAGTGGGGGTTTCGGAATGACCGTGCCATTCGGTGGCCAAGTGCGGGATCCGCAGGAGTGGATGCGGGAACAGGAGCGGCGCAGCGCCGCTCTGCTCGCCAAGGCGGAACAGGCGAAGGCCGATCTGGAGAACAACGTCGTCACGCTGAGCAGCCCGGATCGGCTGGTCACCGTCACGGTCAACCCCGGTGGGGGACTGACGTCGCTCTCGTTGTCCCCGCAGGCGCAGGAACGGCCGCCCGCCCAGCTCGCGTCGCTGATCATGAGCACCTACCGCAAGGCGACGACGCGCGCGGCGGACCGGACGCTGGAGATCATGGCCGGGCTGACCGGCGAAGACTCCGACGCGGTGGACTTCATCAAGAGCACCCTGCCGCGGCGGGAAGAAACGCAGCCCGCTCCGGAACCGGACGACTCCGCACGCTTCGGCGTCCCGTCCGAGCCGCCGCCCGCTCCGCCCGCGAAACCCCGGCCGTCCCGTCCCGTGTCCGATGAGGACGACGGCGAGGACTTCCAGCACGTCGACTGGACCGGCCGCTCGTGAGCGGGCCGGGATACGGCGTCTCGCCGGACCGCCTCAAGGCGCACGCGGACCAGGTCACCGACCTCGCCGACCGCATCCGCGGCGCGGCCTCGGCGGCGAACCAGGTCGGGATGGGCGGCTTCCAGGGCTACGGCCTGTTGTGCGCGGTGCCCGTCGGCGGAGTCCTTCAGCTGGCCCAAGGCGACGCGGACGAGCTGATGACCAGCGCGGCGAATCTCGGTGACGCGTTGTCCGATGCGCTGCGAAAGGCGGCCACGGACTACACGAAGATCGACGACGACGCGGCGCAGCTCGGCCGGGACCTGGAGAAGAAGCTGTGAGCGAAGGACCGGTCGCGGGGCCGAGGGAACAGAACCTGGTCGCGCAGAAGAACGAAGAGAAGAAGAACTTCAAGGGTGGCGGCCTGGCAGACAGCCTCGAAGGGCTGGCCGGCACCCTGAATCCCGATCAAGGCCAAGAGATCGACGCTTTCGCGCTCGCCATGGACGGGGTCTCGGTCGGGCTGGACCTGCTGTCGATGGGCTTGAACCCGCTCGGTGAGCTGGTGAAGGCCGGGGTCGGCTGGCTGATGGAGAACCTGGATTTCATCCGCGAACCACTGGAGATCCTCACCGGTGATCCCGATCTGGTCCAGCAGGCGGCACAGACCTGGAACAACATCGCGACGGAACTCGAGGCGGTGGCGGGAGAGTACGAAGGTGCGCTGAGCACGACATCCGGGTGGGACGGTGACGCGGCGATCGCGTACCGGCGGATCGCCCTGCAGTACACGCAGTCCTTGCGCGACGTCGCGGCCGAGGCGAAGGATTCGGCCCACTGGATCACCACGGGCGGGATGGTGGTGGCCACCGCGCGGGCGCTCATCTTCGACATCATCGCCGGCTTCATCAGCGACGTGATCACCCGTGCGCTCCTGGCGCTCGCTTCGTCGTGGTTCACTCTCGGCGGTTCCGTCGCCGCGTTCACCGCGAGCATCTTCGCCGACGCGGTGAAGGTCATGGCGAAGATCCAGAAGAAGCTCGGCAAGCTGCTCAGCGCCATCCAGAAGTTCGTGAAGCGGTTCGAAGGATCGAGCGATCGGGCCCGGGAGGCGGCACGCGCTTTGGGGCGTAAGGCTTCGGACCTGGGCCACGAGGCCAATCAGGCGATCAAGGCCAGTGACAAGACACTGGATGCTTTCAAGGCCGACAACCTCAAGCTCGCGAAGAAGGCCCTGGACTCCGACGCGACAGGAGCCGAGCGTCTGCTCAAACACGCGCGGGGCGGGATGAACCGGATGGAGAACACCGTCGCGGGCAAGATCGCGGACAACACCTACCTGAAGGTCGGGAAGGAAGCAGGCAAGGCAGCCGCGGAGAATCGCGTCCAATACGACGGCGGATCGGCCGAGCGCGGCAAGGTCACACCGCCCACCACCGGCCGGATCAGCGGAACACTCGACGACGACGATGACTGAACCGACCGGACAAGACGAGCGGCCGGTCCGGAAACGGCGAGGCAGGTTCAGCCTGAGGGTGCTCTCCGGTGTCATCGTCGCGGTGGTGGTCGCATGGTTCATGTTCTCGCTGGGATTGTCACTGGGGATCAGCGACACGGGGAAAGTGGACCGGTTCGGGGTGGCGCGCATCCAGGAATGCCACCGCAGCCCGCTGCGGTTCTGGCTGATCCATGTCTGCCAAGCCGAGGTGACGTGGGATCGGAAGGAGCCGGGCAAGCCCCTCGTCAGTTCCGCTGTGATCGGTTCGGTTTCGAACCTGTCGGGCGAGGTCAACGTCGTGTCCTACCAGTCCGCGGGCCGCTATGGCGGATCGCAGTACAACGCCGTCCCCGTCGAGCGCCCAAGGCCGCTGTTCTCGTTCGGTTGGTGGTTCTTCTTCACTCTCGTGAGCTTGATCCCCGGGTATGTCGCCGGCTGGTTCGCGGGGAAGGGCATCGACAGGCTCCTGCCTGAACCGAAGGAGAAGCCCAAGGACTGGCGAGGCGTGAGCCGTCGCGCGACATCGGGAATGAACGGACGCCGTCGACGGCGAGGCCGGTGATGCCCGAACAGACGACGAGCCCGGCCCGCCGGACCCGGTGGTGGCCGCCAGGCGTGATGGGCGCCGTCGGCGTGATCCTCACGTTGTGGCTGATGTTCTCCCTGCAGTGGGTGGTCGGGTTCGAGCCCTGGGGCCGGCCCACCCGGACAGGTACCGCGCAGATCGGTCAGTGCCAGCGGAACCCGGTTCACACCTGGATGACTTTCCGGTGCGAGGCGGAAGTGAGGTGGGACAAGGTTCCCCAGGCGGAGAACAGGTCTCGACCGAGTGGGTCACCGCGGTTTCCGCGCTTTCGGGCAGCGTTGCGGTGGAGGAGTACAAGTACCGGAAGAAGAACACTTCGCGAGGCGGGACTTCGGTCGTCCCGGTCGATCGGCCGTCGTGGCCGGTCGCCGACGGCTGGTGGATCCTTCTCGTCTTCGTGAGCGTGATCCCAGGGTGGATCGCGGGCTTCTGGGTGGGTGATCGTCTCGGCCGGCTCCTGCCGGAACCGAAGGAGAAGCCCAAGGACTGGCGAGGCGTGAGCCGTCGAGCGACACCGGGAATGAACGGACGCCGTCGCAAGCGCAACCGCCGATGACCTCGTGAGTGGCGAGGACGGTTCTAACCGTCCTTAACACTCACGAGGTCCAGTACCGGCGATGTCACGTGATTGACCGGACGACACGTGTGATCCGGCGGACGACACGTGTGACTGGATGGACGACACGACCGCGGCCGGGTTCCGCCACGAGTCGTCCGTTCCATCACGCGTGTCGTCCGCCGGATCACGTGTGTCGTCCCTCCAGTCACGCGACACCGCCGCCCGCGTACGGCAGTAGGTACATAAGCCCCCCGGGCCCTAACCGTCCTCGCCACTCACGAGACCCGGCCCAGTCCTTTGTCGACTCGGATCATGGGATGACCCGACGCCACCCTCCACTGTGTCCTCGGCCCTCCCCACCGGTCCCCACCGGATTCCCCCACTTTCACCCCTACTTCGCGCCACAGCAGGGTTCCGGTGGCCGATATCCGGACGTGTCAGGCATGGATGAGGTTGCTTCGATACCCGCCCAGGGGGATCTTGGCCACCGTCCCCCACCGAGCCCCCACCAGGCCCCACCTGGCTGACCAGCGAAAACGTCTGACACGACGGAGTGGTCGCGGCTTTTGCCGCGTTGACTGTGGTGAAAAGTGGGGTACGGTGGTGCGCAGTGGGGCAGAAGGGAGCCCCGTGGCCGGGCTTGGTTGTTCGCAGCCGAGATCGGTAGGGAGGTGGAGCCGGTGTTCCTCGGCACCCACACCCCGAAACTGGATGACAAGGGGCGGCTCACGCTGCCCGCGAAGTTCCGCGACGCGCTCGCCGGTGGGCTGATGGTCACCAAGGGACAGGATCACTGTCTCTTCGTCTTTCCCCGGGCCGAGTTCGAGCAGATGGCGAGGAAGGTCGCCGACGCCCCGTTCACGAACGAGGCGGTCCGGGCCTATCAGCGTTATCTCTTCGCCGGGACGGACGAACAACGCCCGGACGGGCAAGGACGTATCGCGATCGCGTCCGAGCTCCGACGCTATGCCGGGCTGAACAAGGAGTGCGTGGTGATCGGGGCGATCACCAGGCTGGAGATCTGGGACGCCCAAGCGTGGCAGGGCTACCTGGACGAACACGAGGACAGCTACGCGAAGGCTCGAGAGGAAGTTCTGCCGGGCGTCTTCTAGACGTGACCGAGGAAGCACCCACGCCGTCGGGGGGCGCGGGTTCACGCTTCGGACACGCCGGGAACCGTCCACACGGATGCCGTGAGGCCTCTGTCCGCTCAGTGGCCCTGGTACACCTTCCCCGGTACCAGGTCAGCAGGCGGGCGGACAGGGACCTGACGGCATCCGGCATCTTCCCCGGCACTACAGGAAAGGGGGGAAGACATGGCAGACGAACACGAGCACGTCCCGGTGCTGCTGGACCGCATCGTCGAACTGTTCGCGCCGGTCTTCTCCGACCGCGAGGCCGTGCTGGTCGACGCGACCGTCGGGCTCGGCGGTCATTCCGACGCACTGCTCACCGCGTTCCCCCGGTTGCGCCTGGTGGCCCTCGACCGTGACCCCAACGCGCTGGAACTTTCCGCGAAACGGCTTGCGCGGCATGGTGATCGTGTCGATTTCGTGCACGCCGTCTACGACGAGATGCCGTCCGCGCTGCAGGGGCTCGGACTGTCCAGAGTGGACGGGATCCTGTTCGACCTCGGGGTCTCCTCGATGCAGCTCGACCGTGCCGAGCGCGGTTTCGCCTACTCCAAGGATTCCCCGCTCGACATGCGCATGGACCCGACCACCGGGTTCACCGCGGCCGACGTGCTCAACACCTACGCCCCCGGCGAACTGATCCGGATCCTGCGCGACTACGGCGAGGAACGTTTCGCCCAGCGGATCGTCAAAGCCGTTGTGGCGGAACGGGAGAAGGAACCCTTCACACGCAGCGGACGGCTGGTGGAACTGCTGTACGACGCGGTCCCCGCGGCGAGCAGGCGCACCGGCGGGCATCCGGCGAAGCGCACCTTCCAGGCGTTGCGGATCGAGGTCAACGGCGAACTGGAGGTGCTGCGGCGGGCGATGCCGAGGGCGCTGTCCTGCCTCGCCGTCGGCGGCCGCATCGTCGTGGAGTCCTATCAGTCCCTCGAAGACAGGCTGGTCAAGCAGGCCTTCGCGGAACTGGCGAAATCCCGGACGCCGGAAGGGCTTCCGGTGGAACTGCCGGGCCACGGCCCGGAACTGAAACTGCTCACCAGAGGGGCCGAGAAGGCCGGCGAGGCGGAGACCGAACAGAACACGCGGGCCGCCTCCGTGCGGCTACGGGCCGCCGAACGGATCGGAGACCGAGCACGATGACCGCTCCCGCGAAGTCCCGCGGCCGCCGGACACCGCCGCCCGGACGGCGTGCCCGCGCGACCGCCACGGCCGACCAGACACCCGACACCACCGAGACCACGACGTCCCGCGCCTCCCGTGGCCGGACGTCGGCGGCCGAGCGTGCCTACGCCCGCCGTGCCCAGCGCGCCGACCTGCTGCAGCGAGACCAGCAGCGCAACCGTCCCGACGCGGAAGGCGGCGCGGGTAAGGAAGAGCCGAAGAAGCTCAAGCTGCGCTGGCCGCGTTCGCGCGCGTCGTTCGTGCTGATGATGATGGGCATGCTGGCCGTCGGCGTGGCGTGCACGCTGTGGCTGACCACGCAGGCCATCGCCGATTCGTACCGGCTCGAACAACTCCGCACGACCAACGCCGGGCTCGCCGAGGCGAAGGAACGGCTGCAGCGCGAGGTCGCGAAGGCCGAGTCGCCCGCATCGCTGGCGCCCAAGGCCAGGGAACTGGGCATGGTGCCTGGTGGCGACCCCGCGCATATCGTGGTCGGCCCGGATGGACAGTCCACTGTGGTCGGTGAGCCGAAGAAGGCCGAAGGCGAGGCGCCCGCCGCCTCGACCGAGTCGACGGCGCCTCCGCCCGCCGAGGGAACGCAGCAGGGCACCCCGTACGAGGGCGACCAGCCCGCGGTGCCGCAGGAGAACGCGGCGGCCCCGGCGCAGGGAGGTCAGTGATGTCGCCCGGCCGCCCGGCCCAGGCCAGGGCCCGGTCGGCGGGGAGCGCGCGGCGGACCTACGCCGCCGGGACCCGTCGTGCCACCGCCCGCCGGGGCAACGGCGGGAACCGCAGCCGGTTCACCGGTGTCCGGATCCTGCTGATCGTCGTGATGGTGCTCGCCGGCCTCAAACTGGTGCAGGTGCAGTGGTTCGAGGCCGGCGCGCTGTCCGAGGCGGCGGAACGGCAGCGGACGTCGGTGATCGAAAGTCCCGCGCAGCGAGGTTCCATTCTGGACCGCAACGGGACGAAGATCGCGTTCAGCGTCGAGGTGCGCACGCTCGCGGTGAGCCTGAACTGGCTCCACAAGACGATGGACGACTTCGCCGCGAAGAACCCGACCAAGGGCAAGAACTTCGAGTCCGAGGTCGCGGGCGCGGCGAAGCTGATCGCGGCCAAGCTGCCCGGGGTGATCACCGAGCAGGAACTGCTGGACAAGTTCCACAAGCCGGACGGTTTCACCTACCTGGTCCACGACATCGAACCGTCGGTCGCCGAGGCGATCGTCAAGGCATATCCGTGGATCAGCGTCGAGAAGCGCTCGAAGCGGGAGTATCCCGGTGACTCGGTCGGCGCGAACATCGTCGGCTACGCGAACTGGCGTACCGACGACAAGGACGTCTCCAAGCACAACCTGCACGGTGGCTACGGTCTCGAAGCCTCGCGGGACAACGACCTCGCCGGAACGCCGGGCCGCAAGATCGTCAACACCCGGAACGGCAACGACAATCTCGTCATCCCGGGCACCGAACGGGACATCCAGAACGCCGTCCCCGGTTCGGACCTGCAGCTCACGATCGACACCGACCTGCAGTACGAACTGCAGCGGCAGCTGAGCGATTACGTCGCCAAGTCGAAGGCCAAGGGCGGCCAGGCGGTCATCCTGGACTCGAAGACCGGCGAGGTCTACGCGCTGGCCAACGACAAGACCGTCAACCTCAACGACCCCGCTTCGCGCAGCGAGACGGAGAACCTCAACAACCGCGCGGTGACCACGCCGTTCGAACCCGGTTCGGTGAACAAGATCGTCACCGCCGCGGGCGCGATCGACGCGGGTATCACCACGCCGGAGGCGTCGCTGCCGGTGCCGGGTTCGCTGCAGGTCGCGGACAAGATCGTCAAGGACGCCTGGCACCACGGCACCCAGCAGTTCACCACCACCGGCATCTTCGCGAAGTCGTCGAACGTCGGCACCCTGTTGCTGGCGCAGAAACTCGGCGAGGACCGGTACGCGGACCTGCTCAAGAAGTTCGGTCTCGGCCAGCGCACGGGGCTCGGCCTCCCCGGTGAGAGCCCGGGTGTCGTGCCGCCGCGCAACCAGTGGTCGGCCACGACGTTCGGGAACCTGCCGATCGGGCAGGGGCTTTCGATGACGGTCGTGCAGATGGCCGGGATGTACCAGGCCATCGCCAACGACGGGCTGCGGGTGGAACCCCGGGTGGTCAAGGCGAAGGTCAACCCGGACGGGACGCTCGTCCCGGAGCCGGCGCCGAAGACCGTCCAGGTCATCAGCCCGCAGGCGGCGAAGACCGTGCGCGAGATGATGCGCGCGGTGACGCAGAAGGGTCGCGGGCAGCAGAGCGGCACCGGGCCGAAGGCGGCGCTGGAGGGCTACCAGATCTCGGGCAAGACGGGCACCGGCCAGCAGGTCGACCCGAAGACGAAGACGTACAGCGACCACCTGTACAACATCACCTTCGCCGGGATCCTGCCCGCCGACAACCCGCGCTTCGTGGTCGGCATCCGCCTCGACGCGCCGGACGCCACCCTGCAGCAAGGACTCTCGGCCGCGCCGCTGTTCCACTCGGTGGCGGCGTACCTGGCTCAGCGGTTCCAGATCCCGCTCTCGGACGGCCCGTCGCCTCAGGTGCCGCTGGTGCTTTCCTGACGTAACACGCGTGATCGAAGGCGTAACTCGCGTGATTGAAGGCGTAACTCGCGAAATACGGCCCGGCACCCACGTTGCGAAAGCCACTTTCGCAACCTTCAA
>Ga0307518_10000372_pt1 | contig 34230 bp, 16 predicted proteins | sample 25_EM_MG_FD_203889 | JGI IMG/M metagenome (GOLD analysis project Ga0307518, IMG submission 203889) | Populus trichocarpa ectomycorrhiza microbial communities from riparian zone in the Pacific Northwest, United States - 25_EM | ecosystem: Host-associated > Plants > Roots > Unclassified | place... | reverse complement strand
ATATATATATATATATATATATATATATATATATATATATATATCCAGACTGCGGACAACCATTCACTTTTCTAATTGACTTAAAATGTAACTGGGAAGGATTGATTAACTTTATTTTTATATATATTTTATTTTTGTCCCGCTGGCTTCGTGGAGCTCACATCTTTTCGTTATCCGTGGCTTGGGTATCATCTAGGTTACTTGTAATTAACACCAACGCTTTTTTAGGGCTTGCTAATCAGGCAGTGATCTAGTTATTATATGTGTTAAATGGAGGGACTGTGTAACATGACGAATTGTCAACTTAGTGGGTAGATAATATTTCGTGTCGTGATGTCATGAAATAGGAGGATTCGATGGTGAAAGAAAAAGAATATTATAAGAAAATAAAGGATATATATATATATATTGTACGTGGAAAATGAAATAAAGGAAAAGTTGCTGACTTGTGATTAACATTTTCGGACACGGCATGTTATCAAGGAATCATTAAAAGATTCGAATTCATCTGTATCCTTTCCTTTTCTCTCTCTCTTTTCTACATACCAAACACATTAATTTTAATTTTTTTGCATCTGGATAATGTCAAATGCAGAGTTTCATTACAGCTCATTTCTTTTGTCAAATGCGACGGGACTCGTTTGAAAATTGCAAATATATATATATATATATGTGTGTGTGTGTGTGTGTGGAGGGGGGCGCATATTGCACATGTATTTATTTATTTTAGTGATTATTTTTTAAAATATTTATTCTTTGAAATTATATTAAAATAATATTTTATTATTATTTTTAAAAAATTATTTTTGATATCAGTATATTAAAATAATCTAAAAATATAAAAAAATAAATTTTAAATAAATAAATTATTTTAAATATATTTTCAAAATAGAAAATCAAACAGTGTATGATCAAGCAGAGTTTCCTTACACCACATTTCTTTTTTGGATCGTGGATATTAAAAAAAATACAAAAACTTGTAGATTGTAGTTGTAATTTAAAGAATGGAAACAAAGGTCTCGCTTTAATTATTGCCAGGCAATTAATGGCATTGACAAGGAGAAAAAAAGTTTTGTGTATAATGGTCGAGTTATCAAACGGGTGTTTGTTAGTACGGCCAAAACTCTGTTTATCAAAAATTTGAATTATTTTTTCTAGTATTTTTAAATTATTTGTATATATTAAAGTTAAAAATAAATAAATATTATTTTAATATATTTTAAAATAAAAAATTATTTTAAAATATAATCTATACCATACTCCAAGATAAGCCCACACTCCGGGATAAGGATAAGCCATAGCACATTTTTGACGGCATAAACAATTTTTTTAACGTGTTCTAATATAATCCACGTCCCGTAGACAATCAAGAGCTGGAAAGGGCAACGAGCTTGTTGTCTCTCGGAATTTTTCGAAAGTCCCGACACTGTTGCTTATTTCAATATGATATTGCCCGGTTGTATTCGTTGATAGGAACTCATATTACTTGTATAATATTTTAAAAAAATTAAATCAACTCAATAGTTTAAGTTATTAGATAAAATTTTAAGATATAATTTATATTATTATCTAATACATCCTCTCAAGTTAAAGTCTTTTGGGTTTGAAACTTGAACAGACTCACATTAACTTATGTTTATTTTTTATCAAATAAATAAAAATAATAAGATTCGAACTCGTGACCGTTTGATCATCAAGGTTCTGATACCATGTCAAAGAACCATCTTAACCCAATAGTTTAAGCTATTAGGTGAGGTCTTAAGATATAATTTATATTACTCTCTAATAAATATCACTGATTTTTTCTTTTATTATAAATATTTATTAAATAGAAGTTTTGAAAGTATTGGTTACCCCATACTTTCTTAGTTAGAAAAAATAAATCAAATTATTATAACTAAAAATTTAACTAATTATCAAACGTATAATTCTCATTCTTGATATTTTAAAGCATCATCGACATGTAATAAAAAATTAAGTATAAATTGAAATACTCTAATCAATCTAACGGGATACAATGTGATTTTGTTTTTTATTTTTTACACATGTTTTTATAACTTAATAATATCTTCACAATAACTATTATTAATTATTACTGCAATGGTACATAAATTTTCAAGTTTCTCGTATTTATGAGCCTAGTGTATTTTTTAACATCGTCAATCCCTTTATCTTTGGCCACAACAAATTTCCTAACCGAGTGACGTCATTATTGGTATATATACATTCAGATGTGACGATTTATTAAACTATTTTTTCATGAATCATGGCTTCCCTAAAAATGTCTTGCTTAGAAAAATACGGTGTTGATGGATGTTTCATATAATCTCTCTGATTTTGGGGATTTTAACTTTTTACTCAAATATTTGGACTCCACCCCTTATACATCACATCCGTAGTTACCTGGATTCAATGGTAAAAAACGTGGTCACGGCAATAACCGTGTGTGTGTAAGTCTAAGTTTCAATTCTCTTCCAGTTGGTGTTATATTTTTTCAATTAAAATGATATGTTTTACTTTTAAAATGTTCTGGCTACCGTTTTGAGTTTTTACTATTTACATTTGTTTGCTGAATTAATATATATATATATATTAATTCAACAAATATAATTGAATAGGTTTAAAAATAAATTAACTTTAAATTATTTAATTCAAATTTCAATCACAAGCAAAAAAATAAGAGTTGAACCGATATAACTCGATCAACTCAACGAATTCAAAAACAACTTAGACAAATAGTAAAAATATAATTTGACTAAAAAAAATTCAAGAAGACATCATCTTTTTAAAAAAATTATGAGACGATAACATACTGGATCGATTGGGGTCAAAGCGAGTTAAAATTTTAAATTCATGATCCAGATCATGAGATCATGATAACTCAAAATAAAACAAATTAAAACAAATTATAAAGCTCGATTCCCAATAAACTCATTGTTGAGCGATGAAATCGATAAAAAATCAATCTAAAAAAATGACATGATAAAATGACTCAAGTCTACTTAGATTAACTCGCTAAATTTATGATTCGGGTCATGAGACTATAATAATTTAATAAAAAAACAAACTAAAACAAATGAAAAAACTTAATTGATAGTAAACCAAACTTCAAGTTATTGAATGATAAAGCTGAAGAAAAAAAATTAATTAAAAATAGACAAAAAAAACCTAAAGTCATTTGGGTTAATCCGTCAAACTCGTGACATGGATCATAAGACATGGGGGGAATTAAAGAAAAAAACATAGATTTTTCTTAAAATAAACTAAAAAAACAAAATATTATTTAGTCAGAACAGATCTTGAACATTCCAGAAGGAATTTTCGGAACGGTCTAAGATTTTGAGTGAGTTAAAATTTATTTTAATTTATTCTATTTTTTTTTAACTAAAACGAGATATATGTTAGAGAATAATATAAATTATATTTTGGGACCTTCCCCGACAACTTAAGCTATTGGGTTGAGATGATTCTTTGACATGGTATCAGAGCTTTAATTATCAAGCTGTCACTAGTTCGAATCTCACCATTCCCATTTATTTGATAAAAATTAAGCACAAGGTAATGTGAGCCTATGCAAGTTTCAAGCCTAAAGGGTTTTCACTTGAGGGAGTGTGTTATAAAATAATATAATCAGGAGTGAGCAAAAAAACCGATTAAACCGGAAAAAAACTAAAAAAACCGAACCGTGAAAAAAAATCGATTAAACCAATTAGAATTTTTTAAAAAACAACCAGTTCGGTTCGGTTTTATAAGTCTGGAACCGAAAAAACCGAACCGAAATCGAAAAAACCGAGCCAAACTGAAACCAAACCTATTAGAAATTACAAAAATAACCCCAAAAAACAATATAGTTTTTGGTTTTTAATATAAAATAACCGAACCGAACCAGAACCAGTTTTAGTTTTCTTTTTTTAAAAAAACTGGTTTGGTTACTTTTTTTTGATAAAAACCAAATCGAACCGAAAATAATCACCCTTAATATAAATAATATCTTGGAACTTTACGTAACATTTGGTCATGGAACTAGTAACTTCAACAAAGAGGTTACGAAGAAAAAACAGATGAGAAACATAACTAAGAAACCATAATAGAATTTATTGAGTATATTATAATTTAGTCATGGGTGCTGTTTAAAAATTAGACTAGTAATCTTTATACTTGCAATATAATTAAAACAAAAATTTAGCATGTGCTATAAGCATATAATTGAGCATATAAAATCACATTATGGTCAGGATATATTAATAGATTTTCTGTAATTGAAGCACGCAATAATAAAATTGCAATTTATTTATTTATTTAAAATTTGTTATCCCTTACTATTTTGAATAATCGATAAACCATGGTTGGAATATATTGACAAATTTTCTGTCTTGTTAGAATTAAAATTCTTGTCTGTGTAAAAATATATACTTGTCAAAAGGTCATAAATGTCACCTGATTATGAGATTTTAAGGAAATATTCTGACATCAATTTAATATATTTTAAAAATATTTTTCCAGTAAAATTTAAACTTTAAAAATTAAGAAATGTCCAAGCTTTAAGTAAACCTATATATTCGAATTACAATTGCAGGATACTGAAACTCGAATTTATACCATGTGGGCTAGCATAACAACGCCCCCATTGACATAACAAGACGCAAGATTCCATATTTTCATGAGCTGTCCTATGTGATTTGACTTGGGTGTTGTTTGGCATTACAGCACAATTATTTTTTGAAATTTTTTCTTTTTTTAGTTTTAAATTATTAGCTTTTTAATTATTTTAATATAATAATGTTAAAAAATAAAAAAATATTATTTTAATATATTTTTAAATAAAAAACAACATCAAATATAATTTAAAACAATCAATTACTCTAATAATATTTACGATCATGGGAGCAGGTGGCAATTCCTATTCTTGTCCGCATTGCCACATAAAAATCAAGAATAATTACGTCCATGAAAAGCAAAATGCGCAATCGACTCTCATGTTATCTTGTCTGGACACGCGTAGGGATGTCTGACAGTTCGGCAATACATCGTCAGAGAATTCAACCATCTACTCAGTCCATATTGTCAGGTAGTCAGAACAGGTTCAAGATGAAGTTATAATTTTATGTTATCACATACAAGCTGCAGGGAAATCAGAAATCAATTAAATATAGCTTCTAAATATTGTGTTAATTTTTGTAAATTACTAGCGTAGCTTTTAAATAATTAACAATCAAGATATCAAATCATGTTTTTTTTTTTTATTATTAATGCTGGTTTTCGAACCAGTGTATATAACTCGACTAATTTCAAAGACCTTAAAATTAATAATTATATAAATTTTCAGTAGCTCAGGACTCAAAACTTGTGATTCCTAAAAAGTAAATCCAAAACCTGATCAGTTTAGCTATCCCTCATGGTTTCAAATCATGATTCTTGAAATAAAAGGAACTGTGGTATCACATCACTAAAGCCTGTTTGTTTTTCTGTTTTTGAAAAAAATTGAATTTTTTATTTTTTTTCTTTGCTTTAAATTAATATTTTTTTGGTATTTTTAGATCATTTTAATGCTCTAATTTCAAAAATAATTTTTTAAAAATAAAAAAATATTATTTTAATATATTTTTAAGTAAAAAACACTTAAAAAAACAATTATAATCACAATTCCAATTGTTACATATAATAAAAAAAAGGAATGGCAGATGCGAGGTTTTAGACAAAAGGGACATGGCTATCAGTCTCTTACATGCAATGATGATATCCAAAACCATCCCCGATGAAACAGACTACAGGGAACGTTTGAGAACGCGGTTGTGGTTGCGTTTTAAAAAAATTTAAATTTTTTTTATTAAAATTTAATATGGTTTGTACGTTTTGAATCGTTTTGATGTGCTGATGTCAAAAATAATTTTTAAAAAATGAAAAAATATTATTGGCATGTATTTTAATATGAAAAGTTATTTGAAAAGCACCCGCAATCAGACTGCCAAACATGCTGTACCTTGAAACACAAAGGAGAAGAGGTGAGGTGTAATTGTATGGTCCAATAGCAACACATGTGATTTTCTAGAGATGGGCTTGTTTAAACTAACCACCAACCACTGTCTGAAAACCTACCCTATCACTCCAATCGGCAGCTCCAAAGTTTCCAAACACGTCAAGAGGACCAAGAGAAATGTTAGCTTCTGCGATAAATCACTCACTTGTTGAAGTAACTCTTTTCTTAATGCGCCTTCTGTCCTGCAAATGACTTAATTTCTGACAAGAGTACAAGTAAAGATAGATGTATGCGTTAGCAATTGACATCCTTTGTTTTTGGAAGGCCTGATTGGCACATGCAACCTTTTAGGTGGACCTAGAGATGTGTGTGATTGTGGATTCTTTTGATCATGTCTTGTGTGAGTTGTGATTGTGAGGTGAAGTAGCTGCCTGTCATTTCCACTATGTTTGTGCAATACAAGTTGCTCATGTGCTCTCAAGGCATGTATATGTTGACATGCGGGGCAAGAGTTCCACTTCTGTTTGGTAACGCGAATGAAACTGTTTTTAAAAAAATTTATTTTTTTATTTAAAATTTATTTTTTATATATTTTTAGATAATTTTGATATGTGTTTTAAATCGTTTTAATGTGCTAATATTAAAAATAATTTTTTTTAAATAAAAAATATATTAATTTGATATATTCTGAACAAAAAAACATGTTAAACCACAACCATTACCATACTCCAAACACCTCCTTAACTATCAGATTGGTGTTTGACTGGGTGGATAAAATTTTGTTTGTCCAGAATTTGAATAATTTTTTTTATTTTGATATGCTTTATAAAAAAATAAAAATAATATTATTTTAATATATTTTAAAATAAAAAACATTTTGAAAGATAATTTTTATGGCATTCTTGAATATAAAAATATTGCTGGAAAAGTTGCTCAATCCCATCCAGAATTTGTTGAGGTTGAATGGAATTGGGTTTCTGCTTTGGATTGTCTAAACTCACTTTCCTTTTCTCCTTTACAACCAACCGTAGAAAACCGACCTGGTCAATTAACCGGAAATGGAAGTGGCAATTATTCTTCTTGGCTATTTTAGCTTCAGCAGTTTATTTATGGAAATGGAGTGGCAGAGTAGCTTGAGTTTGGTCTTGAAATCTCTCCAAGTTGTCCAGCTCCACTCTCCACATTCCTTCCCAAATACGTTGACCGAATTCGAGATTTGGGGAGATTTCATTCTAAAAGAAAAAAGAGCTTGGTGGTAAATAGATGACTGGCGTTTACTTTGTTTGAATATAAAAAACCTTACCGACGAGGACCTTATGTTCTGGAAATAATCTTGCCAAGGACTTAAGCCAGACCAACAAATTAAAAGGGTGTTTAAAATTGTTTTTTAAAATGTTTTTTTTAATATATTAAAATAATAATTTTTTATTTTTAAAAAATTATTTTTAATATTAAAACATTAAAAATTAATAAACAAAAAAAAAAATTTAAAATTTTAAAAAACACGTATTTTTGTGTTTCTCTTTGTATCATGTATATTGGTAGATGACAGAACTCCTCGAACACGACGGCCTGGACTGTTGTGGGTTTTACGGCCCGAGGGGTTTCTGTGGTAACGAGGCGTTGAACATGTTAAAGTTCCGCTATCAACTTTTTGCTAATTAAAAGAAATGCATATTATTGAAGAAAAAAAGTGGTTCACAAGTCGCAACTCATGGCTAGCAAGTTCTTCAGTTCCCAACAAGGCTGGTTTATGGTGTTACAAGCCTTATCTCAATGGACTCACGACCTTGGCAGCTCACCCATCGTGTGGACGCAGGATGGCTCGCAAGCTTTTTGCGAGCTTTTAAACAAATGAAATGAATGCCGTTTTTCTGATGTTTTGATCCTGATGGTAAAATAATTATAGCCGAACTGTTAATATAAATACCGACAGAAATTTTAATCGTTAAAACTATTAAATCTGGTTGCGGTGGTCCCGTGGGAGGAGGTGCAAAAAACGGAAAATGGATAAAGATACGAGAGCGAGCACTTGCCTGCCTGTGAGTCGGGTAATGCAAACAGAGGCTGCCTATGGAGCTGCATTATTGGCATTGAAGGGTGCTCAGCACAACAGTTACTGAGAAAGGTGGAAACAAAGCAAGAAAATGTTCAGAAAGCCAATTTTTGTAAGAAAAATATCATATAGTTTGTTCATAAATATGAATCCATACAAACATGAATGTACGGCATCTTAGTTCCAATTTGTTGTCAGCAAAAACTGATCAAGATCACATTTGTAACTCCAATTTTTCCTATTAAAATCTCGTGGTGGATTGAGATATTATCGCAAAAAATGTGAAGAGGGACGAAATTTCAGCAGTGAATGTTTCGAATTCGATAGAGAAAATATACAAATAGGGTTCTCATGGGCCAAACTTCTACAGAGAAAAAGTCATGTAAATACCTTTCGAGTTTGGTTGGATCAGACAGGCCTGAGAGGCCATGTATTGGTCTAAGAATAATGGGCCACCACTCTCCTAATCTCTGAGCTCTCCAATTAATAATATAATCATTTTCCTTCCCCCCCGCCCCCTCCGAACCAGTCCTTCTCGTCTGACTAGAAGAGGAGCTGTTGTTAATAGAAAATGGAGTGCAATGACCATTAATAAAAAAATTCCAAGGATCGTAAAAAAAAAAAAAAAACCCCGTAAACACTGCTAATCAGCAAGAGGTAGCGAGGCTAGAAAGTTGATATAGAATCTCATAAAAACAAATAATATTGGTGTCAAACATGCAATTGAACCCTTTGTATTGAGCTTTAGCCCCATTTGTTGAAAAATAAAAAGGTAAAACACATCAAACAAGAATACTCTGATAAATTAAAAAAAAAAAACTAAGCTTGATCACCCTTTCACCGTGGAGCAAAACTCAGTGTATTGTGCTTGTGATTTCGCCCTCCACAGTTGAAAGGAAAGGTCCGAGTCTTTTCGGACAAAATAGGTTTTTCACAAAGTTAGATGGCACTACCAATTTGTTTGGGGATAGATTACTCTCTTTATATTTGTATTGCACAGTAAAATTATTAGTCTATCATTTATAACCCGGGGCCAGCGGCTTTTTTTTAACAGTGTAATTACTTAACTAACCTTGCAATTTTGTTTTTCTTGGATTTGGATTCAGGGGTGTTTTCATCATTTTTCTCTAGTTTTTATGTAACTGCCAATTAGATTTAAGAGCAATTGAGTTTTTGATATATATAAAATATATTTAAAAAACAAGAGCAATTGTGTTTTCATCATTTTACTATTCAAAATGAATAATGCTTTTTTTTTTTCTTTAATTTTTTTTAATTTTATCATTTTATGTCAATTTAATATGTTTTGCATAATATTTTTTTTCATTTTTGTTCTTCAATCTCTCTCTCTCTTTTTTTTTAATTTCATCATTTTGTAGCCAATTTAATAAGTTGTAGTTCAAATTTGTGATAGAAAAATAAAATTCAAAACAATGACCAAACTATAAAACATGGAAAAATGATGTGGCCAATATGGAATTCACGCAAAATTTTTTTTATTTTGTTCATTTCAATTTCTCAATTATTTTCAATTCTAGAAATAAGAGAGAAACTTACCGTAAAATAATAAAGGAAAGAGAAAGTTGTCTGTTAAACAATTATGGCAACAAAAAAATCAATACTTGTCTAAATGTGTTAGTTTTATTGATAAAAGTTCGACAATGATAATTTTTTTTCTATAAATATGCTAGAAAAATAAATTGAAGTTTATTTAATTTTTTATTTGATTGATTTTTATTTTTAAGTGATTTTGCAGTGGAGGTTGTTTAGTGATCTATCTAGGTTAATATTGTGCTTTAAATGTGTTTATAAGTGATAACATAATGAAAATTAAGTTATAATTTTGAGGTTTCTAAAAAGATTTATGATCAACTAATGAGACAATGTGGAATTAAGCGTTCTTATCCATCTTGGGAATCTTGGATTTCCCACTAGCAAGTAACTTACACACAACTTAACGTGGACATATCCTGGTTGATTTAGTTTTGATTTTAAAAATTTAAAATTAATTGAACTAGAATGGATCAAATCAATTCAATTAAAAAAAAAAATGGTCAAGATTCTAATAAGATTGGGTTGAATTGGTTTTTATTTTTTAAAATTTCAACAAAGTCTAAATTGTGTTATATATTCAATTTAATCTTTAAATTTTTATATTTTTCACATGATTTTTATGTGTAATAATTCATTATTCAAAGTTATTATTAAAAAAATTATGAGGCTAGGCCCATAAGAAATAAAAGCAACAAAAAAAACTAAAATATCTTAGGTAATTATAAAAAAAAAAAAACTCAAAGAAAAACCCAAGCTTAATTAAATTGAAATGGGTCTAACTAGTTTTGAAATAAAAAAACCAAAAAAATCGGTTGGTTTGAGCCGGTAGGTCAGTCCAATCCAGTTTATAATTTAAAATTTTTTAATTTAATGAGTTATTTTGATCCAAACCCAAACTGTAGCAGAAATGCTCGCCCCTGCATTATATAAGTCACCTGCGTCGTTATTGTTACCTTGCTGAAGAGCTGCCATGTACCGGACAACAGGAGTATCCCGCAATCCGATAGGAAGTAAATTTTAATTTTAATAGAAACACTCCTCCGTCGTACCTAAATCCTTCCTTTGACACAGTTACTTTTCAAGCTAAAATTCCTTAATCATAAGGCCAATCCGGCTTTTTTTTATAAAAGCCACTGCTCGAGGTCTTACCATGTATTTCTCTATAACAAAGCTAAACCACAACCAAGATTCAAGCAAATCTTTTCTTCTCTTATTATTTTGTGTATCATCATATGATTAAGCCAACCACCTTACCTTCCTTAGCCACCAATTGTTGATTATACGAAAATCACAATCAGCCAGTCAATTTTGCCATTTTCTTGGCATTTTCCATTAGAAAAACATAGAAAAAAAACATTGAATATTGCCGAGAGAATTAGGAGAAGCCAGCAGCGGTCTTCGTAATGCACCTTATAATTATGATGCTGCTGGTTTATTAATTTATTGCTAAAATTGCTTGATGTGCTTTCAGAAGTTGCTTTTTCTAACAATCCGGAATTTAAAAATCGTTGAAAATATTTAATGATCAAGAACTATCTATTATAATATTATTTCAAGTTTATTAAATCTTTCTGCAAATCGAAAAAAAATTAAAAATAAAACTTAGTTCATATCCTGACAGTGATACACTGATACATGATCAGTGATTCAATATTTCCACGAATCCACCATGATTGTCCACATCATTAACATGCAAATTGTTTCGAGAATCCCTTAAGATTTCGAGCTAGGGTTCTTGGTTTCACCCTACCCGACAATTCAACAAGAACCCTTATGGCAGCATGACGAGCAGAGAGAGGAGGGCAAGCGTTAGCTGTACTTAAACTCCAAAGATCTCCCAAGACTTGTTGTGATTATCGTCTTCTGCTACTGCATGCAGACTTGTTGTGATTATCGTGTTCTGCTACTGCATGCATTGTCTGAGGTTAAAGTACGTAGCAGCAATGATATATACCAGTCCAGTGTTCAACAACTAAATGTTATATTTCGAAAAGATTTTGCTAATTTATTCTGCTATTATAAACAGATGTTCCTCCCATTATTCACGGGAAGGTGAGAAGGATCTGGGATTCAGCGTGTTGACAATTTTATTTATTTTTTTATTTAAATAAGCTGGTTTCAATATTTCTTATTTTTTATTTGAAACGCTACATGCTATGCTTTCGGCAAGGTGCGATGGCTTTTTCGCTGGTCAGACGATCATGTTGGCGGCATTAGGCATAAGCAACTGGTTAGATGTTGATATCGTTTTAAAGTACTCTCTGCGTGTGTAAGCTATTTCAATTCAAAGTCAAAACTGTGGCAAAAGAAAAATTCAAAGTCAATATTAAAACTGGCAGCTCAGCACAATATCTTCTTTTACGAATTATTTTATTCCCAGGTAAGAAATTCTTGAATGGTAGGGCAGACTATCCTACTCTTAGCCAAACGTTGGATTGTGCTATATCAGAGATGACCCTTTCAACTGCCAGCATGACACGCTGCTTGTAATTAATTTTAATAAAATACCTAGAGGGGCATTTTCTTGATAGCTAAAAAACGTTTTTGAGAAACAATCCAAACACGGTCTACTGCATCAAATAATCCGAGTCCGGACAATTTATTTTAAAGAAATTAAATCCTCGTCAAGTCCACCACTCACCATTTCCCTTTCGCAAATTCGCATTCATGTTTATCTTTAATTTTAGTCAACGAACTCACGCGTTGACCCAAAATGAAAGGAGAGAGAGAAAGAAAGAACTCGTATCCACCTGAAAGATGGAATTATTCCGAGATTTAACCTTACTTGAATTTATTAGGATTATTAACTGCAAATTAATCTCTCATCTTTTGGGTTAATGTGGGTAATTTAAGTAATGACTCAAGTTAGACTTAGCAATCCTTCTCTTCTAAATAAAAATTTAAAAAATTTCTCATAGGTGATTTGTACGTATTATTGTTGGAGGCCGAACAATTAAACAATTTATAGCTTGTGATAACCTAACATTTAAAGAATTATTTAAAGGCGCTGAAAATCAAATCTTTAGATACTTAAATAACTCTACATCTATTTAACAGGATTAAAACAATTCTTAAATAATTTTATTTTATTATTTTTACAGCATATGCATGATATTAGGAACCAATATTATTGTCATTGAAACACTCACAGAGCTCGCGCCATTCATTACTATCCTCGAGCATTATCCATGGCAAAAATTATGAAATTTCAAAGGTTGAGAATCAAAATAGTATATAATTGAAACATTGGGGCATTATTAATAACTAACCCCTGTTTCTAGTGCCGAGTTACCAGCTAGACTCACATATTCCATGTTCATCTCGTTCATATTCTCCCTTTTGTCCTCGTTTTTTTTTAAGTCTATCTTTGCAGTCATTAACAATAGTATAAAACGAGTTGTTGTGTGGTAAGAGTTTGAGATTAAAAAATTTGTTTTTGTTATAGTTTTAAGTTTGAGTCTTGTGATTATTAATATGATAGCCATTAAAAGTTTACATGGTCATTAACTTCAAAGCATGTGGGATTAATCGAGGTACACGCAAACTAATCCGGACACCATGTTAATAATAATAATAATAAAAAACAATAGTATAACACGACCTGTTTTGGTCTGTTAGATAAATTTGATGTCACACCAGTCCAGTATTTGATCATTAAAAAAATTGAATTTTTTTAAATTATATTGTATTAAAAGTTTTTTTTTTAAAAAAGCAAAACACAAGTTAAACCCTCCACTCGTGATACAAATCTTTAGACCGGATTTATAGTGCATTGAATATTATAATTATATTTATAAATAAAAAGGCTAAATTGAACAATAAAAACGACGCGAGTTCAAGAGAAGAAATAAATCTAGTAAAGAGCCATTTATTTTTATGGGCAAATTGTGCTTTTTAAATTTTTTTTAATTTTTTAATTATTTTAATATAAAAAATAAGTATTTTAAATAAAAAATATTATTTTAATATATTAATATTTCTTTTAAAAATAACCATTACTACAATACTAAATATTACCTAAAAATATTAAATAAAAAATTCTATTTCGCCACTACGCTGGACCGAGCCTCCTTTTTCAATTTTCCCTCCCCATATAAAGTTATAAAAAGGAAACTCTCTTCACCATAAAGATTTCACCCAAAAAAACACACCTTTCTCCCTGTCCCTCTCTTCTCTCTCTCACACACACAAAAAAAAGAAAACGCTCTCTAAATTCTGGGTGAGAATCAAAATCCTCTCATTTGGTGATCTCCGATTTTGGTATTTCCTAAAAGAATCGAAAATGGGGAGTTTAGGAGCAATTTTGAAACACCCAGTTGACATATACCCATTGCTGAAGCTGAAAATGGCAGCTAAGCATGCTGAAAAACAGATCCCACGTGAACCTCACTGGGCTTTCTGTTATTCTATGCTCCCTAGAGTCTCTCGTAGCTTTGCTCTCGTTATCCAACAACTTGACACAGAACTCCGTAACGCTGTAAGCATAATTTCCATTGCATTTTCATGTGTTATTTGCCTTGTTTTGATCTCTCTCTCTCTTTATCTGCGTTTTGGGTTGTGATTATTTGTTGATTATGGATTTTTTCATCTTTGCAGGTATGCGTATTTTATTTGGTTCTTCGAGCCCTTGACACTGTTGGTTTGTTCTTGTTAACCTTATGTTTTGTATGTGGTTTTTGGTTTTGTGCCTCGCAAAATTTGATAAATCCTCAACGGGTTTTGTTGAATTTTAAGATTGATTATGTTTTGTTTTTGTGTTAGACAAATGTTGATGCACTAGGTCCTGAAATGGGGTTTGCTGAATTTTAAAATCCGCGAGTGTCATATTGAGTTTGAATTTGCTAGCTCTAAAATTGTTTATGTTCTAATATATGGCTAGTGGGAATTTTTATGATAGATTTTAGTTTTGCAACCAGAAGTCACGAGGTCGTTTTGTGGAAGAAAAAGAAATCTGAGATGAGAGTGGTAGCTTTTGCCTTTTGCTAAGTAGTTTTGGCCTACAGTGAGGAGAAGATTCTTTAAAACACCCTGTCTCAGTAACACTTGATCTCCTCTTAACTGTTTCACTTATTGATGTCATTTTGTTAGTTGATACATTGTTTGTGTTTTAATCTGTTCTGATCATTCCTTTACAGAGGATGATACAAGCATACCTACAGATGTCAAAGTGCCTATCCTGATAGCTTTTCACCGCCACATATATGATCATGACTGGCATTTCTCATGTGAGTTCTGAATTTTTACTTTTATTTTCCTTGATTCTAACAAATTGGAGAACATTTGATTTGACTAAATTTGTTTTGGCTTTGATAATTTCCATCTGCTTAACATTTCTTCTCTGTGCAAGTAATTTCTTCCACTGACAAATTAGGGCATCTAGACTATACCAATCTAATTTATGATTACCCTAATTCTTTTGTTCTATCACTGTACAGATTTTAACACTATTTGCTTATAACTATATTCAGTTTGCATAAGGGTGCTTTGAAATGCCTGAAAAATCTTATGCATTTATGACCTGCTATAAAATTACGTGTTCTGATTTTACCATTTTTAATTTGATAACCATGTATCTAGTCCAAGCTTGAACATTCTTATAAAATTTGTTTTTACATCTATCTTTTACAAACTGTTGATTCATGTCCGAGTCTTTCCTTTTTGATGAAGTTTCAGAAGTTTATACATGAGAGGTGACAATTCTATGGCACTTATATCTGTAAAATGTAACATCAACTGAATATTTTGACTCTCTAATTTGATTCTTCTTTTGCATAAGGTGGTACCAAGGAGTACAAGGTTCTCATGGACCAGTTTCATAATGTTTCAAATGCTTTTCTGGAGCTTGGAAAAGGGTCAGTTCTACAACCTTTTGCCTCCTGCTTGACTGTGGAATGATTGAGGATTTAATTGTTTTAGGGTCTATGTATTCTGCTCTACACATCTATCAACTCATTGCATCTGATCACTATAGTGTTTGTGTGTGTGTTTCTTCTCCAATAGAAGACTTATGGAACTCAATTTATTCTGCAGTTATCAGGAGGCAATCGAGGATATTACCAAAAGAATGGGTGCAGGAATGGCAAAGTTTATCTTGAAGGAGGTTGGTGATGTGGGGTGTTGTAATGCAGGATTGAAGGATGGTGCATGGATAATTAACTTAAGAAAAAAGGATTTCTCTTGGTTCCACTGCTGAATTTGCATGATACATGATACAGATGTGTGTGTGTGTGTGTGGTGTCTGTCTCTGTGAATGCATCTGTCATGCTATCAAAAGTATAATAAATATGCAGATGTGTATTGTGGACTGTAGTGAGCTCAAACTATATGCATTCCAGGATTCAGTTGCTTGGTTATCAAGTAGAAGAATAGATTATCAAGAGAGGGAAGAATGAATGGTGAAAAGTTAGAGTATTTAGTTATCCTTCTAGAGAGAGCACAGGACACTAGGGATGCATATCTGATCCCTTTGGATGTCAGCTAAAGAAATTCTTGAATTTAATATAAGGCTATAACAGTTTCCTCATTTTTTATGTTAGTCATCAAATTGCACAAGCTTCAATTTCTCCAGTTTTTCTTAATACAGAAGGTGAAATGTTATGTTTATGTGACACATTAGACTCTGGTATGCAGGTGGAAAGCATTGATGACTATGATGAATATTGCCACTATGTAGCAGGACTTGTTGGACTGGGCCTGTCCAAACTCTTCCATGCATCTGGATTAGAAGATTTGGCACCAGATAGCATCTCCAATTCAATGGGTTTGTTTCTTCAGGTAATACTATTATGCAAGAGCGATCAATGTGTTTAATCTGTAGGCTTAACTTTGTTTTGAGATGTAATTCTAACATGTTCAATCCTGGATTTGATAAAACACAGAAAACGAACATTATTCGTGATTATTTGGAGGACATAAACGAGATACCTAAGTCACGCATGTTTTGGCCTCGCGAGATTTGGAGCAAATATGTCAACAAACTTGAGGTCTACTTCTTTTCCATTTATTGTCTCAACCTTGGTACCATCGACATACTTTTGCCATCTTTATGTTCATGAATGATGTTAATTTAATCATAATACTTGAAAGTAATATTTTTTTTTATTTGGTCCATCCATCTGATTAGCATTCTCCCCATTTTGTGTTCTGTGCCTCAGGACTTGAAATATGAAGAGAACTCGGTGAAGGCAGTGCAGTGCTTGAATGATATGGTTACCAATGCCTTGATACATATGGATGATTGCTTGAAGTACTTGTCTGAATTGCGGGATCCTGCTATATTTCGGTTTTGTGCTATTCCTCAGGTAAGAAATAAACTTTAAACTGACATCTGAAGATATCATTGTTTCTTGTCTTGTAGCTTGACTACTTGAATTATACTTATGCCTTTTCACATAACCTGCAACTCCTCTGAATTTTTCATCCTGTCAAATATTTTATTACTCGGTGAACAAATCCCTGTTTAGTAATAGGTATGCTGGATGTTTTGGTGGAAGGTTTCCTTTAATTTGATTTCTCTCTTGCCAGATCATGGCGATTGGAACTCTAGCACTGTGCTACAACAATGTCAATGTCTTCAGAGGTGTAGTGAAGATGAGGCGAGGTATGGCTAATTTATAGACAGCATTCTTTCCCTGGCACCTGAAACTGGTGGAATGTTATAGCTGTAACACAGATTATTTTGGTTCATGTAAATATCTTATGAAGCTGGAAGGTTTTTATTATTGTTATGTTATCATAACATGGAATTGCATTTAGAATGCAAATGCAATAGATGATATAATCTCCCAAAATGGCCATTCCACAAATACCATTTGTTTGTTCAGGAACTGCATAATTCTCAGACTAAGTAAATCATGACCCGACTTGTATATCTCGGATTATTTTTTAAAATCCCATGCCTCATCCACCAGCTCACCCCTGCTGCTCTTGAGTGTTTAAAGGATTTTAGTTTGTTGTTTATTACCAACATCAAAATATAATGGACTGGGTTTTCATGATTCCTTATTCAATGATGTTTAATTTAATGTTAAACGATTTCTAGGTCTTACCGCTCAAGTTATTCATCAAACGAAAACAATGGATGATGTCTATGGTGCTTTCTTCGACTTCTCTTGTATGCTGAAGTTCAAGGTATGATGCTTTCCTTAAATTCTAATCGATATATCGTTTTTCCTGGCAAGTTCCAACATGGAAGTTATATTTCTCCCACTTGTAACTAATACTGCGCCCCCTTTAATGCTTCAGTCTTCTCTTGCTAGCTTGTTTTGGACTTATTCATCATCTTGAACCTAAGAAGTATGACTGCACAATCTTTGCCAAAAAGACTTTCTAGACAATAATTTCAGAGAAGGGAGCAACACTTTTCATGCTTCCAATCCTTGACAATAGGAAGCCTATTGTGCATTTCAATTTGGTAGAATCTTATAAGAACGAATTTATGTTCTTCCATCAAAACCTTATGCGGTTAGGACTGCACCACTCCCCTCTTTGATGGATAAGCAAATGATATTAGGTTGCTACATTGTTTCCCCTGCTTGGTTGTAGGCTTTGAGACATTGTATAATTCACTAATGTCACATCTTGATAACAACAATCGACAACTGCGGTGGTCTTGTCAGATTCCGAAAATGGAAGTCTTATGTATAAAACTGTGAGCTTTTTCGCCAAGTGCCTGTTTGGTGTGGTCGATATTTATGCACACCAAGTTTCTCTACCTTCAAGTTTGCTTGCTGAATTCTCAAAAAAAAAAAAAAAAAAAAAAACTCGTGCCTATATTGAGAAAATGTGAAATTGGCTACTGCAGGTTGACAACAGTGATCCTAATGCAATAAAAACCTTGAGCAGGCTGGAAGCAGCACAAAAATCTTGCAGGGAATCTGGGGCTCTAAACAAAAGGTTTGTCAACCTATCCATTGAGCATTGAATGGTATTTTTCTTTTCTTTCTTTTTTTGGCTGACACTCTTTCTTTCTTCTACCAGGAAATCTTACATAATTAGGAATGAGCCAAAATATAATTCTGTTCTGGTGAGTTTCTGCTGAATTGTCAACCTGATTTCCTCTCGTGCATGCATAGTTGCAAGTTTCTTGTTCCAAGCAATACATTTATTTCTAATTACATGCTATGCATATAAATTTCAGCATAGACTAGAGCTTGCTGGATTGTATATTTTTTTAATCCTAATTTTTCTGTGAAATATGCACTTTATTTGATATGAATTAGATAGAAAAAGAATGAATGAGATTAACTTTCCCCCCTCCTTTCCAATCGTGCTGATTAATCCACAGTTGGATGCCTATACCAGTCTTGTATGCTTTGCGGGTTCCAAGAATATCAATTGGGAATATCATCTGATTTCTTTTATCATCTAATGCAGATCGTCCTACTTTTCATTATATTGTCTATTATTTTCGCGTATCTCTCTGCCAACAGATCGAGTTACTAGGGTAAGTTGTTCCACCAAAAGGTTATTGATTGGATTTGTTATCACGAGAATGATTTTTTAAAGCTTCTTCTGTTGATGCAACAGGAGGGTCCATTTCTTGAGTTATCGGTGTGCATATGGATGATGTCTGGCTACACAAGTGACTGCTCTATTCCATGGAAGCTGCTTTTCTTATATTTGTGTACAACATTATTATAACAATGGAGTTTTTACTGTTCATCCTTATATTATTCACCAAGATGGATTAAAACAGTGTAATATAATGATTGTCATTGTCAAAGAAACTTGCTAGATATGTAGTTGGGGGTAAGGTTTTTTTTTTTTTCCATGTGATACATTTGATATTGGAAGGATGGTTGATGACAATTCGGGTTTTTTGGGGTTTGGCGTGGGGAAATGACATGGTTGATAGATATCTGGCACTGGATCAGGCATGTCAGCTAGAACTTAAGCGCAAGGGCCAGACCCGCGCGCCTGGGTTTGCTGATGTCTGCTGACCCGTGCCTAGCGTTTGCACACTCCCGTGGAGCTGTAGACTCGCGCGCCTGGGTCAAAAATATTATTAATATTGAAAAACAATCATAGATTTGATTTAAAGGGTAAAATTATTATTATTATTAAATTTTTTTAAAAATATTATTATTATCAAAGAAAAACCATAAATTTTATTTGAAGGGATTAAAAACTATTAAAACTTGGGCCAGACAAGTTTAATATTATTATTAATATTATAAATATTATTAAATTAGAAAAAAATATTATTACTATAAAACAAAAAAAACATAGATTTGATTTAAAATGTAAAATTAATAATAATAATAATAATTATTATTATTAACTTGAGTATGATATTCCTTTCCAGATCCAAGTAACTTGGGGTTACAAAGGGGTGCCTGATCCAAGTTGCTTGGGTGTGGTAGGGGTGCAAACCCAAGACCCTTGGGTTTTGCAGTCTCGCCTGGCCCAGGGCTCTTGGGTTCGGCGTCCGAACCCGTAGCTCTTAGGTCCGGTGTTAGGACCCACAACTCTCGGGTTCGGTGTCCAGACCCAAGACTCTCGGGTTTTGTATTGTAGCCAGACCCAAGGCTCTTGGGTCAGGCGTTTAAGAGGAGCTTAAAGCTCTTAGACATGATGATGCAGCCAGACTCACTTAAACTTGAGTCATATAAGTTTAATATTATTATTAATATTGAAAATATGATTATTTGTATTATAAAGATTCTTATTTTTATTGTAGCTAATATTATTAATATAATAATTCATTAATTTGAAAAAATATTATTAATATTGAAAAACAACTATAAATTTAATTTTAAGAGTAAAATTAAAAATTATTATTATTATTAAATTTGAAAACAAATATTATTACTATTGAAGAAAAACCATATATTTGATTTGAAGGGATTAAAAACTATACGAACTTGGGTCAGATGAGTTTATTATTATTATTATTAAATTTTTAAAAAAATATTATTACTATCGAAAAAAAACCATAAATTTTATTTCAAGAGATTAAAAACTATCAAAACTTAAGCTTGACAAGTTTAATATTATTATTAATATTATAAATATTATTAAATTCATTAATATTATTAAATTTAAAATAAATATTATTACTATAAAAAAACATTGATTTGATTTGAAGGGTAAAATCAATTATTATTATTATTTAACTTAGGTTTGACATCACCTTCCACGCCCAAGTAACTTAGGGCTGGAAAGGGGCGCCTGACCCAAGTTGCTTGGGTGTGGCAGAGGTGCAGACCGAAGTTCCTTGGATCTTGCAGCCCTGCCTGACACAAAGCTTTTGGATCCGGCGTCTGAATCCGCAACTCTTGGGTTTGGTGTTTAAGAGGGGCCCAAAGCTTTTAGGCCTGGCGTTGGATCCAGACCCACTTAAACTTGAGTCAGACAAGTTTAATATTATTATTAATATTGAAAATATGATTATTTTATTATAAATATTCTTATTTTTTTTATAGTTAATATTATTAATATAATAATTCATAAATTTGAAAAAAATATTATTAATATTGAAAAAAACCCATAGATTTGATTTGAATGGTAAGATTAAAAATTATTATTATTATTATTATTATTATCATTATCATTAATAAATTTGAAAAAAATATTATTACTATTGAAGAAAAACCATATATTTGATTTTAAAGGATTAAAAACTATTAAAACTTGGGTCAAACAAGTTTAATATTATTATTAATATTATAAATATTATTAAATTTCAAATAAATAGTATTACTATCGGAAAAAAAACATAAATTTCATTTGAAGGGAAAAATCAATTATTATTGTTATTATTATTAACTTGGGTCTGACATCACCTTCTAGACCCAAGTAACTTGGGGCTGGAAAGGGGCACCTGACCCAAGTTGCTTGGGTGTGACAGAGGTGCAGACCCAAGTCCCTTGGGTCTTGTAGCCCTGTCTGGCCTAAGGCTCTCGGGTTCGGCGTTCGAACCTGTAGCTCTTAAGTTCGGCGTTCGGATGGAAGACTCTTGGGTCAAGCAAGTCCGGACTCAAGGCTCTTGAGTTTTGCGTTACAGTCAGACCCAAGTGGGTCTGGCTTTTAAAAGGGGCCCAAAGCTCTTGGACTTAGCGTTGCAATCAGACTCACTTAAACTTGGGTCAGACAAGTTTAATATTATTATTAATATTAAAAATATGATTATTTGTATTATAAATATTCTTATTTGTATTATAGTTAATATTATTAATATAATAATTTACAAATTTAAAAAACAATATTATTAATATTGGAAAACAACCATATATTTGATTTGAAGGGATTAAAAACTATAAGAACTTGGGTAAGACGAATATTATTAATAAAAAAATACTATTATTATCGAAGAAAAATCATAAATTTTATTTGAATGGATTAAAAACTATCAAAACTTGAGTTAGATAAGTTTAATATTATTATTAATATTATGAATATTATTAAATTCATTAATATTATTAAATTTGAAATAAATATTATTACTATTAGAAAAAAAACATAGATTTGATTTGAAGGATAAAATAAATTATTATTGTTATTATTATTAACTTGGGTTTGGCATCCCCTTTGAGACCCAAGTAACTTGGGTCTTACAACCCCGCCTGGCCTAAGGCTCTTGGGGCCGGCGTCCGAACCCACAACTCTTGGATCTGGTATTCGGAACTAAAGCTCTTAGGTCTGGCGTTTAAGAGGAGCCCAAAGCTCTTGGGTCTGAAGTTGCAGATAGACCCCCTTAAACTTGGGTCAGACAAGTTTAATATTTGTATTATAAATATTATTATTTTTATTATAATTAATATTATTAATATAATGATTGATAAATTTTAAAAAAATATTATTAATATTGAAAAAAAAACATAGATTTGATTTGATGGGTAAAATCCATTAATATTATTATTATTGTTATTGTTATTGTTTTTGTTATTAACTTGGGGCTGGAAATGAGAGCCAGATCTAATTGCTTGGGTCTGGCAGGGACGCCAAACCCAAGGCTTTTGAATCTTGCAACCCTGCATGTTTCAAGGCTTTTGGATTTTAGCTTTTTTAATATTTTTTTATGAAAAATAAAGTTGGTTCGCGGCGTAGGGCGGACCACCTAACTACTAATGAGTAAAGTTTAATTCAGTGCATCCAATATTATAATGTTATTACAGTTCCAATAGCTTCCAATGTCTTTTAGTTGTAACTTATAATTTAATTGTAGTTTTTATCAGCCACTCAGTACTCACGAGCTTTCAAGATGAGTGATTAACATGGCAATTGAGAGTAAGTTAACTATAAAACAACCTACCGCATGGACTGCAATTATAATGGGAAAAGCTGCTACCCAAGTTTTTCTGAAGTTTCTATTAGTAGCTGCAAGAATTTCGACAAAGACAACGAGACTTTGAATGATTATAGAGCACACGACGACCGAAGAATGTTCAAAGTTTCCTCATGAGTCTTACCACGGATATACTATGGAAGACAAACCAGAGAAAGGGACAGAAACAGAGAAATTCCCTTGAGACACAAAAAGAGCTATGACTTGAGCTAGCCCATTAACAAACCAATTAATAATATCTTTGCATTTTGGGTCATAGATACCTCCCCATTTTGTTTTCTGCAACATTAATAACAGCTTTAGCTTTGTATCAAAGAAGCTAGGAAATTATCCGTTTCAATGGAATGGCAATTTCATGAATATTTAGTGAACCGGTTAAAAACCCAAATTGACTCATGAAAAACCCATAATTTTTTCTCTTAATTTTTTTTAAATGATTTTTTTTTTTACTTTTTTTTTATAAAATGAAAAAAACTGGTTAATCTAAGTCAACCCACTTGATTCATGATTCACGACTTGTCCAAATCAACCTGAGTTGGTTTAAAAATTTTGATTTTACCGATATGCAAATCCATCCAGAACTTGTTGGAAGTACTGATGAAGCTTAGAATAACGAGGATGAAGATTACTATTTGTAGCATTTGTTTTTTTTTTCTCTCATTTTTGGGATGGTGAAGCACCATCCAAAAGCCAGGGACAAAAATAGAACACAATACAACCATGTTGCAAGAAGCCAGAACATAAACTGTTAAACACTAGGAACAAAATACTTTCCCGAGGAAAAAAAAACAAAGACAAATATGTTTCATTTAGTTATACTCTGCATTTTGTTTTAGTTAATTACACGTTGTGTTTTGTTTAAACATTTAGTTATACGCTGTGTTTTTCCTAAACTTTGTCTCCTTTAATTTCTTTATATGTCACACCGTATAGCCAATAAGAAGCAACAAAGACTTTGTTCTCTAGAAGGATACCCTGATAGTATTTAGCTCTGCATTGTAACAGAATGGCTAAAGAAAAATATGATGATTGTTAAATGATGAGGTGGTTATGAGGGATGCTCATCACATCGTCTATTTCTTTTTTATGCTCATTGATAACTAACTTGCTACTCATAGGTTCTAGAATTCTTCTCAATAATCCCTAGCTATTCTTTGTCTGGGAACTTTACAAATTGAACTTGTATCAACTAGTATTAGAGCCACAAATCTTCAGAATCGAATTATGCCGCCAGATACTCGTTTTTAAGTTCTTAAAATGATTGAAGATAAGGTTGATGAATCCATTACAACTGTTAATAGGGATCATGACCAGAAGTATGACAAGGTTGTGAAACTTTTAGAGGTGTATGAACAATAGTTGGAAGAATCTAAGATCAATAATGAAGTCAAATATGAGAAAACTAATCTTAGACTTGAGAAACTTCAAGAAATATTAGGAGAGCTTACTTGCCAACAAAGTTTATGGCAGTAGAAGTGATATACTAATGTTGGGGAAACAAGTGCTTTCCATAAGCATTGAGGGGGTTACCAAGCTGGGCGTGCTGCTAGAAACCATGAAACTTGTGATGGGGGTCATTATTCTTATAAGGCATGTAAACCTAAATGAGATTTTCCTAGCTTTGATGGTAAAGATGTTTATAAGTGGCTTTACAAATGCAATCAATAATTTGAGGTTGAAAAAATTAAAGAAAGTGAGAAACTCAAACTAGCTTCCTACTATCTTGATCATATGACTCTTTATTGGTATCCAAATTTCAGTTATGAATCTAAAATGGAAAAGAGATTTCAAAACTTATAAAAGGGACATTGATATTTTGTGGAATAGGACTGAAGTAGGAGAGAAACAAACATTAGTGATATTCGTAGGAGGTATAGAGATGTTTATTAAGAAATCTTGTTAAAATGTTCGAACCAAAACAACTGAAACAAGCCTACAATTTACCTAGGCTCCATGAAAACATCATATCTTATAAGTGCAATCACATACCCTCTATTTAACATTCAACCAATCAAATCACACAATTACAATACCAATCCCAATCCCAATCCCAATCCCTTTACTCTAGAAACACCACTAACCATAATACTCATACCTTTAAAAAACATAAAAAGATTTGACCAATTTTATTATCCAAAACAACATCAACAAGACACTTAACAAACCCTTCAAGACCTTTAGAAACAAGGAATTTGATGATAAAAGAGTGAAATGGTTGTGTTTTTGGTGTGATGTAAAGTTTGTGCCTGGTCACAAATGCAAAAACAAAAGACTTAATACTTTATTCATTATTGAAGATAAAAAAGGATGAAGCAAAAGAGGAAGAGTGTGGTTATGAAAACATTAGTCCACACATATCCATTATTTCCATTGAAAAGGAATATTGTTGCCACACCTTGAAGGTGACTTGTAAGGTGTATAAATGATCCCTATACATTATAGTGGATTCAGGTAGCACACATAATTTTTCTAGTCCTAGGATGGCTAATAAGTTGTAATGTCAACTCACTAATATCAGATCAATTATTGTTGAGACTTTTAATGGTTGGAAAATGACTTGTACTACTGTGTGAAAAAACTTTCAGTGAAAAATATAGGGTGTTAAATTTATAGCTAATGTATTCATTATGAAACTAACCAGCTGTGATATGGTTACGAGAATAAAGTGGTTAGCTTTACTTGGTGATATATAGTGCAATTACAAAGACAAATAGATGTCCTTCTACTAACATGGACAATAGGTTATACTTAAAGTAGACAACCCTGCTCAACTATAAATTATTAGGTTTGAGCAACTTAATGGATTATTGGACAATGTCACTCATAAAATAAGTACTATCTTGTGTAGTTTGAGAATACTAAATGAGGATACCTAAAGTTCCTACTCTATGATTGCAACCTTGACACCTAATACAAAAGGCAACCCTACACTAGAGAAACTACTTGAAACATATGTTGAGGTTTTCAAAGAGGTAAAAACATTACCCCCATTTAGATTGCATGACCATTATATTCCATTAAAAGAGAGAGCTTAGCCTATGAATTTGAAACCCTAAAGATATTCAAGATTTTAGAAAGATGTTATGAAGAAAATGATTATAAAAATGTTAGAAACAAGCATTATTCAGAATAACACAAGCCCATTTGCATCTCCAGTTGTATTGGTGAAGAAGAAGGATCATTTTGGAGACTTTGTGTGGATTATAAGGTGCTTAATAAGCTCAATATTAAAGATAAGTATCTCATACCTTTAATATATGAACTGTTGGAAGAGCCAGTTTGTGCCACTATTTTTTTAAAGATCAATTTGAGGTCAGAATGGTGCAAGATGACATCTACAAAACAACTTTTAGAACCCATAATGACCATTATGAGTTTATGATGATGCCATCTGATCTCACCAACACATCTGTCACATTTAAAAGTATAATGAATGAATTTTTCAGAATACATCTCAAAAGATTCATATTGGCTTATTTTTTTTTTATGATATACTAGTGTATAGTCAGTCCCTTGATGACCATTTGAAGCATCTCAAAGTAGTATTTGAATTGCTGATAACTCACCAGTTGGTTGCTAAAGTTAGTAGGTGTGTTTTTTGCAATGGTAAGGTGGAATACTTAGGTCATATTATTTCTTGAGAAGGAGTAGCTACTGACCCACATAAAATTAAAGCTATTGTTGAATGAACAATCCCTAAGAAGATCAAACAACTGAGGGGTTTCCTGGGTCTAATTGGATACTACATAAAATTTGTTAAAGGGTATGAATCATTTTGCAAACTCTTGACTCAGTTATTTAAAAGGGTGTTATTGTTACCTGTAAAAAGGTTGGCAATTTATTCTACTGGAAGAAACAACAAATGCACATCAAGAAATTTATGCATGAATGCTTAGTATGCTAAAGAAACAAATATGAGAATGTTCTTACCCCAGGTCTATTGTAGCTTTTACCAATTCCTATAGTCCCTTTTAATGACATAAGCATTGGTTTTATAGAGGGTTACCTAAGTCTGTTGGAAAAGAAGTTGTATTTGTAGTGGTAAATCATTTAAACAAATATGCTCATTTCCTAACACTATCACACTCTTATACTGTAGTTGTAATGGCTAGAGCTTTCATGAACAACATATACAAGCTATATAATATGCCAGTAACCATAGTTAGTGATAGAGACTCTATCTTTCTCAATCAATTTTGGATGACCTTTTCTCTCACTAAGGAGCAAACCTTCACTACTCTACAACTTATCATCCTCAATCTGATGATCAAACAGAGGTGGATAATAAATGCTTAGAGAACTACTTTTGATGCATGACTAGACACTCTCCAATTCAGCGAGTGAAATAATTGTTTCTTATAGAATGGTGGTATAACACCAACTTCCATTCTTCTACTAAGACCACTTCCTATAAGGCCCTATATAGATTTAATCCTCAAATTCATATTCCTTGTTTCCTTCCTTAAGGACTCTATAGTGGAGGTAGTAGACCGGATGTTATCTAGAAGGAAGGGAATGCTTAAGGTAATTAGAAGTAATCTCTTAATAGCTTAACATATAATGGTGCAATCATCTAATAAAAAGAGGAGTGAGAGGTAGTTTGATGCGGGTGAATCAGTGTACATCAAGTTGCAGCCTTATAGACATCAGTCTGTGGTAAAGTGAAATTCCCAAAAAATAGCAGCAAGGTTCAATGGACCTTATTTGATATTAGAAAAAGTGGGCATAATGGGTTATCGGTTAGATCTTCCCTCTTCAGCTACAATTCACCCCATCTCATGTTTCACAGTTCAAGAAGCACATTGGAAGCAAAGTGGTGCAGACTCAGTTGCCAAACCTTCCTATGGAACCTTTACTATAACCTCAAGGAATATTTGACAAGAGGATGGTGAAACGAGGGAATAGAGCAGCTACACAAGTGTTGATTCATTAGAAACACTTACCACCATCTAAAGCTACTTAGGAATTCACAGATGATATGGGAGGGATATTGTCACAATCTGGCCTTGCTAAGGATGGAAAAGAGAATATAGGAGGATTTGATCATTGGAATATTTGAATGAGAAGTGACTGTTATGAAATGATGTGTTTCATTTAGTCATACTCTGCATTTCATTTCAATTAGTTACGTGCTACATTTTGTTTAAACATTTAATTATATGTTGCATTTTGCCTAAATCATGTTTTCTCTACCTTTTTTATATATTGCCACATGTAGCCAGTAAGAAGCAACATAAGCTTTGTTCTCTAGAAGGATACCCTGCTAGTATTTAGCTTTGCATTGTAACAAAATAGCCAGAGAGAAATATGATTGTTAAATGATGAGGTGGTTACGAGTGATGCTCGTCACACTGTTTGTTTTTTGTTAATGTTCGTTAATAACTAACTTGCTATTCATAAGTTCTAGAATTCTTTTTAATAGTTCTTGGTTACTCGTGAGAACTTTACAAATTGATCTTGCATCGTTTTTAATGGGTCAAAACATACAAACAATATATTTTAACTATGAAAAATAGTGAAAATATGAAACATAAATTCAAAATACAAAAACATGAAAAACTCAATGAATTGTTACTGAACCTTTATTTGTAATACAATAGTCAACGATGGTCGTGACTTTTAAATAACGGTGTTATAGTCATCATTTTTTTTTCTTCTTATTATTTTGAAATGAATATTGAAAGGTTTTTATTAAAATAAAATAAAATTAAAGAGTAATCAAGACATATACAATAAGATTATTTTGGTCTCTACAATAGTGAAAATAACAAGTTGTGGAGTGAGAACAATACTATTTTTTCTTTTTGTATTTTTATTTTGTTGAATGATCGCAGGTTGTCGTGGACTGAACGACCAAGTAAGAAGGGTAAGTTCAGCTATTGATCAGACTCATTATTGAGAACGGTTTCACTGGAAACCTTGTTTCATCTGTCCAGGATGGTTGATTTCCTAAAATTCCTCTGCTCATGGATGATGGCTGGCGACACCTAATGCTCGACCTGTTCTGTCGAAGTCGCTCTTTTCTAACGCGTGTATACTTGTAATGACAACACTTGACCGTTCTCTTTTCCTGGACGGGCTTCTGCTTTATCCTCAAAAAAATAGATTTGTTATCCTGAGGTGGAGTTGGCCAATGCTGTCTGTCATCCTGGTTTTCTGACCTAGCGGAATCTTAAACGTGCACTTTCAGGAAAACAGAAAGAGGTCGCTAAATCTTTTGTAGTGATCATCTCTGAACTTAAAGACCGACATATGTATGACTCGATTAAAAAAACTGGAGAAAATATGTAGACTCTATTGAAACATAAAATTGGAGAAAAAAGTTTCTTCACAGGAAATTCACAATATCAACAACTCAGGTCAAAATCTCAGTCGTATTCCTAGAACAAAATAATTAGCAAATAATACACATGAACGCATTCATATATCAATAAGATCACAACGTAATACCAGTATCTATATCACAAGAAAGGAAAGCCACAGCCTCTGATTCGCAACAATTTTTTTCCTGATCTTCGATCTGCAGCAATCATCCTCTGCATTTGACAACATGCAGTGCAAAACATACACTCAAAACAAAATCCTCTGCCCAAAAGCCAACGCAGAAGAAAACTCTAGAACACTTCAGCTATTTTGCTTGCGAGAACACGGTCCCTTCTTTCAATGTACCCATATGGGAACCAGCCTGCTTTACCCTTGCATTCTCCTTCAGCCCAGCCATTGTTTGTCACCTATCAAGAATGCATGGCAGAACATTAAACCTTGCAAAGATTTTAGCAGACATAATGCATAAAAAGAAGTGGTTTCAGAATGCTTTAAACCTTTCGAACAACAACAAAGTCACCAATTGACAAAGTCAGCTCCACATCAGATTGACCTTGATATGAATGCATGACCTGCAGTAAAAAGCAAATGAGGGCACTCGATAAATAAAATCAATAAGCCACCATCAAGGTGCAATTTTGTAAGAATATAAGGTAACATTAACAGCGAGATAAATTTGATTCCTCACCTCCCCTAAAAAGTAACCCATGCTGTCTGTTGTTCCATTATGATGTGCTTGAGAAGCGTACACACCGTTAACTTCTTCATATGATGGAGGTGGAGGCATACTGCTCTCTGCACTTGGGGTGGGAGGCGCTTCAATTCGTTGTCGTTCTGATGCCATCTATTAATAGTAACAAACATGGATTATGATCAAAATAAAGGCAAAAAACAATTGAGACAATTTCATCCCAATTCAGGCTGGGTCGGGTAAAAGGACTTCAAGGCAGGATAACGTACCTCGCCTTCAAGCTGATCAAGTATCTGAAGGACTGTCTGATGATAAGCTCGTTCTGCTTCAACCTTCAAATTAAAAGGTGAATCACAGGAGGATAAATCTTCAAAATGATTTCTTCCCAACACATAATTCATAACTTAGTTGAATCCACAGCAGAAACAAGGGATCATTCACATTACCATAGCAATAAGTCTCTGGAGAGTTAGCCTCTGTTGTTGGGCTTCAACAGCAGCCATTGCTGCAGCTGCTTCCTTCCCCAATATGGCCATGTTTGACTTTAGATCTTGCAGCTTTGTCTCTGCAGATTCTAACTTCATAGCAAGCTCAGAATTACCTGGCATTTCTCTCACTTTTGCCTGGCGCTTGGCAACTTCAATAGCCTGTCTAAGTTCAAATGAAGGGTAACTAAACAATTTTGGGGAAAAAATAACCCATACAACATGATAATTATGTTGTGAAATGCAATTGAATTGATCCATGATCATTCATGTTTAGATCACATAATAAATATGACTGGGAATTCTCTAGGGAATGCAAAAATCAAAGGAAATTAAATCAATATTATGCAATCGGAAGGAAAATCAAATCTAGCAAGTCAATCTCAGGAACAATTCATACAAGATGTTCATTGAATAATATGTTTCAAAAACTTGGTAAAGGAGCGATATTTCAGTATACCTGAGCTTCTGCTTCTTGTCGCATTCTGTCATAACGTTGAGCAAGATGTCGTGCATCCTCCAAAGGAGCTCCCATTACCATTGCTCTTAATGGCTCAGCTACCTAATAATCAAAGCAGTCAATGCCATACCAAGTGCATGATAAAATGCCCTAGAATAACAAGAATGATGATGATAATTATGATGAAAATTATTAACCATAGAGTAAAGAGAAGTCTTGAGACAATTCAGTTCTTCCACTAAATCATGAGTATTTTGGATCAGTCTTATTGTTTATTCTTCAAATGTTTTAGATCTCATGCATGATCTTTTCCGTTTTGATGCTTTCTTGACACTTGTTTGTATGGTTACTCAAAGTCTAGTATGCAAATTAACTAAAACCACTTGCAGCTTGCAAGACAATGGAGCACAGCACAATCAGCATAGGAAACATGCGATGTGTATAAGCTCATTAATAATATTTATCTAAGTAGGCACATTTATAAGTAGAAAAATGGAAAGTTTTGTTATAGATCAAACCTGTGTACCAAGAGCTTTCAGCAGATTCCCACGTTCCTTTTCCATCTGAGCACGGGCATTAGCATAATTCACAGCAGCCTTTGACAATGTATTACCACTAGTACATGTATTTTCAGCACCATATTTCCTGCTGTCTTCCGAGAACCTTGTTCCTGTTGAACATAATAAATTTTTATAGAACACAACACTTCCTTCTTGAAATTCAATATAGAATACAACAAAATAACTTCAAGACTTTCACTAACCCACCTATTTCAACTTGCTTAGATCCTGTGACAATATATCCTTCTACACCACGAACAACATCCCTTTGAAAATGCTGAAAAACAGCATTTGACATTCATAAGTCAATGACTAAAACAAATTGAGAGCAATATGCCACACAGGAGGATTAGACAACCTTGCCAGCACGTGTTGATATGTAAAGCCTCTCAAGTTTCTGATGCTGATGGAGTTCTGCTTCATCAGTAATAACAGTATCTGAACCTCCATATCCACCAGCACCAAACTGCTTGAGAACAGCCTGAAGTAACACCCCACGCAATTAGATTAGTGGCTTTGTAGAGCAAACTACTACAATGTGGGGAAAATAAAATGCAGTGCTTCATGAAGCCAGAGATGCACCCTAATTAAGTCAAGCATCATGAGGAATCACAATTAAATGGATAACCAAATGGAGCTTCAAATTGATGTTCCAATAACAAAGCACATAGAAACTGAAACTTCTATTGGAATAGAAAAAATCAGTTTCAAGCATAAATCTTATTTAAAGACACATAAAGAAAATCACATCGCGAATCACTTCAAAAGGTAAGCAAAATGAAGCTTCAACTTGATATGTCAATACCAAATTACAGTTTTACACACTAAACCTAGCATTACGATTGTAAAAAAACGGTTGCAAGCACCATCCGAAGTGGTGTAGAACAATGCCTTGGCAAATCATACGTCGTAAACATGAAGTAATTTCACTCTCCATGCATAAAAACAATCACTTTATTCTCTCTTCACCTTCACTCCCCCAAATCAAACTCCTCTAAAAACATTAAATCTAAATCCCAAACCTTCACAATAGAAAAACCTTAATAAGAAAAAATCAATTAACACTAACAATTTTCCCTACAATCTTCATTTTCACTAACGTACATTCCATTGAGCATTCTTAAAAAGCCACAAAAACTCTTCAGCTAATAATCCAAGACAACAATTTCCATCTCCAAGGCTTAATACTACTCCACAAATTTGACCAAATCAATCAAATTTGCAAAACATTTCTACCAAAGTCGCGATCTTTCTAATTCCTAAACCTAAAAGACAACATGGGTTATCCATAAAATAATCAGAAATGATAAATCGAGGACAAAAAAATAATGATATTGAGCTAAAAAGAATAAAAATTCAAACTTGGATCTAACATTTTAGGGCTTGATTAAGAGGGGTACCTGTTGTTGCTTAGCGACCTGTTCTCTAAGTTTTGTGGCTTGTTTTCTTATTGCTTCCATTCAAAGAGGAGGGATTTAAGAGTCTTGGGAATTTGATCGATTTTTGAGAGGTGAAACCAAACGCTGTGTTAGAGAGGGAGATGCTTTTGAAAAGAAAGAAAACGGGGATGGTGTCGCTAATGTTGTTGGCCAGTTTGGGTCTTTGGGAGACTCCTTTTGGAGCTTCCAACAGCAGACATTTGTGTTTTTTTCAAAGCACCAAAAAGATTAATGTATGCCTGCGGCAGTTCTCATTTTACCATTGCTAAGCTCTTTTTTTTCTCTCCTATCAATCCAAAAACACCCCAAAGAAGAAATAGTGAGAGGGGAATTATATTTTTATTTTAGTTAGAATATTCTCAAGATTAAATTATTGTCCGTAGGTCACTCCATCTCCAAAACTTTCTTAAATTCAAAGAATAAGGTTGAAAAATACATCATAGATTAAAATCCAGTAATGGAACCTTTGAATATTGATTTAGATGTTTCGTGAATTTGTTTTATTTATTGTTATTTTGGATTAACCCAAGGAATGGTTGTACTGAAAAATTTGCCTGTTGAAAATGTACTTGTTCTCATCATGTCTGAATTTCATGTGTTTTTCTAAAGTTGCCATGAAATTTAGCAAAAAAAAAAAAAAAAAAGGGATTTAGGATGATGATCTTCCTAGAACTCAATCTATTGGATTAGCAATTGGTATGCTAAAAGCAAGGAAGAGAAAGTTGCCCGTACATGATTAGTTTTTACTGTGTTTGTACAAGGAAATTATCTCATTATCTTTTTTAGAAATGTTTGCTTTTTTTTTTTAAGTGTTCTTGAGAGTGTGATTAAATTATATTTTAAAAAAATTTTAATTTTTTTTAAAATAAGATATTAAACGAAATATATATATATATATTTGCATGAAATGATACCATCAATGGATCGTGGATTGAAGCAATCAATTGTTAAAAGCTTGCAGCACACCTTTTCTTTATCGTCCAAAGGAAGTTTGTTTACGAAGAAACAATTAGTGTTGGTTACTTGGCATTATTACTCATCAATGTTCCCACTTTAATAATGCCCCTTGTTTTTTTTTTTTTTTTCCGTTTTTAATCTATCCTTTTGGTCAAAAGAAGTGGGCAGAGGGTTTGACAAATGGAAACAGAGTAAACGGGCACAGAATTACATAATCCAAGTTCACTTCTAATGTAGACATCATCACATGCGGTCATCATCACATGTGGTTGGTTTTTGCATATCTTTTTGATCAAAATGGGAGTTTTTTTCCCATGGTAAAATAAATAATTTTCTAAACTAACATAGTTACAAAAAAAAAATTTCATTCTAACACAAAAATAAAAGTCATGCATGTAGTATATGCACGCTCTATAAAGACATGTATTTGCTACATGTG
>Ga0307518_10000371_pt1 | contig 34251 bp, 15 predicted proteins | sample 25_EM_MG_FD_203889 | JGI IMG/M metagenome (GOLD analysis project Ga0307518, IMG submission 203889) | Populus trichocarpa ectomycorrhiza microbial communities from riparian zone in the Pacific Northwest, United States - 25_EM | ecosystem: Host-associated > Plants > Roots > Unclassified | place... | reverse complement strand
GCAAACAATTCTCAATGATGCAAATGTTACTAGGCGTTTGGGCTCATCATAAAGTGTGGTTATCACATTAAGGCTTTGTTGCTGTTATTCTCCTCATGGATCATCATAAATGTGTGTATCATGGCTTGGAACATTTCTGCCGGCTTTCTCATTATGAAATAAGATAAGGAAAAACCAATATTAGAGAGGTATCTAAAGTTCTAATGATCATTATTGTTTGCTATTGTATTCGATAATGTGGGAGTAGGTACCTAACATCAATTGGCATACGTCACAAGAAGTGTCAGGTTCCTAGAAAGTAAATATTAGGAAAATTATTTAATTTCCCCTTTTCTTAACAAAAGGAAATTACAATTGATTTTTAAGAAGGATGGCCTTTAATTTCACGTGGTATTACCTATGTGGTTTGTGCCAAACCTCGCCCACTTTTTCTCTGTCTTTCTTTTCATTATAGTATTTAGGCTGATGCTTCCAGAATAGTTATTAACGTTTATTATCTTTGGCTTAAATCAACAGATGCAGGTTACAACTGGAAGATATCACACGTTGCTGATCAGAGATTCATCTGTATATTCTTGTGGTTCCAGTTTGTGTGGTGTTCTTGGACATGGTGCTGAAACAACACAATGTGTAGCATTCACACGGATTAGATTCCCATCTTTGGCTAACGTGGTCCAAGTCTCAGCCTCCCATAATCATGCTGCTTTTGTTTTGCAGTCCGGAGAGGTTTGTAACCATTCATATTTCATCAGTCATCTGTTTTGCTCTGAACTAATTGCTAGATTGAACAGGCTTAAGCGTAGACCTTTAGGGGGCCACTGTGGTCATGATAAAATTAAGATAATAATATTGAACAAGTTGCTTCATGGTTAGGCTCTTAGATTTTGGTGGTTTCTTGTGTGAATGATGTTTGACCCAGCAACGATGGTAAACACCAAGTGTGATTTGCACTGGTATTGTTTTAGGGATGCTATTGTTACATAGAATTGGATACCTAGAAGAAAGTTGTGTTGGTGCAAGTAATCTAGAACACTGCCTGTTCTCATTTTCATATTCCATTTTGTAATATTTTATTCTTTTGCCCATGTCTGATGCCTTGGTATGGGCACTCAGGAACTTTTTGTTTAGAGAAGTTAGGAGTTCAAGATTTCCAGTTACAAAATGGTACTGATACTGTTTGGCATATTAATGATGAATATGCTATATAATTGTGGTAACCTTGGACTTGTATTGCTTTTGTGTTGCCTAGAAGCCTCAACTCTGTGGCATTTATCTCCTTCTGTTTTCAAATGATGCCTCTGATTCACTAATGATGTAGATGTTTTTTATGCATGACAAGCATAATATATCAATGAATTTTCAGACACTGTATTCTTACTGGCAGTTGACATATATGGTATTATAATCATGTGTTTGGTTTTGAGAAGTGGTTGTCATATCCGTCAGATGATGCTAATCAATGATGCAGGTTTTCACTTGTGGTGATAATTCATCATTTTGCTGCGGTCACAAAGATACAAATCGCCCCATATTTAGGCCCAGGCTTGTTGAGGCACTAAAGGCAGTTTCATGCAAGCAGGTAACATTCATTTCACTATACTATATTCTAATTGATGTTGTTTCTTAAGAGTGTTCATACCTTGTTTAATGGGTTCCTAAGCAACAGGCATGTATTTTAGTTGGTGTTGCATGTTCAAAGTAATATGAGCGAGGGGACATATGCACATGATAATTCCTATCCACATTCAAGTGCTATTGTTTCTTAACAATACTTGCCTTATTTAGCTTGGTTTTTTTATTTTCTGCAATATCCAACCATTATATTGAGGTTGAATACCAAATGCTTGTGTTTGATTTAGAGCCAGTTGCCTGTGAAGTATCAAGCTTTTTGTCAAGCTGCCTGGATAATGCATTGTGCCTTGCCTTCAATGCCAAGTTAATTTTCTGATATGTCAAATCACCATTTAATTTTTTAAGGGCAGCATCTATGAGTATATTTTGAAAGAAGATCCGGACCCCCTAGCATCAGTGACTTTTTTTGCTGAATCACATGTTACTTGATTGTTTCTTGAAGACTTGATTAAATTAAGGAAAAAAGCATTTAGCTTATGCATAGGAGTAGTACTTTCTTCCTCCTAACAATTATATGGTTCTTTCTTCAACACAAAATATTGTTAGTGTTATTGGACCATTTGGCTTTTCCCACCTGCTTTTGTTTCTCTCGTGATTTTTTTATTAAAATTTCAAAAAAATAAAATAAAAATGGGAATTGTTTCAGGTTTCTGTGGGCCTTAACTTTACAGTGTTCCTCACAAGACAAGGCCAGCTTTATACATGTGGGTCGAACACACATGGGCAACTTGGTCATGGTGACACGCTAGACAGACCAACACCCAAAATCATTGAACTGCTTGAGGGAATTGGTCCTGTGGTTCAAATAGCTGCTGGTCCCAGCTACGTGTTAGCTGTAACTGACAATGGTGTAGTTTACTCTTTTGGTTATGGTTCTAATTTTTGTCTTGGTCATGGAGAGCAACACGATGAGTTCCAGCCACGTGCAATCCAGACATTTAGAAGAAAGGATATTCATGTGGTCCATGTTTCTGCTGGGGATGAGCATGCTGTGGCACTTGATTCAAGTGGATTTGTTAGTCTCTGTGCCCAATATGAACTTGTGTTTCATTGATAATTGCTTTGTTTGTCTGATCTAAACTCTTCAAAGAATTTTTCTTACCTTGTCCTGGTGGTTGTAGGTCTATAGTTGGGGAAAAGGTTACTGTGGAGCATTAGGCCATGGGGATGAGATTGATAAGACTCTTCCTTCCCTTGTGAACTGCCTTAAGAGCCGCCTTGCTGTGCAGGTTTGGTCAACTTTTACTATTGTACCTTGAAGTAAATTGAGTATATTCATTGATTTTCGTTGATCTCCACTAAGAATGTATGCATATTGTGTATTTAGTTTCTAGGCCATGTATGGTTCTTGGTAACTGAGGGTAGAACTGAAATCCCAGGATGTGCTTACAATAAGCAGTTAAATGTTGTTTAGGGACATGTTTAGAAGAATTTCAGTTAGAATAAACCTGTTAGCAATAATCCGTGAACAGTAGCACAGATTTTATAGCATAAAAGAAGAACAAGAGGAAAATAGAAGAATGAGAGGAAGAAAACTCTTAGGCACCAAGCTTTCAAAAAACTCTAGTAGCTCAATTTTATTCCACCATTCCACTCAATGAAAAAAGTTTTCACATAGGCATTTATAACAAGTAAAATAAAACTCATAACTGGGCCATAATTCCCACAAAGACTTGGATTCTTATGTAGTATTAAAACTTCTAACTAAAACAGGATTGCTAAATAGACTAGGTATATTAGAAATACTTAAATATATAGAATAAAAGATTAAATTAAAAATCATTTCCTAATTTCTCTCCAATTGATTGCACCGCCCTCCTTATCGTATGAATTATACTAGAACAACTCCATAACCTTGGTAACATGCACTGTGCCTGCTGGTTGTTTGCTGTGTCCTTTATGTTCTCTTTCCTTCTAGTTCTCTGCCTTATTCTTCTCTAAACATATAGCTGCTTCATCTCTCCTTTCTGTAAGTTTAAAAAATATTTTTTTCAAGCAAAACCATCCTTCGATGACAACTGTGTGTTGGCTTAATTCATGCATCTCATGTCTGTTTGCATGTTGTGTATTCTTTTTCCAATCTATTTTATCTGAGACCCAATCAGTGACAACGCTTGTTATTTTATAGGCTTGTGCAAGAAAAAGAAAAACATTTGTTCTGGTCGATGATGGTTCTGTTTATGGCTTTGGGTGCATGGGATTTGGTAGCCTTGGCTTTCCAGATAGGGATATAACTGAAAAAGTGATGACACCTCGAGTCCTTGATAGCTTAAGAGCTCATCGTGTTTCTCAGATTAGCACAGGCCTCTACCACACTGTCGTGGTTACCAACCAGGGCCAAATGTTTGGATTTGGAGATAATGAAAGAGTACAACTTGGGCACGACACATTGAGGGGATGCCTGCAACCAACTGAAATATTTGTTCAAGAAACAGCAGATGATACAGGCCTTACTTTGGAAAGGAAATGACTGTCAAGTCTAGGAAACCTTCTCTGCTTTGTGGATGCCACTGTTATATCAGAAGTTTAAACTCTCAACACAACTACTCAAATGAGTTAATATTCTCATACCAGATTGAGTCGTCTCATATTTTTGAAAACTTGAGTTAGATTGCTTTAATTGGACCTATGAAATGCACTTCATGTAATAGTTGTCCTGTGAAACAATTGTCACTCATCGCAACGTTCTTTCTATTGATTCACATTTAGCTGCGTATTCTGTGGATACCAACTTCCCCCCGTTACCTGCCTATTATTTCCTAATGCTCTTTTCCCCCTGTGATCGCCATTGCTGTTTTCTGTGCTGTTAAGGTTCTTTGATTCATTACTTGCTTTCAGTTGCTTTGCAAGGTTATTTGCCACTAAAGTCTGAAGGAGCATGATTCAATAATAGGTTGACCTCTCTTCTAATCTTAATTTTTGAAAATTTCATTATTACGTTCTTTTTTTGTCAAGTTTAAATTTGTGTCTGGTCTCAGTGCTTGAATTTGATCATAGATTATTGTTCAAGGCCTCAAATAATTCAACTATGTTAATTAAAAGCAGCAGCTATCTTGTTTAGTGTACGAGTAATTTATGGTAATTGTTTGTGTAGTTCTGGGGTGTCTAAACAAGCATTGGTTAGTAGTAATGATCAGCTATTAAATTACTAATCCTTTGCTCTCCATCATGTTTTGTAATTTGTTTTACTTTCTCGTCTCTGGACATCCTACAAACGCTACCGAATAGTCTACTTGCGGCCATTGCAAACGAGCCGATGGGGGGAGATGCTGCGCTGCTTTAGTTTGTCATGTTGGATGATACAACTAGCATGGACCGCTTGTTCTTGGTCCCAGCTTGAAGGATCTATGATACATTACGTATAAATTCACATAAATTGGTATAACTCCATGGTACTTAACATAAATTCAGACGGTTTTTGTTGTTGGGGGAGTTACTGCAAAATTATGTCTGGGACTCTTGCATTATTTCTCGGATCAGAAGTGGATGCGTGCAGCGAGTGCACAGTAGACGCATCTAAAGCAGCAACCGAGAGTCCTCATCTGGTGGTGGGAATAGGGAAGAAAAACCCTCTCATTTACTGGAAACCGTACAAGCCACCAGAAGTAGGTGAAAATTAAATTTAATGAAAGAAAAGTAATAGGGCTGCTAATTGCAGTGAAAGAAACCGAGTGGAAATTTCAGGTCCCTCTCTTTTCCAACAACGTTTTTATCATGAGTTGAAATACCTTCCAGCTGTATTGACCACACCTAACTGAACCCACCAGCTATATATAAATATATATATTGGAATATTTCACTTTCTTCCGAAAAGATGCATTGAATTAAGCTGTTTTTGTTCGAGGGAAATGATGACAAAAGTAGGAAAAATCTGAATGATCCTCATAGGGTCCATCTGTATTTTGAAACAATTAAGCATGTGGAAAAGAGATTTAAAGATACCTATATTAGAATTTAGATTGTGTAACGATGAGGGCATCTGGTGTTTCCAATTCCCTACAGCAGTGTGGACTTTTTGAGAGGTGACATTTTTTGCAAGGAAGAGAGAACCTGGCATGCACTCCTTGCAATGACCCCAGTTACTTCATCTGTTTTTGCCTTGCCGAAGGTTTATTAAGAATGCCAATTCTGAGGAGAAAGATACATGGTATTGCATTGTTTCCTGTAGATTGCATGCTGAAACAACTGAATGAATCATCGAAGGCTGTTGCTTTTGTTAGTGCCATGCTACCATGTGCAATTCAAGCATGTATGTGCATCACTAATTAAGCATCAGTGTCTTCCTGCCTGCAGAATTTTCATATTTCTGCAGGAATGTTACTTTTCCCACTTCAATGAGCTGTCATCATAAAGACTAGCAACTCTGACAGGTTGCTGGTAGGAATAGGTTAGTGTCGGAAAGACCAACCCGCCCACATGTGGGCTGATTCACACACGATGCTACAAGAATTTCACTTCACTTAAAACTATGATTTAATATACACATGACATAATCTTCAGCAAAGTCATGATCCACAAGGCACACACTCTATAAACAAAGGACAGGGTGTCAAATCTGCCTATACCAGCTCTTCAGCTTCAATAATTAAAAGTAGAAAAAAGACAAACAAAAAGACCAAGAAAAAGAAAACACATACATTTTGTTATACAACCGAAGGCCAACTGTCCTCATCTCAAAAAGTGTTTCAAATTCACTCAATTCTCTTACCACTTATTTCCTTAATCTAATCTCACCATGATCAGGATTGAGCCTAGCAGATGATATAGCCATAAAAAAAAAAAAAAAAAATTAACACAGAAAGCTCCTCATCTTTTTAGGCCATATCCTCTAAACTTTCCCTGAAAACTTGTAGCATATCATAAAATCTGACAATGCCAACCAAGCTACAGTCATCCTCTATGACCCACACGTAATTTACTCTATGAGCAATTGCTTGAATCATCACTGCAACAAGTGAACTCTTGGGATGACAAACTATTGCCTCCGCCCTTCTCACCATCCTGGCTGAATAACTCATGGACCTACTATACTTTCCTGATCTATGCAGTGTACTGACTGGGGTGCTGCTTGCTGACTCTTCATCAGATGACGAAGATTGTGATTGACATGAACTGGTAGTTGAGTAGCAACTAGAATTAGTGAATTCTTGAAGCATTGCTTCTAGGCCTCTCTCTTTAAGTCTTGCCATGACCACCTTGACAAGGTCCTCTGGGGGTCCTCCACAATCAATGTAGGCCATCAAGTCCCCAGAGGAAAGGGTAGTGATTGCAGCTGCAACACTGTCATCACAGCAGGCTAGAGTGAATGGAGAGAGCTCCCCAATCAATATGCCATCACTGTCAATGACAGCAACTGAAGTCTCGTCTGCTAGAGAGCGAGAAATGGCTTCAAGTTCTGAGATAGCAGGGGAGTGATAATCAATTGTAAGAAATTTAGTGCTTATAATGCCAAGTGTATCAATGGAGAGAGCTGGAAGTGGAGCAAAGAGGCCAATTGAGCCGAGGAAGAATCTGATTATGTCTTCCTGTGTTAGCCAGCAGAATTCCCGGCCATTGTGGATGGTGGGGCTGGTGATTGAGAGTTTTTGGTGCTGTTTTCTTCTTGTACTATACCTGGTCTTTATCGGCACTACTAGATTCTTGGCTCCTTGAAGGATGAGATCAATTGCTTCCAATAAGCTGAAGGATCAAAAAAGTATAGTGATTATTAATGGAATTGAAAGGAAAAGAACAAAAACTCAAATTTGTGTACCAACTAAACTATTGGTGTTCAAATTGCTGTCTATTATATATATATAATCAGATTTGATACCAAAGCATCCTGATTTGTATATCAAATTGAGATTTATAATTAAGGTTAAGAACAAATCTTAATTTTTTACATAAATTTGATCAAGAATTGGTCTTGATTAAGGAAGGAAGTGCCACATAACTAACGGCAGAGCATCATAAATCTTATGCTAAAGTGATTACTGCCAAGCATGCCTTTGAGCAAAAAATAAATAGCTTGGAAACTCCCATAAAGAAAATAAAACTGAAAAATCAATAAAAACCCAGATAAGAACACCAATAAAAACAGAATAAGAAGAGCTGCAGATTTCAAGAATATGCAAAAGCATAAAACTTCAAGAGATATAGCAAAACTCCAAAAAACACAATTCTCAATACCTTGAAGTTGGTTCCACATGAACAACCATTCCAGGAATCTCAGGCAAGAGAACAGAAACAGGTGCTTTCAAAGCATCAGAAGGGAACAACAAGTTCTCATCCTTGCAAAGATAGCATACCACATCCACCATAGAAACCTTACCGACACATTTACATTCACAAACATCACAACCTTCCTCTTCACAATTGCCTTTGTAATCGTTGTTAGTCTTTGCTGCGTGATCACAATTCCATACACTTATAAAGTTATCATCAGAGTTTTTAAGAGCAAATAGAGCTTCAGCTATTGTTGTGGTGAGTGCGAGAGACCTCAAAGCAGGCTTGCCTAAGCAGAGGTCAGATACCTCATGTGCAAGTAAACTCACTGCCATGCAAGGATTAGCAAATCAAATATAAAACTCCAAACAAAGAGAATAAAAGAGCAAATTCAGTGGGCAAAACTAGTGATTAAGGGTTGTTGGTGTAGGGTTATGAGGGGGGATATTTATAAGGAAAACTTGGAGTTATAGGTGGGTGGGGTTGATGATGATATTATAGGTACGGTATCAGGTACAAAAAGCTGTGGGGTCTATGAGTTTTTGCTGGCTTCTTGGTGTTGCAGATTTTACAGATCAGCTGCTGGTGTGTTCAGTTTGGGTTAATGGGTGCTGCTGTGTGTTGCATGTGCGTTTCGACTTTGAACTTTGACGAGCATTTATAAATAATTTTAAGATAAAAAAATAACTCAAAGTTATTTTTTTATATATAAATCTTTAAAAACATGATCTTAATGTAAAAACAAACAGTGAAGTGTTTAAAGCTTGAGTCTATCTGGATATTTATTGCAAGTTTGTTTGGTAGTGTGATTGTGGTTGTGTTTTAAATTATTTTTCACTTAGAAATGTATCAAAATAATATATTTTTTTTATTTTTAAAAAATTATTTTTAATATCAGTGCATCAAAATAATCTAAAAATACCAAAAACATATTAATTTAAAGTAAAAAAAAATTAAAAAAATTTAACTTTTTTAAAAACGCTTTTAAAAATAAAAAAAACAGAAATAAGAGTCTAACATCAGTTTAAAAGACATAATTTATTATTCAAATAGTAACCGAAAAATTTACCACTAATATCAGATTACCACTAATAAACAGAATTGGGAATGTTCTTGCCACAATACAAGGTAATGTGATTCGTTATAAATCAAAATTCTCAAAGGTGAATAATATCATAATATAAGAGCTTAAAATATTTATTTTTTTATTAACTATAGTTTAGCTATTACTAGGGGTGTTCAAAAAAACCGAAAAACCGATTAAACCGAGAAAACCGAAAAAAAAATAACCGAAAAAACCAAACCGTAAAAAAAAACCGATTAAACCGATTAAAATTTTGAAAAAACCGACCGGTTCGGTTTTTTAAGCCTGGAACCGGAAAAACCGAACCGAACCGAAAAAAAAACCGGAAAAAAACCGAGCCAAACCGAGCCAAAACCGAGCCAAACCGAAAAAACCGAGTCAAACCGAAAAACCGAGCCAAACCGGTTTGAACCGGTTTTTTCTCTAAAAAACCGAACCGAACCGAACCAAAACCGGTCGGTTTGAACCGGTTTCGGTTCGGTTTCGGTTTTTTTTTTAAAAAAAAAAATTCGGTTTGGTTACTTTTTTTGATAAAAACCGAACCGAACCGAACCGTGAACACCCCTAGCTATTACGATATTTTATATAAAAAAAACTAGAATATTATAATAATACCATATAAAAAAATAAAATTTTAAATTAAATAAGAATAAAATTAAAAAATATATAATTTTCTTAAAAACTGATCAATCAATCTCTCCGGTTTAGAAAGAAATCATCCTGAGTTCAAACCTAAGTAAAACATTGTCCTTTAATCATGTCTTCTACTACCGTCAATTATGACAATAAAAAAGCTTTACAAAAACAAATGATAACATGTCTTTTCAATAAACTTAATTAATTTCAATAATTTTTATCATTTTATTTTAATTTTTATGTGTCAAGTTAAGTTAGAAATAGTAAAAATAAACAAAAAATAAAAATAAAAAACACTTGCCAATATAATTTTAAAAAAGTTATGATCTTAGATAAAAAAAAATTCCCAAAATAATTTTTAGCCAATCTACTTTAATGGATTGAAATTAAAAACATTGAAAAAAAAATTCAGGCTAGACATGTGTGCCTAAAAAGACTCCCCTGTGTGCCAGGTCATAAAAAAGGAGTCATGAACTATATGTCAGGCCTCCCTTTTTCTCATCATGTTAAAGGATGGATGACACATCGTCCATTCTTAGATTTATATAAAAAAAACACCAACACAAATGACATGTCATTTAGAACAATAAAAAACACGTCGTATGTTGGTGTATTATTTGATGACCGAAGAGGTCGCTGGAAAATCAAGATAGAGAGTTTTTTTTTATTTAAAAACTCATTTCAAGTTATTTTTACTTGAAAACACCAATAAAAACTTAATAAGCCAATATCTTAACCAAAACACCCTTAAATTGATCAAAAAAACACAAAATCTAACCAAAGAGAAATTTTATTTCTCAACCCTAATCTATTTTTTCAGAAAGATAAATGATAAAAAAAAAAAGACACATCAACAGAACTTTGCTCATCAAATAAAACACATTGATACCAAAAATAAGTTTTTTTATCTTTAGAAAGTGGACAATCATTCGCTTTCCCTCTTTTCTCCTGTTTTTTGGCAACTCTCTCTCATTTCTCAAAATCAAGGACTGAAACATGAAAAATAAATTTTGGACCAAAACATAAAAAACTTCAAAAAACAAGGATCAAAATTGAAAAATGAAAAAACATTGTGGACCAAATTAAAAAATACACCTCATATACAGTTAAAAAGAATAAATATGGGTTGTAATTTTTTTTTATATCAATTTTGGCCCTCAAAATCTTAATTTGCATTATTCAAGTGAATGGTATAATGTGAGGGGAGAGTGAAATCAACAAACCTTTTAGGTTATTATATAGTTTTTAACACATTATGCCAATTATAATTATCAAAATGTTTTTTTTTTTATTTTAACGTGCTTTTATGATTTTGATGACATGCCTTAAAAAACAAAAATTATGGTAAAACATGCTAAAAAAAAGAGCATGTTAATAAGATAATGGAGTTTTAATATAAGAGATTCTTTATTTATCCTTATTTTAAATCATCCAAAAAACAATTTAGGTGGCGATAACATTTTTAAATAAGTAAGAAAAATTCGAGAGCCAGGTTAAACCTTGATTAATTTAATAATATGATAAAAACAAATTAGCAAGAACAACAACAAATAAAAAAGAGAGAATGATATTAAGTTAGGTCAAGTTAGGTTAACATGTGAAACTCGTGACCTGACGCATAAGATCGAGATGACTCCATAAGAAAAAATCAATTATAAAAAATGACCTGAAAAAAATATTTAATCCAAATTACTCTAATCTTTCAAACCCGTGACCCAAAATGTTAACAAAGTCTCGATCAATAAAACTACGAGGGATAAGATTGAAAAAGAAAGTTTCAATAAAAAAAATTAAAAATAAAAATAGCAATCAAAAGAATAAGTACCAAATCTGATATGATATAAAACAAAATGAATTAAAATATTAAGGGATGCAATTGAAAAGTAATAAAAATAATAGGAATCAAATCTGAAAGAAAAAAATTTAAAAATTGTTTTGAATATATATAAAAAAAGAAAAAGGAAAGAAAAAGAAGACAGTCACCAGCATAAAACCCTACATTTTCTTGCTGCTATCCAAGAATGAAAACGACGTCATGAGAATTAAAATGCTGTCGTGCAAGCCATCATGTAAACAGTAATAAAGCTACAGTAGCTCTTTTAGTTTCTTTTGACGAGTCACTGAGAAGAAACACTTTGCTACTTGACTACCTCTCTTTCGAGACCTTCCCTAGTTCTTATCATCTCCTCGGTTAGTACCTTCTTCTTTCCACAAACTTCCTATTTGCCCGGAGAGAAATTAGGTTTTTTTTGTCATCTTTTCCTGTCCCTTTGTGAATTAAATACTGATGACAATATTGACATTAGCGGAGGTAGTGCTCCTTTAAAGGAAAAGTGTTATATAACATTATCCTTTGCAATATCACAGTAAGAAAGAAAATAAATAAATAATAATAATAATAAGAGCATTTTTTATTTTATCCCTTCTTCTAGAACAACCTCGTAGAGAGCCCAATAGAAATACAAAAATCATGGTATGAAAAATTGTCAAATCTACTCACTCTGGGCTCTTGGTCTGTCTCTTCTATGCCAAGTTTTCAAAGATTTCTAGGTTAAATAAAAGAAGCCTCGATAATGACTTCTTCCCTGAATCCATGACACAGTGTAAGATTGGTCCATCAAGGGTCGTTTTTCACATGAAAGTTATAGAGCAAGAAAAGGTGATGGGATATATTAACTTTATATTCTCTAGCTGCATGCTCAACCAATCTGTGAGTAGAGTGAATGGCTTGAACTTGCTGAAAATTAGCTTGATGTGATGAAAAGAAAGAAGTGCCCTGCATTATGGCCCCTCGTTTCTAAGATTCGAAGTCTTCGATTTGTGTTTTACGTTTCATGAAAGGCAATTAGGAGAAATGAACCGCTGATAAGTTTCTAACACTGGTAGCTGAAATAAATTATATGACCCACGTAATTATTGTCCTCTCTCAAGTCGATCTCAAACACATCAAGATGAAGTTCATATTGATGGAATGATCTGACTAGATGCAAGGTGGTTCATACTGAAGTCATTGCCATGAGTCGTCAAAACAGCGCTGAGCTTGTGAAAATTTGTATATATATTGGAATTTGTTTCCCACCTGGTCCAACGTTTCGGATTATCTCCCCTATTTTGGACTAACACTCATCCCTCCCGTATTTTTGTATAGTAATGAAGTATCGAGCATGATCGCCCCGACGACATCTATGCTCTAGCTGTAAACACAAGTGTGCCAAAATAATTTGATAGCTTGCCACAAAAAATAATGACAACTAATATTTCTCAATAAAATAATTTGAAACATTCATTCACATCTTTCATCTCGTCCAATATCACTTCATATTATTAGATGGGGTTAAAATCTTTACCTCCTCCTATTTATATTTTGGTGCAATATGTTTAATTTCCCTTTCTTTTTCTTAGTTATAGGGATTGAGATCTTGCGTTTACTTCACAAAGATCCAACCTATAGCCTGTGCTTCCACAAGCTAGTATATAACTTTAGTTGTAATTAGGATCCTTATTTATTCGAACATCATGATCACAGAGTTACGCAACCCAAAACCAAGATTGAGAAATGATCCTGGAAAGCCAAAAAAGATCTGATAGGAGTATAACATAATGAAAACATGTTCCAAATTAAACACGCGCGCTATTGGAATGAAATCGAATGATGTCACGAAGTCAGTTAATCTTCGATAAGTGAGATTTAATTCGTTCAAGAATCAAAGAATGCAAGAATCTCTCTCACATGTTAAACCGAAAAGTTCAGAATTATTATTCATCAAAGGTGTCAAATATTAGGCTTAACATTTGTTTAAATAGTTCTGAGAAATTAATCATAATGAATCTATCATTGAGGGCTGAATTGACCCACTTACAAAAACTAATCCAAAACATTTAGTAGTAAGCTCAAATCCTAATCCAAACAAGCCTTAAATCTTAACTAAAATCCAAAGAATTAATTAAGCTCAAACATATAAATAATAATAAGAATAACAAGTCTAAACAGTAACTTGTTGATGCCATATATAATAGAAATAAAACAAGATAAAATATCTTACTTTCCTAACTTAAATAACCCTTGGTCGAGATCCACCTTCCTAGATATTTTAGAATTGCTTAGCTAACTTTTAAAATCTTTTAGATGCTAGGAAATCTTATCTGAATAGAAATTTAATTGCCGAAGTCTTTTTTTCTTGTAGCACTAATCCCTTTAGAACATGAAAAATAATCTTTAAAATTAATTCTCCTTATAGAGCCTATTAATTTTTTCATTGACTAGGAGAATCAAATCTTTAGCATTAAATAATTCTTTCAAGTCTAGGATTCAGATCTGACAGTCCCTTTAGTTTCATTAGGAAACTCCCTCTTGACGATTTTTATAGTGTTTTTCGATGAATTTTTTGTGTTAATGTTAAAAATACAAAAAAAATCTAAAACAATAATCTTAATTTATTTTTAAATAAAAAATATTTTAAAAAACATTTTATACTACAATACCCAACACAAGAGAGCAGCTACCCAGCTTACTGACTTCTTTTAAATTGTCTTGTTACTAGTTTGCTTGTTCATTTATGCGATCCATTTTTTATAATGATAACTTGTGGTCCACTTAATTTTAAATGGTGTCGTATCATTCACCCTAATATCACTTAAACCACCAACACCTCCAGTACTCTCACACCCAACACCCACCATCCTGCAACCACAATTTCACTTTAAACCTTTTTGTAAATGATCAATCACTTAAATCCTTGATCACCATATATACATCTTTTCTTCCTCTTTTTTTAATTACCTGGAGAAAAAGTGCTAATAATTATTTTCTATGTGATTTGTAGGTATAAACAGGTAAAAGAGTATTTCGCCTGGAGTCTTGACCATTGGATCTTTAAATCAACCATGAAAGATTAGTTTTCAACAAAGATTTGAAAAAAAAAAGAACTAAAAGAAAAGAAATGCAGTGTTGAATCTTTAAGAATCACTCACGTCTTATTGAACCAGAATCATTTTCACACTCGAAAGATGCACAAGCAACTAAAATTAAACTATAAAGTATAAAACATTGACACCAATTTTAGCAAGATCCCTTAAATTTATAACACCAACTTGATCACCTGTGAAAATCCCATATTACAATATTAGTGCAGACACATTTACTGGGTCCGCCCCAGAATTGTGATCAATTTTCTTCGAGCTTCTCCTTCTATATATTAACTCCAACTAAGTCATCTATGAAAGGTACAGGACGAATTATTAATAAACTAAGTGACAAAAATACAGGTGAGTTCTTATCTTACCAAATTAAAGAAGGCATGCACGTAGTTGTTGCTCATTCAAATCATTTACCGCACAAGGACCCAGTCACCCAGTCAAAGACATTTTTATTTTCGTACTTGATGTAGGAGGCTGGTGGGCTAGAACATAAGGAATATTTAAAGGAGAATTTCCAGCACCTTGGCTTCCCATTTCTTAGCTAGAAGTTCTTGTGATTTAACCATAATTTGCATCCATCTTGACAATTTGCTTAGAGCTAAACAACTAGTGAAGAACCCGTCTCCAAAATGAGTCGGTGTATCCGAAATGACCAAGCTAGCTCCATACTAGTGTGATATAAGTATATACCTGAAATTAACGATCATGAAAGTCTCCAGTGACCCTAAAATTTATAGGACTCGAACCGATAATCTTTAGAGAATAAATTTTAAGATCCAACCAATTCAGCAATACATCTCGGGTTTTTACAAAAAGAAAAGAAAAGACAGAGGCTCCACGCGAATGCATTGGCCCCTCGGCTAGTTGATTACTAGAATTAGGTCGTGCTGGTTCGTGCTTAAACGGTGTGAACCATCAAGTTCATAATTGTCCTGTTTCCCTCATAAAGAATTCTGGTCTTTAAAAAAGGTGATGCATGTGATTTGCTGGTCATTCTCATAGAGAAATGCAAATATCAGACGAACCACATGTTTTCGAAGCTTCTTAATTACAGAGACTGTTTTCTATAACTATCAGAAGATAAGACTGTGCAACCCTTCCTAGCTAATCCTTCTATTAGAATATGCTATTGGCAATCGGTAACCATTTTTATGGAAGACAGATACCTGTACTTCGTGTAGAGCTGCATCTCTTGAAGACCCAGATGATGAATTGAGAGACACAGGTAAAATGGCGAGCTAGCTTGTAGCTATCCCACGCATCTGCATCATGACATGCATGTTTCATCAAAATAGGATACAAGATTAGACAAGGGTACAACGCCTTTGATTTTCACTGAAGAGAGAAATGGATGGTGATAATCATGTGTCTGGGGATGGACCTACCTACCATGTGGGTTACTTTTATTTTTTCAATCCATGTGAAAGGTTTAAGATTGGCCTACATTCATGGACAGCATTAATTGCATATTAATCTTGGTATTATCAAATAGAGGGGTGGTGAGGTCAACTATATCTTAAAAAAAGGTAAAAACATAAAAAAATAATTGTTATTTAATTTAAGGTAACTAAAATATTCTAACTAGTCTGTTAAAAACGTGGACAAATAGTTGGTCATGTAATAAAATAAAAAGATAGCAATCACTTTATATATTATATCTAAAATAAGTTGTATTGTTATTTGTTTTTAATTATTAATATGTTTAATATACTTACATGCTAAGATTTGTCTAAACTGGTACATGTTTATTTTGTTATTAAATGTGAAATACTATTATGACCTAAGACAAATATTTTAAATCTGTGTCTGGTAATAAGATCAAATTCTCATTTTTAAAATGCCAAAACATGAACACCAGAATAAATTCACACCCATCATGAACATAAGAAATTTTGATTTTAATAACTAATGAATATTTACTTTTAAGGTCCTGTTTGTTTCATGGAACACTACCAGAAAATCGATAAATACAAACGGCAATACCTAGAGAATATTTTTGTCTATAAATTGCCGACGGATTTTACCAACGGAAATATTCCCTCGGTATTTACCGAAGGACTAACAGTGGGAAAAAAATTTAAAACAAAGCAAAAAAAAATGATGACTAGCCATTTTTACCAACGGAATTACTGACGGAATTTATTCCATCGGTAAATGTCATAGGTAAATGTCATAGGTAAAATCGTTGGTAAACTATTAACACTATCCATCATGTCAATTACAAAGGAAATCACCGAAGGAAACTTCCGTCGGTATTTTACAAAAAGCTCTAGAACTATTTACTTCCCAATTGTACTTTTAATTATTGTTCTTTACAAACAAAATCACCGACGGATTGAAAAGTCGTTGTTGTTATTTGGTGGTTTTCTGAAAAATTTAGCTTAAATTAAAATTTTAAATTAAATATTACTGACGGAATCACCGACATATTGAAAAGTCATCGGTGATATTTGGCGGTTTCTGAAAATTTTTTATTAAATTCAAAATTTAAATTAAATATTACAAACGAAATCACCGACGAAATGATTAAAAATATTAATATTTAATTATCCGTTAGTAAAACGCCCCAATAAAAAGCATAGAATTCCTAATTTCACAACAGACCCGTCTCCATTCTTCTTCTTCTTCTTCTTCTCTTCTCTCCTTAACTCCTTCACTTCTCCTCCATGCTCAGGTATGTCTTCTTCTCCTTTCTTATTTTTTCTTCTCAGTTTTTTTTAATTAGTATACTTTACGAATTTGTTTTTTTTTTCTCTTCTTAGTTTCACTTGCAACTACATTAAGGTAAAAAAAATTCTTCTTTTTTCGTGTTTTTTCACTATATTTGTTTTTTATTTTATTTTAATTGTTTTTGTTCTTAATAATTGTATGAATGTTGTTGTAGGATTTTTTTTCATATGAGATCAATTTTTAGTTGATTTATTTATAGGATTTTTAAATTTTTTCCTATGAATTTTTTTAGTTGAATTTATTTTTTCATGTTATTTATTTGTTGCAAATTTGTTTGAGTTGATTTTCTTCTTCTTTTTTTCCAATCATTTTGAGTATTATAGAGTGTTGATTAATATTAATTTAATTATTTTATAGTTTTTTAAAATAGATTTTTTAAAATAATTACCAACGGAATTACATACGGTATTTTTCCGAGGGAATTACCGACGGAATGAAGCGGGTAATTTTTTTTTTGCTCGCTTTTTTCATCAGTAAATCCATCGGTAATAATATTTTTTTATTACCAATGGACAAAAAATTACCGACAAAAGATTCACAGACAGAGCATTTCCGTCGATGATTTCGTTGGTAAATTAATTACCAACGGAATGGTAGTGCAAATACCGACGGAAAATTCCGTCGGTAAATCTAAAGATTGTGGTAGTGGAAATGGTTTCTTAGAAACTACTTTCTAAATTTTTCTATGTTTGTTTATTATTAAAAAATTTGGTCAATAAAAAACACTTTTCAGTCAAAGAAAAAATTGTCTTGGAGGAAAATATTTTCCTTTTATTTTGGGTGAAAAACACGTTCTAGAAATTGTGGAAAATCCAAAAATATCTTTTTATTTGTTAATTATATCAAGTTTGGTTCTCAATCTTTTGATTGCTATATATTTTGTTTTGAATATTTTTTTCTTCAATTTCATCCCCTAGAATTTGATTTTTATACCAACTTTGATCCTCAATCTTTTGATTGTGATTTGTTTTTCTCTTATTATTTTCTTAATTGAAATTATTTATCTATCAAATTTGGTTTCTATTCTTTTGACTGCTATTTATTTTATTTGAAATAATTTATGAAATTGGTTTTTTTTCAATTTCATCCTCTTTCATATTTTTTATCTATCTGATTTGGTCTCCATGTTTTTTATTGCTATTTGTTTTATTTGAAATAATTTATGAAATTGAATTTATTTTTTCAATTTCATCTTCCTTTAATTTTTTAATATGTCAGATTTGATCCACATTCTTTTAATAAACTTGAAAAAAATTAAAAAATTATTTTCTAGTTCATTTTTCATGACATAGCTAAACACTAAAAAAATATTTTTTAACTTATTTTTCATGACACTACCAAATATAAAGAAATAATTCATTTTATAGGAATTCACTTTTCATGAAAATTATTTTTCAAAAAGAAACTACTTTCCGACAAACAAATTAACAAGATTTAAAACTTTATGTTAAGGATTTTACAAATATTTACATTTATAATTTTAAAAATATTAACCTCACCGGTATTACGAGGACATACTCGAACCCACAGGTCTAGATTAACAAGAAAAGAAAAACAAACTATATTATTGTTTTTCTTTCTTAAAACAAAATCTCGAGAAAGAAAAGAAACAATATCTTGAAAATATTTTTCTAATAACACCCTGTAACACTATTTGGTGTGAGAGAGGAAGAAGTGCCTTATGTTTTTTTTTTTTTTCCTTTGTTTTTATATAACCTTTTCTTCTCTCTGCACACTACTCTCTCTTCTATTTTGTTTTCTCAAAATCTCTCTTTTTTTCACTTTTTTTTTCTTCTTTCACTCAGTTTTTTGTTTATTTTTCAACCTGATCCCTTATTCCTTAATTATAAGTTGACATACTTTTCATTGATTTTCTTTTTACAAATATTTCTCAATAATTTAATTTTTAAAAATTCATTAACATAAATAAAAAGGTTGAAAATCATGAAATGATATATATATATATCGTTCACCTCATGCAAGACATGAATTTGCAGTGTGTTTCATTTATTTATTTATTTTTCTTCTATTTTAAAAATATAGTAATTAATTATAAGGTATATTTCATTAAGAAAAACAAAATATTTGGACTAGATCAATAAATAAAAAATTGAACATGAATCATTTAATTTTGTCAAACTTTATTAGTATCACACAAAATTCATTCTGTTAGAGGTTTAGAGAGTTTAGTTTTATTCTAGAGGTGTTGCCTCTATATAAAACTAATAAACACTTTAAAAACAGTGTTTTCAATCCTTAAAACAAACTTTTTATTTATTTTCATATTAAACAGTTTCTTTTACATTCAGGACAAATAACTTAATTTTCATTTAAGATTTTAATTGGTTATATTTATTTAAGTATTACTTCAAAGCATCAAGATGATGTTTTTTTTATATAGTTTTAATGTGATGATATCTAAAATTAAAAACAATCATGCAATACAATATTAAACACAATATTAAACCATCTAGCAAGTGGCTCAGTGGTAAGAATTTGAGATTAAGGAGTTTGCTCCTCCTGTGGTTTCAGGTTCGAACCCTGAGGTTGCTAATGTTGATGGTCACTAGAGACTTACTTGGTCGTTAACTTCAGAGCTCGTGAGGATTAGTCGAGGTACGCACAAGCTTGCCCGGACACCCCTACCCCTAGTGAATAAAAAAAAGAAGTAATTTGCAAGTGTGAAACGTTACTGTTTCTTAAGGGAGCCGCTCAACAATAATGCTTGATCGATATAGCTTGTTGTCAACAACATCTGAGGTCATGGATGATGGGAAATCGAAAGCTTAATTAGCAACGTTATTCATGCTTTAATTTTGATCAACAAACAGCTAGCAAGACACACACAGCTAATTCACTTTCTTTTCTCATCTAATTACTTTATTTAGCTATCCATATCATCATTTCCATGTGTCCCTAGCTTAGCATATGCAAAGCAAAGCATTAGAAGTAGACTAATACAAGTTGGGGGATTGGAAAATGGGTTAAATTGCAGCCTGTTTAATTCTCTATTTGTTCATCTCCAACTTGAATCATGTGCCTTTATGAAAAGTTGAATTAAAGCAACTTAATTATCTTTTATTTTTTTAATTTTACGTTAAATATTGAATGCGAAACATCAAAATTGGTAATTAAGGTTTATAACTTAATTAATTCCACTTATTAATCCCCAACTTAAAATCACTTTTAAACCCTTTATTTGTTTTTTGGTTTTTTTTTTAATGATAAAAGAGAAGCTTGAACTCAAGACTTGTTGAAGGAAGGAGAGGTGTTAATGTCAGTTAAGCTAACTTTTAAACTTAAAAGCAACTTCTAATTTCAAGATGTTAGGTTGAATCGCAAACGAATGTTAAACACCAAGATTGACGATGATAAGTTATTACTATGAACATCCATGTTTTCTTGTTGAATCACGTATATACTTGTACATGCTATCTTCATGCCAAAAGTTGTATGATTAAGGGTTATTTATTTTTGTATTTTAAAAGTATTTTTTTAAAATAATTTTTTTTATTTTTTTTTATTAATTTTTTTGATATTTTTAGATTATTTTGATGTGTTGATGTCAAAAATATTTTGATACATTTCCGAGTGAAAAACACTTTGAAAAGCAACCACGATCACACTCTCAAACACCCCCTTAAACCTCATACAACTACGCGGTCATGCCGTGTTTTATCAAAAAATTGATTTTTTATGCTTTTTATTAATTTTTTAGGTGTTTTTGAATCGTTTTAATATACTAATATCATAAATAAATTAAAAAAAATATTTTAATATATTTATTGGGTTTCTTGAATATAATAAACGTAAGAGAAATAATAAAATATAATTATTTAGCATTCTCTAGTATCCTATAAAACAAATCTAGAAATTTTTTTTATGATTTGATTTCCTTTACCAAGTCATACTAATCAAACTCTATTTGATCCCCCCGTTAAGAATGTAGAACATGCACGGGATGCGACTATTAACTTAAATATTTATTAATAATAAATATATATATTTATATAAATATAAAAAATATAAATTTTTTTTATGATGTGTGATCAATTAATTAATTACAATACATATTAAATTAATAATATTTTTTAACAAAAATATTATTAATTTACAACTATTAATATAATATCAAACACGACTAAATTAGTAGAATTGTTTTTCATTACATGAATAAATTATCCTTTTATCATCACCGTAGTGGCATGATGAGCCCAATATTGTACAAAATTTATATTTTGCTATAGCTACATTCTTCACGTGCTGGGGTCAGTACCCTAGTTACTTTTGCACTCTGTTCTCTCATTATTATTATTGTTATTATTAGTAAAAGGGAGAAGAGGCGGAGGCCGTGATATTTTAAACAGGAGAAGGAATCAAGATCAGATGAAATCTGAAAGTAGGGGTGATCATTTTTGGTTCGGTTCAGTTTTTATCAAAAAAAGTAATCAAACTGAAATTTTTTTTTTGAAAAAAAAACCGAAACCGGGTCAAACCGACTAGTTTCGGTTCGGTTTTTTAGGGCAAAAACCGGTTCAAACCGGTTTGGCTCGGTTTTCTCGGTTTTTTCGGTTTTGGCTCGGTTTTTTTCGGTTTCGGTTCGGTTCGGTTTTTTCGGTTTTTTGCTTATAAAACCGAATCGAACTGGCCGGTTTTTTTAAAATTTTAATCGGTTTAATTGGTTTTTTTTTCGGTTATTTTTTTTCGGTTTTCTCGGTTTAATTAGTTTTTCAGTCTTTTTGCTCACCCCTATCTAAAAGTGGCTGCTTGTACTGTTGTCTCTCAACCCATTAATTACTAGCTGACAAATGCCTACTCTAGACATGACTAATATTAAAATCTCACTTAAAAGTAATTTTATTTTGAAAAGTGAATTTAAAAAAAGTGAATTAATTTTTGATATTTGATAGTGTAGTGAAAAATAAGTTGAAAAATAATTTCTAGTATTTGGTTATGTCATGGAAAATGAGCTGGAAAATAACTTATTAATTCTCAAATTTATTAAAATAATGAGGAACAAATCTTATAAATTAAAAAGTTGAATAAGAATGAAATTGAAAAAAAATATAATTTTATAAATTATCTCAAATAAAATAAATAATAATCAAAATAATAGAGATCAAATCTAAAAAATAAAAAAATTAAAAGATGAAAAAATTAAAATAATAACAATTAACATTTCATAAATGATTTCAAATAAAATAAATAACAATCAAAAGAATGAAAATCAAATTTGATAAATAAAAAATTTCAATTAAAAAATAATAAGGGAAAAGCAAATAACAATTATAAAAATGAGGACCAAAGTTAATATAAAAATTAAATTCTAAGAGATGAAATTGAAAAATAAATATTCAAAACAATATATATATATATATAGCAATCAAAAGTTTGAGTATCAAATTTGATATAATCAGCAAATAATATGACATTTTTAAATTTTTCACAACTTCCGGAAAGTGTTTTCTGCCTAAAATAAAAGGAAAATATTTTCCTGAAAATCAAGCCAAATTTTTCTTTGACTGGAAAGTGTTTTCCGTTGACCAACTTTTCTAATGGCAAACAAACACAAGAAAGTTTAAAAAATAGTTTTTTAAAAACCACTTTCTAGAAAACAAACGCAGCCTAAAAAAAAAGCCCTTATGTTTTAGAAAGAACTTAAAATGGATAGAAATTAAGATTGGATCAATACTTAATTATAAATTAGAAACACAAGTTAATTTTTGGCCACTTATGATGACATGATAAGGCATCGAACTACTAGAAAATGGGAGCTGATAACATCATTTCTTGTTGACGAATATATCCACGTGATTGGAATGGAAATCTTGACACGATGCCGTCTTGCCATTAAAGAATTCCATGACACCTTATCAAACAATTCAATAATGTAATTTGATTAATAACCATAGCATATAAATTCCAAATACAAATTCTCACGCAGGCGAATATTCTCTTTTATCTCTGTTTTTGCTCAATTTACATAGCTACATTATAATGACACTGAGAAATTAATTACTATAAATTGGGTGACAGTGCTGGAAAATCGAAGTGTCACGCTACCAAGTGATTAAATTTAGGTGTTGCTTACCAGTGCATAACCGCGTAAACCGCGTATCAATCAATCAATCAATCAAATAAATAAATAAATAAATATATATATATATATATATATATATATATATAAAAGTTGGTGGTCACAATTGCACCAACTCTAACTAGCTTGTATATAAAAACAAATCATGCAAAGTCAAGAATCTTTTCGGTCAACTGAAATAATACGATCAATAACTTATATTGGGCATTTGCTCCATTGGTTGCAAAACTAAACAAGGAGCAAAGACAAGTCTTGAGATCTATGGACTTGTGCCCTTCTCATCTTATCAACCAAACAAATTTATTATAAAAAAGACAAGAAGCAAAGAAATTATTGCTCGAGACTAAATTATTACTCCTCATATTGGATATTGTGTATTGAAATAATCAAGTCTTTGAGTTTGTTTGTTAATGCAGCCAATCACGTGATTGGCCGCTTAACAAACACATATTTAGACCATGTTTGATATTGAATTTTAATATTTTTTTATTTAAAAAACAGTTTGAAATTCAATATCAAACAAGCAATTAATCTTGAAGAACAAAATCTAATAAGAAATTGAATTTTGTATACAGAGACAAGTCACCTACTAGACTTGTGATAAAATAAATAAAAAAGAGAGAAAGGAAATAGCTATTAGATTATTTAAAAAAAAAAACTAATGCATCTTTACCCTATAGTATTAGTAGAATACAACTTTACCCTGTAAAACTAGCTCATGCATATGCATTGTGTATGTGTGTAAACAATCAATCATATAAGAGCACACAAAGAATTTACTTGGTTTGGTAACTTATGCCTACTTCACGGGCAAGACAATAAAGGAAATTCATTGTGAAAAAGTAGGAGATTACTGGGTATTATACAAAATTGATTTCTTTCTCACCTAAAATCCCAAAGTAACCCAAACTTGGGTGACTCAAAATTAACGCACCACAACCGATATTCCTTCACCTTAGATACATAGCCTAGAAATATGTATTTTCTCGCTCTCGGCCCAAGTTTATCTTTCTTAACATAAACAGAAGTAGGACAATCAAATATTCTTAATTTAGAGTAATTGGTAGGAGAACTAGACCATACTTTATATAGAGTCTTCAGCTCTAAAATTATTGATGGATATCTATTCACCTAATAACAATTCATGTTAACTATTTTAGCCTCTAAGTCCTCTGATAATATGAAAGATTTATTCTCAACTTGTGAAAGCATACAACAGCTCTTTCCAAGAGTGTCCTGTTTATACATTATGCAACCCTAATTTGTTGTTATGTATTTCTGACAGTACAATGTCTAAGAATTCCTTTATTATTGTATAACTCTTCAAAATCACCTAAGCATAATTCCAAACCATTATGAGTTATTAAATATTTGATCTTTTTATTAATTTGTTTTTTAATCAAGGCTTTTCACTGCTTGAATGTAACAAACACATCACATTTTCTCTTTAAAAATACACTCAGAACTTCATAGAGTAGTCATCAATAAATATCAATAGATATTATGCTCCATCTTTTCACATAACAAGAGAAGGACCCTAAAGGTTAGAATGAACATAATCCACAGTACCTCTTGTTATGATGAATAGTATTACTAAATTTTACCCTATATTATTTACAATAAACAAAATGTTCACTTAAATTTAATTTACTTATTTTCTGACCACATAGCAAATGTTATTTGCTTAACTCTATCATCCCCCTCTCATTCATATGTCTTAGTCGCACGTGTCATAACTAAGTAGAACCATAATCCAAATAAACAACATATGATACATGATACATGAGTTAAATCAATAATTGTTGAACCTTGAAGATGGTAGAGGTCATTAACCAACTTTCCTTTCATCACGACAAGATCAGCCTTGCGAACTTTCAGAACTCTACGTGTATTAGAATAACCATAACCTTTGAAATCAAGAAGACTAAAAGAAATTAGATTTTTTTTCATCTTCGGAACATGTCAAACCTTTAGTGTCCTAATAATATCATCATACATCCTAATTCAAAATGTACCCATACCAATAATTGAAAATCCTTTGTTGTCTCTGAATAAAATAGTATCATTAACAACTTTATAAATATCAAGCCAGCTTCTATTAGGATAAATATAAAATGTGCAAGCCACATCGAGAATACAACTATCAATTAAGCTACCAACAGACACAATTAAAGCACTTTTAGCATCATCAGGAATTTCTCCTTTCACTAACAATATTTGCAGCATCAAAAGTTCTCTCATTTTTCCTTATATTTTCACTGAAGAGAGTTCTTCCTAAAGTATCCTACTTCATGGCATTCAAAACATTTATTTCCCTAAATTTTGATTTTGATTTAAATCTATCCCCACTACCTAGACTCTTATTATTTTTTTATACCCCTCATAATCAAGCCCTCTGCATGATCATCATTATAACTCTCTAACACTCATTTTTTTTACTCTACAAAGTTTACGAAGCTTTGACATCTTCTGAACTAAAAATATACCTTCCATATAAAAAAGTTTTTTCCTTCGTTGTCTTCTAATAAAACAGTATCATTGATATAGACATTTCCCCACTACTTAAACCTTTTTTTTACCTCTCATAATCAAGCCCTCTATATGATCATCACTATGACTCTTTGGCACTTATTTTTTCAACTCCCTATAGTTTAAGGAAGGTTTGACATCTTTTGAACTATGACTATATCTTTCATGCAATAAAGTATCAACAAAATGATCATAAGTTAACATCAACATCAACATTTTATAAATCTAGAATTACTCTGTTGAATTCATTAAGATGGTCTTTAATGAGTATAACTTCTTTCATCCAGAGAGTAAACAATTAATGCTTCAGATATAATTGATTTGTCAAGGATTTGGTTATGTAAAGAGTTTGGAACTTTATCCATAATCCAATAGTTGTAATCTCCTCAATAACCTCTCTCATAACCTAATCAGACAAACAAAGTTGAATAACAATATGTGCCCATTCATAAAATCTTTTTTCTCCTCATCATTCATTTCTTTGTGCAAATTATCTACACCTTTCATTTTCTTAAATAAACCTTGTTGAACTAATAAGGCATGCATCTTGATACATCACAAGTTAGAATCGTTTTTACCATTAAATTTCTATACATCAAAACTAGTTGTCGATGTTACTTTTATCGCCATCACAAAAGCCAACTGATAACTAGGCAAATTATCAATGATTATAATGTTGCGAACAAATATGATTTGATATAACAGACATACTTCATGCTAAAATATCTAAATCAGAATATTATTGATGAAGGGATAATAATTACATTGAGAAACCGATCACTGAAAGGTTAAGTCAAACCACTTATGAATTTTCTAATATTTGAAGGATCATGACACGTTGCTAAACGGTGCACTTGATATTCAAATATAAATTAATCAATTATTGAATTGATAATAAATTAAATTTTTTGATTTATTTAATTCTATTTATTTATAATTATAAATTATACCTGAGACAACATATTAGGAACCTGATGGGTCACACACATTAAGAACCATTAGTCAAAAATTAAATTGAGATGATTAATCAAGTGTAACTTGATTGAAAATAATTTTATAAATTAAGCACTAAGATGTTTTTAATTCAAGAATTATAATTCTAGTACTAGAATAATGAAATAGGGACTTGATTGATTAAATTTATAAAATTATCCTTAAATAATATATGGATATTATTTAAGGGGCAAATAGATATTTTGTCATTTATAGGGTTTTTAAGATTCTCTATAAATATAAAGCTATGCCTCTTATTTTTTTAGAGATTATTTCTTAGACAGAAAAACTATGTAAATCATTAAATAGAGAGCTAGCACTATAGGCATAACAATCATTCTCTCCTAAATAAAGATTTATGAGATTTCTCCCTAGCAGTTCGTGTAGATTATCATTAGAGACTAAACAAATTAGACGGCTTGTGGTTTGCGACAACCCAACCTTTAAAGAATTATTCAAAGCCGGAGAAAATCAGATCTTTAGTTAATAAATTTCTAAATAATTTTAAATCTGTCTAATGCAATCCTAGAAATTTTTAAATATTATTTTAAATTTATTATTTTTACTGCATGTATAAATTATAGAAAACCAACAGTTAGAATAAAAAAAAAAAGAAAAAAAAAAGAAGCATGCTTTCAATAATTGATACGGCCTTGAACATAACATGCAATACCCGACACTTTTTCCAAACTAAATAAAATTCAATCTTTTTTAAAACGATCACAAGACGGCCAGTACATCATGTTTTGTCTCATTGCAAATAAAAAGGCATATTCTTGACTACGAAAAGAACGTGAGTGGCATCTTGAGTTGGGAATATATGATATTTTAGTTAAGTTTATTTTTTAAAATATTTTTTTTGTTTAAAAATATATTAAATTATATTTTTTTATTTTTAAAATTTATCTTTGATATTAATATACTAAAATAATCTAAAATACTAAAAAAAAATTTAAAACAAATAAAAAAAATTAAAATTTTTTAAAAACACTTTTCAAAATAAAAATAAACATACTTTAACACAGATCTAAACGCAACTAGACATGTTCTCCTATCCCCTGATTGTGTTTACACGTATCTTTTTATGTTTGAAAATCTTATTTAATTTGCTCTTTTAAACTTATGATAGAACATAATTGAGACAAAGACACCAGCCTATGACCATAATAGATCACATGAAGTTGAAGTTTGAGCTAATTTTTCAGATTTAATCCATTCTTAATTCATGATAACGTGAGCCATGCTAAAATATATTATTAACAAGCTAACTAAAATCTTTAATTAATATTTTTTTTCCCTTTGTCATGCCAATATATACAAAGTGTTACGTTTTAATCTTGTTACATGTTATCTTGATAAATATAATACATAGACAGATATTGGATATAACATAAACTATATAAAGGTATTTGAGTGATCAAGAAAGGATTCATCACCCTAGGTGAATTAGAGAAAATATTTCACATGTTCTCAAAGTATTGATTGTTAAATCCTTGCGCAAAGTGGAATGAGATATGAAAAAAAAATTAAATCTTATTCAAATGATCAATGACTATAATGTTGCGAACAAATATGATTTAATATGACAAACATACTTCATGTTAAAATATCTAAATCAGAATATTATTAATGAATGAATAATAATTACACTGAAAAACCGGTCACTGAAAGGTTAAGTCAAACCACTTATGGCTTTTTTAATATTTAAGGAATCATAACACGTTGCTGCTAAACGATGCATTTAATCTTCAAATATAACGATGACAAAGACATCAGCTTATGACCATAATAGATCACATGAAGTTGAAGTTTGATCTAATTTTTCAGATTTAACCCCTTCTTAAATTCATGATAACGTGAGCCATGCCAAAATATGTTATTAACAAGCTAACTAAACTCTTTAATTAATGTGGGATTGTCCTCTTTCTTTTTCTCAAGTTGCCAATTGTTTGGTATCTTTCCTTTTCAAATCGCTACTAATAGAAAGCTATGCATCAACAATTCCAATCACGCAGAAAAACATCACGAGGAGAAGAGAACAAAAGGTTAATTAACTCAGAATTTCCACTCCTAATTTCTTTGAGTTTGGCAAACTAATTTGTCCATGGCCAACCCCAAGAATGGAAGTTACTCGTTATTCATAACTTAATTCATCATTTTAGGCCACAACAAGGCAGGCTAAGCCATGAAAGGAGATGGAATCCAGTTGTCCATCCCTAGAATAAAAACAAGAAGAAGAAGAAGAAGACGTACGACGCCATACCGTCAAAGTACAAAACGTAGAAAAGTCCAGATTAGGAGATGGATTCACTTGATCTAGATTTGAGAAATTTATGGGTGGTATTAGCTGTCAAGATCCGTACTTTTCATGTGCGACAAGATAAGTACTCAGATTTGTCTGGTGCTCTCTCCCTGTTGAAAAATCAAGAAATTAATTGAAACATATTATTCCAATATTCATATTCCTCATCTGTCGACAACCCGAGTGATGGGTGAAATGTGCGGCAGGTTATCATCAATGTCTTTTTCTTAGTTGTCCTCTCATTACAGCTAGGACTGCTCTACGCCATGGATCTTTTATCTTCCCCCATTTTCTTTAAAAAAATATGTGCCTTGCATCGTCCCCAAGTCTCTCTGTGCTCTGTATATGCATGCAATGACTGGAAATATAAGAGAGATCTATCCTCTTGAATATCAGTTGAGATATCTTCAAAATCACATACGCTGTGTCAAGATGTCTTTGTGTTCAACAAAATCTCTCAAAATGTTTCAGATTTTAACTAAAAATTAATAATAGAGTTTGGCAGATGTTCAGCATGATCGTGGTCGTGGATTATCATGTTATGTTTAAGAACATGAAGTTAAAACTATAATTATAAAACTCATGCACATGGTTAACCTAAGAAAATGGAGACTCTGACTTGGTGAAAATCATGGTTGAGTTTTTTGTGATTCAGATAATTTAATCAAACATGATCCAAACCCGATTGGATCAATTGAAAACCAACTTTTTTAGCTTTTTAATGTTTTCTAATTATTTTAAATATATTTAAAAATAAAAATACTTTAAAAAATAATCTTTGCCGTATTCTGCTGCCGTAAATACATAAACTTTAGCTCTACGTTGAGAAAGAGAAATTCAGCGGCAGTGGAAGGCTCACAAGACCACATAAGGGCTTTCTCACAACCAACCAGCTTCATCCATGGCGTCGATGATGAATGCGAAGGAAGATCAAGACTGGAAGGGCGTTGCAAGTCCGAAGAAGGTGGCGTGCAAGGGAGATATTGGGCCTGAACAATGTTATTATATTGCATAGCGAACCCCATTCCATGGGCTGGACCAGTTGTTTGTAGCTTAGGCCCATCTAATGACAAAGGATACGAAAGTCCAATCTTCGAAGTCCATCTACAACGTCATTCGTATTTATGTAATGGGCTTTTTAGGGCATCAGGCTATGGTCGCTAGTGACGGGGGGTCCTATCCAATGCATGTTCTGCCTCCCAAAAATTAAAATCTAAATTTTATAGTTGTAGTCTAAAAAAAACAAAAGGAAATAGTACTTCTAGTGCAGAAAAGGGAAGATTTTTACGTGCAAAAATACTTTTGAAAAAATTAAATAAATTTTATATAATAAAAAAATATTATTTTGATGTATTTTCAAATAAAAAAACACTTTAAAAAATAATCGTTTTTACGTTCCAAACCTCCATTAATCAATTTCTTTCACCGGTTTCTGCTTCTTTTTTATCTTGAATTTTTTCCAAGGTTACAAGTTTCATAGATAAAGATTTGGTCAATTTCTCTTACCGAACAAGCAAAAAATTTGGATGAAAAGACGAGTTTTACAATATTCCTCCGTGTGAGTACCATTATTATATGGGGCTCACTCACCTACACCATCATTATGCCCTCGGCATGGCTCCGGCGATAAACTCATATCGGTTTAACAAAAGAAAGAATTATAAGAAGAAAAAAAACTTATGTGAAAGGCTATTTTAATCAATTTTATATTTTTATCAACTTTTTTTTTTTTACAAATAAAAAAAAATAGATAATATTAACCAAGGAGCACAGACATCCTCCAGGAATTTAAAAACTAGGAGTAATATATAATTTACTCAAAAAAAATAATTCCTCAAGGATGTTTTACTAGAGGAGCACCCCCATAAAAACAAAAACAAAAAATTTAGTAGGTGGTCAGTGATAAGAGTTTGGAACTAAGAGGTTTGCTTCTCTTGTGATCTCAGGTTCAAGCCTTGTGGTTGCTAATATAATGATCATTGAAGGCTTACATGGTCGTTAACTTTAAAGTTTGTGGGATTAATTGAGGTACGCGTAAACTGATCCGGACATCTATATTAAAAAAAAAAAAAAAGTTAATTTTCCCTTTCCCTTTCTCTTTCTTCTTTTTCTAAATGAAAGGCTGCTAGTATATTTTTTCTCCTCTGTCATGCCAATCTTCAAGGAGTTAAAAGTAAAATACAGTATGCTAAGCCAAACCACCCACGGAATACCTAAAAAGGCACACTGAATGATTAGCAGCGGACCTTATCCCTGTCACGATTACCACTTTTTGGATAAGCCCTTCCATCACCCTTACCCAAACGTATCCAATTTGTTCAAGAAAGTTCAGCTTAATATAAATTTTTTTAAAAAAAATGTTGACGCTGTTTTGACTGCATGGTTCCACGTAAGATTCTTTGGGATTGGAAGCTTTTGGATGTGGATTTTTTTTTTTTTAAGTTTAACGTGGATGTCCGGATCAGCTTGCGCGTTCCTCGACTAATCCTACGGGCCCTGAAGTTACCGACCATGTAAGCCTCCAGTGGCCATCATATGAGCAACCATAGGGTTCGAACCTGAGACCACAGAGGGAGCAAATCTCTTGGTCCCAAGCTTTTACCACTGGGCCACAATCTAGAAGGTTTGGATGTGGATTTTTAGATTTTTAGAGATGGCTATTTGACTATAAGATCGATTTTGCATTTTTTATCGACGGGTGTTTTTGTGTGTTCAGAGTGTTTAATATGAAAAAAAATTAAATTTATATTTTGTTTAAAATATTTTTAAAATTTTAATGTATTAATGTTAAAAAATTATAAAAAAAATTATTTTAATATATTTTTAAATAAAAATAAAATTTTAAAAATATCATACATCACAATATTAAACACAAGCGTAATATCCCAACCCATATATACCCAAATAAAAGGAATTAAAAAAACTATTATTTACTGAAAATAAACAGTTGATTATATGCGTCAAAATTTAAATAACTCTAACTATTAGTATTATTAGCAATGTGATACAACAACAGTACCCATCACCATTTACTCGTGAGGTTGAGAAGAACCTCTATTAACCCCCTTTTTTTCTATTATACAAAATTATTACAAGAAAATAAAACAAAACATAATAGCTCAATTATACAACATAATAATGCAAGATGTCTTAACACCTTACACCTTACGACCACCACCTCTAACGGTTTCATATCCACTAGTTATATTACTATTTATTTCCGTTATTTCATATATAAAAATTTTCACTAATTTTAAAAATACAAAGTTATTAAGTTTAATAGAGTTAATAACACGAATTGTGGATTTGATAGGTTAACTCAGGTTTACTCAGGTTTTTTTTTAGCCTTTTCTTTAATTAAATTTTTTTATTTACAACTTTGTCTTTCAATATAGGGTTGATTGAGAATTAGATATTATAATTTATTTTGATTTTTTTTTAAGATGTTATTATGATTTCATGACCTGATTTCTAAGTTTGGTTGGTTGATTTAAGTTGACTAGGTCGATCCAATATGTTTTCGTCTTAATATTTTTTAAAAAATAACCATCTAATATATCACCATATTAATATTTAAAATATATCATCCAACATGAATTTGATTTTGAATTCATTATTAAAAAAACCTTTTAGAAAACACATCATCAATGCCTTGATATTTTATTTTTTTTACATTAAAAAAAATTATGATATGCAGCATAATACAACCAATTAGCTAATTAAAAAAACAAAGTTATGTGGTGAATTCACTATAGCATTTGTATTATACACTCTCTTACAAATTGCTATGGATTGAAATAGTTATTTTTTTATAAATTTTTAATTTGACTCTCTAACTTTTTTTTGCACAATTGAGCCATTTTAAGCCCAAATTAGCAACCAATAACTGTTTTTTTTTAAGGAATAACTCGATTGAAAGACAAATAACTAAAGTGAAAAAAGCAATTATTATAGGTGGTGGCTTTAAATTTTAGTTGAAAAGTTCCTTTCAATCCCCTATTTTGTTTTTTAGTTATTAAGTAATCGATCACTTGAATTATTAAAAATTTTATTTTAGTATCAAACTTTATTTCCTTCATTTTTCAAATCCTTTTTGTGAGAGGAGAAAGAGATTTGTCAAATTTCAATATAGAGAGATAAAGTCACCATTGACAACTATTCCAACCACAAAAATGATCGATATCGATGTCAATGGGTTTCATTTCATGAAAGGGGTTTCACATAGGTGTTTGTTTTATCCTGCTCCTTTTCTTATGAGGCATTTCTGACTGAATGGATATATTTGAGTTCGGGTTGATTTTGGTTTTTTGAGTTGTATTTTAAGTTTTTTGAGGTCACGTATAGGTTTGTTAAGGTGTTTAGTGTGTTTTTTTATGTATTTTTTCAAAAAACAGGTTTAAATGAGTTTTTTAACAAAAAAAACACTTAAGGCCTTATTTTTCTGGCAACTTTAGTCGTTGGACTTTGTATAAAGCAAACGACACACCATCTGTTATCCTTTTAAAAAAAAATGGGGCGAACAACAAGTCGCTCACGGGCTGAGCTAGAAGGTCTAGGCACGCAGACTAGGCTGTTTTTCTTTTAATTTTAATGCCCATGCAAGTTAGGCCACCATACCCATATGCCTAGGCTCCTTTTAGTTTTTTGTTTTTGATTTTATTTTATTATTTTATATTTGGGCTAGAAAATAATGATAAAAAAAAAAATCATTGGACCCAATTAAATTTATGAGTCAATTGGTAGGTTTAATGAGTTAATTTGTAACATTCAGGCTATTATTTGTTTGTTTTTTTTTCCTTCAATTTAATATATATATATATATATATATATATATATATATATATATATATATTTTTCTGGCCCGGACCCAGCCCAGCCCACACCAGCTGGTTACTGTGCATGAGCACAGTAACCAGCTTCACCTCACCTACAGAGACGTGCACCGTGCACGTCCTGTATGGCAAGGGAAGAAACGAAAGCAAGAGGGGCGGAGGGTTTACCTGGAGAAGCCTCGGTCGTCAGTGATGGCCAGTAATGGCGGTGGTTCCAGGCGGCAGCAGTGTTGGTGGCAGCTCCTCCTCTGTTTTTTTCTTCTTCCTTTTTCTCTGTTTTTTCTCCTCGTTTTTG